>Ga0154506_1129_pt4 | contig 26407 bp, 21 predicted proteins | sample RifGroE1_FD_115985 | JGI IMG/M metagenome (GOLD analysis project Ga0154506, IMG submission 115985) | Thiobacillus sp. GWE1_62_9
AGGGCGATACGTCATTTTTCACCCCGTCCGGACTTGTCACCAACCTGACGATGTCCAATTGCTCGGCTTCGGGCTGTGACTGGTCCATGTCCTGGAAGTCCAAGATCGTTGGCGGTCCTTTCGATACCCAAACCGGTACTTGGGGTCTGACCGGTACCATCGCGGCCGTGCCCGAGGCTTCGACCTATGGCATGATGCTGGCTGGTCTGGGTCTGGTGGGTTTTGCCGCACGTCGCCGCACCCGTCGTATCGCCTAAGCTGTTTAAGGCAGTTTGGTAGTTAAAAGAGGCGGCCGTTGGCCGCCTCTTTTTATGTTTAATCGTTCGAAATGTGAATCCACTCGTTGAGTCTATGAGCAATCCAGTCACTCTTATTCAATCTCAGGACGCCCCAAGCATTGTCGTCTTTACGCTGCACAAATCGGCCTCCATGCTGATTCATAACCTGTGCAACAAACTGACGCAGGATGCCGGAATTCGGTATGTTTCACCCAATGTGGCCAATAGTGGTATCGACGCGAGGGTACTGTTAAGTGACAAGGCAATCTGGCGTAGCCGTGGAACGTGTTTCGCTCCGGTCCGCTTCTATGTGGATGTCCCTAACATTGACGAATACCAAGTCACCCTCCATTTAAGAGACCCGAGGGATGTGCTGGTTTCGATGTATTACTCTTATTGCTTCATCCACCAAGGGGAGATTCAAGGTAATACCGGCTACCGAAAAGAGATTGCGGACCAGGGGATTGATCGCTTTGTATTGCATATGGCAAACGAGCAAAAACCGCAGATCAAGGGGGATTACGGCACGGGCGCGCATGTGGCAGATGCCACGGGTAACCTTCTGAAACGGTACAGCGATTATATCGATCATGTACTGGGCCGACGCAACGCCACGCTGGTCAAGTATGAAGAGATGGTGACCGATTTTCCTAGTTGGCTGGAGAAGTTCATTGCGCCTTTTCCCTTGAAGGACAAGAAAGCAGCAGTGAATGAACTGGTGGCACTTTCCCCGCAGATATTCCCCTCGCGCACCCAGGATGTCATGCATCATGTCAGGCATATCACGCCGGGCGATCACAAGAACAAACTGAAAGCAGAAACTATCGATGAATTGAATCGTGTTTTCAGGGATGTGCTTGTTGCTCTGGATTACAAATAGCGGATGGGTCATCGGACATGACAAACCCGGACATTATCTGGCTTGCGTCCTACCCACGAAGCGGGAACACTTTTTTGCGCACTGTGTTATGGCACTGTTTTGGATTGCGATCTGCAAGTGTCTACCCCAATGATCTGGGTGGAAAACAGGAACTGGCGAATTATGTTGGCCACATCGAGCATGGGCCGAATCAGCCCATCAGATTTCAAATGGGGGGGCTTCCCCTCCTTAAAACGCACGAGCTTCCGTCCGATGACCATCCTGCAATCTATGTAGTTCGTGATGCTCGTGCGGCAAGTGTAAGTCTGTGGCACTTTTATAAAAAGAAAATTCCGTTGCAATCAATAATCGTGGGGCAGCAACGATTCGGAACGTGGACCCACCATGTTGCCGCCTGGAAGCCGTGGGAGCGCCCTAATACCCTGCTGATCAAGTATGAAGACATGATCGGTGACTTGCCTCTGGTGTTATCGAAGGTCGGCTCATTTCTGGACCGCAAAATTTTATCCATGCAGGTCCCCGACCGAAACACGGTAGCGGGCATTGATGGGCAATGGGTTCGTACCAAAAGCGACTGGCGGTCAGAGATTACGGATGCGCAATTGGCGCAATGCAATGAAATCAATCAAGCCATGCTGCAAAAAATGGGATATTTACCTTCGGTATGAGTAGGAATAATCCGCTGACGCGCGCCAAGCACAAGCAAGCGCAAGATAGCTTTAATGCCCATCAATTGCATGAAGCAAAAACACTATATCGGCAGATTTGTGCAAAGGATGGTGTCGATGACTATGCTTGGACGATGCTCGGCATCATTCACGGCGTATTGAACGAACTGGAAGAGGCTAAAAACTGTTTGAAAAAGGCCGCCCTTCTGAATCCCCGGAGCTTTGAGGCGTATTACAACTTGGGGCGCACGCAGTATGGTAGAGGAGAGCTGGAACAAGCTCTTGCCAGCTACCAGAAGGCCTTGCTCCTGAAGCCGGATCACATCGACACACTCGTGGGTTTGGGGCTTTCCTGTGCGGGCATGGAGCAATGGACACAGGCGCAGCAATTTTATGAGCAGGCCCTGCGGATCAATCCCAAGCATGCGGCGGCGCTGGATAACCTGGCAAACGCTTTGCGAAGCCAAGGTCGCCCCGAACTGGCCATTCCCTATTACCGACAGGCGTGTGCCATCAACCCACGCCCTGCCACCTACTCCAATTTGCTCCTCTGCCTGCATTACCCGGCGATACATGATCCATTGGCCGTTTTTCAGGAGCATCGGGCCTGGGGAGAATTGCAGGCACGGGGTTGCTTTGCTCCAGCCTTCTCGAAGGCCGACCGAAATCCGGACAGAAAGTTACGCATAGGCTATGTGACGCCCGACTTGCGGGCTCATTCCGTGGCCTATTTCATCGAGCCATTGCTGGTGAATCACGATCGCAACCAGTATGAAATATTTTGTTATCTGGAACTGGGTGAGGCGGATGACATGACACGGCGCTTGCAGGAATATGCAAGTGTCGTCCGGAACACCAGCGGGGTAGCGGACGAGAGGATTGCTGCCATGATTCGGGACGACCAAATTGATATCCTGGTTGACCTGGCGGGACACACCAACAATAACCGTTTGCCGGTCTTTGCACGCAAGCCTGCACCGATCCAAATCACTTACCTGGGCTACCCGAATACGACTGGTCTTCCCATGATGGATTATCGGCTCACTGACGAGTGGGCGGATCCCCCGGGTATGACCGAGCACCTGCATACCGAAAAACTGGTGCGTCTTGAAAAAGGCTTCTTGTGCTTTGCCCCTCCAGCGGAGTCCCCCGACATTTCGCTGCTGCCGTCTATCGAACGGGGGTATGTCACCTTTGGCTCATTTAATGCCCTGCCGAAGATCACCACAGAAATGCTGGAGGTGTGGGCAAAAATCTTACTGAGCGTGCCCAACTCACGGTTGCTGATAAAGAACGCACAACTGACAGATCCTGTATTACAGGAGCGCCTGCGTGACCAGTTTGTACAGTTTGGGTTGGACAATGAGCGGGTGGAAATCCTGGGGCGAACATCAAAAGAAGGACACATGACCGCTTTTGCCAGGGTGGACATCGCGTTGGATACTTTTCCATACCATGGCACCACGACCACATGCGATACGCTTTGGATGGGAGTGCCGGTCATTGCCCTGGCCGGGCCATCACACGTCTCGCGCGTCGGAGTCAGTCTGCTGTCACGCATGGGGCTGGGCGAACATATTGCACATTCAGTAGACGAGTACATAGAAAAGGCAGTTCGACTGGCTAACTCGACTGATGAATTAAGCAGGCTGCGTCAGAATCTGCGAACTATGCTGAAGGACTCCGGCTTGAGTGATGGCTTGACGTTTGCTCAGACTGTCGAGCGGGCCTATCGGCAGCGATGGCAAACGTGGTGCGAGGAGATGATCGAGGATGCTCGTGAGGAGTTACCGACTAAAGCCGACGAAACAGAAACCCATCTCAAGTCAGCCTGGGTTTTGCAGAGTAAGCAACAGTGGGATGCTGCAATCGATGCTTTCCAAAAGGCCCTTGGCTTGTCGCCCGGTAACGCAAGGGCGCTCTACGGGTTGGGTGCGGCGTATGCAGAAAAAGGGCTACACGAGCTGGCGATAAAGTGCTTTACGCAATATCTCGAGATTGTTCCAGATAACAAACAAATTGAATTTCACATTGCGCGCCTTACAGGTACCTCTCCTCCCGCGCCGCCCGCGGAGTATGTTAGTAAGCTTTTTGATCAGTATGCCGAGCACTTTGACTTGCACTTGGTCACCAAGCTTTCTTACAAGGCACCTGAGTTGATTTATGCAGCGGTTGCGGAAGTGTTGGACCCCGATGCCGCGAAGATGGATATCATGGATCTGGGCTGTGGTACAGGTTTATGCGCGCTTTTGTTTAGGGAGGCGGCGCTCAAACTGTCCGGGGTCGATTTGTCTGAAAAGATGGTTGAAGTCGCGAAGCGTCGCAATCTTTATGACAAACTGATAGTCGGGGATATTACTGTTGCGCTGGAAGGGCTGAATGAGATGCACGATCTCATCATCGCTGCAGATGTTTTCGTTTATGTGGGCGAATTGAGAAGAGTATTCGAATTGAGTTCGACGGCCCTCAAAAGATCAGGTTTGTTCGCATTCACCGTAGAGGCCACCAAGGATGAAACGGAAGATTACGTGCTTCAGCCTACAGGGCGTTATGCGCACTCCATGCGCTATTTAAACGAGTTGGCACAAACTTTTGAGCTGGAAGTAAAAATCCAGAGGGATGCAGTACTCCGGATTGACCGTGGAAACCCTATAAATGGGTACACGGTTGTTATGCGACGACTTGGTAATTAAGTTTCTGCTTGCATGTGAAGGCCTGATCCGCTGACCTGGACGTTCCCACAGGTTGAGTACAGTTGTAGCTCTGTCTGCATGATGGGATGGATTGTACGAGGCGGCCCATTCACTCATCATGTTATGCAAAGCAATAAGGTCGAGACGGGACCAAGGCAATAAATTCGGCCATCAGGCTGCTGCGCGGGAAGATGTTGTGGCTCCCCGGTTTCTTTGAAGTGGGGTATCTAAGATGTCGGATAGCAGTGCTCTCGAAATGTCTGATCGGGCGTGGGCCTTGGTCGACGCCAACCGCCTTGCAGAGGCGCGCTCACTTTTCAAGATGATTTGCGAAATGGGCGAGCATGACCCCGAATCCTGGATGATGCTGGGAGCGCTGCATGCCGAGTTCCTGGATATGAAGGATGCGATGTCATGTTTGCAGAAATCTATTGAGCTGGATCCTTCTTACCCGGATGCACATTTGAATCTGGCAAAGATTCTTGTCAAACAGAGCAAAATCGACGAAGCATACGCGCATTGCAAAATTGCAGTCGATAACGATCCTTGTTATACGGATGCTTGGCAACTGCTGGGTGGGATTCAGGAAAAGCTAGGCGACTTTGTAGAAGCTGAAATCAGCAGCAGAAGGGCTATTGAACTGATTCCTGATAATGTTTCTTGTCATGCAAATCTGGCACTTGTCCTGTGGAAACAGGGCAAGTTACAGGAAGCAGTCGAGAGCTATCAGCGAGCACTGCAGATCGATTCACGCTTGGTTGTCGCATGGATGCAGCTTGCCGCTGTGTACAGTCATCTGAATGCGTATCCAGAAGCAGAGCAATGCTACCGGAAAGTCATTGAAATTGAGCCTTTGCGTGGCGAAGCTTATGGGCAGTTGGGTGATTTGCTCATCAAGCAAAAAAGAAAAGATGAAGCAATCGAGGCCTTTCGCAAGGCGTTGCATATCAAATCTGACGATGCAGGTGTGCATCTTCAGTTAGGCTGGGCATACCAGAGTAAAAGGCAGTGGGACGATGCAATCGTGTCCTTTCAGGAGGCTTTTCGATTGGCGCCCGACAACGTCAACGCATGCTTCGGGCTGGCCGCGGCTTACCTGGAGAAAGGCATGGATGGGGTGGCTTTAGGGTATTTCCAGCAAGCGCTTCGGCTTGATCCTGATAACGATGAGATCCGGTTTCATGTTGCCCAGTTGTCCGGGGCCACTCAGCCGAGCACTGCGCCTGCTGGGTATGTCCGCAGGTTGTTTGATGATTACGCTGAGCGTTTCGATTCACACCTCGTAGGTGAGCTTTCATACAAAGGCCCCGAGTTGATTCATGCGGCAGTGATGGATGTGCTGGGTTCCGACTTTGAGAAGAAGGACATCCTGGATCTTGGTTGTGGTACAGGTTTATGCGCCCCATTATTCAAAGAACGGGCGCTCAAATTGTCTGGTGTCGATTTGTCCGAAATGATGGTCGATGCCGCGAGGCGCCGAGGTCTCTATGATCATCTGACGCTGGGGGACATTACCGTGGCGCTGGAAGGTGTGAATGAGGCGTACGACCTCATCATTGCGGCGGACGTTTTTATCTACGTGGGTGAGTTGGAAAGGGTATTTGAGTTGTGTTCGACTGCACTCAGGAGGTCGGGGTTGTTTTCATTCACTGCTGAGGCCGCCCAGGATGAAATGGCTAGCTTTGTTCTTGAGACTTCGGGTCGTTATTCGCACTCCAAGCGCTATTTAAATCAGCTGGCGCAATCTTTCGGCCTGGACATGGAGTGCATGAGGAATAGCGTTTTGCGTATGGATCGCGGTATGCCCATAAATGGTTTCACGGTTGTAATGAGGCGACCGTAGGGCTTGTTTGCACCTTGGACGTGGCCTCATCACACATATGTGCAATTACTTCATCCACATTTGCTCGGTGGAACCAGCCTAGGCGCTGATGGGCGTTGGCAGGGTTGGCCCTGCTGATTGGGATGTCAGATGGGCGGTGCCGATCGGGGTGGGCAGTGGTGTGCCTCTGCCATTCCAGGCCGTAATGCCCGAAAGCCCGGTTGATGAAGTACTCCAGGGAAACCGATCTGCCGGTAGCGATAACAAAGTCATCGGGTTTTTCAAGTTGCAGCATTTGCCACATGGCTTCCACATAATCAGGTGCCCACCCCCAGTCGCGGACGATGTCAATATTTCCTAGGTTCAGGGTCTCATCGCTGCCCAAGGCAATTCTGGCTGCGGCGCTGACGATTTTCTGGGTGACAAAGCGTTCTGGGCGCAATGGCGACTCATGGTTGAAAAGTATGCCAGTGCAGGCACTCATGCCATAGGCCTCGCGATAGTTGCGAACCAGCCAATGGGCGGATGCTTTGGCTACTGCATAGGGGCTACGAGGTTTGAAAGGGGTGTTTTCGTCTGCGGGGTCGTTGCCTGTGTCGCCAAAGCATTCGCTTGAACCTGCATTGTAAAAACGAATTGATCGATTGGTAAAACGAATGGCCTCAAGCATGCTCAGTGTGCCGCCAGCGATGCTTTCCATGGATTCTACGGGCTGTCCAAAAGAGAGCTCGACAGAGGTTTGCCCTGCAAGGTTGTAAATCTCGTCGGGCGCGTGTTTTCCAAGGACATGCAGAACACTGCGAAAGTCATTGATTGCCATGGACACGGTTTGAACCTGATCACGGATGCCAAGTCGGCGCAAGTTACTGAATGGAATCGCCATGGCATCCCGGGAAGTTCCGATTACCTGGTAGCCCTTGCCAAGTAGAAACTGGGCGAGATAAGCGCCATCCTGTCCTGAAATTCCGCAGATAAGAGCTTTCACGTTATTAAGGTTTGTCCGTGTAAGTGAGGGATGGCAAGTTGTTAGAATTATGAAACTATTTGGCAGCGAAATTACGTACTGATTCACTACCTTCACGTCTGCCAAAGATTAAGCCACCAAATCAAATTTATAAAGATGATAAATAGCGAAATCCAATCTCTGTTAACACAAGCGGACCATATGCTGGCAAATGGCAAAGGGATTGATGCGCTGATTCTTTATGAACGCGCATCTGAACATGATCCGAATAATACCGATGCCTTGATGATGCGGGCCGCGATTCTGGGGGAGGCTGGGCGCTTAAGCGAGGCGATCGAATGCTGCCGGAAAACAATTAATCTGGACCCCGGTGATGGTGATGCGCATGTCATGCTGGGGCGCTTGCTGGCCATGCAGGGGAAATTAGCGGAGGCGCAGATTTGCCTTGAAAACGTGGTCAAACAGGATCCGGAATATGGTGAGGCATGGAGCACTTTGTCGAGTGTTTATTTGACGCAAGGCCAGTTTGCGGAGGCTGAACAGAGTAGCCTGCAAGCGATTCGCTATTTGCCAGGTCTGGCCGAAGCCTATCTCAACCTGGCCAATGCGCTATTGCCACAGGGTCGTCGAGACGAAGCGCTGGCAGCATCGGCCAAGGCCGCCGAACTCGAGCCCAATAACGCAATGATTTGGTGTTCTTTGGGCCTGATTCAGGAGCGATCCGAAAATTGGGAAAAGGCTCAAGACGCCTACAAGAATGCGACAAAGTTGGCCCCGCAACTGTCGAGTGCCCAGTCTGGCCTGGCGCGTATGTATTGCGCTTTGGGGGAAATGTCATCGGCAGAGCATGTATTGAGCCAGGCACTGCAGACGCAGCCAAACGACACGGTACTCCATTGCTCCATGGGCGCTTTCTGCGAGAGTAAAAACGATTTCCAAAAGGCGGAAAAGCATTACCGTCAGGCTCTGAGTTTAAATCCCGGATTAGTCCAGGCATGGGTGGACCTGGGTAATGCGCAGCAAAACCAAGAACGTTACGCCGAGGCCGAAGAAGCATATCAGGAGGCCATACGAATCGCGCCGAACCATGCGGAAGCCCATTTCAATCTGGGGGTCTTGTATCAACGGCGGAGGCTCTATGGCCAGGCATTATCCAGCCTTGATTGCGCCATAGAGATTAGGCCTGAGTTTGTTGAAGCGCATTGGTACAAGGCATTTGTATCGTTACTGCTGGGCGATTACGAACGAGGCTTGAAAGAGTACGAATGGAGGCTTCGTCAGAAGGCAAACATCCCCAGACCATTCATCCAGCCTGTGTGGGACGGATCCGACCTGAACGGTAGGACTATTTTGGTCCATGACGAGCAGGGTTACGGTGATACGTTTCAGTTTGTGCGTTATTTGCCGCTTGTGAAAGCGCGGGGTGGGCGTGTTGTGTTCGAATGTCACGCCAAACTGTCTTCGGTGCTGAAAGGCGTGAAGGGGTACGACGAAATCATCGAGCGCGTATCGCCTCACCATGTGCCGGAGATCGCTTTTGACACACATATCCATCTGATGAGCCTGCCGCGCGTTTTCGGAACACGGCTTGAGACTGTGCCGCAGAATGTGCCTTATCTCAAAGCGGACCCAGAACGTACTCAGTATTGGCGTGAGCGCATAGAAGGTGACCGCAATTTCAAGGTCGGACTTGCCTGGTCGAGTGCGGGCAGCATTCGTTCCTGCAGTTTGTCAAATTTCCAGCCGCTTGCCGAAGTCCCTGGACTGAGTCTGTATAGCCTTCAAAAGGGTCCTGGGTCTGAGCAGGCAGACACACCACCAACTGGCATGAACCTGATTCGTTTGGATCGTGAGATGGATTTGACGGAACGGTTTGTCGACACGGCCGCGCTGATGATGAATCTTGATTTGATCATATCGGTTGATACATCGACTGTGCATTTGGCTGGTGCTTTGGGCCGTCCAGTATGGACGGTCTTGAGTGCCTTCCCCGATTGGAGATGGACGCATAAGGGACAGGAATCACCATGGTATCCGGCAATGCGCTTGTTCAGGCAAACCGAATCGGGTGATTGGACCGGAGTATTTGCCCGGGTCAAAGAGGCCCTGATAATCCTTTTAGAGCAGCGGAATCAATAAAAATGTCCATTCTGATTGAAGTGTCATACGGGGAGTTGATCGACAAGATCACGATTCTGGAAATCAAGGTTGAGCGCATTGATGACCCCGATAAGGTGAGAAATGTCTCCAACGAGTTGGTGATCTTGAAGGACGCCTTGGCGACGTATGTTCCGCCAGATCCAAAGGTCGATGAATTGGCTGATCAGTTGCGGTCAATTAATGGTCATTTATGGGATGTGGAAGACCGGTTGCGCAAAAAAGAACATGAAAAGAAATTCGATGATGAATTCATTGAACTCGCGCGCAGCGTGTACTTCACCAATGATCACCGCGCAAAGATAAAACGAGAATTGAACGAGTTGCTTCGTTCGTCGGTTGTAGAAGAGAAGAGCTATCAGCCCTACACACCATAAAAAATAATTATATATATTGCTCTGTATTTTATATGGTTATTTTGTCTCAGCGGCTCTGGCCCTCTGTAGAATTCCGAAATTAAATAATTGATGCCAAATGGGTTTGGAGGAGGATCCAAAAATGAATATCTTTAAATTCAAAACCTTGGCGGGTGCGGTCGCGCTGGCTGTGACCGGAAACGCCTTTGCAACAAACGGTTATTTTTTGCCCGGCAATGGCTTCCGTTCACAAGGTATGGGCGGGGTGGGTATCGCTTATGGCCGTGATTCGCTCTCCATCGCAACCAACCCTGCGAATGTGGTTAACACCGGTATGCGGGGGGACATTGGAATTGGTATTTTCAACCCGGAACGATCCGCAGCAGTAGGTACACAGGCAGGGCAGACATCTGTTTTCAATTTCAAGGGCGAAGCGGAAAGCGACTCCAAGTATTTCCTCATGCCCGAAATGGGCGTCACCATGCCGCTGACGGAACGTTTGTCCGTGGGCTTCGCCGTTGTCGGCAATGGCGGCATGAACTCCACGTATCACGAAAACTTCTTTTCCTACAAGCTAGGACCTGCGCCGGCAGATCCGCCCAGGGACGCCAAACTGGGCATCGATATGATGCAGTTGCTTGTTCCGATCACCGCGGGCTACAAATTGAACGAAGATCACGCGATCGGTGCCTCCCTTGTCCTGGCGGAGACACGCTTCAGGGCCTATGGATTGGATGCGTTCGCGGCTTTCGGGATCAGTTCCGACCCTGATCACATGACGGGTAATGGCTTTGATTATAGCTATGGAGCGGGCGTCAAGCTGGGCTGGTTGGGCGAGTTCATGGACGATAAAGTCACGCTTGGGCTTACGTACGCTTCGCGAACCTATATGACCAAGTTTGACAAATACAAAGGCCTGTTTGCCGAACAGGGCGATTTTGATATCCCTGAAAACTACGGTATCGGCATTGCATTCAAGCCCGTAAAAAATCTCGTGATCGCAGCGGATGTGGTGAGAATTAACTACGCCGATGTTGCTTCGGTTGGTAACCGGGGGCCCCATACGGCTACCTTGCCCTACGCTGTGGGAACGGCGCCACTTGCTATCCCGGCATGGACCGCCCCGACCAAATTGCTGGGTGCGGATGACGGGATGGGGTTCGGTTGGGAAAATCAGACCATTTACAAGCTTGGGGTGCAGTACGGAATCAACCAGAGACTTCTGGTGCGTGCAGGGTATAACTATGGAAAGAGCCCCATCCCTGACGATCAGTTGACCTTTAACACCCTGGCACCGGCAACCGTCGAGAAACATTATTCGCTGGGCTTTACATACAAAGCCAGTGAGGAGCTCGAAATCACCGGCACCTATATGTATGTTGCCGCCAATAACCAGCGCGCGATCAATCAGAACATCGTTGGCGGTGTCGAAATAGGCATGCACCAAAACCTGTATGCGGTGAGCCTGGGTTGGGTTCTGGACCCCGGCGTTGGGGCCTCGGAGTATGGGGACGGGGATTGGGATGGGATTGATTTTTCCGGATTCTATGGCGGTTTTGGCTTTGGGCAGTCACGATATCGGGGCGTAGATTCGTACATTCAGACTCAGTTGCAGCAGCCGGGCGCCACCGTGACGTCATCAAACACCCGCACTGAAGGATGGAAGGTGTATGGGGGCTATCAATTCAATGATTACTTGGGCGTTGAGGGCGGGTATGCGAACCTGAATGACATGCAGGCTTCGGGTGCGCTTCCTGTGGGAACACATGGCACAAGCGTTGATACCGATGCCTGGACGTTGGCCGCTGTTGGTACATTGCCGCTGACAGAAAAGGTCTCGCTCCTTGGTAAAGTGGGGGCTGCGTACATGCTCACCGATATCAGGGACAAGAGAAGCACCTATCCGCAAGCCCAGCCGTCGAAATATATTGGGGATGACAGTTTCGAGCCTTACTATGGAGTGGGTGTCAGCTATGCGGTGTTCGATAATTTCAGCTTGCGAGCGGAGTGGGAACGCTTTGACAGAAAGGATCTGGATATTGATCTCTTGACGGCTGGGATGGTGGTGAAGTTTTAATTGCCGTGTTTCAATCCAAAAAAAGCCGGGATTTTTCTCGGCTTTTTTTGTTGCTGAGTCACATTAACAAAACTTCAGAGGCCAGTCGGGGGCGGGGGCTGAAAGGCGCAAGCGGGACGATGAAGGGCTGTATCCGGCTTCAGGGCGGCAAAGCTGCCGGTATAAAATTACCTGCATGCGACATACAAATTTTTTCACCCATGTGGGCCTCTGGTGCGATTTCTGCTTATGTCATCCGACCGTGGGTTTGCTGTAACATTCGTACCACATAATTTCCAAAAATCCGGATGACGAGGAAGACAACATGCAAGGTTTCAAGAAGCTGGTTCTGCCCCTGATGGTTGCTGCGCTGGTTGCTGGCTGCGGCGACAAGAAAGAAGAAGCTGCGACCGACGAAAAGGCTCCGACCCAGGTTGCGGCCAAGGTCAACGGCACCGAATTGACGGTACATCAGGTCAATTACGCGCTGCAGCGCATACCCAATCTCGACGCGGAAAAATCCAAGGCGGCTTCGCTGCAGGTTGTGCGCAATCTGGTGGAGCAGGAAGTGCTGGTCCAGAAGGCGCTGGCCGACAAGCTGGATCGCGATCCCATGGTGGTGCAGGCGCTGGATGCGGCGCGCCGCCAGCTTCTTGCCGAGGCTTACATGAGCCGCAAGCTGGGCACACCGGCCGAGCCGACGGATGCCGAGGTGTCAGCGTATTTCGACGCGAATCCGGAGCTGTTCGCCAAGCGCAAGATTTATCGCCTGCAGGAAATCTCGATCAAGGCGACTCAAGACAAGCATGACGCGATTCGCGCGCAGTTGGCTGCATCGAAGACGCTGAACGATTTTGTCGAGTGGCTCAAGGCCGAGAAATACGAGGCGAAAGTTGGTCAGGGCGTGAAGCCGGCCGAGCAGTTGCCGCAGGCGATGTTGCCGCAACTGGCCAAAATGCCGGACGGTCAGGCCATGCTGGTGAACGCGCCGGATGGCCTGCTGGTGGTCGTGCTGGCCGATTCGCAGACGCAGCCGGTGACGCTGGAGCAGGCCAAGCCGGCCATCGTTCGCAAGCTTCAGGTCGATGCCCGCCAGAAGGCCGCCAAGGCCGAACTGGATGCGTTGAAGGCAGCCGCCAAGATCGAATACGTGGGCGAATTCGCCGATGCGGGCAAGGAAGAGGCCGCTGCGCCTGCCGAGCCTGCTGCCGCCCCGGCTGCGGACGCCGCCCCCGATGCTGATGCTGACGCGATCAGCAAGGGCGTTTCCGGATTGAAGTAACAACAGATACAAGGCACAAGATGCAAGTTGCAAGAGGGCGCGTGCGCAAGTGCGCGCCGCTTTTCCTTGAATCTTGAATCTTGCAACTTGAAGCTGCCTCCCATGTCCCCGATTTTTGTCCGCAGCCTGCCGTTCGGGCTGTATATCCTCCTGCTTGCTCTGGAAGGCCTGTTGCCCGACTGGGCGCCGGGCTTCGACGTGCGCTGGCTGTATCCGGTCAAGGCCGGGCTGGTGGCGCTGGCGCTGGCGGTGCTGTGGCGCCATTACACCGAGCTCAAATCCTGGGGCCTGCCGCTGCGGCATCTGCTGCTGTCGCTGGTTGTTGGCATCGGGGTGCTGGTGCTGTGGGTCAACCTCGACGCCGGCTGGATGCTGATGGGCGAGGTCGGCGAAGGCTACAACCCCGCAGATGAGGTCGGGCGCATCGACTGGCTGCTGGTGGCCTTTCGCATCGCCGGCGCCGCGCTGGTGGTGCCGGTGATGGAAGAGCTGTTCTGGCGTTCGTTCGTGCAGCGCTGGGTGCAGCAGTCCGATTTCCTGGCGCTCGATCCGGCGCGGATCGGCCTCAAGGCGCTGCTGATCGCCAGCGCGCTGTTCGCCGTGGAACACCTGCAGTGGTTCGCCGGCCTGGTTGCCGGCCTGGCCTACGGCTGGCTGTATATCCGCACCCGCAACCTGTGGGCGCCCATCGTCGCGCATGCCGTCACCAACGGTCTGCTCGGCGCGTATGTGGTGGCCACCGGGCAATGGAGTTTCTGGTGAAAACCCGGCTGTCGTGCGTGGCGCTGGGCGCGTTGCTGGCCCTGCCGGCAATGGCGAAGGAGGGCGACACCTTCCGGCCGTTCGTCTCCTACACGCGCTATTACGACAGCAACCTGTATCGTCTGGCCGAGAGCGAAGAGGCCTTGGTGCCGCAGCTGTCCGACCAGTACGGCGTGCTGAGCGCCGGGCTGAACGTGGACTGGCAGCCCGGCCGCCAGCGCGTCATCGCCAGCGCCGCCAAGAACCTGGTGCGGTTCTCCCGCTATTCCAATCTGGATTACGACGGCTCGGACTACCAGCTGAAATGGAACTGGCGGCTGGGCAACCATTGGTCGGGCCAAGTGGGCGCAACCGAAAGTGTCACCCAAAGCAGCCTCAGCGATCAGTTGGGTTTGCCGGTCAACAACACGGTCACCCGTGAAAACCGCTTTGCCAGCGCCGAATGGCAGTTCCACCCGCGCTGGAATGTGGGGGTGGGCGCGGCAACGGCCACCTCGACCAACAGCACTACGGGACTGGCGCCGTCGGATTACGAAGACACCAGCGTGTCGGCCACGCTGGGTTACGCCACGCCCAAGGGCAGCAAGCTGCGCGGCCAACTTCGGCAAGTGGATGGCGAATATCCCAATCGTCCGGTGACCTACGTCGACCGCCTCTACACGCAGACCGAGTACAACCTGCTGGGCGACTGGAGCCTCACCGGCAAGCTGACAGTACGCAGCAAGATCGGATATACCCAGCGCGAGAACGACACCCAGTCCCAGCGCGATTTTTCCGGGATGACGGGGCGCGTGTCGGCGGATTATTTCCCGACCGGTAAAACCCTGCTGACCTGGGCGCTGTATCGCGAGATCGCGAACTCGGACGACCTGAACGCCAGCTATCAGTTGAACACCGGCACCAGCCTGGGCGCGGCCTGGCTGATCACTTCCAAGATCACCCTGCGTGCCAATGGCAGTTTAGAGAACCGCAGCTTCGAGGGCGACACCGGCGTGGTGATACCCGGGCTCGTCCAGCGCGACGAAGACACGCTGAGCGGCTCGCTTTCGCTGAGCTATGCGCCGGTGCGCATGGCCGCAATCGATGTCGGCCTGCAGGCCGGGCGGCGGGATTCCAACATTCCCGTCAACGATTACACGTTTCGTTCGGTGTTCGTCAGCGTGCGGGCCGATTTCTAGTCGCCGTACTGCGGGATGGCGCGGGTATGGGTCTTGCAGTGAGAGATGGGTTGAAGAGGCAAGTTACAAGTTACAAGGTTCAAGGTTCAAGGTTCAAGGTTCAAGGTTCAAGGTTCAAGGTTCAAGGTTCAAGGTTCAAGGTTCAAGGTTCAAGTAGGGCTTGCGCCTGTGTAGAGTGGCGGTGTGATGCGGATGAAGAGAGGCGGATGCAGGCGTAGCCGCTTTCCCTTGTAACTTGAATCTTGTAACTTGCATCTGGGAAATTCGAGGCAGTAGAGCGGTCCGCCTGTGCAGCGGCCGCCGATTGGAGAGAGAAATGAGCAGTTTGTGGCGTGGTGTTTTGATGATGTGCGCGTTGCTGCTGGCGGCGCCGGCATGGAGCGCGGATAGCGACTACCGTATGGGTACCGGCGATGTGTTGCGCATCACCGTATATGGACAGCCCGACCTCGCCACCGAGGCGCGGGTGGGCGAAAGCGGCAATATTTCGTTCCCGTTGATCGGCGACGTCAAAATGGCGGGCGTGACCCCGGCCCAGGGCGAAACCGAGATCGCGCAGCGCCTGAGCAAGGGTGGCTTCATCAACGAGCCCTTCGTTACCCTGAACGTGCTGCAATATCGCGGCCAGCAGGTCTCGGTGCTGGGTCGGGTCAACCGGCCCGGCAAGCACAACCTGGAAAGGGTCAGCCGCGTGACGGATGTGCTGGCGCTGGCCGGCGGGGTGGTTCCTGACGGTGCCGATACCGTCACCGTGATCCGCAAGCGCGACGGCAAGACCGAATACCGCGACATCGACCTGATTGCCCTGTTCAAGCCGGGCGGCGAAGCCAGCAACGAAGTGGTGCAGGACGGCGACATCATCAACGTGGCGCGCCAGCCGATGTTCTACATCTACGGCGAAGTGAACCGCCCCGGTGCGTTCCGCCTGGAGCAGAACATGAACGTGGTGCAGGCCCTGTCGATGGGCGGCGGTGTCAATGCGCGCGGCACCCAGCGCGGTATCCGGATCCTGCGTCGCGACGACACCGGTACCCTGCAGGAACTCGAAGCCAAGCTGGCCGATCCGGTCAAAAAGGACGACGTGATCTACGTCAAGGAAAGCCTGTTCTAAGGGGGCACCGAACAAACCCGGTTTGTCATTCCGGCTACAGCCGGAATCCGGCCGAATCCAAAGAACTGGACCCCGGCGGACGCCGGGTGACGATTAAGTGAGCGCAACCTGAGAGACGCCCAATGAACTTCACTCAATTCCTGCTGATCTTGTACGCCCGCAAGTGGATCATCCTCGGCGTGCTGCTGTTCACCGTAGCCGTCACCGCGGTGGTGAGCCTGCTGCTGCCCAAGGAATACACGGCGACCACCACGCTGATCATCGATTCCAAGAGCAAGGACGCCGTGACCGGCCAGTTGCTGCCGTCGCAGATGTTCCCCGGCTACATGGCCACGCAGATCGACGTCATCAACAGCAGCCAGGTGGCCGGCCGTGTGGTGCGTGACCTGAAGCTGGCGGAGAATCCCGCTACCCGTCAACAGTTCATGGACGCGACCGAAGGCCAGGGCACGATCGAGCAGTGGTTGGGCAATGTGCTGCTGCAAAATATCAGTGCCGAGCCCTCGCGCGAATCCAGCATCATTTCCATCGGCTTTACCGGTTCCGACCCGCGCTTTGCCGCGATTGTCGCCAATGCCTTCGCCAAGTCCTACATCGAGACCAACCTTGACCTGCGTGTGGCGCCCGCCAAGCAGACTGCAGCCTGGTATGACCAGCAAATCGTCCAGCTGCGCGAGAAGGTCGACGAGGCGCAGCAGAAGCTCACCGCCTATCAGCGCGAGAAGGGCATCGTCGAATCCGAAGAGCGGCTCGACGTCGAAACCCGCCGCATGGCCGACCTGGCCGGGCAGATGGTCGCCGCGCAATCGGCGGCCTTCGATGCCAGCTCGCGCACGCGCGACAGCGCCAGCCTGCCGGAGGTCATCAACAATCCGGTGGTGCAGAATCTCAAGGCGCAAGTGGCGCAGGGCGAAGGCCAGTTGGCCGTGCTGGCCAATCGGGTGGGGGCCAACCACCCTGATTTCATTCGCCTGCAGGCCGAGGTGAACAGCTACAAGGCCAAGCTTGCCAACGAACTCAGCACCGCCACCCGCGGCGTAGGTGCCACCGCCGGTGCGGCCCGCCAGCGCTTCAGCGAACTCTCCGGCGCATTCGATCGGCAAAAGGCCAAAGTGCTGGAACTGAAGCAGCAGCGCGAAGAAGCCACCCTGCTGGCGCGCGATCTGGAAAACGCCCAGCGCATCTACGATTCTGCCCTGCAGCGCTACGGCCAGAGCCGCATGGAAGCGCAGTCCACGCAGACCGACATCGCGGTGCTGAATCCGGCGGTTGCCCCCACCAAGGCTTCCAAACCGCGCGTGATGTTCAACCTGCTGCTGGCGGTGTTTTTCGGGACGCTGCTGGGCGTGGGCCTGGGCTTCGTGGTCGAGTTGGTCGATCGCCGGGTGCGTTCCGGACAGGACATCGTCGCCGGGCTGGAGATTCCGGTGCTGGCCGAGGTTTCGAAAAACAGCCGCATGCCCGAAATCCTGCGCCGGCTGTTTCGCCGCAACCGCATTGCGATGACCTGACCGTCATGATCCGGCCCTGTCATCCATTGAGCTGTCATTCCGGCGTAAGCCGGAATCCAGCGTTTGCGAAGAACTGGACACCGGCTTTCGCCGGTGTGACGGCAAATATCAATCTTGCCAACAACCTGACCCACTCCGCATAAGCCGAGGTTCACATGAATTCATTCACAAGCACCAGCGAGCAGGACCGCATCGCCGAGGCGGTCACCAGCATCCGCGCCGACGCCAACATCGGCAAGCTGCTGCAGGACGCCGGCAAGCTTAAGCCGCAGGACATGGAGCGCGTGCTCAAGCTGCAGCAGGACGAGAACCTGCGCTTCGGCGAGGCCGCGCTCAAGCTTGGCCTGGTCAGCGAGGCCGACATCCAGCAGGCGCTGTCGCACCAGTTCGAATACCCTTATATTCCCGCCGCCGAGGCCAGCCTTAGCCCCGAGCTGACCGCCGCCACCGCGCCCTACAGCAAGGAGGCCGAAGCATTGCGCTCCGTACGCTCCGAATTGCTGCTGCGCTGGTTCAAGGATGGCCGCAAGACGCTGGCGATCGGCAGCACGCGCGCCAACGAAGGCGCGAGCTACCTGGCCGCCAACCTCGCCGTGCTGTTTGCGCAGATGGGGCGCAAGGTGCTGCTGATCGATGCCAAAATGCGCCAGCCGCGCCAGCAGGACATCTTCAACCTGGGCAACGGCATGGGCCTGTCCGACATCCTGGCCGAGCGCGCATCCTCGCTGCAGGTGCATACCATCAAGCCGTTCCACACGCTGTCTGTGCTGCCCGCCGGGTCGCCGCCGCCCAACCCGGCCGAACTGCTGGCGCGGCCGGCGTTCGGCGCACTGCTGTCCGGGCTGGAAACCAGCTACGACATCGTCCTGATCGACACCGCCCCGTCGCAGCTCACCTCGGATTACCAGCTGGTCTCGGCCCGCGTCGGCGGCATGCTCATCGCCACCCGCCGCAACGTCAGCCGCATCAACCCGCTGGCCGAACTGAAGGAAAAAATAACCCTCTCCGGCGCGCAGGTCGTGGGCGCCGTCGTCCTGGATTGAACGCATGAACACGCTTGCCCCGCGCGCATCCGCGCTCGCTGCCTTGGAACCCCTGAAAGCCTGGTGGCCGATCGTGCTCGGTCTGCTGGTGCTGTATGTGCCGACCTATTGGGGGATGGCACACGGCCTGTGGAATACCGACGACTACGCCCATGGTCCCATCGTCCTGATGGTGACGCTGTATCTGATCTGGCAGCAGCGCGCCGTATTCGTGCGCGATGCCGTCACCGCGCCCACGCGCGGCGAGGCGGCAACCGGATGGGGGTTGCTGATGTTCGGCCTGCTGGCCTATGCGGTGGGGCGTTCGCAAGGGATTCTGCTGATGGAAGTCGGCTCGCAGATTCCGGTCATTCTCGGCGTGCTGCTCGTCACCCTGGGCCTCTCGGCTGCGCGTGCCCTGTGGTTCGCGCTGTTCTTCCTGCTGTTCATGGTGCCGCTGCCCGGTTTCTTCGTGGACGCGGTCACCGGTCCGCTCAAGCAATACATTTCGGTCATCGCCGAACAGGTGCTGTATGCCGCCGGCTACCCCATCGCGCGTAGCGGCGTCATGCTGACCGTCGGGCAATACCAGTTGCTGGTGGCCGACGCCTGCTCCGGCCTGCATTCGATGTTCAGCCTGTCGGCCATGGGGCTGCTGTATCTGTATCTGATGCAGCGCACCAGCGTCGCGCGCAACCTCATCATCATGGCATCGATCATCCCGATTGCCTTCGCCGCCAACATCGTGCGCGTCATCGTGCTGATCCTGGTGACCTACCACCTGGGTGACGAAGCGGGGCAGGGCTTCCTGCACGGCTTTGCCGGCATCATGTTGTTCATCATCGGGCTACTTTTTCTGTTCATTCTGGACTGGATACTGGGGTTCATCTTCCCTGACCGTCCACATGCTGTTGCACAGCATTGATTTCCGGAGACGACAATGAAACTTATCAGTCTCAAGCATTTGCTCGTTGGCCTGTTCATGTTCGCTGCAGCGGGCATGGCATTGGCGCTCAAGCCTACTGCGATGGTATCGGCACAGAGTCCGAAGATTGATCTGGAGACCCTTATCCCCAAGCAATTTGGCGAGTGGAAAATCGATGAAACCATCGCCCCGTTGATTGCGAATCCCGAGCAGGAGGCACTCATCAATCGCATTTACGATCAGACCTTGTCGCGGACCTATGTCAACGCACGCGGTGAGCGCATCATGCTTTCAATTGCTTATGGCGGTGACCAGAGCGATGCCATGCAGGTTCATAAACCCGAAGCCTGCTACCCTGCGCAAGGTTTTCAGATCCTTAAAAATGCGAGCGATGTTTTTTCTACCGGTGACGCCAGGATTCCGGTTCGTCGTCTGATTGCCACCCTTGGTCCCCGTATCGAACCGATCACATACTGGACAACGATTGGCGACACTGTGGCCGTCAACGGCATTAAGTGGAAACTGCAGCAATTGAAGTTTGGCCTCACCGGGAAAATCCCTGATGGCCTTCTGTTCCGGGTGTCGAGCATTCAGGCTGACGAAGACGCGGCTTATGTCGCACAAGATGATTTTACCCGCGCCTTGTTACGCGAACTGTCGCCCGACGCACGTAAGCGCATCATCGGTAATGCCGGCCCTACCAGTTGATTTCTTGAAGCTGGCCTTTATTCCATTTCAGCGAAACCACCATGACTAAAAAAGCACTCATCACCGGCGTCACCGGCCAGGACGGCGCCTACCTCGCCGAGTTCCTGTTGGGCAAGGGTTACGAAGTCCACGGCATCAAGCGCCGCACCTCGCTGTTCAACACGGATCGCATCGACCACCTGTACGAAGGTCCCGAGGTCAAGACACGCAAATTCGTGCTGCACCACGGCGACCTCACCGACAGCTCCAGCCTGATCCGCATCATCCAGCAGGTCCAGCCCGACGAAATCTACAACCTCGCCGCGCAGTCTCACGTCGCCGTGTCGTTCGAAGAACCCGAATACACCGCCAACTCCGATGCCCTCGGCGCGCTGCGCATCCTGGAAGCCATCCGCATCCTCGGCCTGGAAAAGAAAACCCGCTTCTACCAGGCCAGCACCTCCGAGCTCTTCGGCCTGGTGCAGGAAATCCCGCAGAAGGAGACGACGCCCTTCTACCCGCGCAGCCCCTACGCCTGCGCCAAGCTCTACGCCTACTGGATCACCGTCAACTACCGTGAGGCCTACGGCATGTATGCCTGCAACGGCATCCTGTTCAACCACGAATCCCCGATCCGCGGCGAAACCTTCGTCACCCGCAAGATCACCCGCGCCTTGGCCCGCATCAAGCTCGGCCTGCAGGATTGCCTGTTCCTCGGCAACATGGACGCCAAGCGCGACTGGGGCCACGCCAAGGACTACGTCGAAATGCAGTGGCTGATGCTGCAGCAGGACCAGGCCGAAGACTTCGTCATCGCCACCGGCGTGCAGTACTCGGTCAGGGACTTCGTCAACGCCGCGGCCAAGGAGCTGGGCATGGAAGTTCGCTGGGAAGGCCAGGGCGTCGATGAAAAAGGTTACGACGCCCACGGCAAATGCATCGTCGCCGTCGACCCGCGCTACTTCCGTCCCACCGAAGTCGAAACCCTGCTGGGCGACCCCAGCAAGGCCAAGAACAAGCTCGGCTGGACCCCGAAGATCAGCTTCGACGAACTGGTCGCCGAGATGGTGCGCGAAGACCTCAAGGCCGCCGAGCGCGACGAGCTGGTGAAGAAGCATGGCTACAAGGCCATGGACTATCACGAATAGACCCATGGACAAGAACGCGAAGATTTACATTGCCGGCCATCGCGGCCTGGTGGGTTCCGGACTCATGCGCAACCTGCGCGCCAAGGGCTACAGCAACTTTCTGACCCGCATCCACGCCGAGCTCGACCTCACCAATCAGGCGGCAGTGGAAGAATTCTTCGCGGCCGAGAAGCCCGACTACGTCTTCCTGGCAGCCGCCAAGGTCGGCGGCATCCACGCCAACAACACCTATCCCGCCGAATTCATCCGCGACAACCTCGCGATCCAGACCAACATCATCCACGCGGCGTACAAGAACGACGTCAAGCGCCTGCTGTTTCTGGGCTCCAGCTGCATCTATCCCAAGCTGGCGCCGCAGCCGATGAAGGAAGAGCATCTGCTCACCAGCGAACTGGAACCGACCAACCGGCCCTATGCGCTGGCCAAGATCGCCGGCATCGAAATGTGCTGGGCCTACAACCGGCAATACAAAACCCAGTACCTGGCCGTGATGCCGACCAACCTCTACGGCCCCGGCGACAACTACCACCCGGAAAACTCCCACGTCATCCCTGCGCTGATCCGCCGCTTCCACGAAGCCAAGCTGGCCAATGCGCCAAGCGTGACCGTGTGGGGAACCGGTACGCCCCGGCGCGAGTTTCTCTACAGCGAGGACATGGCCGACGCCTGCGTCTATCTGATGAACCTGCCGGACGAGAAGTTCGTCCCGCTATTGGGCCAGGACCGCAACGACGGGCTGGCGCCGCTGGTGAACATCGGCGTGGGGCACGACCTCACCATCCGCGAACTGGCCGAAACCGTGGCGGCGACGGTGGGCTACCAGGGCACGCTGGAATTCGATTCGACCAAGCCTGACGGCACCCCGCGCAAGCTGATGAATGTCGATCGGCTGAACGCGATGGGATGGAAGGCCACCACCAGCATGGAGCAGGGACTGGCGGTGGCTTACCGCGATTTCCAGGCGACGGTGGCGTAGCAGCCATGCATGCACAAGCTAAACAAGTGGATATGTCGGCATCCCGAACGCCTCGGGTTGCCCCATTTTCCATGTGGCTGTCCTTGGTCGCCATTGCTGGTGTTGCGCTTGCCCTGCGACTGAGTGTGCTGGATCGGAACAACCTCGATCTGATCGATCATTTCCTTCCTTGGCTGGAGAAAATCCGCACCGAAGGTTTCTGGGCGGCCATTTCAAAGCCCTTTTCGCTATACGGGTACACGCCCTTTTACAGCTATGCGATCGGGCTGGCCGATGCGTTGCTGCCCGCCGGCACCGATGGCAAGGCCGTCATCAAGTTGGTTTCGATTGTGTTCGACTACATTGCTGCAGGGCTCGTCTTTGTTATCGTCCGACTGCGCTGGCCAGCAGGGTGGCAGCCTCTCGCGGCCTTCGCAGCCATGCTGTTCGCGCCGACGGTGTTTGTGAATGGCGCCTACTGGGGACAGTCGGACATCATCTATACAACCTTCCTGCTGGCATGCCTCTATTTCCTGCTGCGGAAGTCAGATCTGTGGGCCATGGTCTGCTTTGGTACTGCGCTGGCGATCAAGCTGCAGGCAGCCTGGCTCGGTCCCTTCATCCTGATGATGATGATCCGCGGGCGGATCCGCTGGTGGCTGGCCATCGTGCCGCCGCTCATGTACCTTGTGCTGGCGTTGCCGGCGTTGTTGGCCGGGCGTTCACTGGCCGAAGTGGCCACCATTTACCTCACCCAGGCCGGCACGCAAGGGGCGCTTGTCTACAGCGTGGCCAACCTGCAATTTTTCCCACATTATTTCTTCGCCCATCTGGGGTGGTGGCCCGAAGGCATTCCGCTGATTGCCAAGGCGTCGATTCTGTTTACCGGCCTGCTTGGATTGCTGTTTGCCTGGAAGGCTTCTCGCGGGCGGCTCGAGGCGGAAGCCATGCTGATCGCAGCGGTCGTATCTGTGCTGATCCTGCCTCAGTTCCTGCCGCACATGCATAACCGCTATTTCTTCGCCGCGGATGTGCTGTTCATCCTCCTGGCCGCCTGGCGGCCCGCCTATTGGCCGGCCGCGTTGCTGATGCAGTTCAATTCCGCCGTGACCTACATTTCGTTTCTGTGGGGGAGGGAAATGCTGGCCAAGCCGGTACCAGACTGGCTCTCGCTGTTTGGCTTCACGAACAATCTGCAGCCGGTCACGGGGTTCGAGGCGCTTGCGGGGATCTTCAATTTCTTGCTGTTGGTGTGGTTCTGGCGGCGTTTGCATGCCCTGCAGAATGAACAGGTTGTTTCGCGAGACTGATCGGCGACCGAATGCGTGATGGCGCTCAGTTCCTCCATGTCAGCTGAATCGAAGCTACCGCAGCCTGGTCCAGCAGCGGGCGGGCTTGCGGGCCGGAGTGTGGGTGCACTCAAGTGGAACTACCTGGGTTCACTGGCAAAAATCCTGAGTCAACTGGCGATCGGCATTTTGTTGGCACGGTTGCTCGGCCCCGAGCCATTCGGTCTGGTGGCCATTGCATGGCTGATGCTGGGGTTGGGTAATTTGCTGGCTGATTTCGGATTAAGCGCCGCATTGATCCAGAAACCACAGATTTCCAGTCGGGACATCCGTCACGTCTTCACACTGCAGATGCTGTCAGGTCTGATGTTGACCCTGATTGCCACAGGTACGGCATCTTGGGTCGCTGCGTTCTTTGGGCGCGAGGATGCGGCCGAAGTCTTGCGCTGGATGGGTCTGCTATTCCTGTTCCAGTCTTTTGGCCAGACTGCTACAGCCCTATTGCGTCGTGATCTCGATCACAAGCGCGTTCAAATTCTGCAAGTGGCCAGTTATCTCGGCGCCTATTTGCTGATAGGGCTACCACTCGCATTGAATGGAGCCGGAGTCTGGGCGTTGGTGGCCGCGCAGTTGACGCAAGCAGGGGCGTATGCGCTCGCAGCCTTTCTTGGAGTGCGACACTCCCTGGTGCCAGCACTCAAGGCCGATCAGTCGGGCATGTTCGGTTTTGGTTCCAAAGTATTGTTAAGCAATCTGTCCAGCTGGGGTTATCTCAGCCTGGATGCCGCCATCGTTGGCCGCATGTTGGGAGTGGTAGATCTGGGGTTGTATAACCGCAGCATGAACCTGCTGGCTTCGCCCATGTTTGCTGTGGTTGCGACACTCCAGGGGGTACTGTTCCCGCTTTACTCAAGGTTGGCGAACCGGGTTGAAGAAGCCCGACGGGTTTATCCGGGTTCGGTTTGTCTGCTCTCGGTTCTGATTTTCCCTTCCTTCGCCGCTATCGCTGCCATTCCCGATACGACCATCCTGGCGTTATATGGCCAGGATTGGTCTGCAGCCGTGCCATTGGTTACCCCGCTCGCATTGTGCATGCCGGTATATGCGGTGCTGGCATTGGGCGGCCCACTGATGCTGGGACTCGGGCGTGCTGGCATGGAAGCAGGAGTACAAGGCGTGGGGTTGCTTGTGATGGTGGTTGCAGTGATCGCGGCTGCCCAGGAGTCGCTCGCAGCAGTTGCCTGGGCAGTCTTGATGGTTTATTTGCTGAGAGCGGTGCTGGTGACACGATTGGCAACCCGCCTGGTTGGGTTGAAGGGGGCTGCCATAGTCAGCGCGCTTGCAGGGCCGGTATTGCTCGCTGTGATTGCCGCTGTAGTGGCAGGGGCAGTCGACTCTTTTTTGAGTGCGCAGCATCCTGTCTTTCGACTGATCTCCGCTATGGCTGTTGCTGCCACGGTAGTCATGGCGCTGCTAGGCGTGAAGGGCAGATGGATTTTTTGCTCCGAGGCGAAGTACGTGCTTTGGCGGGCGCGTCTTCATCTGCCCAGTGCGTTACATGGCTTGATACGGAGCTGGTGTGAACAAGACATGGCCCCCCAGGCAATGCGGGACGAGAGATGAGGGGGATGCAATGAGTTATACCCTCGGCATGACAGGCCCAATCAACGTGGCTGACTATCGCGAGTTCATCGATCCAGCCCAGTGGCACGACGCGTTGCCGAAGGGCCAGGGCGGCACCCCCGTCAACCTGCTATGTCGTGAGTTGCTTAAGCGCGGGCAAAAACTGGTGATATTCAGTTGCGATGCTTCTGTCAAAGACGAGGTTGTGCTCGAAGGCGACAACCTGAAGCTATGCATCGGCCCCAAGGGCAGACGCCCAGCGCGCAATTTCTTCAAGGTGGAGCGGGATTACCTCCAGCGCGCCATCGCGCGTGAGAAGCCGGACCTCATCCATGCGCAATGGACCTACGAATACGCGATGCCGGTCCAGGTAAGCGGCATCCCGCACCTGATCACGGCGCACGATGCTCCGATCAACGTTCTCCGTCATAGCCTCATTCCCTACCGCATGGCCCGCACGCTGATGGCTTACCGTGTGACCAGCAGGGCCCGCCGGATTGTTTCGGTCTCGCCCTACGTGGCGGATCATTTGCGCAAATACATGCTTTATCGGGGAACCCGGGAAGTCATTTCAAACGGCATGCCGGATCATGTCTTCAATCGCGCTGCCAGTGTGCGGCCGCAAGGAAGCGAGCCCTGCTTTGCGACAGTCCTGGTGGGGTGGGGCGGGTACAAGAATGGCCGTGTGGCCATCGAGGCATTTGCCCGCGCACGCAAACAGTATCCTGGTGCGCGCCTGCTCATGTTCGGTACCGATCATGGCGCAGGGGAACAGGCTGAGCGCTGGGCGCGTGAGCGAGGGATGGAGCAGGGTATCGAGTTCGTGGGTCATCAGCCCTACGATAGGTTGATATCGCGGATTGCGGCTGAGGTGGATGTGCTCGTGCACCCAGCCTTGGAGGAGGCGCAGCCCATGGCACTGATCGAGGCCATGGCATTGCGCATCCCCGTCATCGGTGGACGGTCCAGTGGTGGCGTCCCGTGGACACTGGACAATGGCCGCGTGGGCATCCTCGTCGATGTCCGTTCACCGGAGCAGG
>Ga0154506_1176_pt2 | contig 24106 bp, 16 predicted proteins | sample RifGroE1_FD_115985 | JGI IMG/M metagenome (GOLD analysis project Ga0154506, IMG submission 115985) | Thiobacillus sp. GWE1_62_9
CCGTGGCCAGCACGATACCGGGCAAGGCAGTCAGCTCGGCAATCGCCGCTTCCTCCCGGCGACGAAACCCCGCCTCACCCTCGATCTCGAAAATGACCGGGATTTTGACGCCGGTTCGTGCCTCGATCTCATGATCGGAATCGTAGAAGCTGCAGCCGTAATGTTTGGCCAGCAGCCGCCCCACCGTGGTCTTGCCCGCCCCCATCAGTCCGACGAGGTAAAGATTGTCTCGCTTGCTCATGGCGCCATTCTAATTGAGCGCAGCCCGATGGACTGCTGCGGCCGGGAAGATGCATGCGGAAAATCGCACGAAAAAAAGCGCGGGACTCGCCCGCGCTTTTCGAGTTGTCCCTGCAATCAGCGCAGCGACAGGCGCTCGTCGAGAATGCGCGGGGTGAGGAAGATGATCAGCTCGGTCTTGCTGTTTTCCTTGCTCGTGGTCTTGAACAGGTTGCCGAACACCGGGACATCACCCAGCAGCGGCACCTTGCTGGTCAGGGAACGCTCGGTCCCGTCGAAAATGCCGCCCAGCACCAGGGTTTCGCCGTTGTTCACCCTCACCTGCGTCTTGATCCGCTTGGTGTCGATCGCCGGGATGTCATCGCCAATTTCCGGCACGATGCGTACAGAATCTTTCTGCACCTCGACGGTCAGGATGATCGAATCATTGTTCAGGATCTGCGGATCGACCAGCAGGCACAGGAAGGCGTCCTTGAACGTCACCGTCTGCTGGAGAACGCCGTTCGTGAGCTGAGTCGTGATATAGGGAACCTGTGTGCCGTTCAGAATCACCGCCGGCTTCTGGTTGGACGTCACCACGCGCGGATTGGAAATCACCTTGCCCTTGTCGTCGGCCTCAAGCGCACGCAGCTCCAGTGTCAGCAGATTGCCGTTTGCAAGGTTCAGCAGGGATAGCGCCAGTTCACCTGCGCCGGTTACAGCGGGCAGCGCCTGCCCAAGCCCATCTACACTGCCCGTATGAGGGTCGCCAAACAGGCTGCTGGTCTTGGCCGCTGTGAAGCCCAGGCGCGCGCCCAGATCGCGGCTCCAGCCGTCGGTCGCCACAACCACCCGCGCCTCGATCATGACCTGACGCGCAGGCACATCCAGCCGCGCAAGCAGCTCGCGAATTTCCTGAATCTTGCTTGCCGTGTCGGTGATGATCAGCGTATTGGTTTTCAGTTCATAGGTTGCGCGGCCGCGCTTGGTCAGGATTTTCTGATCGGTTTCAGAGTTGCCTTTCCCCTTCTGCATGGCCTGCGCCGCGGCTGCGCCCCCCAGGCCTTGCGCCTGCGCCGAACAGTTCACTTCATTGTTCGTCGCCGAGTTGAGGAACGCGCCTGAGGCAAAACCGTACAGCATGGTTTGCGCCTCATCCGCCCGCATGTAGTTGAGCTGGATGTATTCGGTGACCATCGGCTCCAGATCGACCACGGCCGACCTGGCCTCGAGTTCCTGCTTTTCCTTGGTCAGCAATTCGTCCTTGGGCGCGACCCAGATCACGTTGCCGTTCTGGCGCTTGTCCAGCCCCTTGGTCTGCATGATGAGGTCGAGCGCCTGGTCCCACGGCACGTCTTTCAGGCGCAGCGTCAGGTTGCCGGCCACGGTATCGCTCGCTACGATATTGAGGCCTGTGAAGTCGGCGATGACCTGCAGCACCGAGCGGACCTCGACATTCTGGAAATTGAGCGAGAGCTTCTCGCCGACGTATTTCACCCGGCCGTCTGCCGTCTTTTTCTGCGCATCGTCGCTCTGCTTGACCTCAACGATGAAACTGTTGTCGGTCTGATAAGCCGAATATTCCCAGCCGCCCTTGGGCTGGATCACCATGCGCGTGTTGTCGCCCAGGGTATAGGTTTCGACAATCTGCACCGGCGTGCCGAAATCGGCCACGTCGAGACGACGCTGCAGGGCCTTGGGCAGTTCGGTGCCGATGAAATCGACGACCACGCCGTTGGCCTGCTGGCGGATGTTGATGCCGGCCTGGGCGTCGGACAGCGTGGTGACGATGCGTGCTTCGCCCGCAGCGCCGCGGCGGAAATCGACATCGCGAATGCTATGGCGTGCCACGCCGGGTGCGGGCTCGGCAAAGCGCGGACTGGCGTTTACCGGTGCTGCTGCGTCCATGCCGATATCGCCCAGCGCGATCAACAGCGATTTGCCGTCGATCGTGGCGTCGTACTCGACAGACTTGTTCAGGTTCAGCACCAGGCGCGTGCGCGTACCGGCCTGCACCACGTTCACGCTTGCCAAGGGGCCGAGATTGGCCTCGACGGTATTGCGTCCCAGTGCGTTGCCGGTGTCGGGCAGATCCAGCGCGATGCGCGGCGGGTTGCCGACCGTGAAGCCCGCCGGCGTGGCGGTCAAGGCATTCTTGAGATTGACCCGCACCACCACCTTGCCGCCTGGCAGGGTCGTGGTCTCGACGCTCTGCACCGCGTTGCCGGTTGGCGGCGCGTCGGCAGCGCGCACCGCGAACGGGAGCATCAGGCCGGTGAACAAAGCGATCCCGAACAGGTGACGGGTCATTTTCTGGGCAATTTTGGGCAATGCGTTCATGTCAGCCTCTTTGAAATTCAGTGCTACGAATCATTCTTGCAAAATCAGGGTGCTGGTGCGTTCGGACCAATCTCCGGCGCTGTCCTGAACAATCTCACGCAATGTCACTTCACTGTCGCTGATCTGCGTGATGAGGCCGAAATTCTGGCCGACATAATTGCCCTTCCTGACGTGGTAAATCGCGTTGTCCGGAGTTTTGATCACCGCATGGATCACCCCTTGTTTGGACAGCATGCCGACCATCTTCAGGGTTTCCAGCGAGAAAGACTCCAGCGGCTCGCGCGGGCGGTTGAAATCGGGTTGCATGCCCCCTCCGCCGCCAGTCGAGAGTTTTCTAGGTTTGAACGGGTCAGGCAGGTCAAAAGCATTGTAGGTGAACGGTTCGTATACCTTGACCTCGGGCAAGGGCTCGATCTTGCCCTGCATGTCCTTGCCCGTTTCATCCACAAAGGTTCGCAGATCTTCCAGATTGCCGCCGCCACAGCCGGTCAGCCCCAACAGGATCACGATGCTGGCCAGGCGCTTCATTTCTTTTTCCCCTTGCCTTTTTTCTTGCTCTCGGCCTCTTTCTCTTTGATTTCGGCCTGCTTGCGGGCGATCAACTCTTCCTCGTCCAGATAGCGATACGTCTTGACGATGGCATCCATGTTCAGCACACCGTCTTTGGCTGGCATCAAAGCGATATTCTGCAAAGTCACGATGCGCGACAGCTTGGAGACGTCGCTGACAAAAGCGGCGATGTCGTGATATCCGCCGGTGACTTTGACGCGAATCGGCGTCTCCGCGTAAAACTCGGAAACGGTTTCGGTTTCGGGTTTGAACAAGTCAAACTGCAGCCCTCGCCCCAACCCCGCCTGGTTGACGTCGGTAATCAAAGCATCCATTTCCTGCTTGTTGGGCAATTGCTTCAACAGCGCGCCGAAAGCCTGCTCGATATCGGCCAGTTGCTTGGTATAGGCTTCCAGGTTGATGGCCTGGTTTTTCTTGGTGGTGAACACACTGCGAAGTTGCGTTTCCTTCTGCTTGGCCGCGCTCAGCGCCTCCATCCCACCGCGCCAGTCGAGCCACCAGCCCGCAACCACGATCGCTACACACAGCAGCGCCAATGCCCCCAGCTTGGTCGGCATCGGCCAGTCGGCCAGCGTCTTCAGGTCGAGTTTATTGATTTCGCCCAGGGTCATGCCTTGCCCCCTTCAACATTTGCGTCATCGCTCTGCTGACGGATCTGCTTGACCGTCAGCACGAATTCGTTGGCGCGCAGATTGTTGACCGTGACAGCCTTGATTTCGACCAGATTGGCCAAATCGAACCAGGGCGAGTCGTTCAGATTGCGCATCAACGTGGAAACGCGCGCGCTCGACTGGGTATAACCGCTGATGGTGATGAGATCGCCCTCCTGCTTGAAGGATTTGAGATACAGGCCGTCGGGCAACAGGCGGATCATCTGATCGAACAGATGAACGACCTCGGTACGGTTGGATTGCAAGGTCTCGACGACCCGCTTGCGTTCCAGCAGTGCCTGGGTTTGCTCTCGGATCTTCTTGATTTCGCCGATCTGGCCGTCAAGTTTGGCGATTTCCTGTTCGAGGTAGGCGTTGCGCGCATCCTGCGTCGACTGGCGGGCGGCAATCAGGCTGTGTCCAAGAACGACGGCAACCACGCCTGCCGCAACGGCAATGCCAAGCAGAATATTGAACTGGCGCCGCCGTGCAGCACGCGCAAGTTCGCGATGGGGGAGCAGGTTAATGCGGATCATTGGGGGTCAAACCTCCGCATGGCAAGGCCGCAGGCGACAAACAGGGAAGGCGCGTCGGCGGTCAGCGCCTGCGGCCGGATTTTTGGGCCGACTGCCATGTTGGCAAACGGATTGACGACCATGGTCGGCGTACCGGTGCGCTGGGAGACCACTTCATCGATACCGGGAATCATGGCACCGCCGCCGGCGAGAAGAATCTGATCGACCTTGCGGTACTGGGTGGAGGTGGTGAACAGCTGCAGCGCACGGCCGATTTCCATTGCCAGCGTTTCGCTGTAGGGCTGCAGCACTTCCATGTCATAGCTTTCGGGCAACGTACCCTTGCGCTTGGCGTTCTCGGCCTCTTCGCTGGTCATGCCGTATCGCCGTGAAATTTCATTGTTGAGCTGATTGCCACCGAACCCGTGCTCACGCAGGTAAACCGACTCGTTGTCGTTGAGAATGTTGATGTGCATGTTCTGGGCACCCACATCGATGATCGCCACGGTCTGTCCGGCGCCGCTGTTAGGCAACAGGTGGGCGATCTGCTCGTACGCAGCCTGCGTGGCGAAGGACTCGACATCCATGACCAACGCCTTCAATCCGGCGGCCTGCACTGCCGCAACCCGATCTTCGACTTTTTCCTTGCGCGCGGCAGCGAGCAGTATCTGCACGTCCTCAGGGCTGGCCGGCGACTCGCCGAGAACCTGAAAATCCAGATTCACTTCATCCAGCGAGAAGGGAATGACCTGGTTGGCTTCGGTTTCCACCTGATTTTCCAGATCAATGCCTTTCAGGCTGGCCGGTGCCAGGATCTTTTTGGTGATGACCGCCGAAGACGGCAACGCAAGCGCAACGTTCTTGATCCGGGTGCCGAGGTTTCGCCATGCCGTACGCAGCGTGTCAGCCACCTGATCCAAGTTGGCGATATTGCCGTCGGTCACCGCATCCTTGGGCAGGGGCTCGATGACATAGCGTTCCACCCGCAGCATGCCCTTGCCGGCATCGGACAGTTCCACCAGCTTGACCGCAGTCGTACTGATGTCGAGTCCGAGGATGGGCAGGCCTTTGGCAGACAGCCAGTCCAGATTAATATTCAGGTGCAAGGGTTTTCCTTTACGCTTCTGTGAGTTGGCGCTTTTTGTTGTTATTGTTTTTAGATGCTAGCAACAACACACGGTTTTTAACAGTTTTTTTCTCGCCACACCGCAAGAGTTGAACATGTGTGTCCAATTTCCAACACCACTAACGCCTATAATCGGCGGAAACTTTAGGCAATAAATCAAAGGAACCGGATGTTTTCCAAATGGTGGCATTACGCACTGGCCCTGGTCGTCAGCCTCGGCGTAGTCGGCACGGCCTTGGCCGGACTGGCGGCTGCATTGATCTATCCCAATCTGCCGCCGCTCGAAGCGCTCACCGATTACAAGCCCAAATTGCCGCTCCGTGTCTACACGGCTGACGGTGCCCTGATCGGCGAATTCGGCGAGGAGCGCCGAGCATTCATCGCCATCGCCCAGGTACCGGACTACATGAAGCAGGCCATCATCGCTGCCGAAGACGAGCGCTTCTATACCCATGGCGGCGTCGACACCCTGGGCGTACTGCGCGCGGCGGGCTCGAACCTGCTGTCCGGCGGCGCCAAGGAGGGAGCCTCCACCATCACCATGCAAGTGGCGCGCAACTTCTTCCTGTCGAATGAAAAAACGCTCAGTCGCAAATTGTCCGAAGCCATGCTGGCGATGAAGATCGAGCACAATCTGTCGAAGGACAAAATCCTCGAGCTGTACATCAACCAGATCTACCTCGGCCAGCGTGCTTACGGTTTCGAAGCCGCAGCACGTACTTACTTCGGCAAACCCATGAAAGAGTTGTCGCTGGCCGAGTTCGCCATGCTGGCCGGCTTGCCCAAGGCGCCGTCGCGCTACAACCCGGTGGTCAACTTCCCGCGCGCCAAGGCGCGCCAGGAATATGTGCTGGGGCGCATGAAGACACTCAAATTCATCGACACGCCGACCTGGCAGGCTGCGGTCAAGCAAAAGCTGGTCATCCGCCAGGCGCGCCCGCAGGCCGACCTCCCTGCCGACTATGCCGCCGAGATGGTGCGCCAGACGCTGTTCGAGAAATATGGTGAATCGATCTACAGTTCGGGCTACAAGGTGGTCACCACACTGCAGCGCGCCCAACAGGCCGCGGCCAATATCGCGGTGTGGCAGGGCATTGCCGATTACGACCAGCGCTACGGCTACCGCGGACCCGAAAAGCAGATCAGTCTGCCCGCCGACAAGGCGCAGCGCGAAGCAGCGATCGCCAGCGCATTGGAAGACGTCGGCCCGGTCAGCGACATGCAACCGGCAGTGGTGATCAGCATCAACGCCAAACAGATTCGCGCCCAGCTGCGGGATGGCAAAACAGTGGAGATCACGGGACCCTCAGTCAAGTGGGTTGCGAACTGGGCTGCCGGCAAAAAGGGGCGGCAATTCATTCCGGGCGCCGTGGTGCGCGTACAGGCGGTCGGTAGCCCGCCACGCTGGCGGCTGACCCAACTGCCCGAGGTTGAAGCCGCACTGGTCGCCCTGAACCCCAATGACGGGGCGATTACCGCCCTGGTCGGCGGGTTTGATTTCAATCGCAACAAGTTCAACCGCGTGACGCAAGCCTGGCGGCAGCCGGGATCCAGCTTCAAGCCCTTCATCTATTCAGCGGCGCTGGAAAAAGGCTATACCCCGGCCACCATCATCGACGACGCGCCGCTCTCCCTGACCGCCGAAGAGGCTGGCGGGACCGCCTGGGAACCGCAGAACTACGACGGCAGCACCAGCGGTCCGGTGCGCATGCGAAGCGCGCTCACCAAGTCTCTGAATCTGGTGTCGATCCGTATCCTGCAGGGCATCGGCCCGTATTACGCACGCGACTACATCCGCCGCTTCGGCTTCGACCCGGCACGCCACCCGCCTTATCTCACCATGGCACTCGGTGCGGGTAGCGTCACACCACTGCAGATGGCGGCGGCCTATGGCGTATTCGCCAACGGGGGCTTTAGCGTCACGCCTTACCTGATCGACAAGGTGTATGACAAGGACGGGCGCCTGCTGATGCAGTCGAACCCGCAAAAAGCCGGCGGCAATGCGCCGCGCGTGATCGACCCGCGCAACGCCTGGCTGATGACCACCATGATGCAGGATGTGGTGCGCTACGGCACCGCAGCCCGCGCAGGGCAGCTCGGACGCAACGATCTTGCCGGCAAGACGGGTACCACCAACGATGCGCGCGACACCTGGTTCGCAGGATACAACCCCAATCTGGTAGCGATCACCTGGATGGGCTTCGACCAGCCGCGGTCGATGGGGCGTCGGGAAACGGGTTCGCAATCGGCTCTGCCGATCTGGATGCGCTTCATGGGCACGGCACTCAAAGGCGTACCGCAGAAAGGCTGGACCATGCCCCCGGGAATCATTACCGTAAAAATCGACCCGTCCACCGGCACCCGCATGAACGAGACGGTGTTGGACGACCTGCTGGACAGTTTGCTGGGGGATGCGAACACCGGCATGGTGGAACATTTTTATCAGGAATTCCCACCGCCCGATGCCGGCGCAGCCAGCTGGGAGGCCGACCCCAGCGAGACACCCGCTTCGCCTGTACCGGAAACGCAGCCATGAAGCATCACGACATGCGCCGCCGCATTGCGCATGCAGCGGCGCGCCTCTTGGCCGAAGACGGCAGCCTCGATTACGGCAGCGCCAAGCGCAAGGCTGCGCGCCAGCTCGGCGCGCCCGACAGCGGCAACCTGCCCGACAATCAGCAGATCGAAGAAGCCCTGCGCAGCTATCAGGCGCTCTACCAGGCCGACGAAACCCGCGCGCAACTGGCGCTGCTGAGGCAGGTTGCCATCGAATACATGGAACAGCTGAGCGATTTCGATCCCCACCTGACCGGGCCGGTGCTGAACGGCACGGCCGGGCGCCACGCCGGCATCACCCTGCAGCTTTTCACCGACCTGCAGAAGGATGTGGAATTCCTCCTGATTGCGCTGAACGCCCCTTATCAGGCCACCGAACATCGGACGGCGGACGCGCCCGGACGGATCTACCCCCGTTTCATCATCGACGACCCGCGCGCAAGCGTCGAGATCATTGTCTATCCGGCAGCCGAACTGCGCAGCATGAAACGCCTGCAGGCCGACGGCAACCCGCGGCGCGTGCGTCTCCCACAGGCAAGGACCCTGGTTTGACGTTCGTCATTGCAACCCGCCCTGGCACGGAAGATGCTGATTCACGTGTTCGTGCTTTCCGATGAGTGAACGGCCGTGATCCGATTTTTCCGGCACTACGTGCCCCGCAATGTATTGCTGCTGGTGCTGATCGAGGCGCTGATCCTCGGCGGTGCCATCTATGCCGGCGTCAACGCGCGTTTTCTCGACGGTGGAGTCATCCCGGACGACCTCAATCCACTGCTGCCCAAAGCCCTGACCTTCACCGTCGTCATGCTCGGACTGATGACCGCCAGCGGCCTTTACGACCTCGAATGGCAGGGTGGCGTGCGCGCACTGTTGCAGCGGCTCGGCCTGAGCTTCGGGCTGGGCCTGGTGACGATGAGCCTGCTGTTTTACTTTTTCCCCACCCTGCTGGTCGGGCGGGGCGCCTTCCTGCTGTCGTTCGGTCTGGCGCTGCTCGGCATTCTGGCGAGCCGCGCCCTGTTCATCCGCTGGGCGCGTGCGGGTGCGCTCAAAACCCGTGCACTGGTGATCGGCACCGGCAGCCGCGCCGCCCACATCGAATCACTGCTGGCCAAACGCGGCAACGCCAGCAATGTACAGGTCATCGGCTATCTGCCGCTCGGCGGAAGTCACCATTTCGTCGACCATGCGCGCATTCTCGACACCCAGGAACCCTTGCCCGAACTGGCGCGACGCCTGCAAATCAGCGAAATCATCCTCGCCGTGCGCGACCGTCGCGGCGGCGGCATGCCGGTGCAGGACCTGCTCAAATGCAAGCTGCACGGTATCCGGGTCCTGGAACTGTCGAGTTTCTTCGAACGTGAAAACGGCCATTTGCAACTGGACTCGATGAACGCCAGCTGGATGATCCTGGCCGAAGGCTTCCATCAGGGGATCGTGCGGGACACCGTCAAACGCCTGTTCGACCTGCTGGTCAGTGCGGCCATGCTGGTGGTCTGCCTGCCGATCATGGCGATTACCGCGCTGATGATCAAGCTGGAAAGCCCCGGTCCGGTACTATATCGGCAGGAACGCGTGGGCCAGGGTTGCCGCAACTTCACCATTCTCAAATTCCGCAGCATGTGCGTCGATGCCGAAAAAGACGGCAAGCCCCGTTGGGCCGGACAGAACGACAGCCGTGTGACGTTCACCGGGCGCGTCATCCGGCGCACCCGCATCGACGAATTGCCCCAGATATTCAATGTATTCTTCGGCGACATGAGCTTTGTCGGGCCACGCCCGGAGCGCCCCTATTTCGTGCAGGACCTGACCCAAAAAATCCCCTATTACGGCGTGCGCCACACGGTCAAGCCCGGCATCACCGGCTGGGCGCAAGTGCGTTACGCTTATGGCGCAACCGACGAGGACGCCATGCACAAGCTGCAATACGACCTGTATTACGTCAAGAATCACAGCCTGTTTCTCGATCTGATGATCCTGTTCCAGACCGCGCAAGTGGTGTTATGGGGAAAGGGCGTGCGCTGAACGCGCCCGCCTGATGCCACTCACCATGCCCGACACCCTTTTCCTTCTCGCCGCCGTCGGTTATGGCTTGGCGACACTGGCCTATCTGGGGCTGTCCGGCCTCATTGTCGCCAGCTGGCGGCAACGCCCGCAAGGGCGCCTGCTGGTTCTCGCCACCGGGCTCAGTGCAGCTTGGGGTGCCGTATCGTTCCTCAGCGCATGGGGCGCTTTGCCGTCGCGGCTGGAACTGGCCGCCGAAGTCGCTCGCAACGGCGCCTGGCTGGCGCTGCTGCTCTACATCCTGCACCTCCGCTTGCCGTCCGGCGCCGTCCTGCCGACCCCGCTGCGTTTCATCCGTGTTCTCTGCATCGTCCTGATCGGCGGTCTGCTGCTCTCCCGCGCGATGCCCTTCATCGCCCCCACCCAGCCGATCCTGACCCAGTGGGCAGGCAATCTGGGGCTGGTGCTGCTCACCGTGATCGGCCTGGTGCTGGTCGAGCAGGTCTACCGCAGCACGCGCCCGGAAGACCGCTGGGCGATCAAGTTTCTCTGCCTGGGGCTGGGCGGGCTGTTCGTGTATGACATCTACCTCTACGCCAATGCAGCGCTGTTCAACTCGGTCGATGCCCAGGTGTGGGCGGCACGCGGCTACGTGGCGGCCCTGGTGACGCCGTTGATCGCGGTCTCGGCCGCACGCAACCCGGAATGGGCAGCCCCGGTCGGGTTGTCGCGCAGCATGGCTTTCCACACCGCCAGCTTGCTGGGCGCGGGCATCTATCTGCTGCTGATGGCCGGCGCCGGCTACTACCTGCGCCTGTTCGGCGGCGAGTGGGGCGATGTGGTGCAAACCGTGTTCGTCTTCGCCGCCGCCATGGTGCTGGTGCTGCTTCTTTTCTCCGGCACCTTGCGCGCGCGCCTGCGAGTATTCCTGTCCAAACATTTCTTCAGCTACCGCTACGACTATCGGGAGGAATGGCTCAACTTCACCCGCACCCTCACCGAGGGGCGCCCTGGCGAGCAGCTGTGCGAACGCGCGGTCGAAGCCCTGGCCCGGCTGGTGGAAAGCCCCGGCGGTGCGCTGTGGATGCGCGAAGGCGACACGGGCTATCCGCGGGCCAGCCACTGGAACTGGGCCGACCTCAACGGGACCGAGTCGGCCGATTCGCCCTTCATCCAATGGCTTGCCGGCAAGCAATGGGTGGTGGATCTGGACGAAATGAAAACCCGCAGTGACCTCTACGGCGACCTCGACATGCCGGCCTGGATCAAGCAGGCCGACGAGGCCTGGCTGGTGGTGCCCCTGCTGCTGCACAAGGAACTGCTCGGCTTCGTCGTGCTGAAGCACTCGCTCGGCAACGTCAGCTTCAACTGGGAGGTCAGTGACCTGCTCAAGGTGGCGGCGCGCCAGGCGGCAGCGCATCTGGCCCAGATGCGCGCCTCCAACCAGCTCATCGTGGCGCGCCAGTTCGAATCGTTCAACCGCACCACCACCTTCATCATCCACGACCTGAAAAATCTCGTCGCCCAGCTGTCCCTGCTGCTGTCCAACGCCGAGAAGCACAAGCACAATCCCGAGTTCCAGGCCGACATGCTGGGCACGGTGGAGAGCGCGGTCGCCCGCATGAACAAGGTGCTGGCGCAATTGCGCCGCGGCAGCGATGCGGCGCAGGCAAAATCGGTGGCGCTGGCGGACATCCTCGCCGATGCCGCCGCCAGCAAGCAGGCGTTCAAGCTGCGTCCCGCTGTGGATTTGCCGCCCGTTTCCTTGCGCGTGCGCGCCGAACGCGAACGACTCACCCGCGCCATCGGCCATTTGCTGCAAAATGCGCTGGAAGCCACGCCGCCCAGCGGCCAGGTCACACTACGCGGATTCGAGGAATCGGCGCAGGCAATCGTCGAAATCACCGATACCGGCAGCGGCATGGACGAGGACTTCATCCGTACCCGGCTGTTTCAGCCGTTTGATTCGACCAAGGGTGCGGGCATGGGCATCGGCGCCTACGAGTGTCGCGAAACCATCCGTACATTGGGTGGACAACTGGACGTGAACAGCACGCCTGGGCGCGGCACCCGCTTCCGCATCAGCCTGCCGCTCGATAATGATTTAGTTGCTGGAGGAGACGCCGCATGAGCGACGCCAAACAGAAGATCCTGCTGGTGGAAGACGATCCCGGGCTGCAAAAGCAGCTCAAATGGAGCCTGTCCGACTACGAACTGGTGATGGCCACCGACCGCGACAGCGCTATCGCCCAGTTGCGCCGCCACGAACCTCCGGTGGTACTGCTCGATCTTGGCTTGCCGCCAGATGCAGACGGCGCCACCGAGGGGCTCGCGGCGCTGCAACAGATCCTGTCGCTGGCCCCCTCCACCAAGGTCATCGTCGTCACCGGCAACCTCGACCGCAGCAATGCCGTCAAAGCCATTCAGCTGGGCGCCTACGATTTTTTCCAGAAACCGTTCGAGCCCGACGTGCTCGCCTTGATGATCGCGCGCGCCCTGCATGTCCATGCGCTGGAGATCGAAAACCGCATGCTGATCGCCAGGCAGAGCGGTTCCGCCCTGCAGGGCCTGATCACCAGCAGCGAGCCGATGCTGAAAATCTGCCGCACCATCGAGAAGGTCGCTCCTGCCAATGCAACCGTGCTGCTGCTGGGCGAGTCCGGTACCGGCAAGGAAGTGCTGGCTCGGGGCGTGCATGAACTGTCGCCACGTGCCGGCAAGCGCTTCGTTGCCATCAACTGCGCGGCGATCCCCGACACCCTGCTGGAATCCGAACTGTTCGGCTACGAAAAAGGCGCGTTCACCGGCGCCGCGAAACAGACCATCGGTCGCATCGAATACGCCAACGAGGGCACGCTGTTCCTCGATGAAATCGGCGACCTGCCGATGCCGCTGCAAGCCAAGCTGCTGCGCTTTCTGCAGGAACGCGTGATCGAGCGTCTCGGCGGGCGCGGCGAAATCCCGGTCGACGTGCGCGTCGTCTGCGCCACCCACCGCGATCTCGCCGGCATGATTCGCGAAGGCAGCTTCCGCGAAGACCTGTACTACCGGCTGTCCGAAATCTCGGTGAAAATCCCGCCGCTGCGCGAGCGCCCCGGCGATGCCGTGCTGCTGGCGCAGGCCTTCCTTGAACGCTATGCGCGCGAGCTGGGGCGCAATCTTCGCGGCTTTACGGCCGACGCGCTGGGCGCACTCGAAACCCACGCGTGGCCAGGCAACGTCCGTGAGATGGAAAACCTGATCAAGCGCGCCACCATCATGGCCGACGGCAATCAGATCACCGCAGCCGATCTCGGACTCGACGCCGGTCCGACCGAACTGCAGCCCTTCAACCTGCGCCAGGCTCGCGAAAACGCCGAGCGCCTGGCGGTCAGCCGCGCACTCGCCCACAGCGACGGCAGCATCGCGCAGGCTGCCGAATTGCTCGGCATCACACGGCCCACCCTGTATGACCTGATGGCGAAAATCGGCATGAAATGAATCCGCGGCAAGCAACCCTACTATCAATATAATTATTCTGGAGGTTTCAATGTCACACCCCGCCCCTGCGAACCGGCTGCTCGCGCTGCTGATTGTCGGCACCCTGCTGGCCGCCTGTGATCGCAGCGACCGTCCTCTTGTGGCCGAAGCCCGGGCAATGATCGCGGCGGGGGATTACAAGGCGGCGATGATTCAGCTGAAGAACGCCGTTGCTGAAGACGACAGCAATGCCGAAGCCCGCTTTGAGCTGGGCAAGCTCTATTTCGACCAACTCGATCTGGCCAGCGCCGAGAAGGAATTCCGGCAGGCCCGCAAGGCGGGCTACGCCGCCAGCGTCGTCAATCCGATGATCGCCCGCACGCTGCTGGGCCAGCGTGAATACCAGCGCGTGCTGGACGAACTGCCGGCCCCGACCGACGGCGGGCCGGACGCATCCACCCTGCACGCCCTGCGCGCCACCGCCGAACTCGGGCTCGGCCGCAAGGAAGATGCGCGCAAAACCCTGCAGCACGCGCAACAGGCCACGCCCGACCATGCCGAAGTGCATTTGGCGCTGGCCCATCTGGCGCTGGCCGACGGCGATGCCAAGCAGGCCTTGCAGCAGCTCGACCAGGCACTGCGCGCCGACCCCAAGCACCGCGACAGCCTCCTGCTCAAGGGCGAATTGTTGCGCGCCACCCGCCAGCTCGCCGAGGCCGCTGCGGTGTATCGCGAACTCCTCAAGCTCGACCCCCGAAACACCCAGGCCCGGCTTGCACTGGCCGGCATCGCCATCACTGAAAACCGGCTGGCCGACGCACGCAGGGAAGTGGATGCCGTGCTGAAAGCCATGCCTAAAAACCTGCAGGCGCGCTATACCCAGGCCCTCATCGACTTCAACGAAAAAAAGGTCACCCAGGCACGCGATCATCTGGCCGCCGTGCTGAAGTCCGCGCCAGATTATGTGCCAGCGCTGCTGCTGGGCGGATCGATCGAATTCGCATTGGGCAATCTGCAAACTGCCGAAGCACATCTCAACAAGGTGCTCAAGGCCGCGCCGGGCAACCTGTACACCCTGCGTTTGCTTGCCGCCACCCAGTTGCGCCTGGGCCGTCCCGACGACGCGGCACGCACACTCGCGCCCGCACTCAAATCCGGGCGCCAGGACGCAGGCGTGCTGACCGTCGCAGGCGAAATCGCACAGGCCAAAAAGGATTTCGCCCAAGCCGCGGCGTATTTTGAACAGGCCGCCCAGCGCAATCCCGACAATGCCGCGATCCGCACCGAACTCGGCATTTCCAGGCTCGCCCTGGGCGACCATCGCGCCATGGCCGATCTGCAGGCGGCTGCCGCGATGGAGGGGGAGGGGGACGGCGCCGGCAATCGTGCCGACACCATCATCATCCTCAACCAGCTGAAGCAAGAGCAGTTCGACGCGGCGCTGGCAAGCATTGCCGCGCTGGAGAAGAAGCAGACCGCCGATCCGCTCACCTGGAACTACCGCGGTGGCGCCTACCTCGGCAAAAAGGATATTGCCCGCGCGCGCGACAGCTTTGGCCAGGCGCTCAAACTCGACCCCGCGTTTTTCCCTGCTGCGGCCAACCTGGCACAACTCGATCTGAAGGAGAATCAGCCCGCCGCCGCACGCCAGCGCTACGAAGGCATTCTCAAGGCCGATCCCCGACATCTCAATGCGATGCTGGCCCTGGCCGATCTGGGTTTGCGCAGCCAGGATGAGAAGACCTACGTGAACTGGCTGGAAAAAGCGGCCGCGGCCCATCCTCAAGCCCTGCAACCGCGGGAGGCCCTGGCGCGTCACCTGCTCGCCAAGGGTGACCGCAACAAGGCGCTTGCCGTTGCGCGCGAAGCCGTCAACGCCCAGCCTGACAACCCGGCCGCCCTCGATCTGCTCGGCACCACGCAATTGACGCTCGGAGACACGACCAACGCGCTGGGCAGCTACCGCAAGCTGGTCGAGCTTCTGCCCGGCCAGGCGGCCCCGCTGATCAGGCTCGCTACCGTGCAGAGTGTCGCCAGGGATCTGCCCGGCGCGCGCAAGACCCTGCAGGACGCCCTGCGCATCCAGCCCGATTCTCTCGACGCGCAAATGCTGCTCGGCAACGTCGAGATCCAGAGTACGCGTTTCGACGAAGCACGTGCCCTCGCCCGCCAGGTGCAACAGCAAAAGCCGAACAGCGCAGCCGGCTTCGTTCTCGAAGGCGATGCCGCGCTTGCACGCAAGGACTATCCTGCCGCGATCGCCGCGTTCGAGCAGGCGCACAAGCGGGCGCCTTCGGGTGCCCTGCTCGTTCGCCAGTTGCGGGCCTTCACGGCCACCCAGCGCGCCGAGGAGGGCGAAAAGCGCCTCGCCGCCTGGCTCACCCGCCATCCACAGGACGACAGCATCCGCGCCGCGCTGGCCGAAAGCCTGATCCAGCGCAAGCAGACCCAAGCCGCCGTCGAGCATTACCTGATCCTCGACAAGAGCAACCCGGGCAATCTGCTCGTCCTCAACAATCTTGCGTGGGCACTTTCCGAATCCGGCGACAGCCGCGCACTGTCCTATGCCGAGCAGGCGCTCAAGCTCAAGCCCGACAACCCGGCCGTGATGGATACGCTCGGCTGGATCCTGGTACAGCAGGGCCAGCGCGAACGCGGCATCAAGCTGCTGCAGCAGGCTCTGAGCAAAGCACCCGACGCGGCCGAAATCCAGTGGCACTTGGCGTCGGCATTTGCCCAGTCCGGCGACCGCATGCGCGCGCGGCGAGAGCTTGAACGACTGCTGGAAAGCGGTGTAGCGTTCCCCCAGGAGCAGGCGGCGCGTGCGCTGCTCAAACAACTTCAGGCAAACGCGCGCTAGCCGCTGAATGCCGCATCGACATCGTCCCCTTCTCCGCGTGGAGTACGCCGCATGACCCAACACACGATCGCCCTGGCCCTGGCCCTCGCCGCATCCGTCGCGCTTTACGGCTGCGACCGCACATCCAACCTCACCGAGCAGGAGCATATCCAGCGCGCCAAGGATTTCGAGGACAAGGGCAAATTCAAGGGCAGCATTCTCGAACTGAAAAACGCGATCCAGAAAAACCCTGACAGCCCGCAGGCCCGTCTGCTGCTCGGTCAGGTTTATCTGAAAGTCGGCATGGGCGCCGAAGCCGAAAAGGAACTCGACCGCGCCCAAAAACTGGGCGTCAATCCCGAGTCCATCAAGCCCCGCCTTGGCGAGGCCTTGCTGCTCATGGGCGAATACCAGCGGGTACTCGACGAAATCCAGCCCGGAGCACAAACGTCGCAGGCCAATCGTGCACGGATTTTCCAGTTGCGTGCCGATGCCCTGCTCCGACTCGGCAAACTGCAAGAGGCCTGCAACCTGTACCAACAAGCCCTCGATACCGATCGCAACAACCCGCCGACCTACTGGGGATTGTCCCAATGCGCCGTCGCTCAGCGCGACATGACGGCGGCCCGGCAATGGCTCGATCACGCACTTGAACTCAAGGACAGGCAGGCCAAGACCTGGCTGCTGATCGGCAACTGGGAACAACTGAACAAAAACATGTCCGGTGCCCTGGCAGCCTATGACAGCGCCCTGAAACTCGAGCCGAACCATCTGGAGGCCCTGGAAAACCGCGCCATTCTCAACATCACGCAGAACCGGCCAGAAGCGGCCAGCAAGGATATCGAACAGCTTGGCAAACTGGTGCCCAATTCGCTCCAACTCAGTTATCTCAAGGCTCTTTACAGCTTCCACCAGCAGCAATATCCCGAGGCGCGCGACGCGCTGCAGGACGTATTCAAGCGGACGACCGATCATATGCCCAGCGTGCTGCTGGCCGGCACGACCGCCTATGCGCTGGGCGCCTATCAGCAGGCCGAAACGCATCTGCAACGTTTCCTCGCGCGTTTTCCCGGCCATGCCTTCGCCCGCCGGATGACGGCTGCAACCCAGATCAAGCTGGACAAATCCGACCGCGCACTGGAAACGCTCGCCCCCCTGCTCACCCCCGAGACCCAGGATGTCCAGGCGCTGGTCATCGCCAGCGACGCCTATCGCGCCAGGAACGAGCACGCCAAAGCAGCGGCCCTGCTGCAGCGGGCCGCACAGTCCGACCCCCGCAATGCCTCGATCCAGACCCTGCTCGGGGTCGCCCACCTCAATATGGGAGACGCCTCGCTGGCCATCACCGAACTGGAAACCGCCGCCACGATGGATGCCGGTCATTACAAGGCCGACAGCCTGCTGGCTCAGACCTACCTCAATCGCAGGGAATACGACAAGGCACTGGCGGCCATCGCCACGCTGGAGAAAAAGCTCCCAGGCAATGCCGTCACGCACAACATGCGCGGTCTCGCCTATCTGGGGAAAAAAGACCCGGCCCTCGCCCGCAAGAGTTTCGAGCAGGCGCTCGCCATCGACCGGGCATACTTCCCGGCTGCCGCCAACCTCGCCCAGCTTGATGTGCGCGACGGCAAGCCCGATAACGCCCGCAAGCGCTTCGAGCGCATCCTGCAGGCCGACAAGAACAATCTGCAGGCCATGATGGCGCTGGCCGAACTGGCGACGCGCCAGGCGCAGCAACAGGAAACGGTCGAATGGCTTGAAAAGGCAATCAAGTTACACCCCGCGGCGATCCCGCCGCACGCCGCGCTTGCCGGCCATCATCTGACCCGCAGGAACTTCCGGGAAGCCCTGGCAGTGGCCAATGCAGCTGCGAATGCCAATCCTGACAGCCCCGAAGCACTCACCCTGCTCGCCAAGACCCAGCAGGCCAGCGGCGACCACCCCAGCGCCATCGCCACGTTCAACCGGCTGACCCAAAAGGTCGGCCATTCACCGGATGCGTTCCTGCAGCTTGCGCTGGCCCAGATTGCCGGCAAGCAGCTCGGTCCCGCCCGCGTCAGCCTGCAGAAGGCCCTGAAGCTGAAGGCGGACCATGTCCCCAGCCAGGAAACCCTGATTCGCCTGGAAATGACCGAAAACAGGCCCGACGCCGCGCTGCAGATCGCCCGCCAGATGCAGGCGCAGCAGCCCGACTCCCCGCTGGGATATGACCGGGAAGGCGACCTCCACCTTGCCCAGAACAACATTCCCCAGGCAGTCAGGGCCTATCAGCAGGCCATCGACAAGGGAGCCGGCTCGGTCGGGTTGGTCAAGTGGTTCCGCGCCCAGGTGATCGACAATCCCCAGGTCGCCGAGCAGCGCCTGGATGACTGGCTCAAGCAGCACCCCAAGGACCATGCAGCGCGCGCCTATGCCGCCGAGTACGCCATGCGCACAGGCCGCAACAAGGAGGCCATCGCCCACTACGAAACCATCAATCGCCTGACGCCCAACAAAGCCCTCCTGCTCAACAACCTGGCCAACCTGTATCTGCTCGAGAAAGATCGCCGTGCCCTGGCAACCGCGGAGCAGGCCCTCAAGCTCGCCCCGAACAGCCCGGTCGTACAGGACACGCTGGGCTGGATCCTGGTGCAGCAAGGCCAGGCGCCGCGTGGCCTGGAATGGTTGAAGAAAGCCGTGGCCCAGGCACCCAAGCAGGCCGCGATCCGATACCACCATGCGGCCGCCTTGGCGCAGACCGGCAACAAGGCCCAGGCCCGCCAGGAACTCGAGAAACTGCTGGCGGACACCTCGAAATTCCCCGAGGCTGACGCAGCCCGGGCGCTGCTCAAGCGCCTCTGAAGCGGCACGACGTACAGGACCGTCAGCGCGTACCGAGTCCTGCCCCCATAACAAGGCGTGAGATGGCGGCCGTTTTGCCCCGATGGGATTCCCAGCCGCTGGCTGCCTGGACGGCGGCCCATGCCGCCGGCACGCTGCTTTCGCTTGACGGCATGCAAACGCACTATGTGGCGAAGGGCACGGGCAAGCCGGTCATCCTGTTGCACGGCTTCTTTTTCGACAGCACCCTGTGGTGCCGCAACTTGGAGCACCTGGCCCGATCTCACCGCGTCTACGCATTCGACCTGTGGGGCTTCGGCTACAGCGCGCGCACCACGCAGCCCAGCTATGCACTATATTCCGAGCAGCTTGCCGCCTTCATGCATGCCCTGGACATCGAACAGGCGACGCTCGTCGGTCAGTCGCTCGGCGGCGGCGTAGCCATCCAGTTCAGCGTTCGGCATCCGGACAAGGTCGACAAGCTGGTGCTGGTGGACAGCGCAGGACTGGCGAACCCGGACCCCGTTGCCGCGCGGCTGTTCCGCGTTCGGGGCATCGGCGAAGCGCTGCTGAATTTCCCGGGAGACGCGCTGCGCATGAAAATGCTCAAGGACTTCTTTCTGCACCGGCCCGACACGGTGTCCCCGGAATTGTTCAGGCACCTCACCTGGTCGCAGAAAATCGCCGGGACGACGGCTTCGGCCCTGGCCTTGATGCGGCTGGGATTTGCCGACAAACTGGAGGGGGAGTTGCCGCGGCTGGCTGCGCTCGATCTGCCTACCCTGATTGTCTGGGGGGCGCAGGACCGTGCCATCCGCCCTGCACTGGGACAGCGCTTGCATCAGGCCCTGCCAGGGTCGATTCTGAGCGTTATCCAGAATGCGGGGCACGTGCCCAACCTGGAACAAGCTGAGCTGTTCAATGCGCGGGTGGACGCATTCCTGCGCGAGGAACCATTCCCTTCCGGCAACCCGTTGTCCCACTTTACCGGATCGCACCATGACTGAATTCGACTACAAGCAGGCTTTTTCCAGAAATCTCGGCTGGGTCACTGCTGCGGAACAGGAGACCTTGCGACACAAAAAAGTCGCCATTGCCGGCATGGGCGGCGTCGGCGGCAGCCATCTGATCGTGCTGGCGCGTCTGGGCATCGGCAAATTCCATATCGCCGACCTCGATGTATTCGAACTCGCCAATTTCAACCGTCAGTACGGTGCGGCGATGTCGACGCTCAATGCACCGAAGGCAGCGACCATGGAACGGACGATCCGGGATATCAATCCTGAAATCGAGATGACCACCTTCGATCACGGCGTGACCCTGGACAACCTCGACGCGTTTCTGGACGGCGTCGACATCTACGTAGACAGCCTGGATATCTTCGCGCTGGAAATCCGCCGCGCGGTGTTTGCCCGTTGCTACGAAAAAGGGATCCCCACCATCACGGCCGCACCGATGGGCATGGGGACCGCCTTTCTGGTATTCATGCCGGGAAAGATGAGCTTCGAGGACTATTTTTGCCTCGACGGCTACGCCTTCGAGGACCAGATCATCAAGTTCGTGATCGGCGTATCCCCTTCGGTCCAGCAACGCCAGTATCTGGTTGACCGCAGTTCGGTCAATTTCCTGAAAAAGAAAGTGCCGTCCACGGCCATGGGCATCGAGATCGCAGCAGGGGTCGCCTGCACCAACGTACTGAAAATATTGCTGGGGCGGGGCGAGGTCATCTGCGCTCCGCATGGCCTGCACTTCGACGCCTATCGCAATCGCCTGATCAAAAGCTGGCGGCCGTTCGGCAACCGCCACCCTCTGCAGCGCCTCATGTTCTGGTATGTCAAACACCTGCTGGCGCAAGGCAATCCGTAGTCCGCTGCGGATAGCAGCCTTCGGACTCGCATCTGAAGACAAAAAAAGGGCACCGAACGGTGCCCTTTTTTCTGACTGCAACCTGTTACGAAACGATCAGGCCTTCTTGCTGCGGCGCGCCATGCCGCCCATCAGGAGCAGCGACATGCCCACCAGCGCCAGGGTGCCCGGCTCCGGAATCGAGAAGGTCGCGCTGCCGTCGTGGTTGGAAGTCAGGCTGAAGGTGCCGTCTCCGTTATCGGTAAAGTCGCTCGTGGTCACGTTCGTGTTGAAGTCGGCAAAGAACGAAATCGGCATCGCCGCCCCGCAATTCGTCCAGATATCGAAGAAGCCCGTCGACCCCGCACAGCTCGTCTCACCCGAATGAATCAGGTTGTTGTAGGAACCGTCCACGTTGGTAAAATCAGCAACCCCCACCATCTCGATGCCCAGACCGGTCGCCTCGCCACCGATGATGTTCACGTCCATGAAGTTGATCAAGGTCGATCCGTCAAAGGTAACGAACAATTCCAGCAGGCCGGGGCCGTAGCTGAACAGGGGCACGCCACCGCCGGTGACGCCGTTGATCACGCCGCCCAGGTTGGTCATCGAAAAGCTCATCAGCCAGTTGGGGCCATAGCCGTTGTTGCTGTTGGCGCCAAACACTTCATTCGGCGTGAAGCCCGTCACATTGTTTTCTGCCAGACCACCCACCGCCAGGCCGGCGGTCGTGACCAGCGTGTCGCCGGTATCGATCCCATTGGCATCACCATCATTGATCACGGTGGTGGATTCATACTGGAACGTGAACTGGCTCTTCATCGAGGTGCAGGTCGCGCACACCTGGTCGCTATCCGTCGCGCTGTAGTCGACACCCGGATCCAGGTAGAACGAGCCGGCCGAAACGTTGCCCGCTGCAAGCAGGATGGACGCCGCCAAAAGTGATTTTTTCATTTCGATTACCCCTTCACAAAACTAAACTGGTTAAGTAATACAGCTCTTGCGGTTATAGCTAAGCAACAGGTATGCCACAACAAACAAGACACTGTTAATAAAGACCTTTTCAAGAACTCCGTATCGCCTTCCCGGTTGCACGACCTGACTTCTGTAAAGTTTTCCGACATTTCCGGCCCGGCAGGTCCTGATAACGCGGAGAGGCGGTTCACCAGATGCGTGCCTGATTAAACATCCTCGATGAACGATCTAGCATGCCGCATGCCATAACTCTCAACAATTTGATTTATATGGGTTTATTATATTTTTCCCACGATCCAGACAAGCGGGCGGGACAACAACTGTAAAATTTTTCGACAGCGAGCCCGCGTACGCCTGCTGCAATCCTGAGAAGGGCCGATGCTCGCAAGCAGCGTGGATCATTTGGCCGCCCGATCAATCCGGACCGAATCCTGCCGATAAGGAGGGGGGAACACACGGTGTTGCGCATACCGGACCCTATTCATCTAATGAGGCGCACCATGAACCTGCCCCGGCTTTCGCTTTTACCCACCTTTATCCGAGAACTGACGAGCGCCCAGACCCTGCCGCGCGAGCCCGAGCCCGACGCCATCATGAACGACGTGGACCAGGTGGCGGCATTCTCGGAAACCGGGCGCAAGGAAAGCACGCTTGCAGCCTCGTACCTTTTTCATACCGCCCGCGCCTCGCAGACTCTTCAGGGCTGCAAGCGGGTACTCGATCTGGGCTGCGGGCCGGCCACCCAACTGATCCAGATCGCCGCACTCAATCCCGAGATCGAATTCATCGGCGTGGACATGTCGGAAGAGATGCTGAGACATGCGCGAACGCATGTGGCTGAAGCCGGCCTTGGCAATGTCACGTTCATCACGGGCGACATCACGAAGCTGGACCAGTTCGAAGCGCATTCCATCGACGGGGTGATCAGCACGGTTTCGCTTCATCACCTGCCGACACTGGCGCTTCTGGAGGGCTGCTTTCGCGAGATCAGGCGCATCCTGAAGCCGGATGGGGCGGTTTATCTGGCCGACTTCGGACGGCTGAAGTCATTGAAATCGGTCATCTTCTTCGCCTACATGAATCGTGACCACGACCCCCACCAGCTCTTGCTGGATTACGAGCGCTCGCTACGGGCAGCGTTTCTGCTGTCTGATTTCGAACGGCTGGCGGCAGAACTGCCGGAGACGGTTGCTGTATTCAGCACCTTCAAGGTCCCCCTGCTGATCACGTTGAAAACGCCCGACAGGGAACTTCCCACTACCAAGCTGAGAATCCTGAATGACATGAGAAAAGCGCTGGCGCCCCGGTTCAGGCACGACCTGGATGACATGCGGATCTTTTTCAAACTGGGCGGGCTGAAGAACGACCCTTTCCACTAGGCGCGGCTGGATGCGCAGTCGCCTGTCATTCTCCGTGGACAAGACGCTGGGTGATGCCCACTTCGTCGTGTTTGGTGAAGAAAAAAGGATAGAGCGAGCGCACGCCCGAAATGCTGTCCGCCTTGCCGCCCAGCGATTCGATCTGCTGATCGACATATTCGAGCTCCAGCCGGAGCAGAACCGCCGGCGCATTGACTCGAGCGCACAGGCGCTCGGGCCCGAATTCATTGAACCCCAGCATGCGCTTGTAAAAAGCCACATGCCTCGGGTTGACTTCGATCACCACATCCGTATAGCCCTGCATGACCCGGCCATAGATGTAGGCAATATGAAACAGCGAGGCCAGCACGCGCTTCGACCCCTGGGTCTGGTCTACCGCCAGCTTGGTCAGTTCGCAGACCTTGCGGCCTGACGCGCGCAAGCTGTCGATTTCGGCCTTGTACAACTCCTCGGCCAGCAGCGGATTTTCTGAATCCATCCCGAGCGTCAGCGTGCCGATCACCTTGTCCTCCTGAAAGGCCATCAGCGTGATGCGCGCCGGATCCTTCTGGAAATTGCTGGCTTCATAGCCGCGGCTGGCATATTTGCGCTGCACCAGCATACTGGCGGAACTGACCCGCTCGTTTGAATGGGCCAGCCGGATCTTGAAGACCTGCTGCTCGATAGTCTCTTTCTCCGGATTTGGGGCAGCCTGCTGCTCCGGCAGCGCAAGATCCTTGAGCCGGTAGGGCGAGATGGCGACAATGGTCTTGTCCCACTCGTCCGGCTCGCGACGACGCGTCTTGAAACCGGAAAGAAGTTTAGAAATA
>Ga0154506_1181_pt6 | contig 21064 bp, 21 predicted proteins | sample RifGroE1_FD_115985 | JGI IMG/M metagenome (GOLD analysis project Ga0154506, IMG submission 115985) | Thiobacillus sp. GWE1_62_9
ACCGGCCCCGCCTTCCAGGATCTGCTCGTACTTGGCCATCCGCGTGTTGATGTTCGCGACGATTTCGTTGACTCGAAAGTCGAATTCGTCATGCAGCGCCTGCCGCATGGAATCACGAGCAGATTTCTGGAGCGCATAGGTCAGCGTCAGCCCCAGGACGAGAATGATCGCGGGAACGAGCAGCAGACGGACGGAGGCCTTGTTACTCAATATGATCAAGTTCCAGCAAGAGGGGCGTCGCCATGCCGAACCTGTCCTCGGACGCCATCGGACCCCTAGCCTACCTGATTGTGCAGACAGCCGGACTCAGGCGCGCTTGATCAGCGTACCCACGCCTTCCGGGGTCAGCACTTCCAGCAGGAGCGCGTGCTCGACGCGACCGTCGATGATGTGTGCGGTTTTCACGCCGCTGTTGACCGCATCGACCGCGTAGCCGACCTTGGGAATCATGCCGCCGGAAATGGTGCCGTCCTCGACCAGTTCGTCGACCTGACGCGGCGTCAACCCGGTCAGCAACTGCATCTGCTTGTCAAGCACGCCCGGCGTGTTGGTCATGAAGATGACTTTTTCCGCCTGCAGCACGCCGGCGATCTTGCCCGCCGCGACGTCGGCGTTGATGTTGTAGGCATTGCCCTCGCTGTCGGCGCCGAGCGGCGCCACCACCGGAATGAAGTCGCGCGCGTCGAGCACCTGGATGATTTCCGGGTCGATGCTGGTGATCTCGCCGACCTGGCCGATGTCGAGCATCTCGTCGGCCTTGTCCTTGCTCGCCACCAGCATCTTCTTGGCGTGGATGAAGTTGCCGTCCTTGCCAGTCAACCCCACCGCCTTGCCACCGTGCTTGTTGATCAGCGTCACGATGTCTTGGTTGACCAGACCGCCGAGCACCATTTCCACCACGTCGAGCGTCTCCTCGTCGGTGACGCGCATGCCTTGGATGAATTCGCTCTGCTTGCCGATGCGCTGCAGCAGGCCGGCGATCTGCGGACCGCCGCCGTGCACCACCACCGGATTCATCCCCACCAGCTTCAACAGCACCACGTCCTTGGCGAAGGCCTCCATCAGATGCCGCTCGGTCATGGCATTGCCGCCGTACTTGATGACGATGGTCTTGTCGTAGAAGCGCTGGATGTAAGGCAGCGCTTCGGACAGGATGCTGGCCTTTTCGGCGGCGGTATGGGCAGAGGTCATGGCGGCTCCGGATAAGATTCCGCGGATTTTACGCCAATAAAAAAGGCGGCGCGCAGCCGCCTTTCTGCCCGAGGAACGGGTTTACTGCACGGCCAGGCGCCGGGCGGCGGCCGCTGCCTTTTTCGGCAGCACCAGCTCCAGCACCCCGTCCTGGTAGCGGGCGCTGGCACTGGCCTCGTCCACTTCCTGCTCCAGCGCGAAGCTGCGGCTGACGCGGCCGACATGGCGTTCGCGCCGCAGCACCCTTTCGCCGTCCTTCTGCTCGGCATCTTTTTTCACCTCGGCGCTGATCGACACGGTGTTGCCGTCGAGGGTGACCTGGATGTCGTCCTTGGCGACGCCCGGAATATCGGCGTGGACGGCGTAGGCTTTTTCGCCCTCTCTCACGTCCATGCGGATCTGCGGCATCTCCTTGCCCATCTGCACCGGGCGGAAAAAGCCGCGGAACAGGGTGTCCAGCGGGTCGGTCGTTTCGAGCGGGTCGTAGCGGCTGATATGGGCCATCATGTCCTCCTTCAGGTTGACGAACAATGCGATGGATATGATCTGGGGTGGGCCCGCCCGCATTTCAAGAGCCGCAGTTGCCGCTTCGCGCGACTGCCTCTAAAGTGCCCGCACCTTGCGTCATGCAGCGGAGGATCCCTCAATGAACACGCTCGATGCACATACCTGGCTGACCGACCACGGCGACTACCTGTTCCGCGTGGCGCGTCACCAGCTGCATTCCGACGAACTGGCCGAGGACGCGGTGCAGGAAACCCTGCTCGCCGCCCTCTCGGCACAGGCCCGCTACACGGGCGACGCCAGCCCGCGTACCTGGCTCACCGGCATTCTCAAGCACAAGATCGTCGACCTGATCCGGCGCAACGTGCGCGAGGTCGAAATTCCGCGCGACACCGAGGGCGAGGAAGCAATCGACAGCCTGTTCCAGCGGGACGGCCACTGGGCCGAACCGCTGCGGCCCTGGGGCAACCCGCAGGCCGAGGCGGAACTGGGCCAGCTGCGGCGCGTGCTCGACGAATGCGCCGACCGTCTGAAGCCGGTGATGGCCCAGGTTTTCAGCCTGCGCGAGGTGGCCGGCATGGAAACCGAAGAAATCTGTAAGGAACTGGATATCACCCCGACCAACTGCTGGGTACTGCTGCATCGGGCACGCGTGTTCATGCGCCGGTGCCTGGAGTTGAACGGGTTTTCGAAAGCGGGTGCCACATGAAATGGATGCCGACGTGCAAGGATGCAACGGAACTCGCTTCGCGCGCCATGGACGAACGGCTGCCGCTTTCCAGCCGCATGGGCTTGCGCTTGCACCTCGCCATTTGCGAAAACTGCGCCCGTTTCAACTTGCAGTTGCAGGAAATGCGCCGCCTGTTTCGCCTGGAAACGGCGGCGGACGATGACGCGCCGGGACTCGCTCCCGAAGCCCGGCAACGCATCGCAAGCGAATTGCAGAAAAAGCTCGGCTCGTGAGCCTTTTGCAACACGCCGGATTCGTCCGGCATTTTGACCGTCGTTCAACCTGTTAGGAGAGATCACCATGTCCAAGAAGTCCCTGATCGCCGCTGCTGCCGGCACCGCCTTCGTCGCCAGCATGGCCGCCGCCCCCATCGCGTCGGCCGCCGAAAACCCCTTCGCCCTGTCCGGCCTGTCCTCCGGCTACCAGGTGGCCGACAACCATGCTGCCAAACCGGTCGAAGGCAAATGCGGCGGCAAGAAGGAAGCCGAGATGAAGGCCAAGGAAGGCAAGTGCGGCAACACCCCCAAGATGAAGGACGGCAAGTGCGGCGAAGGCAAGTGCGGCGCCACCAAGAAGCCTGCGGACGCCAAGCCGGGCGCCCAGCAATAAGCGGGTAACCTGATGCCCCAGCGCCTCACCGGCGCCGGGCTGGGGTTTCGGCGCGAACTCATCCCTGCGCTGAAATCCCGGGTCCCCGACGCCATCGATTTTTTCGAGATCGCTCCGGAGAACTGGATCGACATGGGCGGCGCCTATGGCCGCGACCTGCGCGGCTTCACCGAACGCTACCCCTTCGTCTGCCACGGCCTGTCGCTGTCGCTCGGTGGCCCCTCACCGCTCGACGAACTGCTTCTGAGGAAGACGCGTCAGTTCATGGATGCCCACGGCATCCAGCTCTATACCGAACATTTGTCGTACTGCTCGGACGACGGGCATCTGTATGACCTGCTGCCGATTCCCTTCACCGAGGAAGCCGTGCACTACGTCGCTGCGCGCATCCGCCGCGCGCAGGACATCCTGGAACGCCGCATCGCGATCGAGAACGCCTCGTACTACACGCCGGCGCCGATCGCCGAGATGGATGAGCTCGCCTTCATCCGCGCGGTACTCCTTGAAGCAGACTGCGACCTGCATCTCGACGTCAACAATGTTTACGTCAACAGCGTCAACCACCGCTACGACCCGCTCGAATTCATCCGCGCGCTGCCGACCGAGCGCATCGTCTACCTGCACATGGCCGGGCACTACACCGAGGCCGACGACCTGCTGGTCGACACCCACGGCGCCGACGTGATCGATCCGGTGTGGACGCTGCTCGACCAGACCTATCGCATCCACGGCGTCGCGCCGACGCTGCTCGAACGCGACTTCAACATTCCGCCGCTGCTTGAGCTGGTGCGCGAGGTCGCGCAGATCGCACGCATTCAGGCCGCACATCCCGCCATTGAACATGCCGTCCGCACGTCCTGAGTTCCAGCGCTACCAGTTCGCCTTCACCGCGCACATCCGCGATCCGAAGGCGCACCCACGTCCGGCCGGTGTCGAGGCGCGGCGCATGAAGGTCTACAACGCGTTGCTGTACAACAATATCGAGGGATTCCTGCTGGCCTGCTTTCCGGTGCTTCGGAGCGTACTCAGCGCACGCAAGTGGGCGAAGCTGGTGCGCGCGTTTTTCGCCACGCATCGCAGCCGCACGCCCTACTTTCGCCAGATTCCCGACGAGTTCATCCAGTTCCTGCAGAACGAATGGACGCCTCCCGAAGACCATCCGCCCTTCACGCTGGCGCTGGCGCATTACGAATGGATCGAGCTGGTGCTGTCGGTGTCGACCCGCAGCGCGGAACGCGACGTCGATGCCTCAGGCGGCTTGCTCGACGGCGTGCCGCTCTTGAACCCGGTGCTGGCCAATCTGCGCTACGACTGGCCGGTGCATCGCATCGCCCCCCGCCGCAAGGTGCAGCCAGCCGAGACGTTTCTGCTGGTGTTCCGCGACGCCGAAGACCAGGTTCAGTTCAGCGAGATCAACGCCTTCACCGCGCGGCTGCTGACGCTGCTGGAGCCCGGCACACTCACCGGGCGCGCCGCACTGCAGAGAATCGCAGACGAAAGCCGCCATCCCGATCCGGCGCTCGTGATCCAGGCCGGCGGCGCGCTGCTCGACGACCTGCGCGCGCGCGGTGCGATTGCGGGCGCAGCGGCCTAGTGGTGGTGCATGGCGCCGCCGACGGCGCGCGCCTGGGCCTTCACCTCGACCGTCTGCCGCTTGCCGCCCGATTCCACCACCAGCGTCAGCGGAATGACGTCGCCTGCTGCAATCGGCTTCGGCAGGTTCATCAGCATGATGTGAAAGCCGCCGGGCTCGAGCGAAACGGTTTTCCCTTTCGGCAGGTCGATCGACTGCACTTCGCGCATCCGCATCACGTCGCCGTCCATTTTCATCTCGTGTACTTCCACCCGCGGCACCGCCGGACTGGATGCGCCGAGCAGGCGCGCATCGGCGTCCGACTGAATCTGCATGTAGGCGCCGCTGACCTTCTGCCCCGGCATGGTGGCACGCGCCCACGCATCGGTGACGCTGACATTGGCGGCCCAGGCGGGCAGGCTGGCGGCGCTGACCAGCAGCGCGGCGGCAATAGAAGCTTTCATCGGTTTCTCCTTAGTAGGTCCAGTCCATTTTCACATACAGCGAGCGACCCATGGCAGGCATGATGCCGCCCACCGGAACACTGCTGCCGATCACCCGGTTCACCCCGGCGAGGGGATCGTAATAAAGCTTGTCGAACACATTGTCGATGCCGGCAGTCAGGTTCAGGTTCTTCCATGGCGTGTATCCGGCGCGCAGGTTCAGCACGCCGTACGCCGCCGTTTCAAGTTCGCCGTTGTAGGCGGCGACGTCGTCCTTGCGCGCGCTGACGATCCACTCGCCGCCGACGCGCCAGGACGCCATGCGATAGTCGGCCGACACCCCGCCACGCAGCGGCGCGATGCGGTAGAGATTGTCGCCGTTGTCGGTGTTTTCGCCACGCGTGAAGCTGAGCCAGGAGCCGAGTTCGAGCGCGCCGAAGCGTCGGTTGAGCGAGGCCTCGCCGCCCCACAGGCGGGCGTTGACGTTGGTGTATTGAAGAACCGGCAGACCGTTGCTGTCGAGCCGTGCGATGGGGGTTCCCTGAATGAAGTCGCTGACGTCCTGCCAGAACACGGCGGCCTGCGCGCGCAGACTCGGCCGCTTCAGCTTGATGCCGAGATTCACCCCATGCGCCACCTCGGGGTCGAGATCCAGGTTGCCCAGATAGGTGCGGCCATCGGCCTGTCCGGCGCTGGCCGAGGTCGGCGTCCACAGATAGCGTTCGAGGATGCTGGGCGAGCGGGTCTTGCGGGTCAGCGCGCCCTCCAGGCTGAACCCGCGCTGCAGCGCATAGCTCAGCGCCACCGTGCCGTCGAGGTTGGTGTCGCTGATCGCATGGTCGCGGGCGTTGAATGCCGTACGATCCGCCAGAATCGGCGCCATCGCGAACGCGGAAACGATGTCGTCGGTATCCATGCGCACCACTTCGCCGCGCAGCCCGGCATTCATTCGCCAACGCGGCGCCAGCGCGCCTTCCCATTCGCCGTAGACGCCATAGCGGTCACGTCGGGAATTGCGGAAGGTTTCCTGGACGGCCAGCGTGTTCAGGTTCTGCTGATCCATCTCGAAATCATTGGCGTGGATTTCCATGCCCAGCTTCAGCGTGCCGCTGCCGGCCGGGTTGGCCAGCGCCAGGGTCAGGCCGGTGTCGTCGCTCGTCGCGGGTGCCTGCATGCGGTTCGGCCCGGCCAGCGGACGCAGCGAAAAGTTGTCCATCAGGTGGTCGATCTCGTGCCGGTACACCTGCGCGTCTAGGCGACCGAGCGGAGTGTCGCCCTTGAAGCCGAGGCGAATCCGGTCGGCGTCGTCCTTCACCATGTCCATCGGCAGTGTCGGCGTGCCGACGTCGCTGGCGCGATGGGTGCCGGCTTCCAGTTCCCACACGCCGCTGCCGTGCCTGTAGGCGGCGGCGAGCGCATGGCGGCGGTTGCTGTAGCCGGTGGCGGCCACCTCGCCGCGTGCCGATTCGTAGTTGCCGGCATCCTGGTAGCCGCCAAGGTAGCGCAGGTTGAGCACATCGTTGTATGCGCCCATCTCCACCGCAGCCTGCTTGCCGTCGTTGCCGCCTGCATACCCCAGTTCGACGCGCGCCTGCGGCTGCCAGGCGGCAGTATCGGCAAAGCGCGGCGGACGCGATTTCGCCTCGACGCTGCCGCCCAGGCTGTCGCCGCCCTGGCTCACCGGCGTCGCGCCGACGATCACGTCGAGCATGTCCAGCGCTTCCAGCCCCGCGTAATGCAGGGGCGGGTCCATGTGGTTGGGACAGGCCGGGGTGATGCTCATGCCGTCGACCCGCACGCGCACCCGCTCATTGAACAGGCCGCGCAGCTGCACGATGCCGGTCTGCGCGCCGTTGCGCACCACTGCCGCGCCCGGCACGCGGGTCAGCAGCTCGGCGGCGTCGTTCGGTACACCCGCTCCCTCTGCCGCAGCATCAGCCGGCATCATCAGCGGCGGCGTGCCTTCCACCACGACCGTCATCAGCGGTGTCCTCTCGTCCGCGCTCGCCGTGACAGGCGACAGGATGGCGGCAATCAGAACAGGCAGCAGGCGGGGAACGGAAGCAGGATTCGACATGATTCTGGACAGGAAACAAAAGAGATTGAATTGTCTCTTTTCTCCTGTTGCCCCGGAATGCGGCATATCGCCGCAGCACGCTGCTTGGGGCGCTCTGCGCGCAAAAAAATCCCGCCGTACAGGCGGGAGGGAATGAGGTCGATGCGCGATGTGCGCCGTCGCACTGTAGGCGAGACCGTCCGTGCGAACAACTGGACAAATTGTCGCAGCCCGCGGTCCGCGCCGGCACGCACATTACAATGCCGCCATGTCGTCCGGATCGGATACCACCCTGCTGTCCACTCTGCCCGCCCGCGCCCTGCTGGGGCGCCTGCTGACCGTGCGCGTATCGCTGATCATCGGCTGGGCAGCGGGCATCGCCTGGCTGCACTGGGGCCTCGCCATCCGCATGCCGCTGTTTCCGATGGCCGCGGTGCTGCTGCTGATGGGGCTGTTTGCGCTGTCCACCGCGTGGCGGCTGCGGCTCGACGTGCCGGCCACACAGATCGAATTTCTCGCTCACTTGCTGGCCGACCTGACGGCGTTTGCGGTGCTGGTTTTTTTCAGCGGCGGCGCGACCAATCCCTTCGTTTCGCTGATGCTGGTGCCGGTCATCATCGCCGCGATCACCCTGCGCCCGCGCTGGGTGTGGCTGCTGGCAGCGGTGGCGGGCAGCTATTACGCGCTGCTGCTGTTCGTCTACCAGCCGCTGGCGATCGCCGATCCGGTCGCCGCCACTGCCATGCACCTCGGCGGCATGTGGTTCAATTTCCTGATCAGCGCGGCGCTGATCGCCTTCTTCATCACCCGCATGCACGCCGCGTTGCGCGCGCGCGATCAGGAGTTGTCCGCGCTGCGCGAAAAGCAGCTGCGCGACGAGCGCATCGTCGCGCTCGGGACCCAGGCCGCCTTGGCGGCGCACGAGCTCGCCACCCCGCTCGCCACCATCCAGACCACCGCGCACGAGCTCGCCGCCGAGTTCGACAACGATCCCGAGATCGGGGAGGACTGCCGCCTGCTCGAACGTCAGGCGCAGGCCTGCAAGCGCATCCTCACCCAGCTCGCCGCACGCGCGCAGGACACGCCACCGGTCGCGCAAGCCCTCGACCATTGGCTGAACGCGGTGATCGAACGCTGGCAGGTACTGCGTCCCGACGCACGCATCAGCGTGCAGGTGCCCGCCGACCCGCGCGACTTCAGTCCGCCCGATGGGCTGGAGCAGGCGATCCAGAATGTGCTGAACAACGCGGCCGATGCCGCGCCCGATGCCGTCGAGTTCGGCGCGGAAACCCAGCCGGACGCGCTCGTCATCGACATCGCCGACCGCGGCCCGGGCTTCACCCCCGAGCAGAAGGCACAGGCCGGCCGCGTGCTGTTCAGCGGCAAGCCGGGACGCGGCTGGGGCATGGGGCTCGCGCTCACCCACGCCACGCTGGAGCGGCTCGGCGGCAGCCTCACGCTGACCGAGCGCGACGGCGGCGGCACCCGCGTGCGCATCCGCCTGCCCTGGAGCCCGACGCCATGAATGCTGCTGCGATGAAACTATTGATCGTCGAAGACGACGCCGATTTTGCCGCGGTCCTGGCGCGCGCCATGACGAAACGCGGCTTCGAAGTGGCGCTGGCGCACGATGCCGGGGAGGCCCGTACCGTGGCGGACAGTTTCTTCCCCAGCCATGCCGTGGTCGACCTCAAGCTGCCCGGCGAATCGGGCCTGAAAGTCGTCGAGCAGTTGGCCGCGCGCAGCCCTGCGCCCGCCATCGTCGTGCTCACCGGCTACGCCAGCATCGCCACCGCGGTCGAGGCGGTGCGGCTGGGCGCACGGCATTACCTGGCGAAACCGGCGAACGCCGACGAAATCCTCGCCGCGCTGCTGCGCGACCAGCCCGACGCTGCACTGGAAGTCAGCCCCGAGCCCCTGTCGGTAGCGCGGCTGGAATGGGAGCACATCCAGAAAGTACTGAACGAGCACGACGGCAACATCTCGGCCACCGCACGCGCGCTGAAAATGCACCGCCGCACGCTGCAGCGCAAACTCGACAAGCGTCCGCCGAAAGCGGATTGATCGGGCGGAACTTCGTCGGCTTCAGAGCGGTCTCCTCGCACGTCTTGTTCGAGGAAACCTACCCCCATGAATGCGAAATCCCTGCTCGACCAGCTGCTGAGTTCCGGCCAGTCCGTACTCTCCACCACCCTCGGCAATCAGGCCCCCTCCGGCGGCACGCCCGGCTACGCCAACTTCGGCACCGGCATGGTGGCAGGCGGCGTGCTGGGGCTGCTGCTGGGCGATAAGCGGGTACGCAAGTTCGGCGGCAAGGCGCTCGCCTACGGTGGCGCCGCGGCGCTCGGTGCACTGGCGTTCCGCGCCTACAGCAACTGGCAGCAGCAGAAGACTGCCTCACCTGCCGCCGCACCTCAGCCTGCGCAATTCCTGCCGGCGCCTGCCTCCGAAGACCACAGCCGTGCCGTGCTGAAGGCGCTGATTGCCGCGGCCAAGTCGGATGGCCATATCGACGCGCGGGAGCGCGGCCTGATCGATGAGAAACTGGCTTCGCTCGCCGACGATCCCGCGCTGCGCAGCTGGATCGACCATGAAGTATCGCGCCCGCTCGATCCCGCCGACGTCGCCGCCGCAGCGGGCTCGATGGAAATCGCGAGCGAGATCTATCTGGTGAGCGTACTCGCGGTCGACTCCGAGAGTTTCATGGAGCGCGCCTATCTCGACGCGCTGGCGGCTCAGCTCAAGCTGCCACCCGATCTCAGAATGCAGCTGGAAACCGAAGCAAGGCAGGCGCTCGCCGCAGCGTGAATGTTCAGTGGCCGGCGCCCCAGTCGACCCACCCCAAGTAGGCGGTCATCAGCACCACGCCACCGAACACGATGCGGTACCAGGCGAACAGCGTGTAGTCGTGGCGGCTGACGAACTTGATCAGCGTGCGCACGGCAATCAGGGCACTGACGAACGACGCCATCCCGCCGACCATGAACAGCGGCACGTCATGCACATCGAACAGCTGCCAGTTCTTGTAGAGGTCGTAGGCCGTCGCGGCGAACATGGTGGGGATGGCGAGGAAGAAGGAAAACTCCGCCGCGGCCTTCCTCGACAAGCCGAGGAACAGGCCGCCGATGATGGTCGCGCCCGAGCGCGAGGTGCCGGGGATCATCGCCAGCGCCTGCGCGAAACCCACCGCCAGCGCGCGGCGCCAGTTGAGATCGTCGACCGTGGGGGTGCTGATCACATGCTTGCGCCGCTCCGCCCACAGGATCAGCACGCCGCCGATCACCAGCGCCGACGCCACCACGATGGGATTGAACAGGTAATGCTTGATTTCCTTGTAGAACAGGAAGCCCAGCACCGCCGCGGGCAGGAAGCCGGCCATCAGGTTGATCGCCAGCCGCCGAGAAGCCGCTTCGGTATGCAGGGTTACCGCCACATGACCCAACCGCACCCGGTATTCGAACACCACCGCAAAAATCGCCGCCAGCTGGATGGCGATCATGAACACCTTGGCCTTTTCGCCGTTGAAGCCCAAGAGCTGTCCCGCCAGGATCAGGTGGCCGGTGCTGGAGATCGGCAGAAATTCGGTGACGCCTTCGACCAGGCCGAGGATGAGGGCGTGCAGCAGCAGGGTGGGGTCGGTCATGGCGCCGGATCGTGGATAAAACAAGGCGCGCCAACGCGGCGCGCCCGGGGATTATACGCGGGCGCCAACCATGTCATTCCGATCGCCGCCGAAACGGCTAGCGCACGGAACATTCTCCGGCCAGGCAGGCGGCCACCCGGTTGCGGCCCTGCTGCTTGGCCTGGTACAGGCACTCATCGGCCGAGGCAATCAGCGCGTCCAGTGTGAGGTGGCGGCTCTCCTGCTGGGCGATGCCGAAACTCGCCGTGACCGTGGTTTCGAACGCCTCGCCCGCGACACGCATGTCCGCAATCGCCGCACGCAGCCGCTCCGCCAGCGCCACCGCTTCCGCCCGGTCGGTTTCGGGCAGGAACACGATGAATTCCTCGCCGCCCCAGCGCGCCAGCACATCGCCATGCCGGACCGACTGCCGAAGAATCTGCGCCGTGGCCTTCAGTACCTCGTCGCCGTGCGCGTGGCCGTGGACGTCGTTGATCTGCTTGAAGCGGTCGATGTCGAGCAGCATCACCGAAGTCTCGTGCCGATGGCGAATCGCCTGGCTCCACAGCGGGCTGGTCTTGTCGTAGAAGGCGCGCCGATTGTTCAGCCCCGTCAGCGGATCGAGCTGCGCCAGACGCTCGGCCCGCAGCCGTTCCTCCTGGCCAACGCGGAACTGGTATCCCAGCGCCAGTGCGAGCAGCGTGGCGTCGATCAGCATGCCGATCTCCACCGCGCGGAAAGTCCAGCTGTTGTGGGGAATGAAGCCCCAGGTGGACAGCGTCGTCAGCACGGCGCCCACCATGGCGGCAAAGGCGGCGATGAGGAAATACCTGGCCGGCTTCTGGCCTGCGTGGACCGAGAGGGCCCCCAGGGCCAGCATGATGAAGGTGAACAGAAAAGCGAACGTGAAGGTGGCGAGCAGGGCGGCCTTCTGGCTGCCCAGCACGAAGGCCGCCGCGAGCAGCACGCCAAATGCCGCGCAGAACGCGATGACTGCCTTGCGCGCCCGCGGGAAAAACACCCGCAGATCGAGAAAGCGGGTGGCGAACACGAGGCCGCTGACGCCATACAGGAACATCAGGATCGGGTTGGACCACTGCTGCCAGGCCAGCGAATCGGGCCATAGCCAGGCGTAGCCATGGCCGGTGTAGGCGACGTTCATCGCCACGAACATCGCCAGATAGAGCGCGTAGTACAGGTAGCGCGTGCTGCGCAGGCTAAGGTAAAGAATGGCGTTGTAGGCCAGCAGCGCGAGCAGGAAACCGTACACGATGCCGTAGCTGAATTCCTGCTCCATCTGCCGGGCTCGCGATGCCTCGGGGTCCAGCAGGTGGATCGGAACGACCATGGGATCGGGCGTTTCCACGCGAACGAATACCTCGCTGACGCCCGCCCCGAAAGTCTGGTCCAGCAAGAAATACCGGCTCGCCACCGGACGCTGCGCGAAGGCCAGCGTGTCGCCGAGGCGGTGAGCCGCGACGGTTTCGCCGCGATGGCGGACATACACCTCGATACGGTCGAGCCAGGCGGTTTCGATGGACAGTCTTTTTTGCGCCGGTGCGGCGCCCGGATTGTCCACCGCGAAATGTATCCACACCGGCCTGGCGCCGATGCCGAAGTTCAGGACCGGGCTTTTCCCGGGGGTGAATTTTCCTGCCCCAAGGGCCGCCATCGCATCGGCCAGCTGGAGCCGGCCGTGCTGCTCCTGCAAAAAACGCGTGGACTGCCCGATGGCGGACGGATACGCCAGAGCGGTGGACAGGGACGCCGCGACGGCCGGCGCGCCGAGCAAAAAGACCAGCCCGGCCGCAAAGCCGACAAGCCGCCCAAACAATGTGCTCAGCAAATCAGCAGCCGATTCTGTACTGAAGGAGACGCGGGGTCAGACCTTGCGGTAGACCTCGGCGCCCTGCTTCACGAATTCGACCGCCTTCACTTCCATGCCCTTGGCCAGCGCGTCGGTTTCGTTCAGGCCTTCCTTCGCCGCGTATTCGCGCACGTCCTGGGTGATCTTCATCGAACAGAAATGCGGGCCGCACATCGAGCAGAAATGCGCGACCTTGGCCGACTCCTTGGGCAGGGTCTCGTCGTGGAAGGACTTCGCCTTGTCGGGATCGAGGCCGAGATTGAACTGGTCGTCCCAGCGGAATTCGAAGCGCGCCTTGGAGAGCGCATTGTCGCGAATCTGCGCGCCGGGATGGCCCTTGGCGAGGTCGGCCGCGTGCGCCGCAAGCTTGTAGGTGATGATGCCTTCCTTCACATCATCCTTGTCCGGCAGACCCAGGTGTTCCTTGGGCGTGACGTAGCACAGCATCGCGGTGCCGTACCAGCCGATCATCGCGGCGCCGATGCCGGAGGTGATGTGGTCGTAGCCGGGGGCGATGTCGGTGGTCAGGGGCCCGAGCGTGTAGAACGGCGCTTCGGAACAGGCCTCCAGCTGGATGTCCATGTTCTCCTTGATCAGCTGCATCGGCACGTGGCCGGGGCCCTCGATCATCACCTGCACGTCGTGCTTCCACGCCACCTGGGTCAGCTCGCCGAGTGTCTTCAGTTCGGACAGCTGCGCTTCGTCGTTGGCGTCGTAGATCGAGCCGGGACGCAGGCCGTCGCCGAGACTAAAGGCGACGTCGTAGGCCTTCATGATCTCGCAGATGTCCTCGAAGTGGGTGTAGAGGAAGCTTTCCTTGTGATGCGCGAGGCACCACTTGGCCATGATCGAGCCGCCGCGCGAGACGATGCCGGTCATGCGGCTGGCGGTCATCGGCACGTAGCGCAAGAGCACGCCGGCGTGGATCGTGAAGTAGTCGACACCCTGCTCGGCCTGCTCGATCAGCGTGTCGCGGAACATCTCCCAGGTCAGGTCTTCAGCCTTGCCGTCGACCTTCTCCAGCGCCTGGTAAATCGGCACGGTGCCGATCGGTACCGGCGAATTGCGGATGATCCACTCGCGCGTCTCGTGGATGTTCTTGCCGGTGGACAGGTCCATCACGGTGTCGCCGCCCCAGCGGATCGCCCAGGTCATCTTCTCGACTTCTTCCTGGATGCTGGAACCGAGCGCCGAGTTGCCGATGTTGGCATTGATCTTCACCAGGAAGTTGCGGCCGATGATCATCGGCTCCGATTCCGGGTGGTTGATGTTGTTGGGGATGATGGCGCGGCCGCGCGCAATTTCGCTGCGCACGAACTCGGGGGTGATCTCGTTCTGCAGGCTGGCGCCGAAGTTCTGCCCCGGATGCTGGCGGTTCATCAGCGCGGCGAGCTTCTCGCCCATCGGGCCGGAGGCCTTCAGCGATTCCAGATAGGCGGCGCGGTTGTTGTTCTCGCGGATGGCGATGAACTCCATCTCCGGCGTGATGATGCCCTGGCGCGCGTAATGCATCTGCGTCACGTTCATGCCCGCCTTGGCGCGGCGCGGCGTGCGGTGCAGGCCGGGAAAGCGCATGCTCGCGAGTTCGGGGTTGGCGGCCTGCTGGCGGCCGTATTCCGAGCTCAGGTCGGCCAGCACTTCGGTGTCGCCGCGCGCCTCGATCCAGCGCGTGCGCAGCGCCGGCAGGCCGGTGCGGATGTCGATCTTCGCGGCCGGATCGCTATAGGGACCGGAGCAGTCGTAGACGAAAATCGGCGGATTGGGTTCGGAACGGGCGCCGCCGGCGCCGGATTCGCCGCTGAACATCAGGGGCGTGTCGGCCTGGCTGATCTCGCGCATCGGCACGCGGATATCGGGCTGGCTGCCCTGCACGTAGATCTTGCGCGAATTGGGCAGGGGATGCACCGCCGCCTCGTCAACGTGGGCAGTGGCAGCGAGAAATTTGGGGTTGGCGTTCATATTGGCGCTCCAGAATGCAGGAGGCACCCAATCGGCCTCGCTGGAATAAATGAAGGGAGGCCGGTCAGCCTCCCTACGGCGGTCTCAACCGCATCAGGTTCGAAGGGTATGTCTCACTCCGTTCGGCATGTGCCGGCCGGAGACCCCTGGCGAACGGCCAAGGTATCGGAAATGTGGAATAATTGCAAGGCAAGTCCACATCTAACTTATTGATATACAAGGGCACCGCATGAACATCGAGCAGGCGCGCTACAACATGGTGGAACAGCAGATCCGCCCCTGGGATGTGCTGGATCAGGACGTGCTGGACCTGCTGTTCAAGGTACGACGCGAAGATTTCGTGCCGGAGGCTCACCGCACGCTGGCCTTCGTCGACATGGAAATCCCGCTCGGCCACGGCCAGACCATGTGGACCCCCAAGCTGGAAGCCCGGGCGATCCAGGAGCTCGACATTCGCGCCACCGACCGCGTGCTGGAAATCGGCACCGGCAGCGGCTACCTCACCGCGCTTCTGGCCTCCCGGGCGGCCGGCGTGGTGTCGATCGACATCTTCCCCGAATTCACCGCCGCCGCGACGCAGAAGCTGCGCGCACACGGCTTCGACAATGTGGTGCTGCACACCGCCGACGCGGCGCTCGACTGGCCCGACGACGCCGGCTTCGACGTCATCGTGCTGACCGGCTCGACCCCACTGCTGTCAGATGCGCTCCTCCATCGCCTGAAGGTTGGCGGACGACTGTTCGCCATCACCGGCGAAGCACCGGTGATGCAGGCGCAGCTCATCACCTGCACCGCGCCCGGCGCCACCCGCAGCACCACCCTGTTCGAAACCTGCGTGGCGCCGCTGATCAATGCCCCGCATCCTGCCGTGTTTGTATTCTGAACGCATGCGCCAATTCCGCCCCACCGACCTTGCCGCGCACATCGAAACCGGACACACCCCGGTGCTGCTCGACGTGCGCGAGCCATGGGAATGGAACCTGTGCCGCCTGCCCGGCGCGGTCCTGATCCCGATGCGCGAACTGCCCGCGCGCCTGGCCGAACTGAACAAGGACGCCGAGACGGTGGTCATCTGTCATCATGGCGTTCGCAGTTATCACGCGGCCCGCTATCTTGAAAGCGTGGGCTTCGGCGACGTCATCAACCTGTCGGGCGGCGTCGCCGCCTGGGCCGACGAAGTCGATCCGGCCATGCCGCGCTACTGAACCAACCATTAGGACTGGATCCATCATGCAACTCAAGCCCCTGTTTCTTGCGCTGACGCTGGCCCTGGCGCCTGCCGCCCACGCCACCAACCTGTCCGACGTGTACCGCGACGCGCTGGCCTACGATGCGCAATACGCCGCCGCCCGCGCCGCCTGGCAGGCCGGCCAGGAAAAGTCGGTGCAGGGACGCGCCGGGCTGCTGCCCAACATCAACCTGAGCGGCAACGTGCGCTACAACAGCACGGAGTCCAGCCTGCCGGGCGGCGATGCCGATTACGATTCCAACGGCCTCGCGCTCACCGGTGCGCAGCCGCTGTTCCGCAAGCAGAACTGGGTGCAGTACGAACAATCCAGGAATCAGGTAAAGATCGCCGACATGCAGTTGAAGGCGGCCAGCCAGGATCTGATCCTGCGGGTCGCGCAGGCCTATTTCGACGTGCTGGAGTCGCAGGACAACATCGCCTTCATCAATGCGCAGAAAGCCGCGATCACCGAACAGCTCGCCGCCGCCAAGCGCAACTTCGAGGTCGGCACCGCCACCATCACCGACACCCACGAAGCGCAGGCGCGCTTCGACCTCGCGCTTGCGCAGGAAATCGCCGAACAGAACAACCTCAACATCCGCCTGCGTGCGCTGGAAAAACTCATCGGCAAGCCGGCCGGCACCCTCGACAGCCTGGTCGACAACAAGCTGCTGAAGGCCGAAGCCGGCACGCTCGACGAATGGGCCGCTCGCGCCGCCGACGGCAACCTGCAAGCCGAGATCCAGCGCATCGCCAAGGCCATCGCCGATCAGGAAGTCGACCGCAACCGCGCCGGCCACTATCCCACGGTGGACGCGGTGGCCGGCTACACCGTCAACAACAACCAGAATTTCGGCACCCAGCAGGTGGACACCCGCACCGCCAGCATCGGCGTCGAACTCAACCTGCCGATCTACCAGGGCGGGCTGACCAGCTCGCGCGTGCGCGAAGCCGTCGCCAACCAGGAAAAGGCCCGCCAGGATCTCGAGGTCGCCACCCGCGACGCCGGCCTGCAGGCCCGTCAGGCCTGGCTCAACGTCAACAGCGGCGTCGCCCGCGTGCGTGCGCTCGAGCAGGCCCTTGTTTCAACGAAGGCACAGCTCGATTCCACCAAGCTCGGCCTCGACGTCGGCGTACGCACCAACCTCGACGTGCTCGATGCCGAACAGCAGGTGCTGTCCGCCAGCCGCGATCTGGCCGCCGCGCGTTATGCCTACCTGCTGTCCACGCTGGCGCTCAAGGCCGCCGTCGGCACCCTCAGCCCCGAGGATCTGGCCGAGATCGACCGCCACCTGCGTCCGCCAGCAGCGGTGCAATAAGCAGCGCCACCTGCGCCGCCGCGCCGCGATGGCGCGCGGCGAAGTCCAGGCCGGCCTCGCCCATGCGAGCGCGTGCCGCATCGTCGTTCAGCAGCATTAGCGCATTCGCCAGCAGATCGCCGGCGTCCTTCACTCGGCGCGCCGCGCCGGCTTCGATTGCCCGCCGCGTCGCCTCCTCGAAATTGAAGGTGTGCGGCCCCACCAGCACCGGCCGCCCCACGCTCGCCGCCTCGATCAGGTTCTGCCCGCCCAGCGGCATCAGACTGCCGCCGACGAAGGCGACGTCGCACGCCGCGTAATACGCGAACAGTTCGCCCAGGCTGTCGCCCAGCAGCACCCGCGTACCCGTATTCAATTCAGCTCCATCCAGAACGCTGCGGCGCTGGTACGCCAGGCCCGCCGATTCGACCAATGCCGCCACGTCGTCGAAACGCTGCGGATGGCGCGGCACCAGCAGCAGCAGCACGTCGCTCGGCGCGGCCTCGGCGAAGGCGCGCAACAGCGGGACTTCCTCGCCTTCGCGCGTGCTCGCTGCCAGCAGCACCGGACGCTGTCCCCATTTTGTTTTCCAGGCCGTGCCACGCTCGAGCTGATCGGCCGGCGGCGCGATGTCGAACTTGAGGTTGCCGGTGACGTGAACCGACGCCGCGCCCAGCTTGAGCAGGCGCGCGGCATCCGCTTCGCTCTGCGCGGCGACGCTGCCGATCCGCTGCAGGGACGCCCGTGTAAGCGCCGGCAGCCGCGCATAGCCGCGCGCCGAACGTTTCGACAGACGCGCGTTCGCCAGCACCAACGGCACGCCTGCCTGTGCGGCGGCGCGGATGAGATTGGGCCACAGCTCGGTTTCCATCAGGATGCCGACGCACGGCCGGGCGCGGCGCAGAAAGCGCCGCACCAGCCCGGCATAGTCGTAAGGCAGATAGACGATGGTCGCGAAGTCGCCGTACAGGGATTCGGCGGTGGCGCGCCCGGTCGGCGTCATGCAAGTCAGCAGCACGGGGACATCGGGATGCGCATCGCGCAATGCGGCGATCAGCGGCTGCGCCGCGCGCATCTCGCCGACCGACACCGCATGGATCCACAATGCGCCGCCCGGCTCCGCGCCCGTTCCCAGCCGCTCGCCCCAGTGCCGCCAGTAGCCGCGCTCGCGCCGCCCGCGCCACAGCAGACGCAGCGGGATCAGCGGCGCGGCCAGCAGCAGGGTCAGCCGGTACAGCGTCCAGTCGAGAACGAGGCGTGGAGTGAGCATCGCCGGATTGTAAGGGAGGGCGCGGCGCTTGTGCCCCCGCTGGCGGCATCAACGCCCAAACCGCACGTCATCGGCCGGCGTGCGCCGGTGCTAGAATCGATGCGACCCTGGAGGAGAAAAAATGAAAATCCTGCTCACCGGCGCCGCCGGTTTTAGCTCCGGCTGTACGCGCTGCCCACTTGACGTACGCTTGGCGCACGTCAGCCTTCCCTGAAACCGGCGGAGACCTCATGAAAGTTCTTGTTACGGGTGCCGCCGGTTTTATCGGCATGCACGTCGCGCAAATCCTGTTGAAGCGCGGCGACGAGGTCGTCGGCATCGACAGCCTCAACGACTACTACGATCCGGCCCTCAAACTGGCGCGGCTGGAACAGCTCAAGCCCTGGTCCAACTTCCGCTTCCTCAAGGACGATATCTCCGACCGCATGGTGATGGAGGACCTGTTCGAGAAGGGTCACTTCGACGCCGTCATCAACCTCGCCGCGCAGGCCGGCGTGCGCTACTCGCTGAAGAATCCGCACGCCTACGTGCAGTCGAATATCGTCGGCTTCGCCAACCTGCTCGAAGGCTGCCGCCACCACGGCGTCAAGCACTTCGTCTACGCCAGCTCGTCCAGCGTCTACGGCGCAAACACCAAGATCCCGTTCTCCACCCACGACCCGGTCAACCACCCGGTGAGCCTGTACGCCGCCAGCAAGAAGGCCAACGAGCTGATGGCGCACACCTACTCGCACCTCTACGGCCTGCCGACCACCGGGCTGCGTTACTTCACCGTCTACGGCCCGTGGGGCCGGCCCGACATGTCGCCGTGGCTGTTCACCTCTGCCATCCTGGAAAACCGCACCATCGACGTCTTCAACCACGGCGACATGATGCGCGACTTCACCTACATCGACGACATCGCCGACGGCACCGTCAAGGTGCTCGACCGCATCCCGCAGCCCAACCCTGACTTCGATCACGACAACCCCGACCCCGCCAGCAGCCACGCCCCCTACCGCCTCTACAACATCGGCAACCACACTCCGGTCCAGCTGATGGACTTCATCGGCACCATCGAAGCCGCGCTCGGCCAGACCGCTAAGAAGAATTTCCTGCCGATGCAGGACGGCGACGTGCAGGCGACCTACGCCGATGTGGACGACCTCATTCGCGACACCGGCTTCAAGCCAGCGACATCGCTGGAATACGGGATCGGGAAATGGGTGGAGTGGTATCGGACGTACAAGCGGCTGGACTGAGCGCACACGCATTTTGCCCCTGCCTTTTTCTTCCAACCCCAAGGATCGTACGCATGAACATCGGCAAGCGAATGACATATCTGTGGGTTTTCACGGCGTTCATGCTTGCCGGCAGCCCGGTGCGAGCGGACACGCTGGACATCCGGCCGGGGCTGCGTGCCGGCGAAACCTATCGCTGGGACTACCGGCGCGAAATGGAGCAACGGGCCAAGGGCAGGCCGGACAAGTCGGGCGCAAGCATCACGGCCGTCACCGCCAAGGTGCTTGAAGCCTCGGCTAGCGGTTACGTCCTCGAGTGGCGCTACGGCGACACCCGCGTGCTGGATGCGGCCCAGGCAAAGGCGCTGGCCCAGAAGGACATGCAGTGGGTATGGGACCTTGCCAAGGAACTGCGATTCGAACTGCAGCTCGCCCCGGACGGGCAGTTTGTCCAGCTTCGCAATTACGAGCAGATCCAGCCCAAAATCGACCAGATGATCGAGCACATCCTGGCCATGGCCGCCCGGCAAAAAAACGCCGGACCTGCGGAAATGAAACAGGTCGGCGACATGATGCGAGGGATGTTCACCGGACGGGAACGGGTGGAAGCCCTGATGCTGAAAGACGTGCTGCTGCTGTTGTTCCCGTTCGGGATGTCGCTCGACACCCAGGCCCCGCTGACCTATCAGACACCGCTCGCCAACCCATTTGGCGGCGAAGCCCTCCAGGCCGAGGGGACGATTTCGCTGACTTCGCTCGACCGCACGCACGGCATCGCCACCATCGGACTCGACCAGAAGCTCAGTCCCGACAGCATGACCAAGGTTCTTGCCGCGATGGCCCGGAAGATGGGCGAAAACCGCCCGCCCCCCGAAGAACTCGCCAAGCTGAAAGCGGACATCACCGACACATCACGCTACACGATCGACCTGAAGTCCGGCTTCCCCAGCAAGGTCGAGTTCAAGCGGGCGGTTTTCATGCCTGACGGCCATCGCATCGACAAGGTCAGCTTTACATCAAAGAGATCGGGATCGAGCCGTGTTCAGGGGAAATAAATTGAGTCTGGCGTTATAAACTCGCTTCGAGGGTTTCAATGTTCGCTTATTTCGCCACGGGCAAATTCACGTTTCCCCTGGAGTGGTTCCTGCGAGACTGGGCTCCGCAATTGGCCGCTCAGGTGCAGGTCGTTCCCTACGAGAGCCTCTTCGATTTCCGCTCGCTCCGGGGCACGGCGATCCTGAGCGACTGGGATCGGCTTGAACCAAACGAACGCACAACCTACAGCCGTTGGTTTGCCGAGCGCGGGCAGGGCCGTCTTCTCAATCCGCCCGGCGGCGTGCCGGAACGCGAAACCTTGAACGCAAGGCTGCGTGAGGCGGCGTACTGCAACTTCCGGGTGGTGCCTGCACAGGCGGTGCCCGCTGACTTGCGTTTCCCCGTCTTTTTACGCGCACGCAACGACCATCGCGGCAGCCTGACCCCGCTGTTGCACGA
>Ga0154506_1188_pt1 | contig 20704 bp, 17 predicted proteins | sample RifGroE1_FD_115985 | JGI IMG/M metagenome (GOLD analysis project Ga0154506, IMG submission 115985) | Thiobacillus sp. GWE1_62_9
TCGAAGTTGATGACGTGGCTGATGCTCGCCACGTCGATGCCGCGCGCGGCGACGTCGGTCGCCACCAGCACGCGGGTACGGCCTTCGCGCAAGCGCTGCAGTGCGCGGTTGCGCTGGCCCTGCTGCATGTCGCCGTGCAGCGCGTCGGAGGCGAAGCCGCTGTCGGCCAGGAGGTCGGAGATTTCCTCGGTGCTGCGCTTGGTCGACGCGAACACGATGGCCTGCACCATCTCCACGTCGCGCAACAGCGCGTCGAGCAGACGGTTCTTGTGGTCCATGTTGTCGGCAAACAGCAGGCGCTGCTCGATCTTGGATTCCTTGTGCGGCACCGCCTCGATCTCGATGCGCTGGGCGTCGCGGGTCAGTTCGCGCGCCAGGTTGCCTACCACGCCGTCGAGCGTGGCCGAGAACAGCAGCGTCTGGCGCTCGGCCGGGCAGCGCGCGGCGATCGCCTTGATGTCGTCGACAAAGCCCATGTCCAGCATGCGGTCGGCTTCATCCAGCACCAGCACTTCGAGGCGCGAAAAGTCGATCTTGCCGCGCTCCAGGTGATCGATCAGGCGGCCGGGGGTCGCTACCACCACATCCACCGGCTGCGACAGGCGCTTCAGCTGCAGGCCATACGGCGCGCCGCCGACCAGACAGGCGGTACGGAAGCGGCGCATGTCCTTGCCATAGGTCATGGCGGCTTTTTCGACCTGCAGCGCGAGTTCGCGTGTCGGGGTCAGCACCAGCACGCGCGGGCCCATGCTCTTGACGGTCGGCTCGGCCAGCATGCGCTGGATCGACGGCAGCAGGAAGGCCGCGGTCTTGCCGCTACCGGTGTGCGACGACACCAGCAGGTCGCGCCCGCTCAACGCGGCGGGAATCGCCTGCATTTGAACCGGCGTGGCGTTCTCGTAGCCTGCGGCCAGAACGGATTTAAGGATGAGGGGGTCAAGCCCCAGTTCGGAAAAGCTCATGGCAAACCTTTTTTCAGTGCGCTCAAACGCGCAAAACAAACCTGCGCCCGGTTCAGAACCAGACAGGTCATAAAATTACGAACCGGATATCAGCGGCGTTTGAAAAACGCCCAACGGGTCGCGTCGATCACATCGGCGCCAACCACAAGACTTGTCACTGCCGGCTGGAGATGCTGCCGGCGGCACAAAAGAGAGGTCGAAGACGATGGGGCTGTGAGAACAGTCCCGAGGCACGGCGGAAAACCCAACCTGCCGCACTGCTGTATGCACAACTGTGCGGAGTGTATCAGAGAACGCTGATTTTCCCGAGCACTTTTTACGCGTGGTGGTAAAGCTTGTGATACAGGCCCCCGCGGTCGATCAACTCATCATGAGCGCCCTCCTCCACGATGCGGCCGTTCTCGAACACCAGGATGCGGTCGGCCTGCTTCACCGCGCTCAAGCGGTGGGCGATGATGAGCGTGGTACGCCCGGCCAGAAATCCGCTCAGCGCCAGGTGCAGATGCCGCTCGGTGTCGCTGTCGAGCGCCGACGTGGCCTCGTCGAGGATGACGATGCTGGGGTTGGCGACGATCATGCGCGCAATCGCCAGACGTTGCCGCTGGCCGCCCGACATGCGTACGCCCTGACGCCCCACCATGGTGTCCAGCCCGTGAGGCAATTCGGCAATGTACTCTTTCAATTGGGCGATCTCGAGCGCCTGCCACAGCGCAGCGACGTCGGTCTCGCGCCCCAGGGTAAGGTTGGCGCGCACGCTGTCGTTGAACAGCACCGGATGCTGCAGCACCACACCGACATGTTCGCGCACGGTTTCCCAGCCGATGTCGGTCACCGGCACGCCGCCATACAGAATTTGTCCGGATTTCACCGGGTACAGGCCCAGCAAGGCCTGCACCAGGGTCGACTTGCCGCCGCCCGACGCCCCCACCAGCGCCACCTTCTCGCCCGGCTCGATCCGCAAGCTGACGTCGTCCAGCACCGCCTCACCTTCTTCGTAGGCGAAGTTCACATGCGCGAGCGCAATGCCGACGGTGGGCTGGCCGGCAAAGGGGTCGTACAGCGCCGGGTGCTGCGGCTCGCCGGCAAGTCCGAGCAGCGCATTGATGCGCCCCAGCGCGGCATTGGCGGCGTACCAGGCGTACTGCATGTTCACCAGTTCCTGCACCGGCGTCATCATGAACCAGAGGTAGCCGAACACCGCGAGCATCTCGCCGATGGAGAGATCGGAGAACACCACCATCAGCATCGCGCCGGCGCGGAAGGCGTCGAAGCCGGCGAGAAAGACGAAGAAGGAAAACCGGCTCATCGCATCGGATTTCCAGGCGAACGCCGCGGCGTGCTGACGGATGTCGGCAGCCTTCTCCGTCACCCGCGCCAGGTAATGCTTCTCGCGGTTCATCGCGCGGATCTGGGTCAGCGCATCCAGCGTTTCGGCGAGCGCGTCCTGGAACACCTCGAAGGCACGGTTTTCATGCTTTTTCAGGTCCTTCACCCGCTTGCCGAGCCTGGTGGAAAACAGGATCACCAGCGGGTTCAACAGCAGGATGAAGAGCGCCAGCTGCCAGTGCATCCAGAACAGCACGCCGGCGACGCCGATCAGCGTCAGCACCGACACCACAAAACCGGAAACCGACGCCCCGAGGAAGCTGTCGACGGCGTTCAAATCCGTCACGAAATGCGAGGTCACCCGTCCCGCCCCCACCGTCTCGAACTGCGACAAGGCGATTTTCGAAAGGCGGTTCAGCATACGCACACGGATGCGATACACCACGTCCTTCGCCAGCAGCGAGAAGCTGCGCCCCTGCCACACGTTGAGCAGGATGGCAGCCAGCCGCAGGACCACCGTCAGCAGAAGCGCCGCACCGATGAACAGCACCGGCCCGTGCCAGGCCCCAGGAAACCACACGCCGATGGCGGCAACCATCTTGCCCGGATGGTGCAGCAGCACCTCGTCGACCATCAGCGGCAGCAACAACGGAATCGGCACCGAGGCCACCACCGCCAGCACCGCAATGATATTGGCCAGCAGCAGTCGCTGGCGATGGGTCTTGAGTTCGTTGGCGATGCCACGCCAGGTCAACATGACACTCACTTGCCTATGCAGAATTTGCTGAAGATTTCGCCGAGCAGATCGTCGGCGGTAAATTCGCCGGTGATCTCGGACAGGGCGACCTGCGCCAGCCGCAATTCCTCGGCAAACAACTCGAGTTGCCCAGCCGACTCCCGTGCAGCGACAAGGTGTCCTGCGGCGCGGCCGAGCGCATCCAGATGCCGCGCGCGCGCCATGAAAGCGCCCTCGCCCGCCGCCTGCCAGCCGGCAGCCTCGAGCAGCTTGTCGCGCAACAAATCCACCCCGGCACCGGTCCTGGCGGACAGCCAGATCTCGTCGCCCACCGCTCGCGGCGCCTCACCACCCACATCGATCTTGTTGTGGATGGTAAGGCGTGCCACCTGCGGCAGGCGTTGCAGGATCGCCGCCTCGCGCTCGCCCAGTCCGTGCGCGGCGTCGACCAACAGCAACGCCACGTCCGCCTTTTCCACCGCCGCCCAGGTGCGAGCGATGCCGATCTTCTCCACCGCGTCGTCGGTATCGCGCAGTCCCGCGGTGTCAATGATGTGCAGCGGCACGCCCTGGATCTGGATCGCCTCGCGCACGGTGTCGCGTGTAGTGCCGGCGATCTCGGTCACGATCGCCGCCTCGAACCCGGCCAGCTGGTTCATCAGGCTCGACTTGCCGACGTTCGGCTGGCCGATCAGTACCACCGTCAGGCCTTCGCGCAACAGCACACCCTGCTTCGCCTGCGCCCGCACCGCAGCCAGGCTGGCGTCGATCGCGTCGAGCCGGCCAAAGGCATCGGCATCACGCAGAAAATCGATTTCTTCTTCGGGAAAGTCCAGCGTGGCCTCCACCAGCATGCGCAGGCGGGTCAGCACCTCGACCAGCTCGGCAATGCGCGCGGAGAAGGCGCCGGATAGCGAGCGTACCGCCGATCGCGCCGCCTCGGTCGACGCCGCATCGATCAGGTCGGCCACCGCCTCGGCTTGGGCCAGGTCGAGCTTGCCGTTAAGGAAGGCGCGGCGGGAAAATTCGCCGGGTTCGGCCAGACGTGCACCGAGCTCGATGCAGCGCTGCAGGATCAGATTGAGCACCACCGGGCCACCGTGGCCCTGCAGTTCGAGCACATGCTCACCGGTGAACGAATGCGGTGCAGCAAAAACCAGTGCGATGCCTTCATCGATCGTCTGGCCATCGCCATCGAGGAAAGAGCAGAAAGTGGCGTGACGCGGGGCAGGGACGCGCCCGAGGATTGCTGTCGCAAGCGGAGCGATATCCGCTCCCGACACCCGGACCACCCCCACCCCGCCGCGTCCGGGCGCGGTGGCGATGGCGGTGATCAGGTCAGGCCTTGCCGGAGGCGGGTTTGCCACCGCCCTCGACCTGCTTGTTGATCGCCCACTGCTGCGCAATGGACAGGATGTTGTTGACCACCCAGTACAGCACCAGACCGGCCGGGAAGAATACGAACATCACAGTGAACGCCACCGGCATGATCATCATGATCTTGGCCTGCATCGGGTCCATCGGCTGCGGGTTAAGCTTGACCTGCAGGATCGAGGTGATGCCCATGAGGACCGGCAGGATGAACCAGGGATCCGGCGCGGTCAGGTCGGTGATCCAGCCCAGCCAGGGCGCGCCACGCATTTCCACTGCGGCCAATAGCACCCAGTACAGCGCGATGAAGACCGGAATCTGAATCAGGATCGGCAGGCAGCCGCCGAGCGGATTGATCTTCTCGGTCTTGTACATTTCGGCCATTGCCTGATGCAGCTTGGCGCGGTCGTCGCCGTAGGTTTCCTTCAATTGCTGCAGCCTCGGCGTCAGCTTCTTCATCTTGGCCATCGACTTGTAGCCTGCTGCCGACAGCGGATACAACGCCAGCTTGATGAGGATGGTCAGGATGATGATCGCCCAACCCCAGTTGCCGACGATGCGCTCGATTTTCTCCAGTGACCAGAAGATCGGGTAAGCCAACGGCGTCAGCCAGCCGTAGTCGCGCGCCAGATCAAGTCCCGGTGCGGTTTTTTCGAGCACCGTCTGGGACTGCGGGCCGGCATACAGCGGCACAGTGAAGGTCTTTTGCTGGCCGGGCGCAAGCGTGCCCTCGGCCAGAATTACCCCGGCAGAATACAGACCGTCGCCCAGCGCGCGGGTGTAATACTCGCGCTTGACGCTGCCTTCGGGCAACCAGGCCGAGACGAAATGATGCTGAACCAGTCCCACCCAGCCGTTATCGGCGGTTTTTTCAAACTCGGCCTTCCCTTCCTGGATGTCCTTGAACGCGACTTTCTGGAATTTCTTGGCATCGGTGTAGAACGCCGGGCCGGTGTAGGTGTAGAGGAAAAAGGATTCGCCTCGCGGCGCTTCGCCGTGGCGGGTGAACTGATAATAGGGTGTGAGATCGATAGGCTCGGTCCCGCCGTTGATCACGCGGGTTTTGACCGCGATCTGATAGCTGCCGCGTTTGAAAACATAGGTTTTTTCGACGCGCACGCCGCTGGCGGGGTCAACCCATACCAGCGGCACCTCCAGTTGCACGGCGCCTCCAGCTAAGCGGTAGGTGCCGGGGTTCAGCTGAAACACACTGCGATGCGTCGGCAGGCCTTTGCCGACCAGCCCGCTTTGCGCCAGATACGGCCGCGCCTGCGTGTCTTCGAACAGGGTGAAAACCTGATTCTTGTCTTCCGTCTCGCGGTACGGCAACAACTGCAGTTCGCGCAGGTCGCCGCCATTGGCGTCGATGCTGGCACGCAGCACATCGGTTTCCACCACCGCGCGCTGGCCCTTGGCAAAACCGGTCTGCGCCGGCGCCGCCGCGGCCGGCGCGTTCAGCGCCTGGCTTGGGGTCGGAGCGCCTGCCGCTGGCGCGCTTGTCGTCGCCGGGACCGATGGAGCGGGTGCGTTCTTGTCCTGCCAGGCCTCCCATAACAGAAGCAGCGAGAAGGAAAAAACGATGAAAAGAATCAGCCGCTGGTTATCCATGAGACGGGAACGCGTTTAGTTGGAAGAAGGTTCCGGCTCGACTTCGCATGCCGGGACGCAGGGCCATTTTGCCATGGCCCGATGGCCGGCACGTTTAAAGGTGCGCGACAGATCGCGCGCCTCCTCGCCTGCTATCGGTTTGGCAATCAGCCGGACAACGAAATCACACGCCGGGAGTTCCTGCAGAACCTGCCGGAAGCTTTCGCGCACGCACCGCTTGACGCGGTTGCGATCGACCGCACGCGCGAGCAGACGCTTGGCAATCACCATTCCAAGCCGGGGGTACCCCACCTGGTTGGGACGCGCCATGACCATCAGATAATCCGTTCGGGCGCGCTGGTTTTCGGCAAACACTCGATCGAAATCTGCCTTGCAAACCAGGCGTGCGTCGCGGTGGCGCACACCGCCTGCTTCGTTTGGACTCGTGTCGATCAGACAGCCAGACGCGAACGGCCCTTGGCACGGCGTGCGTTGATCACGGCACGGCCTGCCTTGGTTTTCATGCGGGCACGGAAACCGTGGGTGCGCTTGCGGCGGACGGTGGAAGGCTGGTAGGTGCGTTTCATGGTGGTTCCTTTCTGGCTGGCGCCGGTCTGTCCGGACAGGACAACACGACACAAAAAATCTGTTGAAAAACCGCATATTAGACCCGCCCCTAAGGGGTGCTGTCAAGTTCATCCTGACGCGTGCTCCCGATTCCTCGGCATATTTGCCTGTGGATAACCTTGTCGAAGGAGAGTAAGATTAGATATTGAATCCCATGCAGCTTTCCGCTTCCCACCCCTCGACTATGGATTCCTTCTGGGACCTTTGCCAAGAGCGCTTTCGCGCCAACCTGACCCAGCAGCAATTCAGCACATGGATCAAGCCCCTGGTTTTTGAAGACTCGGGCGGCGAGGTACGGATACTTGCGCCCAACCATTTCGTTATGGACTGGGTACGCGAGAAATTTGCCGAGCATATCGATGTCTGGGCCCAGGAGTTTTACGCGCATCCTGTCGCCATTAGCTATGCGCTGGGGAAAAAATCCAGCGCGCCGCGTTCGCAGGCATCCCCCGCCGGAGCGACCGCGGCACCCGTTGCGGCCATTCCCGCGCCTGCCCAGGTCGGCCTGCGCATCAACCCAGGCTTCAATTTCGATAATTTCGTGTCCGGCCGGGCCAACCAACTGGCACGGGCGGCCGCGCTGCAAATTGCCGACAATCCCGGCGTCGCCTACAACCCTCTGTTCGTCTATGGCGGCGTCGGGCTCGGCAAAACCCACCTGTTGCAAGCCATCGGCAATACCGTTCGCCAGGCCAATCCCGAAGCGCGCATCAGCTACATCCATGCCAACGACTACGTGGACGACGTGGTCAAGGCCTATCTGAACAAGCAGTTCGACGACCTCAAGCGGCGCTACATGTCGCTCGACCTGCTGCTGATCGACGACATCCAGTTCCTGGCCAAGAAGGACCGCACCCAGGAAGAGTTTTTCTACGTTTTCAACTCGCTGATCGAGAACAAGAAGCAGATCGTCATTACCTGCGACACCTTCCCGAAGGAGATCAGCGGCCTGGACGATCGCCTGAAATCACGTTTCGCCTGGGGGCTGACGGTGGCCGTCGAGCCGCCCGAGCTGGAAATGCGGGTCGCCATCCTGTTGGCCAAGGCGCAGGCCGAGAACATCAAGCTCGACGAGAACGTAGCCTTCTTCATCGCCAAGCAGGTGCGTTCCAATGTGCGCGAACTCGAAGGCGCGTTGAAGCGGGTGATCGCATTTTCGCGCTTCCACGAAAAACCGATTTCGCTGGAGTTGGTGAAGGAAGCGCTGCGCGACCTGATTGCGTCAACCTCGCGCATGGTCTCGATCGAAAACATCCAGAAAACCGTCGCCGACTTCTACAAGATCAAGGTCGCCGACATGTTTTCCAAGAAGCGCACCCGCAACCTGGCCCGCCCGCGTCAGATTGCGATGGCGCTGGCCAAGGAACTCACCAACCAGAGCCTGCCGGAGATCGGCGAATCGTTCGGCGGCCGCGATCACACCACGGTGATTCATGCCTGCCGCAAGGTCGCCGAATTGCGCGAGACCGAAGCCGACATCGGGCGTGATTATCTAGTGTTGCTGCAAAGCCTGACAGGCTGAGGATGAAATGTGGATAAGACAGGCCCTGCTCTCGATATGGAATAATTCATCCCCATCGCTACCGTATGGCCAAGGTTTTACCCACACCCAAAAAAACAAACAAGCGGCTGTTTTAATTCGGTAAAAAGGCTTATCCCCAGTTTCAGGCCGCCTTTATTATGATTCTCAGGAATATATAAATGCTATTAGTACAAAGCGAACGCAACGCACTTCTGGCTTCCCTGTCCGCAGTGGTCGGCGTGGTCGAGCGGCGCCATACCCTGCCGATCCTGTCCAACCTGCTGCTGGAAAAAAAGGCCGGCAAACTGACCGTGCTTGCGACCGATCTGGAATTGCAGGTCAGCACCCAGCTGGACAATGCGGCATCAGGCGAAGACTTTGCGATCACCATTGCCGCACGCAAGCTGTTCGATATCGTGCGTGCATTGCCGGATTCCGCCAAGATCAAGCTCGATACCAAGGACAGCCAGGTCGTGGTCAGCGCGGGCAAGTCGCGTTTCACACTGCAAACGCTTCCCGCCGCCGATTTTCCGCGTGTCGAAACCGGGGCCGGGCTGGGTGAAGCAATCAGCCTGCCGCAAAAATCGCTGAAGCGCCTGTTGCAGCTGGTGCAATTCGCCATGGCCAGCCAGGACATCCGCTATTACCTCAACGGCATGCTGCTGGTGCTGGACGGCAAGCAATTGCGCGTGGTAGCCACCGACGGCCATCGCCTGAGCTACGCCGAGACCCAGCTGGAAACCGAAGCCGAGGCTCGCGAAGTCATCATTCCGCGCAAGACCGTGGTCGAACTCTCCAAACTGCTGAGCGATGTCGACGAGCCGGTCGAACTTCGCATCGGAACCAACCAGGTCACCATCACGCTGCCTGGTACCGAACTGGTGACCAAGGTTGTCGACGGCAAATTCCCCGACTATCAGCGCGTGATTCCGGCCAACCAGCCGCGTCACCTCAAGGCCAATCGCCAGAGCGTGATGCAGGCACTGCAGCGCGCAGCCATTCTGTCGAACGAGAAGTTCCGTGGCGTGCGCCTGGTGATGAGCGAGAACACGCTCGGCATCGTCTGCAACAACAACGAACAGGAAGAAGCCGCCGACGAGATCGAAGTCAGCTACAACGGCGATCCCCTGGACGTCGGTTTCAATGTGACCTACCTGCTCGATGGTCTCGGCGCCGTCAATACCGAAGACATCACGCTGTCGCTGGGCGACGCCAACAGCAGCATGCTGCTGACGAGCGAAGGCGAACCCGGCTTCAAGTATGTCGTGATGCCGATGCGTATCTGAGCAGCATGATCACTGCACATACCTTGTAACAAACCAACAGGAACGCCCCATGCGGGGCAAGAACACCATGAGCGACAAGCCCGACAATGCAATGCCCGGTGATGTGAACGGCGGCTACGACGAAGACAGCATCCAGCAGCTTGAAGGCCTGGAGGCGGTGCGCAAGCGGCCCGGCATGTACATCGGCGACACCTCCGACGGAACCGGCCTGCACCACATGGTGTTCGAGGTACTGGACAACGCCATCGACGAAGCGCTGGCCGGTTGGTGCGACGACATCAAGGTCATCATTCACCCCGACAACTCGATCTCGATTTCCGACAATGGCCGCGGCATCCCGGTCGGCATCAAGTTCGACGACAAGCACGAACCCAAGCGTAGCGCGGCAGAAATCGTCATGACCGTGCTGCACGCAGGCGGCAAGTTCAACCAGAACAGCTACAAGGTGTCGGGCGGTTTGCACGGCGTCGGCGTGTCGTGCGTCAATGGCCTGTCGAAATGGCTGAAGCTGATCGTGCGTCGTGACGGCAAGAAATACGCAATGACCTTCAACCAGGGCAAGGTGCTCGACCGCCCGATCGAAATCCAGAACGGCGTGGAAGTCTCGCCGATGCAGGTGGTCGGCGAAGCCGAAGGCCGTGGTACTGAAGTGCATTTCCTCGCGGACGATGAGATCTTCGGTAATGTCGAGTTCCACTTCGACATCCTTGCCAAGCGCATCCGGGAACTGTCCTTCCTCAACAACGGCGTGAAGATCGAACTGATCGATCACCGCGACGGCAAGTCCGAAAACTTTGCGCACTCGGGCGGCGTCAAGGGCTTCGTCGAGTACATGAGCCGCCTGAAAAATCCGCTGCATCCCAAGATATTTTCCGCCATCGGCGAGAAGGACGGCATGACCGTCGAAGTCGCGATGCAGTGGAACGACAGTTACACCGAGACCGTGCAGTGCTTCACCAACAACATCCCGCAGCGCGACGGCGGCACCCACCTGACCGGCCTGCGGATGGCGATGACGCGGGTGCTGAACAAGTACATCGAGGAAAACGAAGTGGCCAAAAAGGCCAAGGTCGAAACCACCGGCGACGACATGCGCGAAGGTCTGACCTGCGTGCTGTCGGTCAAGGTCCCGGAGCCCAAATTCTCCTCGCAGACCAAGGACAAGCTGGTATCGAGCGAAGTGCAACCGGTGGTGCAGGAAGTCGTCGGCCAGAAACTGGCCGAATTCCTGCTCGAAAACCCCAACGACGCCAAGCTGCTGTGCGCCAAGATCGTCGACGCCGCGCGTGCCCGCGAAGCTGCGCGCAAGGCGCGCGAGATCACGCGCCGCAAGGGGGTGATGGATGGCCTGGGACTGCCCGGCAAGCTGGCGGACTGCCAGGAAAAGGATCCGGCATTGTCCGAAATCTATCTGGTCGAGGGCGATTCCGCAGGCGGTTCAGCCAAGCAGGGCCGCGACCGCAAGTTCCAGGCGATCCTGCCGCTCAAGGGCAAGATCCTCAACGTCGAGCGTGCACGTTTCGACAAGGTCATCGGCAGCCAGGAGATCGCTACCCTGATCACCGCGCTCGGCACCAGCATCGGCAAGGAAGATTACAACCCCGACAAGCTGCGCTACCACCGCATCATCATCATGACCGATGCCGACGTCGATGGCGCGCACATCCGCACCCTGTTGCTTACCTTCTTCTACCGCCAGATGCCTGAGCTGGTGGAACGCGGCCACATCTACATCGCGCAGCCGCCACTCTACAAGGTCAAGCATGGCCGTTCCGAGCGCTATATCAAGGATGAGCATGCGCTTAAGGAACACCTGATGGCCGAGGCGATGAAGGAAGCCGAACTGACGCCGATGGATGGTGCCATGCCGATCTCGGGAGAAGCGCTGGAAACGCTGGCGCGCGAGTATTTCCTCGCCGAGGCAGTCAGCGATCGCCTGGCACGCCTGCTGCCGGAAGACGTGCTGCAGGCGCTGATGCGGATCCCGCGTCTGAGCCTGGCCGACAGCGGCGCTGCCATGCTGGCGGAAGCCAGCCTTGGCGCCGTACTGGACGAACAGAAATTCAAGGTCGCGGCCGAATACATCAGCGAAACCGACAGCCATCGCCTGCGCATCACCCGCCATGCCCACGGCAACGCACACATCAGCTTCCTCGAAGCGGACTTGCTCGAGACGGGCGATTACAACCAGCTCGTCAAGGTCGGCGATCTCTTGCGCGACCTGATCGGTCTGGGTGCCCGAGCCAAACGCGGTGAAAAGGAAGCGCCGGTGCAAAGCTTCCGCGAGGCGATGGACTGGTTCCTGGCCGAAGTCAAACGCGGCATGAGCATCCAGCGCTACAAGGGTCTTGGCGAGATGAATCCCGAGCAGCTTTGGGAAACCACCATGGATCCCAAAGTGCGCCGCCTGATGAAAGTCCAGATCGAGGATGCGATTTCCGCCGATCAGATTTTCACCACACTGATGGGAGACGAGGTCGAACCCCGCCGCAACTTCATCGAAACGAACGCCCTGGGCGTTCGTAACCTGGACGTATAAGTCTGCGGGTTTTCCTGCGCGGATCCAAAAAAGCCCGGACTAGTCCGGGCTTTTTTGATGTAGTGGAATACTTCAGTTTTTCTTTGATTCGATGGGAAACCCTGCTTCTTTCCATTCCGGAAAGCCGCCGCGGAACCAGTAAACATTTTTCCATCCGGCCTGGATCGCCATGACCGCAGACTTGTAGCTCTTCCAGCAGATGGTGCCGTCGCAGTACATCATGAACGGCGCATTTTTATCCTTGGGCAGCTTGTTGAGTGAAAACTGGTCATCTGCCGGATCGAATCCGACTTCCTTGGCGCTGCCTTCCTTGTAGGACACCAGAATGGCGCCGGGAACGTGGGCAGTTTTGTATTCTTCTTCCGCCCTCACGTCATAAACAGGCATCCCTTTTGCGATCAATGCCTTGGCTTCTGCAGCGGAAATGATCTTGGCGCCTGGAAGACTGGTGGGCGTGGTGTTCAGCATCGAGGCGACGCTTTTGAAATCAGCCTTGGTGGCGGTGCTGAGCGCAAGCTTGAGGCTGTTTCCTGCCATCAACGCAGTCGTCAGTTTTTGCTGGGTACCCGCAGGAACGGTTTCCGGCTGGACGCTCAGCGCCCGCAACGGTACGGACGCACTGGTGAAAACGATGCGTCCGCCATTGGCGGCAGTCCAGGTTTTTGCTTCCTCCGCAGAGGCGACGGCGAGGTCGTAGCGGCCCAGCTTCAAGCCATATAACGGGGCTTCCGCCATACGATGGAACTTGATTTCCGCAAAGTCGGATTTCGCCAGCCCGCGGCTGTTGATTTCGCTGCGCGCCATGCCACCCATCAGCGATTCATAATCGGGTACGCCGAGCCGGGCCTGGGATTTGGCGGCCAGCGTCCCCGTGTAGCGAGGGCCGGCAACGAAGGCAACGGATGTCGTTTCGTTGGATTTCAGGATCGGCTCAAATTTGAATTTGCCGATGTTGGCGATCACCTGTGCGGGGCCGAATACCATGTCCAGCGTGCCATCCTTGGCCTGTTTGATGGCAGAGAAGCCGCGCTTGTAATACTGCAGGCGTACCGGCTGGCCCACTGCGCGTTCGATCTCTTTGGCGAAAGCGCGGTAGGTTTGATTGGTGCCCGCATCGGCGATCGACTCGTTCTGATCGAGCACGACGCCTAAGGTTAGGGGGGCGGCCTGGGCTAAAGCTGAAACGAGAAGCAGGGGAATAATGGCAAGGCGCATCATGTCATCTCCACACAAGGACGAATGGTTAACGGTCAGCCGGGAAAAAAGTTTATATCCGATTCAGGCAGATGCGTCTTCAAGCCAGGTCTGCAGCATGATGCGCAAGCTGTCTTCCTGTACAGGCAGCGTCAAGGCGGCGTCGATGCGCAAACGGGCGCTGACCTTGTCGAGGACGGCCTGGTGGGCCGCTTCGTAGAAAACCAGAATGCGGGTGTCGGGTGCGCTTTGCACCGCTGCCAGCAGGGATTCGAGATTGGAAAGTCGGTCGCGGAAATCCGTCTGGTGGTAAAAGTCGGCCACGATGACGGCGGGCGGGGTTTTGCGTACCAGGCTGATCGCCTTGCGCTCCGACCATTCGGTGACGACGGTGTAACCCAGTTCCTGATACAGTTTTTTGTAGCCGGCCGTGCCGATGAAGGCATTGACCATGAGCAGCAGGGGCTGGCTACTCATGCGGCCGGTTTTTTGCTGGCAGGCTTCTTGGCTGTGGCAGGCTTGGCGGGCGCCTTTTTGGTTGTCGCTTTTTTCGCTGCGGGTTTCTTCGTTTCCACCGCTTCGGCGGATTTTTCCTTCTTCTTCGCCGCAGGTTTGGCCGCGGCCTTTTTCACCGGCTTCTTGGCCGGGCCCTTGGCCACACGCGCGGCGATCAGTCCGATCGCTTCATCCAGCGTGATCTCTTCCGGGGTGATGTCCTTCGGCAGGGTGGCGTTGGTGCTGCCGTGCTTCACATAGGGGCCGTAGCGGCCGCTGCGCACGGTGATGTCCTTGCCGTCCTCCGGGTGCGGGCCCAGGCTCTTCAGCACCGAGGCGGCCGAATCGGCGCCGCGCGGTGCGCGTTCCATCGCCAAAACTTCGAGCGCGCGCGGCAGATCGATTTCGTAGACGCTGTCGGTCTTGGGAATCGACTTGAACTTGCCGTCGTGCAAGAGATACGGGCCGAAGCGACCGTTGTTGGCGACGATGGGCAGGCCGGTGGTCGGATGGTGGCCGACTTCGCGCGGCAACGAGAGGAATTTCAGCGCTAGTTCGAGCGTCGCCTGGTCGAGCGGAATTTCCTTCGGCCACGAGGCGCGGCGCGGCTTCGGCGCCTTCTTGTCTTCCGGCATCTCGCCGATCTGCACGTAGGGGCCGAAACGCCCGGACAGCAGCTTGACGTCGAGCCCGCTCGCCGGATCCTTGCCGAGGATGTTGTCGCCCTCGGCAGTGGCTGCGTGCAGCGGGCGCGTGTAATCGCATTCCGGATAGCCGGAGCAGCCGATGAAGAGTCCGCGCTTGCTCGCCTGCATGAACAGCGGCTTGCCGCACTTGGGGCAGGCTTCCAGGATCGGGCAGCCGCGCTCGACGCCCTGCTTGGCCTTGAGGTCGCCGTCGAATTCCTTCCAGAACTCGCCCAGCAGCCGCGTCCACACCCGCGTGCCGTTCGACACGTCGTCAAGCTTGTCCTCCAGCTTGGCGGTGAAGTCGTAGTCGACGTAGTGGCTGAAATGGCGGGTGAGAAAGCAGTTGACCAGACGGCCTACGTCGGTCGGCTGGAAGCGCTTCTTCTCCAGCACCACGTATTCGCGGTCCTGCAGGGTGGAAATGATGCTGGCGTAGGTCGATGGGCGGCCGATGCCATATTCTTCCAGCGCCTTCACCAGTGACGCCTCGGTATAGCGCGGCGGCGGCTGGGTGAAATGCTGTTCGCCGTAGAGCCTGTCGACCGGCAAGGTTTCGCCCTCGGCCAGCACCGGCAGCTTGGATTCGCCTTCTTCGTCCTCGTCGTCCTGATATACCGCGAGAAAGCCGGCGAACGCCAGGGTCTGGCCGGTGGCGCGGAAAGTCCCCTCGCCCACTGTGATGTCGGCGGCGACGGTGTCGAACTGCGCCGGCGTCATCTGGCAGGCGACGGTACGCTTCCAGATCAGCTCGTAGAGCCGCGCCTGGTCGTGCGTGAGAAATTGCTTCACCGCCTCGGGCGTGCGCGTCACCGAAGTCGGGCGCACCGCTTCGTGCGCTTCCTGCGCGTTCTTGGTCTTGGCCTTGTAGGCAATCGCGGACGGCGGCAGGAATTCCTTGTCGAAGTTGGCGCCCACATACTTGCGGATGTCGGTGATCGCTTCCTGTGCCAGGTTCACCGAATCGGTTCGCATATAGGTGATGAGGCCGACCGGGCCTTCGCCCAGATCGATGCCTTCGTACAGCTGCTGTGCGGTGCGCATCACGCGGTCGGTCGTCATGCCGAGTTGGCGCACGCCGGCCTGCTGCAGGGTCGAGGTGGTGAAGGGCGCGCCGGGATGGCGGGCGCGGCGCTTCTTCTCGATGCGCATCACCGTGGCATCGCGGCCCTCCAGCGTAGCCAGCCATTCCTTGCTGCGCGCCTCGTGCTCGACCGTGAACTGCTCGAGCTTCTCGCCCTTGAAGTGGGTGAGCTTGGCGGTGAACGGCTGGCTGCCCTTGTGGCTGTCGAGATGCAGCGACCAGTATTCGCGCGGCACGAAGGCTTCGATTTCCTCCTCGCGTTCGACGATCATGCGCAGCGCGGGCGACTGCACGCGTCCGGCGGAAAGGCCGGGGCTTATTTTCTTCCACAGCAGCGGCGACAGGTTGAAGCCGACCAGGTAATCCAGCGCTCGACGTGCCTGCTGCGCGTCGACCAGGTCGGACGCGATCTCGCGCGGGTGGCGCACCGCGTCCTGGATGGCCGATTCGGTGATCTCGTAGAAGGCCACCCGCTTCATCGGCGTCTTGACCTTGCGTTCCTTGAGGATTTCGCTGATGTGCCAGGAAATCGCCTCGCCTTCGCGATCCGGGTCGGTTGCCAGCAGCACTTCGTCGGCCTTCTTGGCAGCCTTGACGATGGCATCGACGTGCTTGGCGTTGCGTTCGATGACCTGGTACTTCATCGAGAAGTTTTCGGTATCGACCGCGCCAGTCTTCGGCTCCAGGTCGCGCACGTGGCCGTAGCTGGCGAGGATTTCGTAGTCCGCGCCGAGGTATTTTTTCAGCGTTTTGGATTTCGACGGCGATTCGACAATGACGAGCTTGGACATAGATGATTAATGTAGACGCCCCGGCTCGTGATTCAACAGCATGTCTTCAAGGTGGGTGAAATGCTCGATCAGTCCGCGGCTCCACAGCACGATCAGCGTCATCCAGCGCACATGGTCAGGCTCGATGTCCTCGCCGCCCAGCGCCATCAGGCCGGAAATCACCCATTCCCGCGATTCGGGGTCGAGAATTTCGGCGCCGACCAGATAGGCCAGCTCGGCGCGGCAGGCGTCGTTCAGGCGCTCGAGTTCCTCGGGCGCGTAATGGCGGTCGTAGGCTTGGGCCAGTCGTTCATGGGTTGCGCTGCCGGTCAAATTGGCGTACCAGTCGAGCGCTGCGTTGATGTCGGCTTCTTCGAAACCGGCGGCAAACAGGCGCTTTTCCAGCGCATCGCGATCGGGCGCCAGCTCCGCCATGCGGAAGCTTTCGTAGAGGTAAACCAGAATGTCGAGCATAGTGTCAGTGGATTTTTTGGTAGCGCCCGCCGGGCAAGGATGCAATTCGCCCTTCCAGTTCAAGCGTCAACAGCTTCGCTGAAAGCGCATCCAGCGTCAACCCGGTTCTTTGTGCCAGCGCGTCCAGGCTGGCTGGTGCACCGTCCAGCGCATCCAGCACCGGGTCGCGCAGGGTTTCCGGGAGCATCGGCGGGGTCAGCCGCTGCTGACAGGCCAACTCGTCGAGAATGTCGGCGGCGGATTCGACCAGCTTGGCGCCCTGCTTGATCAGCGCATGGCAGCCGCGCGCCAGCGGCGAATGAATCGACCCTGGGATGGCGAATACCTCGCGTCCCTGCTCGGTGGCCACCCGCGCGGTGATCAGCGAGCCGCTGTCGGGCGCGGCCTCCACCACCAGCACGCCGCGGGACAGGCCGCTGATCAGCCGGTTGCGACGCGGAAAATGGCCCGGCAAGGGCGCAGTGCCCAGCGCGAATTCCGACACGATCAGGCCGGTCTCGGCCAGTCTGTGCGCCAGCGCCTTGTTGCGCGCCGGATAGATGCGGTCGAGCCCGGTGCCGATGATGGCCACGCTGGAACCGGCGCCGGCCAGCCCGCCGCGATGCGCTGCCGCGTCGATACCCAGTGCCAGCCCGCTGACAATGGTGAGCCCGGCGTCGGACAGCGCGTGGGCAAAGGCTTCTGCATCGCGCACCCCCTGCGGGGTGGCGTTGCGGCTGCCGACGATGCCGAGACAGGGCTGGTTCAGCAGGGCGCGGCGCCCCTTGCAGTACAGCACGGCGGGGGGATCGGCGATTTCAAGCAGGCTCTTTGGATAGTCTTCGTCGGCCAGCGTCATCAGGCTGTTGCCGGGCTGGGCGAGCCAGGTTTGCACGGCCTCGAGTCGAGCGGTGTCGGGTTCGGCCAGCAGCGCGTCGCACTGAGCCTGGGTAAGGTGGGCCGACAGTGCGGCACGACCGGATGTCAAAACGGCCTCCGGTGAACCGAAGGCCGTTAGCAGACGAATGAGGCTGGTATTGCCGACCCCCGGCGCAAGGGCAAGGTGCAGCCAGGCATCAGACACGTTCGCAGCGTCTCTCGGTGGCTGGCATGCTCAGGGGTTTTTCACCGTATCGAGCAGATAGACCGGCCCATCGGAATCCATGATGAGTGCATACGACACGCGGTCATACACGCGATAGACCATCACAAGACCGCTGCGGGCATCGGGCAGTTTGACCGCACGATCGCTGGTGTTGCCGAGGCAGGTGCTGCGGAAGGCGTTGCGCACATCGGCCACCTGATCGTAAGTGACCTTGCTGTTTTCCTTCAGGCAGCGCACGTCGTTGTACAACCAGGCGCCGCCGTTGGGAACGCCCGCGGACTTTTCGTTGACCCAGGTCATGCGATCCTTTTCGTCGCGGGTGAGCGTGACCGCCTGGCCCTCGCGGAAGACCGACAGTACATGGCCGGGCTCCAGGCCATCGCGGCTGCCGCGGTTGATCACCACGGTCTGATAGCGGCCGCTGTCAGACAGGCTGCCGTAAGCCGAGATGATGCGGCCGCTGATCCGGCCTTCGGGGGCGTGCGGAATGTACTCGAAGGTGGTGATGTCATCGGCCTCGACCAGTTTGTCCCGGGCCAGAATTTCCTTCACCGACTGCGTGATGCGGATTTTTTGCGGCGCGCCTTCTACCAGGGTGCGCGCATCGCCCAGGTACTCGACTTCGTGCCCCAGCACTTCGCCGGTCTCGGGATCCTTGAGCGGCTTGCCGGGACGCAGCACATTCCAGCGTGAGACGCCGCCTTTGCCGCCGGTGGCATAGACGTCGTCGCCGGTCGCGAACACCACGCGTTCGACGTTGCTGCCCAGAATGAAGGGTGCGCCGTCGAACGCGCCGAGGGGGACCACGCGCGGTTGCGACAGAAAGGGGTGGATCACCCGGATCGGTATCGATTGAATGGCATCATTGCTGATGTCGGTCGCGCGCGCGCCGGGCGACAGCTTGACGGTCTGCATGCCGTTCTTGCCACCCTTGACCAGCGACAGCCGCGGCGCCGTGCCGCTCTTGTCGAGCACGATCATGTCGCCCGGATAGATCCAGTGCGGATTCTTGATTTCTTCGCGGTTCAGGTTCCAGATCTGCGGCCAGCGCCACGGGTCCTTGAGAAATTTGCCGGAGATGTCCCACAGCGTATCGCCCTTGACCACCACGTAGGTGTCCGGCGCGTTGTCCTGCAGTTTAAGAGTATCGGCCAGCGCGGGCGCAGCCAGCAGCAGGGCAAGAGTAACAACGAGTTGACGCACGGGGGAACCCTCCATTTAGACCTTGTCTAATTTTGCGTTGAAAATATACTGTGCGCTTAGCTAACGGCTATCCGCTGTCTTATATTTAGGGCCGTGCACAATAAATGCAGATTCTGCATCAAAGTGTGCGCCCAGCCCGTTCATTCGTAAAGCTTCTTATGGCCAGACTCGATATTTTGCACTACCCCGATGCGCGCCTGCATACCATCGCCAAGCCGGTAGCCGCGGTGGACGCGCGCATGCGGCAGCTGGTCGACGACATGGCCGAGACCATGTACGCCGCGCCGGGCATCGGGCTGGCGGCGACCCAGGTCAATGTCCACGAACGCGTCATCGTCATCGATATTTCCGAAACCCACGACGAGCTGCGGGTGTTCATCAATCCCGAGATCGTTGCCGAGTCGGGCCGCGAGGAAAGCGAGGAAGGCTGCCTGTCGGTGCCCGGCATTTTCGACAAGGTCCAGCGTGCCGAACGCGTCACCGTGCGCGCGCTCGACCGCGATGGCAAGCCCTTCGAGCTCAACGCCGACGGCCTTCTGGCCGTGTGCATCCAGCACGAAATGGACCACCTGAAAGGCAAGGTCTTCGTCGATTATCTGTCCAACCTCAAACGCAACCGCATCAAGGCCAAGCTGTTGAAGCAGGCGCGCGAACACCGGCCCGATGCTGCGCCGGTGCGCGCATCGCTCTGAGCCGGCCCGTGCGCATCATTTTTGCCGGCACGCCGCCGTTTGCGGCTGCCGCCCTCGACGCTCTGGCAGACGCCGGGCACGACATCGTCCTGGTGCTGACCCAGCCCGACCGTCCCGCCGGTCGCGGCATGAGGCTCGCTCCCAGCGCGGTCAAGCAGGCCGCCCTGGCGCGCGGGCTGCCGGTATACCAGCCCGCGAGTTTGAAAACGCCCGAGGTGCAGGCTGAGTTGCGCGCAGCCGATGCAGACGTCATGGTGGTTGCGGCCTATGGGCTGATCTTGCCGCAGGCCGTGCTGGATCTGCCGCGCTACGGCTGCCTCAACATCCATGCTTCGCTGCTGCCGCGCTGGCGCGGGGCGGCACCGATCCAGCGGGCGATTCTCGCAGGCGACATGGAAACCGGCATCACCATCATGCAGATGGATGTCGGCCTCGATACCGGGGCGATGCTGGCCAAAACCGTGGTGCCGATCGGCGACAGCGATACCGCGGCCAGTCTGCACGATGTCCTGGCCGCAGCGGGTGCAGCGGCCATCGTGGCGGCGCTGGCGAATTACGCCACGCTGGTTCCTGTGGCGCAGGACGACAGCCAGGCCACTTATGCCGCCAAACTCAGCAAGGAGGAAGCGCGGCTGGACTGGAGCCAGCCCGCTGATGCGCTGGCGCGCGCCGTGCGCGCCTACAATCCGGTGCCGGGTGCATGGACCTTGCTGGACGGCACACCACTGAAAATATGGGCTGCGCAGGCGGTCGCCGGGAGCGGCGTGCCGGGAACCGTGCTGCACGCCGACGCGGAGCAGTTGGTCGTTGCCTGTGGCCGGGACGCGCTCGCCCTGCTGGAAGTCCAGCCCGCCGGCAGCAAGCGGATGGCGGCGGCGGCATGGCTCGCCGGACGATCGCTGGCAGCGGGCACGCATCTCGGCACTGAATGAATCAGAACACCACGCGGAGCGGAGTCCCCCATGCGTAAGCTGCAAAAAATGGCCGCCAGCGCTCTGGAAGACGTGCTCGCCGGTGCGGCACTGCACCAGGTGCTGCCGCGTTACCTGACGCTGCTTCACACGCC
>Ga0154506_1202_pt2 | contig 18756 bp, 20 predicted proteins | sample RifGroE1_FD_115985 | JGI IMG/M metagenome (GOLD analysis project Ga0154506, IMG submission 115985) | Thiobacillus sp. GWE1_62_9
AGACTTTGCGCGCCTGCTTCCCAGTCTGGAAGAGGTGCCGATGCCGCTCGGCCATGTGCTCTACGAGCCGGGCGTGCCGATGCGCCATGTCTATTTCCCCACCACGTCGATCGTGTCCCTGCTCTACGTCATGGAGGACGGCGCATCGGCCGAAATCGCCGTGGTCGGCAACGAGGGGGTCGTCGGCGTCTCGCTCTTCATGGGCGGAGAGTCCACCACCAGCCGTGCGGTTGTGCAAAGTGACGGCCACGCTTTCCGGCTGAAAGCGCAGTTGCTGAAGGACGAGTTTTTTCGCGCCGGGCCGATGCAGCGGCTGCTGCTGCGCTACACCCAGGCGCTGCTGACACAGATGGCGCAGACGGCAGTGTGCAACCGCCACCACTCGCTCGACCAGCAGTTCTGCCGCTGGCTGCTGCTGAGCCTCGACCGTCTTTCCACCAACGAACTGGTCATGACCCAGGAACTGATCGCCAACATGCTCGGGGTGCGCCGCGAGGGCGTCACCGAGGCCGCCGGCAACGTGCAGCGGGCCGGCCTGATTTCATACAACCGTGGCCACATCACCGTGCTCGACCGGCCGGGGCTGGAGGCGCGTGCCTGCGAATGCTACGCGGTGGTCAAGAAGGAATTCGACCGCCTGCTCCCCTACGTGATCGATCGGTAAGCCAGCTACCCTGGGGCGCTTTCGCTTGCCCCCGTGGCTGCACCATGCCGGTAGGCATGGTCACTCTGTGCGCTACCGTCCAGACACGCCTCGCGTTTCACGCCACGCTGGGAAACACCTAACCTGGGAAAGACGCTACGCCCCGGGTACGTAACCGGCATCGGCATGGCCTCGCCACCTGCCTGCCGGATTCCTCACCCTCAGGAGTGTCCACGTGCCGCGCATTCAGCCTGTCCCCGCCACCAATCGCCTGCTCGAAGCCCTGCCGGGCAAGGTTCGCCAGCGTTTTCTGAAAGGGTGCGAGCCGGTCGAGCTGGGGTTTGCAGAGATCCTGGCCGAACCGGGCGAGCGCATTCGTCATGTGTTCTTTCCAACAGAAAGTTTCGTGTCCCTGACCACGCCGGTCGATGGTTGCTCCAGCCTGGAGGTGGGCCTGGTCGGCGACGAAGGCATGCTCGGGGTCACCCTTATCCTCGGGGTGGATGTGTCGCCGCTGCATGCCGTGGTGCAGGGTGCAGGCCCGGCGCTGCGGATGAAGGCTACGGCGTTTCGACGCGAATTCGCATCGAGCCCCGCATTGCAGCGGGAATTGAAGCGCTATCTCTATGTGGTGATGGGCCAGATTGCGCAAACTGCAGCCTGTACCCGTTTCCATGTGGTCGAGGCGCGACTCGCCCGCTGGCTCCTGATGACGGAGGACCGGGCGCACTCGGACGCGTTTCATGTCACGCATGAATTCCTCGCCTTCATGCTCGGCGTGCGCCGCGTCGGCGTCACCAAGGCCGCCAGCTCACTGCAGGATCGCAAACTGATCAGCTATCGCCGCGGGGACATCACGGTATTGGACCGCAAGGGACTGGAAGCCGCTTCTTGTGGATGCTACGAGGCCGACAATGCGATTTATGCCCGGGTGATGGGTTAGCGAATGAATCGGCCGTCGCCCCGAACCGAGCCAAAAAGGGGAGGTGGCCAGATGATTCGGGTCGGGGAGGACCGTCTATCAATGAGCGGGCAGGCTTGCCAGACTTTCCCCTCGCTTATTTCCTTGCGTTTACTAATTTTAATGATGTGCGGTAGGGAACATCACCGTGCCTCGCTAAGCAATCCGCTGCATCATTTTGAACGATGCCGCGACTTTTTCAGCCCAACCCTGAAGGTGCCACCATGAAATCATTCAACACGCTTGTTACCGCATTTTTCCTGGCCGTTTCGCTGGGAACCGTTACCGGATGCGCATCGACATCCACTCAACAGGGAACGGGCGAATATGTCGACGACGCTGTCATCACCACCAAGGTTAAGGCGCTCATCATCGAGGATCCCCTGACGAAGGTTCTCGAGATCAAGGTCAAGACCTTCAAGGGCGAGGTTCAGCTGAGTGGCTTCGTGAGCTCGCAGGCTGCAGCGAACCGGGCAATCGAACTGGCGCGCAGCGTCAAGGGCGTCACCTCCGTCAAGAACGACATGCAGATCAAATGACGGTAAATCGCCCGACGCAAGCCGGCTACCGGCATCCCTTATCGGGTGCCGTGGGTCGGCCGCCAACCAATTTCAGAGGGAGTGGCAAACATGCTTGAGACCATTGCAGTCATCCTCATCATCCTGTGGTTGCTGGGTTTGGTGACCTCCTACACCATGGGCGGATTCATTCACATTCTTCTGGTCATCGCGGTCGTGGTGATCCTGCTCCGCTTCATTCGCCGCTGAGCGGTGTCGCCTGGTATCCGACCGCCGTTAGACAGGCGGTCGAGGCAGTCCCGCCGGGTTTAAGCGGTCAAGTTCGACTGCGACCTTGTTTTCAATATGGAGCTCAAAATGATGAAAATTCGCAACCTGATCCTGGTGATGGGGGTGCTGATGTCCCCGCTGGCCGCGTCTGCCGCCCAGGTGAGCATCGCGATCGGAACCCCGCACGTCAGCATCGGGATCAACGTGCCGTCCTACCCGCGTCTCGTCCGCGTGCCAGGTCACCCGGTCTACTACGCGCCCGGGCTGCAAGCGAACTTCTTTTTCTACGACGGGTTGTACTGGGTATTCCATGCGGACAACTGGTACGCGAGTTCCTGGTACAACGGGCCCTGGTGGTTTGTCGAGCCGTATGCCGTGCCGGTGTACATCCTGAGGGTTCCCGTGCGCTATTACCGCCAGCCGCCTTCGTATTTCCGCTCATGGCAACCCAACACGCCGCCCCGTTGGGATGATCACTGGGGCCACAACTGGGAACAAAACCGAAGCGGCTGGGACAAGGGGGACCGTCGCGCGGCCCCTGCGCCTGCCCCGCTGCCCTCCTACCAGAGGCAGTATTCGAGGGATGAGTATCCCCGGCAGATGGAGCGGCAGCGCGAGATCAACCAGGAGCGTTACCGCTATCAGCCGCGTGATCCGGTCGTGCAAAAGCAGTATCAGGAGCGCTATGAGAAACGGGACCAGGGTCAGCAGCGCGGCCGGGGTGGCGATCAGCGTCAGGATCAGCGGCAGGACCGGGATCAGCAGCGGAGATGACGGAGATGCAGGTCACGGTTTCGTGATCCGCGAAGCGTGGCAGAAGCCAGGTTGTGTCACCGGCTGCGGTCGAGCCTGGCTCGGTATCGCCGTCCGGCCGGTGTCGCGCATGTTTTTTGCGGAATGATTTGAGCGCCCGCCAACGGTGCTATCAGGCGGTTGGAGGGATGGATCCCGGGTGCCCTGCGGGTCGGTGATCTACAGGGCCCGGATCTAGGCCGTTGGAGCAGAGGTCGTGAGTCAGTCACATGCTGCATCCAGACGCGCGCAATCGCGCCAGGAAGAAATCGCAAACAGCCTGAGTCACGGGCTTGGACTGATTGCGTCGCTTGTGGCAGCCCCGTATCTCGTCCTGCATGCGGTGCGGCAGGGCGATGCCGGGTTCATCGCCGGCGCGAGCATCTTCGTCGCCACCATGGTGCTGCTGTATCTGGCCTCAACCCTGTATCACGCGCTGCCGATCGGCCACGCCAAGCGGGTGTTCCGGCTCATCGAACACTCGGCGATCTTTCTTCTCATCGCCGGAACGTACACCCCCTTTACCCTGGGCGTGCTGAACGGCGCCTGGGGCTGGACGCTGCTCGGGCTGGTCTGGGGCATTGCCGTGGCCGGCGTGACGCTGAAGGCGTTGAACCGGCTGACCCATCCCATCCTCACCACCAGCCTGTATCTGCTGATGGGCTGGCTGATCGTGATCGCCGCCCAGCCCCTGTCTGAACGCGTGTCTGCAACCGGCCTGCTATGGCTGGTCGCCGGCGGCCTGGCTTACACGCTGGGGGTGGTTTTCTTTGCGCTGGATTCGCGCCTGCGATACGGTCATTTCATCTGGCATCTGTTTGTCATGGCAGGCACCGCCTGTCATTACTTCGCCGTGCTCGGGTATGCGGCGGCCTGAGGCGGCCGTTCAACTCCTGAACAGTCTGCGCCTGATCTGCCATGCCAGCCAGCCGCGTTGCAGCCATGTACCGACGCGCCGCGGGCGCAAGGCTGCCACCAACAGTGTGGCTGCCAGCAGTAAGCCCGGGCGGCTTCTGACATAGCGCACCGCCGCGATTCCCCGGTCGGCCAGCGCCAGGCGCGCACGCCATGGCACCAGGTTGTGCGCCAGCGCAGTGCGCTGGGCCTCGGCCTGCGCAATCAGCAGGCTGCGACGTTCTGCCAGACGGTCTAATTTCTTGTTCATGGTCCGGAGGTGAGGTGCTGCCGGTCTTTGGAGAGTTCGGCCAGGCTCGCTGCAAACAGTCGCGGCCGGGTCCGGGTCTTGCGCAAAGCGAGCCACGCCATTCCGGCGGCTGCCAGCAGAAAGAAACCGGTCACCCCACCCAGCGCCAGAAGCCGGTGGGATTCCCAGAAGGCAACCACAATCAGCATCGCCAGAAGCACCACGCCCACGCCCAGGCAGAACAGGGCAAGCAGCACCAGCACCAGCAATGTGATCAGGTGCTCGCGCTCTTCGGCAATGTCGGTGGACAACAGCTCGAGCCGGGTATGGATGATGCCGACCAGGCTCACCGAAAGCGTTTTCAGGGAGTCGAACAGCCCCCCCGTTGCAGCGCGCGACTCCTCAGCCATCGCCGGGTTAACGACGCCCGATCAGCAGGCCGATCACCACGCCTATGCTTGCAGCGATGCCAATGGACTGCCATGGATGAACGTGGACATATTCATCGGTGGCCTTCGCTGCCGCCTTGGTCCGAGCGACCAGGGCGTGCTCGGCGTCGCTCATTTTCTCTTTTGCTGCTGTGAGCGACTCCAGGATCTTCGCACGTGCCGCAGCCATGGTTTCGCCGCCTTGGCCGGCCGTGGCTTTCAGCAGCGCTTCCGCGTCGGCGACCACCACCTTGAAATCATTGATCAGTTGCTCTTTTGTCACGTCAGCCGATTCGGTTTCGGTCGATAGATTTTTAGTGCTCATGGATGTTTTTCCTCTCGATACAGGGAATTGCGTATTCGAATGACAATTGCAGTCACTCCTTAAATCTAGACAGTCCTGAACTCATTGCAAATGGCGTGTCCAGATTGAAAAGCCGCTGTCGGACAGGATGTCCGGCAGCGGCTTGCGATCAGTTGCTTATTTCAGGCGCATGTCGTTCTTGACGCCGGTCACGCCCTGCACGCTGCGTGCAAGGCTGACGGCCTTGCTGATGTCGGCCTGGGAGTTGACGAAGCCGCTCAGCTGGACCACGCCCTTGAAGGTCTCGACATTGATCTCGGTCGATTTCAGGGTCGGTTCGTTGAAGATCGCTGCCTTCACCTTGGTGGTGATGACCGCATCGTCGACATATTCGCCGGTTCCCTCCTGCTGCGAGGTCGATGCGCATCCGACGACGGACACCAGCGCAACGGCGAGCAGGGCTGCGGAAAGTGTTTTGCTGAATGTATTCATGGTTGACTCCAGATGTAAATGAAACAGGGACGACTTGAATCGGGGTCCTGTCGACAATCCGTCGAGCATGGCGCCCAATGGGCCGTGTTCTTCGGTCGTGTCCGAACTTCCGTCGAAGCATAGCGACGCGGGTGGGGGCAGTCGGTACGGTGGCGCACATAACGCGTGCGTGGGTTGACCGTTTGCGTTGAAGGGCAGAGGACGCGTGATCGTGCCGCGCCGCGGAGGAATATGAAAAGCCTTCTTCCGCCAGGTTGCCGATGAAGAAGCGACTTGCCTGGAGCGGCAGGAGAAACAACCGGCGGCTGCCTCTGCGGCGGCGCTTGAAGCGGAAATCGATGTGCTATACCAAAAGCCGGTTGTGTGCGATGTCGCACAGACGGCCCCATGTTTGCGGCATATCGTGATGCCTCGAAGGAAGCATGTTCGAGGCCAACCAGACGGGAAACCCTCCAGGATTCCCCAGTGTTTCTTGCTGACCGGAACGCCATTGCAATCGCATCGAATGGCCATTGCAATGCGTGTCTTCGATATTCGATGTCTAACTTACTGGGTGAAAAATGATGAAAGACACTTATCTCCTCAAGTCGAAACAAGTAATGCAAATGGCCGGCGTGGCCGTCGTTGCTGGCGTGTTGATGGCGGGTTGCGCAAGCACTTCGGCGCCGACCGAGCAGATGGCCGTTTCCAGGGCGGCAGTGAGCAATGCGATGAGCGCCGGAGGCAATCAGTATGCGCCCGTGCAGTTCAGGTCTGCGTCGGAGAAGCTGGAAGCTGCCGAGCGGGCGATGGCAGCGAAGGATTATGAGCTCGCTTTGCGGCTGGCAGAACAGGCAGAGGTTGACGCCAAGCTGTCGGCCGAGATGGCGCGTTCAGCCAAGGCGCAAAAAGCGGCAGACGCACTGCAGGAAGACATTCGCGTGCTGCGCCAGGAAATCGAACGTCTATCCAAATAATCATCAATGGAGCTCATCATGAAAACCAATCGATACGTTTCCCTAAGCCTGCTCGCTGCCGGAATTCTCGCCGGCTGCAGCACCGTCCCTCCGAAAAGCACGGCGCTCGATGAAGCGCGCGGCCTGTACAACAGTGCACAAACCAACCCCCAGGTGGTGAATCTGGCGCCGGTTGAGTTGCAGCGAGCGGGCGAGACGCTGAAAAAAGCGAATGCCGCATTGGGCAAAGGTGAAGATGCCGAGGTCAATCAACTGGCCTATGTGGCCAAGCAACAAGTGGCGATCGCACAGGAAACCGCGAGGCGGAAAGCGGCAGAGCAGTCGATTGCCAACGCTACCGCTCAACGCGACCAGGTCCGCCTGGCAGCGAGGACGGCGGAAGCCGAGGCAGCCAGACGGCAGGCGTCAATCGCGCAACAGTCCGCCAAGGAGCAGGCGGAGCGCGACCGGGCGCTCATAGCAGCGAGACAGGCTGAACTTGACGCGGCTAGGCAGCAGGCGGCGATCGCGCAGAAAACCGCCGATGAGCAGGCTGCCGCATTGGCCGCCGCCAGCGCCCAGGCTCAACGTGATGAAGCCCTCATTGCAGCGAGACTGGCCGAAGCTGAAACCGCCAGGCAGCAGGCAGCGGCCGCGCAGCAAGCGGCCGATCAGCAAGCTGCGGCATTGGAAGCCGCCCGGGCCCAGGCGGAGCGTGATCAGGCGCTCATTGCGCAGCAGGAACAGCAGCTCAAGGAACTGGATGCCAAGCAAACGCCGCGCGGGATGGTGATCACGCTGGGCGACGTGCTGTTCGCTGTCAACAAGGCGCAGCTGTCGGCGGGTGGTGTGCGCAACGTGCAAAAGCTGGCTGATTTCCTCAATCAATACCCGCAGCGCAAGGTGTTGATCGAAGGCCACACTGACAGCACCGGCAGTCGCAGTATCAATCAGCCGCTCTCTGAACGACGCGCCGATGCCGTTCGGTCGGCTTTGGTCGACATGGGTATTGGCGGAGACCGCATTGAAACACGCGGCTATGCCGAAGCCTATCCGGTTGCCAGCAACAACAATGCCGCCGGCCGTCAAATGAATCGACGCGTGGAAATCATCCTCTCCGACGACAAGGGCAACATCGTTCCACGGTAGATGTCCAACAAAGCCGTGGCGTCAGCCGCGGCGCGAGCCCATGATTTGCAGGGCCGCGCCGCAGGCTTTCCTGCCTTTCCTGCATTGCTCATCCCGGCCACAACTGTGGCCGTTTGTCATTTCCAGGGCTGAGCAAGCGGCCAAAATCCTCGGCGGACACGGGGTGGCTGAAATGGAAGCCTTGCCCCTCGTCGCACTGCCGGGCTTGCAGGAATGCAAGCTGTGCGTGCGTTTCCACGCCCTCTGCAATGACACGCTGCTTGAGGTTTTTACCCATGCCGATCACTGCGGTCACGATGGTCGCATCGTCGGCATCGGTAGCGATGTCGCGCACGAACGACTGGTCGATCTTCAGGGTGTCGATCGGGAAACGCTTCAGATAGCTCAGGCTCGAATAGCCCGTGCCGAAATCATCGATGGCAAGCTGTACCCCCATGTTCTTGAAAGACTCGAGCATCGACACTGACGACTCGGCGTCGTGCATCAGGATGCTCTCGGTCAGTTCCAGCTCGAGGTAGCGCGGTGTCAGCCCCGTCTCCGCCAGGATCAAGGCAACGTCATCCACAAAGCCTTCATGTCTGAATTCCGCCGCGGAAATGTTGACCGACACGGGTACGGCGTGCAGGCCGGCATCGATCCAGGACTGAACCTGCCGGCAGGCCTCGCGCAGCACCCACTGGCCGATGGGAACGATGAGGCCGTTTTCTTCCGCGATCGGCACGAACTGGTCCGGTTTGACGAGTCCGAGCACCGGGTCCTGCCAGCGAATCAGCGCTTCGGCGCCGATGATTGCGCCAGAAACAAGATCGATCTTCGGCTGATAATGCAGCAGAAACTCCTCCTGTTTCAGGGCGCGGCGCAGGCCGCCCTCGACGGCCTGCCGGCGCACCGCGCGGGCGTTCATCTCGGCCTTGAAAAACCGGTAGGTGTCGCGACCGTTTGCCTTGGCGTGATACATCGCGGTGTCCGCGTTCTGCATCAGGATATCCACGTTGTCGCCGTCGTCCGGAAAGACGCTGATACCGATGCTGGGCGTGACATGGAGCTCGTGGCCATCGATCACGTGCGGCGTGGAGAGCGCGGCGCGCAGGGTTTCCGCAACATGGGCGGCGTCCTGCGGCTGCTCGATTTCGGCCAACAGGATCACGAACTCGTCACCGCCCTGGCGGCATACCGTGTCGGTGGCGCGCACACACTCGACCAGTCGGTTCGAAACCGACTGCAGCAGCCGGTCGCCGACCGCATGCCCCAGCGAGTCATTGATGTGCTTGAAACGATCGAGGTCGAGGAACAGCAGCCCGACCTGCTTCTTGTGCCGCCGGGCCAACCCGATCGCGTGAGAGAAGCGCTCGGTCAGCAGCATCCGGTTGGGCAGGCCGGTGAGAAAGTCGTGCTGGGCCAGATGGGCCATTTCCAGCGCCATGGCACGCGATTCGCTGACGTCGTGGAAGACGATCACCGCGCCGGTGGCCTGGCCGTCGCGGTTGTGGATCGGCGCGGCGGAATCCTCGATCGCCGACTCAGAGCCGTCGCGGCGGACCAGCACGCTGTTCGTGGCCAGCCCCACCGTCCTGTCATCCTCGATGGCGCGCAGCATCGGATTCGCGGCAGCCTCGCGCGTGGCGCCGTCGAGGATATTGAATACCTCGGCAATCGGCCGGCCCAGCGCCTCCTCGCAAGACCAGCCGGTCATCGTCTCCGCCACCTGGTTCAGATACGTCACCCGGCCGAGGAGATCGGTGGTCAGCACGGCGTCGCCGATGGAATTGAGCGTGACCTGGGCGCGCTCTTTTTCCGCGAACAGGGCCTCTTCCGCGATCCGCAACGTGAACTCCGCAGCCTTGCGCTCGGTGATGTCCTCGACCGTCTGCACCAGACCGAACGAAGTCTTGCCGTCGAGCATGGCGGCGCTGTTGACGCGTGTCCAGACGATGCTCTCGTCTTTCTGCAGGAAGCGGAATTCCGTCTGGAACGGTGCCTGTCCGCGCGCTGCGACGTGCCACTCGGCCAAGACACGCTCACGATCCTCCGGGTGGATCGCCATGCTCCAGTTGGTGCCCAGCGTCTGCTCCAGGGTCAGCCCCGATATCGTGTGATAAGCCGCGTTGGTATAGACGCAACTTCCCTCGGCATCGGAGACAAAAATTCCCAGCGGGGAGGCATCGCTCATCGCGCGGAAGCGTGCCTCGCTGCTCTGCAGCGCCCCCCGGGATGCCTTGCGTTCGATGACATAGCGCAGCGCGCGTGGCAGCCAGTGGGCGTCGACGTGGCCTTTGGCAAAATAGTCATGGGCGCCGCGTTCCACCGCCTGGCGTGCGGTTTCTTCATCCGTCAGTCCGCTGAGGACCAGGATGAGTGCGTTTGGCGCAGCCAGGAAAACCTGGTCGAACGCGTCGAGGCCCGGGCCGTCGGGCAGCGACAGATCAAGCAGGACCACTTCGAACGTCTCCCGACCCAGACGTTCGAGCGCATCGGCGAGCCGCGTGACCCATTCGACACGAAACAGGCCGTTTTCCGCGCCTCCCAGAGCCGCCTGGATCAGCGCGGCATCGGCGGGGTCGTCTTCGATGAGAAGAACCGTGGTCGGACTGACGTTCATAGGGATAGGCCCATGCTACCGCCTCGCATGCAGGGTGGGGTCGGGGGAGTCACTTTGGGTCAGCGGCCATGGCCCTGGCCGTGATCGTTGCCGTGGCGGTCGCCCTGTTTGTCGCGACGATCGTTCTTGTGATCGTCGCGTCGGTCATCCCGGCGATCGCCATGTTGTTTCTGGTAATGCGGAATGTATTCGCGTTCATACCAGGTGTTCTGCACAAAGTAGACGCGCTCGCCGCAGGCGTTGTACTCGCGGCAGTGTTTGCGCCATTTCCTTGCGTGGCCCGGGGGCACGTTCATGTAGATAGGCTGGCGGTTCATCGCGGCCCGATACATGACGCGCGGTTCCCGATAGAGGATGCGTGGCGGCGGATAGCCGCCGATATCGATCCGGCCATAGAAGCCGGGCTGGCCGATGCTGACGGACACCCCGACATCGGCCGCGAGTGCCGGGAACGAGGTGGCGGCGGCCAGGACGGCTGCAAAGAGTAAACGTTTCATGTTGAGGCTCCAGTGGGTAATGTCGTGCTTGATGCATATGGGGGGCCGCAGAACGGGATCGCCACGGGGAAAGGCATTCGTGCCGCACAGCTGTCTGTGCCGAGGTAGGGTGCGGGCCTGCGTAACGGCTTGCGACAAGACTACGTGCGGGCCGTATCTCAATCTGTACGCTAGCGCACGCAGGCATATCGGTCATTCGCCGTCATGATTGGTCTCTATGTGCGACAACGCACCGAACGGTGCGCGGCATTCACCTACGCTGTCGGTCTACCGGGTGCGACATCACCACGTCGAGCCGGTCTGATTGCGGACGGTTCGAGGCCATCCGCGCCACGATTTCCCACTTTCAAAGGATAGACCATGAACCATACGCTACTGATTTCTGCACTGCTCGCCACACTCAGCCTGGCCGCTTGCGACAGACCGACCGTCGTCACCGTGCCTGCAGCGCCCGTCGCGGTTCCTGGCCCTGCGGGCCCGCAGGGCGAGACCGGCAGCCAGGGTGCAACGGGATTCCAGGGCAACGAAGGGATCCAGGGCGAGACGGGCCAGCCCGGCGATGGCGCCACGGTGATCGTGGTGCCGGCCGAAGCTGCCGCGCCGTCGAACTGAATCCACTCAACCGTTCGAGGAGAGCATCATGCTGGGAACCATATTGTTGATTGTTCTGGTCTTGATGCTGATCGGCGCTATTCCAGCCTGGCCGCATAGCAAGAACTGGGGCTATGGTCCCAGCGGCGGATTGGGTTTGATCGCGATCGTCATCATCGCGCTGCTGTTGCTTGGACGGTTGTGACGGGGCGTCTGGCGCTGAGGCTGTGAACACCTGCCTTCGCAACAGCCGCGGCCATCGTCGCCGCTCTCAGAGTTTCGGAATGTGCAGTGTCCGGCTGATCATCAGCGAGCCGGAAACCGCGAACATCAGCACCAGCGGATGGAGTTGCCCAGGACCCATTTGAATCGTCCCGAACCAGAGCGCGTCGCCGATTGCACCGTCACCGCAGCAATGGCGATGACGACGACCAGTAGCAGCGAACTGGGGATCGGCGTGCCTTCGAAGTACTTTACCTTGTCGCTGCCCTGCGCCAGGGTCTCCGCGGTAACGTTGTAGCGGGCAAGGCGGCTCACGCCGCATGCAACGAAATAGATCAGAATCACCCGGTCCCAGAGTCCGTCCATCCCGGCGCCAAAGGCGATGATCGCCGGCGCAACGCCAAACGAAATCACGTCGGCCAGCGAATCCAGCTCCCGCCCGAGCAATGAGGTTTTCTGACGCCAGCGCGCAACGCGGCCATCGAATACATCGAATACAAACGCCAGCAGAATCAGTGCGCAGGCAAACAACAGGGGCTGAACGTCCCGGCTCTGCACATGGCTCATCACGGCAAACAGCGCACCGACGCCGCAGGCGGCATTTCCCAGGGTGAACCAGTCCGCGAGATGAAAGTTGCGAATCATCGAGAGATGCTTGCCTGGTTTCATGGGGGTCCTCTCAAGCCGGTCAGCGAGCCCGATATTGATTCATGGAGGTCACGCTATTGCATGGCCTGTTGACGCAGATATTCGCTTCGTTTCATATCCATATAGGCGGTTCGGCTGACTTCGCGCAACTGGCGAGGATATTGCTCGGTGGCAGTGAACCAGCTGTGCAGGCGTTTCTGGAGCCGGACAGACGGCGGGGTGGCTAATGTCCCAAGATAGGCATCGATGGCGAGGTAATAGCGCATGGTGTTGCGCTCCACCACGCCACGCATGCCGCCGATGAATTCGGGCTGGCCGCTGGATTGTTTGCCGGTCTGGGTGAATCCTATCTTGTCGCTACCGAGGGTGGCGAGGTAGGTCTTCATCGCAAGTCGCCCGGCCATTCCGTAGTCATACGAATAGGTGAGATGCATAAAGGTCCGTCCACCGTCTACCGGCACCGCCCGCAGCCGGATGCGGTAGTTGCGGGTGCTCAGGGGCCCTTCCTGCGCGTTGAGCTGGATTTCCAGATAGTTCGCTGTCGCCGTGGCGATGCGATAGGAAAATTCGATCGGATAGGCATCCTCGAGGGACTGAGGGGTTTTCTTGCCGATGTGAACCGTCAGGGCCGTGCGTGATTTGTCGGTTGTGGCCAGGCATTGCTTGGTATTGACATGCAGGATCAGCACCTCACACCAGTCCTCCGGACCTTTGAGCGCCGCACTGATGGTCGCCAGCGGGTAATCGACCAGGGCGTAGATGTCGCCTTTCAGGTCGGTGGGCGACTCGGAGGAATCGAGCGAAAGCGCTCGCCGGAACGGGTTGTGATGAAGTCGCTCGCCCAGGGACGCGTATTTGGCGTGGAGCGAGGCGGCGGAATACATGTCCGGAACGGAGGCAAAGGACGGCCCTGCGCCGAACAACGCCATCCAGACGAACAATGACCGTGTCAGGCAGGCCAATGGGATTCCCGGAAACTGTGATTCATCGATCGATGTCTTCTGATATGTATCGTGGCGCTTCGTTGAAGCGGAGCCTCCGGTAGATCCGTCGCGGACTCGTATGGTTCCCCATGTCGGGGCGCCCCTGGCTGGACAAGCGGGCTCCACACTTATGGACGGGCCGTTATTTCCACATGACGTTGGATTCCGACTTTGCTGCTGCAGCAAGAAGATTGATGAGCGGAAGCGCCCGGTGTGCCATGCTCACCACCGGCTCATCCGCATCCTTGTCCTCAACGGGAGGCGAAGCTTCTTCCGCATCGATTGCGGCTTTCAACCGGCTCAGGGCCGCAGGAACATCTTCCGCCAGGATGGCGCCGGGCACGGTTGCGCTGTGCCCCATCATTTTCAGCATGGCCAGCGCGACATCCCCGAACATGGTGATGTCGGCATAGGCATCTGTCGTAAACGTTACCAGCATGTGTCCTCCTCGATAAAACATTCGGTCTGCTCGCGCGATTGCACAAACCAGTTGAAGCCGTTGTTCGCCGACCCTTAACTTCAGGCCATAGACATTCAAAGACCTGCGAACTCACTGCGAAGTTCGATACCAATGTGCCTTCAGCCCAAATCCACCGCAACGTTGTGTTCCTTGCGGTCGTCGATCAGCGGAATGCGCGCGTCGTGCTGTTCGACGCCATCTACCGTCACGCGGGTCGCCTGCCCGGTTGGCTCGCCGGCACGGCGGACCGTGATGTGGTAGACCGTCTCGCGATAGCGGTAATGGATTTTGTAGGTCTCCCAGTCGGCCGGGATGCACGGCGCAATGCGCAGATGGTCCACTTCCAGCTGCAGGCCGAGCAGGGTTTCCACGGTCAGCCGGTACATCCAGCCGGCCGCGCCGGTATACCAGGTCCAGCCGCCGCGGCCAGTGTGCGGCGACACGCCATAGATGTCCGCACACATGACGTAGGGCTCGACCTTGTAGCGCTCGATCGCCTCGGGCGTGCTGCCGTGATGGACGGGATTGAGCAGGGCGAAGAATTCCCACGCGCGCTCGGTGTCGCCCATCATGGCAAACGCCATCGTGGTCCAGATCGCGGCATGGGTGTACTGGCCGCCGTTTTCGCGCACGCCGGGGATGTAGCCCTTGATGTAGCCGGGCTCCAGGTCTGATTTGTCGAAGGGCGGGTCGAGCAGTTGGATGATCTGCTTGTCGCGTCGCACCAGGCGCTGGTCCACCGCCGCCATCGCCTGGCGAGCCCTCACCGGATCGCCGCCTTTCGAGATGACCGCCCAGCTCTGGCTGATCGAATCGATCTGGCATTCGTCGTTGCTGGACGAGCCCAGGGGGGTGCCGTCGTCGAAATAGGCGCGCCGGTACCAGGCGCCATCCCAGGCCTGGGTCTCGATGTTGCTGCGCAGCTGGGCCGCCTGGGCGCTGCACAACCCGGCAAATTCCTGATCGTTGCGGTCGCTCGCCAGGCCGGCAAACAGTTCGAGATTCTCGACCAGGAACCACGCCAGCCACACGCTCTCGCCGCGGCCATCCTTGCCGACGAGGTTCATGCCGTCATTCCAGTCGCCGCAGCCCATCAGCGGCAATTGGTGGGCGCCGAAGCGCAGGCCGTGCTTGAGGGCACGCACGCAGTGCTCGTACAGGCTGGCCGCTTCGGGCGAGCGTTGCGGCTGGTCGTAGTAGGCCTCCTCTTCCGCATACAGCTCGCGGCCCTCCAGGAAGTGGATGGACTCGTCGAGCACGCCGGTGTCGCCCGTCGCCCGTACATAGCGGCAGGCGGCATAGGGCAGCCACAGGTAGTCGTCGGAAAAATGGGTGCGCACGCCCTGGCCATTGGGCGGGTGCCACCAGTGCTGCACGTCGCCCTTGAGAAACTGGCGCCCGGCGTGCCGGATCAGCTGCTCGCGGGCAAGCCACGGTGTCGCGTGGATCAGCGCCATGGTGTCCTGCAATTGATCGCGGAAGCCGTAGGCGCCGCCGGACTGGTAATAGCCGCTGCGCCCCCACAGCCTGCAGGACAGGGTCTGATAAACGAGCCAGCCGTTGGCCAGCACGTTCAGCGCAGGGTCCGGCGTGTCCACATTCACCGTGCCCAGGGTGCGGTTCCAGTGTTCCCACACCGTTTCCAGCGCCTGCCGGGCGCTTGCCCGCCCGCCGAAGCGCTGGATGAAATGGCGCGCTTCGTCGGCATTGCGGGCCGCGCCGAAGACGAACACGATTTCGCGTTCCTGGCCGGCGGCGAGTTCGACCCGGGCCTGGATCGCGGCGCACGGATCCATGCCGGCTCCGGTCCGGCCCGACAGGCGCTTGCGGCGCATCGCCGCCGGGCTGGCCAGCGAGCCGTTGCGGCCGATGAACTCGGTCCGGTTTCCGCTTATCGACCGCTCGCGCTCGCTGACGTGGGCAAACACCACCCGGTTGGCGCATTCGCGGCCGTAGGCATTGTGGGCAAACAGCGCCCCGGTTTGCAGATCCGATTCGGTGACGATGTGCATCAGGTTGGCATGCCGCCACTCGCCGAGCACGAGTTCCCAATAGCCGGTCAGGGACAGGCTGCGCGCGCGCTTCGACTGATTGTGCAGCTTGACCACGACGAACTTCACAGGCGCGTCCATGGCGACGTAGGTGTACAGCTCCGAGGCGATGCCGGCCTCGTAGTGCTCGAACACGCTGTAGCCGAAGCCGTGCCGGCATACATATCCCGACTTGCCGCGAGCAGGCAAGGGTGTCGGCGACCAGAATGCCCCCGTTTCCTCGTCGCGGATGTAGAGCGCCTCGCCGCTAGTATCGGAGAGCGGGTCGTTGTGCCAGGTGGTCAGCCGGAATTCGTGCGCGTTTTCCGCCCAGGTGTAGGCGCTGCCGCTCTCGCTGACGACCGTGCCGATGTGCGGGCTGGCGATCACGTTGACCCATGGCGCCGGCGTGGTCTGGCCGGGTTCGAGGGTGACGACGTATTCGTGCCCGTCGGGCGTGAAGCCACCGAGGCCGTTGCTGAAAATGCGCTCGCGCGCCGCCAGCGGATACGCCGGCTCGACGAGCGCCTGCAGCGCGGGTTCCAGGCGGTCCGACGCCCGCTCCGCAGACACGCGGCGCTCTACCTGCTCGATCAGGGTCTCGGCCGTGTCGCTGAAGACGATGCGGGCGACCGTCTGCAGCAGTACCCGCTCGTCTTCGGAAAGCTCTTCGGCACGCCGCACGAAGACGCCGCCCGGTTTGTCGATCACTTGCGCTTCGGGACCCGCATGGATCAGCCCCATGATCAGGTCATGCAGCACCGCGCGGTAGCCCGAGAAGTCCTCGTTCACGATCACCAGGTCGGAGGCCAGGCCCTTCATGCGCCAATAGGCGTGCGCCTGCAGCACCTGCTTGACCAGGTCGATGCGGTTGATATCGCCGATATGGAGCAGGACGATGGGCAGATCGCCCGAGATGGCGAAGCGCCACAGCCCGGACTGCCCCAGCTGGTTGCGGGCAATGATGCCCGGCGCCGCACGGCGCAGGGCATTGCCGTAAATGACGGAGTTGGCCAGGCGGCCGAAGATCTGGGCATCGGCTTCTGTCGCGTTGAGGTGGCGCAGCACCTCCTGGCTCTGGAACCAGGCCATCTCGAACGCGCGCTCGACGAAGTGGCGGTCGCAGTATTTCTCGAGCAGGGCCAGTGCGGCCTCGCGCGTGTCCGCAACGCCGGAAATGATCTGCACGCTCGCCGATTCATCGGGGGACAGGGTCAGGGTGCGACGGATCGCCACGATGGGGTCGAGCACCGAACCCTGCGTGTTCGAGAGGGTCGACAGGGGGGCGCCGCTGTCCATCACCACCGGATTGGCCGCCGTGCGGCCCCGCCCGATGAAGCGGGTGCGATCGGTCTCATAGGACGGGTCGTCGACCGCCGCGCCCGGTGCGGCCAGCAGGTGGAACATCCAGGGCACCTGCTCGCCCGGCGTGCGGGGACGGCGGGTGCAGAGGATCGCTTGCTGCCCGGGCAGGATTTCGGTCTGTACGAACAGATTGCTGAACGAGCGATGCGCCAGGTCGGCGTTCAGCGGCGCCAGCACCACTTCGGCGTAGCTCGTCACCTCGATGTGACGGCGCCGCGACGACTGGTTGGTGAGCGTGACGCGACGGATCTCGACGTCGTCTTCCGGGGACACGCTGATCTCGGTGTGCGCTTCGATCGCGTGGTCGCGCCGGCGGTATTCGGCGCGCGCCTGCACGAAGATCGCTTCGTAGTGATCGGCACGGCGCAGGGTCGGCTGGTGCGCGGTCGACCAGTATTTTCCGTTGTCGCGGTCGCGCAGGTAGATGAAGGTGCCCCAGCCATCGGAGGTGACGTCCTCGCGCCAGCGGGTGATGGCGAGGTCGCGCCAGCGGCTGGTGCTGCCACCGGCATGGGTCGCCATGACGTGGTAGCGGCCGTTCGACAGCAGGTGAACTTCGGGGATCGGCGTGTTCGGGTCGGTGAACACGCGCATGATCGAACCGACATCCGCGCTGGGGGGGCGGGCGGCGGCGCTGACTTCGGCCGCGTGCGGGTGCAGGGTGGCGCCCTTCTTCGGTATCCGCTCCTGCAGCAGCAGTTCGGTCGCCCGCGCGAGCGGATCGGACATGAAGCGGCGCTGCATCGGCTGGTCGAACAATACATGGGCAAAGGCCAGGAGGCTCATGCCCTGGTGGTGCGCCATGAAGGTCCGCACGATGGCGTGCGGCTTGCCGCGCGGCACGCGTGTGGGCGTGTAGTCGATCGCCTCGTAGAACCCATAGACGCCGAGAAATCCCTGATCAGCCAGCGTCTGCAGGTTGCGGCATGCTTCCCGCGGCATCACCGTCAGTGCCAGTGCGCTCGCGTAGGGCGCGATGACCAGGTCGTCTCCCAGCCCGCGTTTGAAGCCGAGGCCCGGCACGCCGAAGGCACGGTATTGATAGACCTGATTGATGTCGGTGGCGTTGTAGCAGGATTCGGAAATCCCCCAGGGCACCGCGCGTTGCCGACCGTATTCGATCTGGCGAGATACCGCCGCCTTGCAGGTCTGCTCCAGCAGGGTGTTCGGGTAGCTCGGCATGATCAGCTGCGGCATCAGGTACTCGAACATCGAGCCGCTCCACGAAATCAGGCTGACGTCTCCGCCGTGACTGGTCAGCAGGCGGCCGAGCGCGAACCAGTGCTTCTGCGGCACCTGTCCCTGCGCGATGAGCAGGAAACTGGCCAAGCGCGCTTCCGATGCCAGGAGGTCGTAGCAGGACGGATCGCGGCGCCGTTCGCCGACGTCGTAGCCGATGGTCAGCAAGCCGCACGATGCATCGTAGAGAAACTCGAAATCCATCAGCGCCAGTGCGCGGCAGCGATTCATCAGGTCATCGATGAGGTCGAGTTGCGCCACAGCGCCCGCGCCGGCTGTACCCGTGCCGGCCAGTTCCATCCGGGTCGGCAGGGCGCTGCCCTGCCACGGCTCGGGCACCAGTAATCCAAGCTCGTCGCGAAGGGCGCGCGATTGCTGGTCGAATGCCTGCGCCCAGTAAACCAGTTCGCCATCGATATCGACATCCGCCGGCAGCCATGTCACCAGTTCTCCACCGATGCGGTGAATCTCGTTCAGCGCGCTGAC
>Ga0154506_1212_pt5 | contig 15672 bp, 12 predicted proteins | sample RifGroE1_FD_115985 | JGI IMG/M metagenome (GOLD analysis project Ga0154506, IMG submission 115985) | Thiobacillus sp. GWE1_62_9
GCGCTTCCGCGCCTGCCTGCCCCTGAAGCAGGCCAAGCCGGGCGAACCGCTGGAAAACTCCCTGACTCATACGTGCAAGCTGAGGGGCTATCAGCGCTGGTCGATGAATGGTCATGCTCACTGGTCGATTCACCCTTGGCGCCACGACGAGAATTACGTGCGTTACCTGGACGAGCTGATCTGGGCGGTGGAAAACGGGGTCTATCCGTTCACGCGGACCGGTTTCAAATGGGACATGCGCACCGAGGGTGAGCACATCAACGAATGGTTGGCAGTGCTGCGCAAGCACGGACGCGCTCTGGGTTAAGTCGCAATGTCCGCCAGCCATCGCCTCGCCATCGTCATCTGCACCTACAACCGCAGCACCTCGCTGATTCAGACGCTGACGTCGCTCTATAACTGCTGCGCCGGCATTCACGAGCCGGTCGACATCGTAGTGGTCGCCAACAATTGCAGCGACGATACGCTGTTCCGCCTGGCCGACTTCCAGGCCGCCCATCCGCGCGACACCCTGCGCCTGAGCTGGATCGAGGAGCCGCGTGCCGGCAAGTCCCATGCGCTGAACGCCGCCATTGCCCACACCACGCACGACGCGCTGTGCTTCATCGACGACGACCAGACCGTCGAATCAGGCTTTATCACACAGCTGCTCGCAGGAATGGACGCCTATCCGGACGATGCCCTCTATTGCGGCCGCATCTGGCCGGCATGGGATGGCAGCGAGCCGTCATGGGTGCATTCGCAGGGCGAGTATGCGATCCCGATCCGACCGTTTCCGGAATTCGATCCGGGCGCCGACTCATTTGTCATCAAACCGCAGGATCGCTATCCCAGCGGCGGAAACATCGTGGTGCGACGGCTGGTCTTCGAATCGGTCGGTCTGTTTGCCGTGGACTTGGGGCCGACCGGACACAACCTCGCGGGCGGCGAGGATCATGACTTCCTGAAACGCGCGACGGACAAGGGATTTTCCATCCGCTACCTGCCCGGCGTGCGGCAACTGCATGCGATCGATGCCGAACGCATGAGCACGCTCTACACGCTACGCAAAAGCTTCCTGCGCTCACGCGCCAGTTTTCTGATTCGACCAGGCGAGTCCCGCCCCCGCCTGTATATGTTCAGGAAAATCATTGAGCATCTGGGCAGCGCGATATTCACCCTGCGGGGCGACCGCAGGTTCTTCTATCTGGTCAGGTTCGCAGCCAGCCTGGGCGAGTTGACCGGTGCGGTCGAGCGACTTCATGGCCAGACGCATGGTCCCCGCCTGCGCCTGCCTCCCGACAGGGGAATGCTGCAGACCGAGGCGACGGCAATCCTCACCGCGGCCTGCGGTCTGATCGCCTGGTTCAGCAGCGGCGACGCCAAGTGGACGGGGCTCCTCCCTGCCATGGGCGTAGCGGCGCTGGGGACCGCGGCGCTGCTCAGCAAGTCGCTCGCCAACTTCTCGCAGACCGGACCACGCATCCACCAGGAAATCCTCACCCACTTCCGCCGCTATACCCTGTATGCGCTGGCACGGCTCACCGCCTGGGCGTTCGCCATCATGCTGTTCACCGGCGGTGCCGGGGTGCTGCTCTATTTCATGCTCGCCACCGTGCTGCAGGCGGAATGGTCGCCTGGGTTGGCGGCGGCGGCGGCCGTGCTCGGCATCATCGGGGCGTTCGCGCTGCAGTTCGTGCACAAGCTGCGCTTCAATCCTGGCCTGCTGGTGGCCTCGATGCACTATCGCATGAGCCGGCTGTATGGGCTCTGGCACTGGATGACGCTGGGGCGCGTCGTCTGGATTCAGCGGCTGTGGCTGAGCGCGAGCACGCTGTTGTTCGCAGCTGCCTCGTGGCAACTGGCTAAAGAAAACCGCCTCGACGATCTGATGGCGCTGTGGGCTGCCGTCCTCTTCATCGCCGGCACCGTCGCCTGGGCCGCCTGGCAACCCGAGGCCCGACCGCCGCGCAGGTGCCCGACGCAACGCACCGACGCCCCGTTCAACATCCTCATGATCGGCTCCGATACGCTGCGCGCCGACCGCCTGGGCGCAATGGGCTACCGCCGCGCGCTCACCCCGCACATCGATCAGCTCGCGAAACAGGGCGCCTTGTTCGCGAACTGCTATGTGCCCTGCGCGCGAACCGCACCCAGCCTGATTTCACTCCTCACCGGCACCTGGCCTCACACCCACGGCATCCGCGACAACTTCGTGCCCGACGCCGACACGCATCTGAATGCCGACTCGCTGCCGCAGTTGCTGAAGGCCCGCGGCTATCGCACCGCTGCGCTGTCGGACTGGTGCGGCGGCGACATGGGAAAGTTCAGCTTCGGCTTCGACCACACCGACCTGCCGCAAGACCAGTGGAACCTGAAATACCTGATCCGCCAGGGCCCCAAGGATCTGCGTCTGTACCTGTCGCTGTTCGTCCACAACCGCCTGGGCCGTCTGTTGCTGCCCGAGCTCTACTATCTGGGCGGGGTGCCGCTCACGCAGCCGATGGGCAAGCGCGCCCGACGCCTGGTCTCGCGCCTGGCGGCGGACAGCGCGCCCTTTTTCCTCAATGTGTTCTATTCCACCACGCACCCGCCCTTTGCTTCGGAGTGGCCGTGGTATGTGCGCTTTGCCGACCCGGCCTATCGCGGCGAATCCAAGTTCGCGATGGCGCGCCTGACCGACCCTTTCGAGATCCTCCGCCGGCAGGGTGCGCCCAAAGAGGAGTTCGACCTCGATCAGATCATCGACCTGTATGACGGCAGCGTGGCCGAATTCGACGACGAGATCGGCAAGATGCTCGCCCATCTCGGGGCCTGCGGGCTCACCGAGCGCACCATCGTCGTCGTCTATTCAGACCATGGCATGGAGTTCTTCGAGCACGACAGCTGGGGCCAGGGCAATTCCGCAGTGGGCGAGGCCAGCCCTCGCATCCCGCTGGTGATCCGTGACCCACGCAAGCCGGCACGCGGGAAAATCGACGCCGTGGTGCGTTCGATCGATCTCGCGCCCACCCTGCTCGACCTGGTCGATGCACCGCCGGCCGACAGCATGGATGGCGTATCGCTCGCCGGCTGCCTGGAAAAGGATGCCGCCTGCCCCGAACTCGATGCATTCAACGAAACCGGTATCTGGATTGCCGACATCCCCGGCCTGCCCGATAACCATCTGCGCTATCCGGATCTGCTGGAACTGATGGAGGTGCCGGATCGCGCCAGCGGCACCCTGGCGATCAAGCAGGGATACTGCAATCCGATCCTCGCCGCCAAGGACCGCATGATTCGTCATGGGCGCTGGAAGCTGGTGTATCAGCCGCTGGAGACAGGCTATGTGCTGCGGCTGTTCGATCTGGAAACCGACCCCGCCTGCCGGCACGACCTGTCGGAACAACACCCGCAGTTGACGGCCGATTTATGGAGCCGGTTGCTGGCCTTCGTGTCCCGCTCGGGACCAAAAATCGGCGACGAGATTCAGTCCGGACAAAAGCGGCAATAAGGATTGGTGGGCGAGCCGATTTTCGGCGGCTCGATGGCCTGCTCGGCGGGTGCCGGCGTAACCGGCGCCACGGTTGCCGGCTCGGCAGGCATGGCAGCGGACGCGGCGGGTTCGCTCGTTTCAGCCGTAGGGGCAGTGGGCGGAACCGACGCGATGGCGTCGGGATAGGGCAGTTTGCCGCCCAGTTCCCTGTAGCGACGCTGCAGGCTTTTCGTGTCCGGGTTGTGACGCAGGCCTTCAGTCACGATGTCCAGCGCCTTGCCGGTCTGCTTGCTCTTGACATAGTAATCGGCCAGCGAACTGTAGGCCCGGGGCTGACGCGGATTCAACTCGATAGCCTTGTTGAAATGCGAGATTGCCTTGACCGGCTGGTTCGACAGCGAATACACCACGCCCAGATTCAGGTGGACATCCGGCATCAGGCTGTAGCCCGGGTCGGCGTGAGAGACCATGTATTGCAGGTTGCCTTCCGCGTTGCTGATGTTGAAACGCTTGTCGTTATTTGAGCGGGCACGATAGTAGCGGTTGATGAAGTTGAGGCCCGCGCAATAGTGATGGGTATGGATGAAATCCTTGCCCAGGCTGGCTTCCCATGTCTTGTAATCCTGGCTGCCTTGTCCGGATTTCATTCTTGCCTTGCAATAAGGCGGCAGGCTGGCCATTTCCGCATCACTCGGCGCCCAGGGCTCCGCCGCGCCCGCTTGCGCACAGGCTGTGCTCAGTAGAAGGCTCACGCCCAGGTTTTTCCAGTTCATTGCCCATTCCTCGCCAAGATCATCTGTTGGGTGGCGTGCGCCACCTGTTCCCAGGAAAAGTTTGCCTGCACACGATTCAATCCGGCCTGTCCGAGCAGACTGGCCCTATGCGGATCAGCCAGCAACAGACGCAGGCCATTCGCGACATTCCCTGCTTCATTGCCGTCGACGCGTATTCCGGTCACGTCGTGCAGCACCGCCGACCCGGTCCCGCCCGCCTCGCCAGCCAGGCTCGGCCTGCCGCATGCCGCCGCCTCGACGAACACCATGCCGAAGCCTTCATTATCCCCATGGATGTCCCGGTTGGGCATGGCGAACACGTCACAGGCATTCATCCAGCGCGGCAGATCGGTTTCGCTGACCGCTCCGATCCGATGGACGCGGTCCTGCAGACGATGTTCCCGGATCAGGCTGTCCAGATATTCGGCATCCTCGCCGATGCCGGCAATCACATAATGCAGCGCCAGTCCTTCATCGCGCAACTGTGCCACGGCACGGATCATCTGGTCGAAGCCCTTGCGGCGCGAAAGCCTGCCGACCGAGAAGACCAGTTTTTCGCAGGCCCCCATCCCGATGCTTGCGCGCAGGCCCGCGACATCCAGACCCGGCCTGAACACCGACACGTCGACGCCCGGATAAATGATCGTGATCCGCGCCGTGTCGATTCCCATGTCCAGCAAGGTATCGCGCGTGTGCTCACTGTTGGCGATGATCCTGTCTGCATGACGCAGGGCAAAGCGCATGGCCTTGTATTTGCCGCCCCGTCCCCAGGTGGTGAGTTCTTCCCCGTGCGCATAGATCACGACCGGACGCAGTGTCAGCCGGGCCACCGCCCACGCCACCAGCCCTTCGGGCAGGGCGCGGAAAGCGTGGATGGCATCGAAGCGATGGCCGAGTGCCAGCCTCAGCGACTTCAAGAAGAAACGCGCATACATCGCCAGCGACTCCGGACGCAGCCAGGGTACACGCTTGAGGCTCAGTCGATGGATGGTATTGGGATGGACGGCGTCGACGTCGGCCGCACCCGGCACGTCGGCGGTGACGATGTGGATTTCCTTGCCGCCAAGGCGTCGGTAGACTTCGGCCGCCCACACGGCCGTGCCCCCCTTTGTCGGCAGGAAAAGTTCGGTGAGGACGAGCAGGCGATTCATGATGGATAGATGACTCGATCGAGCGGGATCACTGGGCCTGCACGCATGATACCGGTTCGCAAGCCTATCATCCGTTTCCAGGCCGCTGGACATCGCGCCTTGCAGGCGCCAGGGAATATGCGCCCCGTGCTACCCGTTGCGATGCCGCGTTACCGCTCTTCCGATGCGGTTTTTCAGTGCCTTGCCAGCCAAGCTGATATGGTTCCAGTACACACCATGGGTGGCCGAGTCGAGCAAGTTGCGCCAGGGAAACGGCTGGCCACTTTTGTGGGCGAAATAGGCCTTGTTGAAGTTGGCTCTCGCCAGGGAAGCGACCACCATGCGTTTGAGCACAGGGCTGGCGATGACCTCCTCAAGGCTCAGAAGACCGGCACGGATGCGGATGATGGCATCAATGAGGCGCTGCTTGGCCTCGGGATGGCTAAAGTAACTCTGCCCTTCACACCGGACGCGGTAGCAGGGTTTCACGAGCAGGCCGCACGCGCAGCGAAGCGCCACCCGGTAATACCACTCCAGGTCCTCGAACCCCTCGCCACGGAATGGCCCCACCCTGAGCAACTGGGTCCGCTTGATCGCCACCCGCTGAAATGCCATCGGGATGCGCTCGAGCAAGGCGCCAAACAATCGATACGAATTCAGGCGCAGCACGCCCTCGGCGGCCACCCGGCTCACGCCCATCGCAGCCAGCACACGGGATAACGCCTGAACCTGATTGTGCCGGACGCCATCGGCGTATCGTCCGAACGGTTCCACATTGACGAACAGGCAATCCAGGCAGGCATCGCCTCGAAAGGCCGCATCGATCATCTGGAGCGCATCGGGTTCGAGCAGGTCATCATCGTCGAGAAAAAAGACCAGCTCTCCGGTTGCGGTCCGCATCCCTGCATTGCGCGCAGCAGAAGGCCCCTGCGGCACCTCGTGCCGCAACACGCTGATGCGCGCCTCCAACCGCCTGGATGGATGTTCCAACTCCACTGCAGGAAGGGATCCATCATCCACCACCACGATGCACCATTCATCGAAACACTGGGCCTCGACACTGGCGATGGCTTCATGGAGCAATGCGGGTCGATCATGGGTAGGAATCACGACGGTAATCAGCATCCTGCCCCCCAAATTCTCATCCGAGCCGGCAACACACGCCAAGCGCATTCAACCGCATGGCTTGGCGCGTTGTACCTCAGCTAACCACAATAGCACTCCCATACCGGCCCTCTGGATATCGGCCATTCACCCCACTCTCGCCCGCCGGGTCGGTCTTCCCGCTCACTCAGGCATCCCTGCGGCACGATCAGCCCCTCAACATCGACAGCACGGTACGCAGGCTTTGCCAGCCCGGGCGCGCGAGAAAGGCGGGCAATACAGCGCTGACCGCAGCGACGCGCTGTCCGCTCTTGCTCAGTGCGCAGCCGAGATTGTAGCGGGCGCTCTGCATCCGCAACGCCACACCTTTCTTGACCGGTGCCGGGAAGTTTTCCGCCAGCCGCACCAGATCGGTCAGCGTGCGCACGTTCTCGCGCTGCGCGGCCACAGGATTGCGGCGCGTGGCACTGCCGCCATGAATCACATACACCCCCAGGCTTTGGCAGGTCACGCCGATGCGGCGGCTGCTGGCCATCAGCCTGGTCAGAAAGTGCACGTCCTCGCATACCTTGAAACCGGTCGGATAGCCACCCAGTTGAATAAAACGGTCACGCGGGACGGACAGTGTATGCGTGTCGCCGAAATGGTCGGCCACGAACGCGGACAATTCAGCGGGGCTGTCCATCACCACACGCTTCGCGCCCGCTGCTTTCTCCAGCATCAGTCGCCCCGATTCGTGCTGCGCCATCGAGGTGCCGAGCAGCGAACCTGTCGCGTCGCGGTATTCGTAATCGCCGGTCAGGCAATCCAGCGCGGCATCTTCCGCTATCCACTCGGCGTGCAGCCTGATGCGGTCTGGGGCATACCAGTCATCGGCATCGAGAAACGCCAGCCAGTCTCCGACAGCTGCCGCGGCGCCGGCGTTGCGCGCCATCGAGACGCCACAGTTTTGCTGCCGAAGCAGACGTACGGCATTGCCGAAACCGGCCGCGATGTCTGCCGTGGCATCAGTCGAGCCGTCGTCGACCACGATGATTTCATGTGCCGGCCAGCTTTGCGCCTGTACCGATTCGATGGCGCGCGACAGCGTGGCTGCGGCATTGAATGCAGGAATGATGACCGAGAAGCGCGGGATCATGCCGCCCGCTCCAGCAAGGCCAGCGGCAATGCCAGACCGCTCAGCCGGGCGATGCGGCGGAAGCGCGGAATATCGTCCAGCCGCGCGCGCCAGACGGCAAGGCGCGGCCGCACGCGGCGCTCGATCCAGACAGGATCGCGGGTGCGCACGGCACGCGCCAGTTCCAGCGGAGCGGCGAAACGGAGCGTCGGGCATGCGGCAAACGCGGCTTTCAGACCCGCTTCGAGACTGGCAAGGCTGGCCTCGCCCGCCTGCAGGAAATTGAAGCGATGCGTTTCGACCAGGCAGGCCCGACCTTGGCGGCTACGTGTCACAAGGCCGTCCGCTAGCCGCTGCGCAGCATGGCCGAGTGCAGGTTCGAAATAGACGTCTCGCACCAGATAGGTTTGTCCAGATAGTGAACGCTCACCTGTCAGCATGCTTCGGTCGACACATCCGGGCTGGCCGGCGACCGTGCGGCAGGTGGCGCGATGGCCCGGCGTGACGATGACCTCGATTCCGGCCTGCGCCCAGGCGGCCTCGACCGCTTCGCTCCAGACGAAAGTGGTAGCCACCGCTACCTGCGGCGCGCAGCCAAAAACGGCACGATAGTCCGCAGCCTCGGAAACGGCGGCGCGCCGGATTGCCTCAGGGGCCAGTTCGCGCGAGGGCAAGCTGGATGCGTCGACCCAACGGCTTTGCAGCTGCGATGGCAGGTGCTCGGTCGCGGCCGGTTCGGAGGCGACAAGCCAGCCGCGCACGTTGTCGTCGGACTGTGCGGCAGCCAACACCGCTGGCGGCCAGTAGTGGCACTGGCCATGCAACTGCGGCGCGAACACGTGTGCGGCGATGCCGGCCTGCATCGCCGCACGTACGTCATCGAAGCGTGCGTCGGCAAGGCGCAGGCCGTGATACTCGACGCAGTTGGACGCGGCGATGCGTGCGCCATCGGGCACTTCCAGCACCACGCCCAGGGTCATCAGCGCAGGACGGCCGGTATGGTCGCGGAAACGCTGCAGCAGTTCCGACAGGCGGACCAGCGCACCGGCCTGCTCTGGCGGCCCGGCCCCCCAGTCGTCGCTTTCGATGACGAGGACGGGATGTTTCAGTACCGGTTCGCGCCAGCGCGCAGACAGCGGCCCGGCAAACACGAGCAGCACGCCCGCCCACAACGCCAGCAGCATCGCGAAAGCGAGAAGCAGCAGGGTCATCAGTAGCCCATCCGGCCGGCCACATCCGCCACCTGCGGCAGCACCCGCTCGATCTTCTCGCGGTTGCGGCCGTCCTTCCATTTGTCCAGGCGGATTTCGGAAAAGGCGTTGTAGGGGATGTCGAGCACGTCGGCGCAGTGCGCCTGCAGGCGAGCGTCGAAGGCCAGCCCGCAGCCTTCGAACACCTGACGGAACGTGGCGACCGGGTTGCGCAGGAAATCCTCGTAGAACACGTCGACCCATTGCCCGGCCGGGATCACCGATTTCGCATCGAGGATGGCCTGATTGATTGCCCTGTACTGAAACGCAGCGACGTCCTCCACCGCCGCGTTCACATACGTGCGCCAGCCGGCGGCCAGAAAAAAGCACCACTGGCTCAATTGCCCGTTTTCCACCGCCACCGTTGCCGGCAGGTCGTTCGACCAGGTTGCGAACTCATCGGGCTTGCGCCAGCCTTCGATCAGAGAATTGAGATTGTCGCCCGGGCTGCGCTTGACGAAGACGAACACAGCATCAGGAAACAGCGCATGCAGGTAGGGCACGCACAGGCCGTTCTGGTTGTTCTTGTCGACCCAGCGATGGCGGCCGGTCCAGCTGTAGAAATAGCGGCTGACGGTAGCGCGGTCGCGCACACTGGCGTCCGTTGCGTCCAGCGCATGGGTATCCCAGTTCTTGTCGGCCAACGGATGCAGATCGGTCCAGTAATCGTGGGTTTCGCGCTGCAGGCTGCCGATTTCGTGCGACTCGGACAGCGTCTTGTAAACCAGAGTGGTGCCGGCGCGCGAGCATCCGATCACGATGATCGGACGCTGCGCAGGCTGGCGCGCGAGCATCCAGCGCGCACTGCGCACGCCGCGTCCGATGCGTTGCGCGTGGTAGGCAAGCGTTTTGCTTACTTTAATCAGGAATTCACTCAACTGATCTGGCTTTCTGACAATATGGCAAAGATTAGCGGACTCAATAAACAGGATTCGTGCCAAACCTGCAAGCCCGTTAATATCGAGCCTTGATTATCCCGTATCACACCGACACACGACACCATGGATGGCATTTTCGGCTGGCTGGGCGACCACGGCGCACATCAGGACTTGATCAGGCACATGGGGCAGGCAGCCCGCCTCTCGCCCGAGGGACTGCTGCAGGCGCACAGCAGCCAGATGCTGGGCGTGGCAGCCTGCTCGCGCTTCGACAAGGGCATGATTCATGTTGAAAACGGGCTGGGGGCCGCACTGTATGGGAGGCCGCGCTTTCTTGACGACGAGCTGGCCTTCATCGCCCGCGACCAGAATCCGGCCGTGGCAGTCGCGCACGGCTGGCTGCGTTTCGGCGAAAAATTGCCGATGCTGATGCATGGCAATTTCGCTTTTGTCGTGCTGGAACCGATCAAGAAAAAAGCATTCATGGCGCTCGATCGCGTCGGCGCCGAGCGCCTGTGCTATGCCAAGCACGGCGGCCAGTTGGTGTTCGGCAGCAGTGCGCAAAGCGTGGCCGCCCACCCTGCCGTGGGCCATGTCATCGATCCGCAGGCAATCTACGATTATCTGTACTTCCATACCATCCCGGCCCCGCGCAGCCTCTACCAGGGCGTATACAAGCTTCTGCCGGGACAGTTTGCCGTCCTGAAAAACGGCCAGGTCAGCACCGGATTTTACTGGCAGGCCGACTACACCCCGGTCGATGCCGGCTTCGACAGCCACCGCCGCGATTTCCGCAGCGTGCTGGATCAGGCGGTGCGCGATGCCGATGCGCCCGCCACCGCCGCGTTTCTCTCAGGCGGCACCGACAGTTCGACTGTGGTGGGCGCGCTCACCACAGCGCGCGGCGCGCCGGTCGACACCTTCTCCATCGGCTTCGACGCAGACGGCTTCGACGAGATGGACTATGCGCGCTGTGCTGCCGAGCGCTTCAAATGCCGCAGCCACGAGTATTACCTGAAGCCGGCCGACATCGTGGCCGCAATCCCGGTCATCGCGCACGAATACGACGAGCCATTCGGCAACAACTCGGCGGTACCGACCTACTTCTGCGCCAAGGCCGCGCACGAAGCAGGATTCGAAAACATGTTTGCCGGCGACGGCGGCGACGAGATCTTCGGCGGCAACGCGCGCTACGCCAAGCAGGGCTTGTTCGAAGCTTACGCACGTCTGCCCGCCGCACTGCGACGCGGGCTGATCGAGCCGGTCGCCCGGCTGCCGGGGCTGTCGGAGCGGTTTCCGCTATCCAAGCTGAAAAGCTACGTTGCCCAGGCCAGGGTAGGGCTGCCGCTTCGCCTGGAAAGCTACAACTTCCTCCATCGCACCCCACTCGACCAGATTTTTGCTGCCGATTTCATTCATGCCGTCGACCCCTCGGCCACCGACGCTGCACTCACCGAGGTCTACGAGCGCACCGCATCGGACCATTACATCAACCGCATGATGCATCTGGACCTGAAATTCACCCTGGCCGACAACGATCTGCGCAAGGTAGGCGTCATGACGGAAGCAGCCGGCATCGAGGTGCGCTATCCCTTGCTGGACGATCGCCTGGTCGCCTTCGCCAACCATCTGCCGGTTGACTACAAGGTGCGCGGACAGAAGCTGCGCTGGTTCTTCAAGGAAGCCCTGGCAGACCTGCTCCCGGAAAAGATCATCAACAAGACCAAACACGGATTCGGCCTGCCCTTCGGCATATGGAGCACGCAATACGCGCCGCTTGGCGACATCGTCGGCGACAGCCTGTCGGATTTCAAGAAGCGCGGCTGGATCCAGCCGGCCTACCTCGACCACATGCTCGCGATGCAGCGCGGCCCGCATGCCAGCTACTACGGCGTGATGATCTGGGTCACGATGATGCTGGAGCGCTGGCTGCAGGAGAACGGACACTAGGCGCGGCTCCCACCACGGCCCGAATACGCAAGGGCATGGCACGGGTATAGGCAGCGGAATGCCGAAGCCCCCGCGGGACGTGCAAGGCGATCACCACGTCATAGGCGGCCCGCCACCGGCGACCGACCTCAAACCGCACGGGCCTGCTTGCCGCCGCTTTACGCGCGCCGCCCCAGGCCGTCCTGATCGAACCGGCTTGACGGGTGCGGCAGCGGCATGCGGCTAGATTCCTGTTCCCTGGCTGGCACCTGCTTGTCCAGCACGCCCGAAAACTTGGCCGCCAGCACCAGAACAATCATCAGGTGATAGGTCAGATCGAAATACGCCAGGCCCAGGAACGCCCCGCCCGCCCCGTAGCCAACCAGGCTGACCTGGATCATCGCGGCCAGATCGGCCGCCCATTTTCGTTGAGGATCGTTCTTGCACTCGCGGATCACCTGGTTGGCACGCAGCCAGGTGAGCACGGCAAGCAGGACGAACATGCCGAATCCGATGAAGCCGTGTTCGCCCATCACCTCGAAGTAGATGCTGTGCACGTCGTGCACCCGGAAGGGCTCGGGCGCATATTGCCGAAAGGTCGGCGGCCGGAACATTTCGAAGCCGCCCCCGGTCACCTTGTCCTTCGCCACGTTGAACGCGGTATGCCAGGCATTGATGCGGCCGAGCGCCGAGGCGTCCTCCTGATACGTCTTGATGGTGTACATGCGGTCATACCATTCCTGCGGCATCACCGCATGGATGATCCCGACCGAAAGCACGATATAGATGCCCGTCACGAGCTTGTGGCGGCTCTTGAGCCACAGGAACAGGCCCATGGCCGCCATGGCCAGCAACCCCCCGCGCGACTGGCTGCCGATGGCGGCAATTCCGGACAGCACCATGGCCGAGGCCAGCCCCATGCGAACCCATTTGCGCGGCTCCTGCAGGTGCAAATACCGGATGAGCGGAACCAGCATCGCCAGCACCAGGGCCATTTCATTGTTCCCGGAAAAGAAGGTCCCGGTCGGACCCTGAACGCGATAGGCGCCTCCGTGGGCGATGGTGAAGATGCCGCCTTTCACGCCGTAGTAGCCCAACGACAGCGCAATGATCCAGATCATCCAGTTCAGGTGCTGGCGTTCCTTGATGATCATGGCAGTGAGAAACACCATGAGCTGGATTTTCCAGATCTTGTTCCACTGTAGCCACGCTAGTTCGGAATACATCGCAAAAAACGTGGTGGTGAACATCCATCCGACAAAGATCAGCAACAAAACCGTCTCCCGCGTCCAGACCATCTCCTTTTTCTCTTTCGAGAACAGGAAGGCCGTGATGGTGACGACGGCGCAGATCAGGGCGAACGGAAAGTCATAAGCGAAACCCCAGGTCTGCCGGTGCGGGTTCATGTAGCCGAGCCAGCACCACAGCATGATGCCGATCCAGGGACGCCTCAGGATGAACGGCAGCACCCCGAATACGACGGCGGTTACGAATAGGTCTCTCATGCGGGCTCGACTTTCTGCACCTCGGGCGGAATCACGATACCCACCATATCCATCATCAGGGCGTCGACAAAATATTTGGCATTCAGCGCATCGAAGCTGAATGCGGCAGGCCCGGCCCAGATCGGTACCGCGCTCGGCAAGGCATCACGTAGTGCAAGATCGTCCCCTTCGGTACGCTGGCTGCGCTTGATCCAGGCCAGCGCACGCCAGGCGGGATCGCGCCAGCCGGCGTCCTGCGTCAGCTGCGCCAAGCGCAGGAAGCAACCCGCCAGCTGCGCCAGACCGCCGACGCATACATGCGGCGCAGCGGGCATCCAGCCATCGTCGAACGCCCCCGCCAACCGGCCATCCTCGCGCATCTGGCCGCGCATTCCGTGCGCCACCTTGGAGGCCGCCTGCCATGCGCACGAGTCGCCCAGCAGCCGCGCGGTTTCGATCAGGTTGCGCAGGACGCCAGCCAGCATCGCGGTCGACACCGGCCCAGCCGTATCGGGAAACCAGCCGCACGGCGTTTGCCGCGCAAGCAGCCGACCCAGATTGTGGCGTGCCGCATCGAGCAGGTCCGGCAATCCGGCAAGGCTGCCGACCGCCGCCAGTGCATGGGCTGCCTGAGCGTGCTGGGCTGCGGTCGCCATGGTCGTCTCGGCAAGCGCATGGGCGCTGCACACCGCTCGCGCCAGGCTCTCGCCGTGGCCCAACTGAGCATGACCGGCAATCAGGCCATGGATGCGTCCCGGGCTGGCTTCGTCGGTCTGGGCCAGCAGGGCCTCGAGCATGGCACGGGCGCGGTCCTCCAGCAGCGGCCACGCCAGATAGGTGGCAGCGGGCAGCAGGGTCTCGATCAACCGCCCGGTGGCGTCAGCGCTCGCGGGCAGCCAGCCGGGGCCGAATCCAAAACCGGCAGCCACGCAGCCACTGGCGCCCGAATCACGAGACGCATCCTGGGCACGGCACAGCCACTCCAGCGTGGCGCGCAGATGGGTGCGGTGATCCTGTTCAGGCTGGCGTGCGACGCCAGCCATGTCCTGCATCACCCAGCGCAAGTGGCGCGGGCGCCAGGGTGTGCGGCGGATCGGCAGGGCAAACATGGCAGTAGATTTCATCGTGAGTGTATTCATGCGACAGCCTGCGACAGTGCACCCTGCAAGGGGACGTGGCTGACGACGTAACGGTGCTTCCCGGAGGCCTCCGGCGCAATGGTCTCCAGCAGCTTCAGATCGACACTCAGCGTGGCGCCCAGGCGTTCGCGCAAGCCCTCGAGCAGCGCTTCGCGCGCGCGTTCGTTCCAGTGCGCATCCGCCACAATCTGCACTTCCAGGCGGTCGACTGCATGCTGGATCAGCTTGAACTGAGCCACGCCAGGAATCGCGCGCAGCACATAGATCAGTGCCAGCGCGTGCATGATGCGGCCGTCGGCAGCGACGACGAAATCGGTCTGTCGCCCGACCACCGCATCCAGCACGTCGAGGCCGCGGCCGCCGGGGTCGGTTTTCCGCGAACGCCGAACCACATCGCCGGTGCGGTAGCGGATGAAGGGTTGCGCTTCGGACACCAGCGATGTGATGACCGCCTCGCCCTCTTCTGCAGGATTTCCGGCATCGTCGAGCACCTCGATGAGGTGCGTCTCGCTCATTTGCAGCAGCGTGCCGTCCGGCGACTCCAGCGCCATCAGCCCGGCGTCGCGCGCGCCGTATTCGACCGACACCGGCACGCCGAACACGCGTTCGATGAGTTCGCGCTGATGCGGGAACAGCGGCTCGCCGGTGCTGCTCACCACCCGCAGCGCAGGGAGCTTCAGCCGGCGCCCGCGCGACCCGACGTGCGCCGCCAGCAGCGCCAGGCTGCTGGCGTAGCCGTAGATCGCTTTCGGGTTCCAGCCACCGATCGCATCCAGATAATCGTCCATCCGCGTGGGCGACATCTCGAACGCATTCAGCAGCAACTGGTTCACCAAGCGGTCACGCAAGGTCTTGATGCGGTCGGTCTTGTTCAGTTCCACCGGCGCGCCCCACAGATAGACTTCGCGCTCGCCTGGCTGCACGCCCCACCAGCGGCGCGCGCGCAGACGCCCCGCGGCGTCGGCAGCCTGCCGTGAACGACCGAAGTAGAAAATCAGCGGCTCGCCGCTGGATCCGCCGGTGGTGTACTTGAACACCCCGCCCGGCACATCGCGCCACGCCAGGCGATCGACGTTGTCGCGCGCGTCGCGTTTGTCCATGGTCGGCAGACGCGGCAGATCCGCCAGCGTCACCGCCCCATCGTTCACGGCTTCCGCCAGACCGACGGCACGCAGCCGGTCCGCATGCCAGGGGCTGTGTGCCAGCGCGCCTTGCAACAGCGCGTTGAGACGGCCGGTCTGGTAGCCGCGCATCGCGTCGTGCGACAGCCATTGCGTGCGTTCGAGCTCGGCCAGCATGGCGAAGGTCGGACGGTGCATCGCGGTTTCCTGGATACGGAAAATCGTGCGGGCGAGGCTGGCAGGCACAGCCATCATGACGCGGTTCCTCCGGGCAAGGCTTTGAACCGTGCCAG
>Ga0154506_1004_pt1 | contig 14455 bp, 15 predicted proteins | sample RifGroE1_FD_115985 | JGI IMG/M metagenome (GOLD analysis project Ga0154506, IMG submission 115985) | Thiobacillus sp. GWE1_62_9
CACCCGTACCTTCGGCAAGGGTTCGGTGCAGACGATTCTGCCGATCGGCAACGGCACGGCGATCAAGCTCACCACGGCGCGCTATTTCACGCCGAACGGACGTTCGATCCAGGCCAAGGGCATCGAGCCGGACATCGTGGTGGAAGACCCGAGCATGCCGTCGGAAGACGAGGGCCTGGGCATCCGCGAGGCGGATCTCGACAAGCATCTGAGCAATCCCAATGGCGGCGAGACGCCGCCTGGCGGCAAGCCGAGCGACGCCATCAAGGCGCCGCCGGCCGACAAGCCGGTTCCGGATGATGGCAGGGACATCAAGCCGTTGACGCTGGAGCCCGGTGAAATCGTGTCGAAGAACGATTTCCAGGTGAATCAGGCGCTGAACCTGCTGAAGGGCCTGCAGATTTTCCAGGGCCGTTGATCAGCGGTGCTGTGGCGGTCATGCCGACACAGTACAGACTGCGGCGCTATACTGAGGCAAACTCAGCCTGACTGGTGTTGTCATGCGCCCATGCGACCTCGAAAAAGACCGTGAAATCGTTTTCCATGCCTTGCCGGTAGGGCAGGCTGAACGCGCACAGATCCTGCTCGAGGGCCTGGAGGGGCTGGAGGTAACGATCGGGCCGGACGGCAACCGTCTGCTGGTGCGCTACCACATCTGCGAATACACCCTGGAAGGTCTGGAAACTGCATTGGCGAGCCAGGGCTTCCACCTCGACAACAGCCTCATGAGCAAACTCAAGCGCGCGCTGGCCTATTTTTGCGAAAGCGTGCAACGACGCAACGTCGCGGCCAACGAACCGGACATCAAATCCCAGCAGGCTTTCATGGAAGTCTACGAGCGCCATTTGCACGGCGACCGGGACGACACGCCGGAAGAGTGGCGCGGCTATAAATAGCGTCGCGCGTCTTCGATGGAACTGACCGACGACCTGTTGCTACGCTACAGCCGGCATATCCTGCTGCCGGAAATCGGCGTGGCCGGCCAGACGCGCATCTGTGATGCGGCGGTACTGGTCGTCGGGGCTGGCGGGCTGGGTTGCCCGGTGGCGCTGTATCTGGGCGCAGCAGGGATCGGGCGGTTGGTGCTGGCCGATGGCGACACGGTCGATCTCACCAATCTGCAGCGCCAGATCGGTCATGTCACTGCTGCTGTTGGCGAAAACAAGGCCGCCTCGCTCGCCCGCAGCGTGCTGGCCATCAATCCCGAAATCGAGGTGTTCCCGCTTCAGCAGGCTCTGACCGACAGCGCCCTGCACGAGGCGGTGGCGGCCGTGGATCTGGTGGTCGATGCCTCGGACAACTTTGCCACCCGGCATGCGGTCAATCGCGCATGCGTGCAGTTGAAGAAACCTCTGGTGTCGGGCGCTGCGATCGGGTTTTCCGGACAGGTGGCCGTCTTCGATTCAGGACGTGGCGACAGTCCCTGCTATCACTGCTTGTTTCCTGATCACGCGGATGAGGCCGAATTGCGCTGCGCCGAGGCGGGCGTGATGTCACCACTGGTGGGTGTCATCGGAGCGATGCAGGCCCTGGAGGCGCTTAAATGCCTGACCCGAGCCGGCGAGCCCTTGGTCGGCAGGTTGCTGTTGTGGGATGGGCTGCGCGCCGACGCTCGGGTGATGCGCGTGCCACGCGACCCGGCCTGCCCGGTATGCGGGACGGCTTCAGGCCGGGTGAACGTCGAGCAGGCGTGACAGCAGCAGGTCGATGTCGCCGCCCGGGGCGCGGGTGAATCCGCTCTTGGCAAATTGATGCCAGCGCCCCACCACCACGCATTGCAGCAGATTGGCCAGCGGCGCGCTGAGCTCAGACTGCTTGTCGCCGCAAAAGCGCAGGCATTGCCGCAGCTGCGCCTCGATGCGGTCGTGCAGCTGGTTGATGCGCTTTTGCAGGCGCTCGTTTTCGTGCACCAGCGCATCGCCGATCAAGACCCGCGTCATCCCCGGATTCTTCGCTGCGAAATTCAGCAGCATGCTGAGAATGGCCTCGACCTGCGCGGCCGGAGAGGGCGTGTCGGCCGTGATGCGGGCGATCAACCCGAACAGCGTCTGCTCGATGAATTCGATCAGGCCTTCATACATCTGGGCCTTGCTGGAAAAGTGGCGGTACAGCGCAGCCTCCGACACGCCCACGCGCGCGGCCAATGCCGCGGTCGTGATTTTTTCAGGTTGCGGCTCCTGCAGCATCGCGGCCAGCGTTTGCAGGATCTGCAAACGACGCTCGCCGGGTTTTCTGGCTTCCCCTTCCATCAGACACTCCCTTTGTTTTTATGGGTGGTGATTATCGGCGATGTTTGGTGTTTGGTGGGTCTGCACGGACTTGAACCGTGGACCAAGGGATTATGAGTCCCCTGCTCTAACCAGCTGAGCTACAGACCCGAAAACAAAACCGCCCCGCGCAGGGCGGGGCAGGGCGCTTACAGTTCGCCGCTGCCGGTAAAGCTTTTCAGCTTTTCGGAGCGGGTCGGGTGGCGCAGCTTGCGCAGGGCCTTGGCCTCGATCTGGCGAATCCGTTCGCGCGTCACGTCGAACTGCTTGCCGACTTCTTCCAACGTGTGGTCGGTGTTCATTTCGATGCCGAAGCGCATCCGCAGCACCTTGGCTTCGCGCGAGGTCAGGCTGTCCAGCACTTCGCGGGTGGCGTCGCGCAGGTTGGCGTAGATCGCAGAGTCGTCGGGCGAAAGCGTGCTCGAGTCTTCGATGAAGTCGCCCAGGTGAGAGTCTTCGTCGTCGCCGATCGGCGTTTCCATCGAGATCGGCTCCTTGGCGATCTTCATGATCTTGCGGATCTTGTCTTCCGGCATTTCCATCTTCAGCGCCAGCGTCGCCGGATCAGGCTCGATGCCGGTTTCCTGCAGGATCTGGCGGCTGATGCGGTTCATCTTGTTGATGGTTTCGATCATGTGCACCGGGATGCGGATGGTGCGCGCCTGGTCGGCGATCGAACGGGTGATCGCCTGGCGGATCCACCAGGTGGCGTAGGTCGAGAACTTGTAGCCGCGGCGATATTCGAACTTTTCCACCGCCTTCATCAGGCCGATGTTGCCTTCCTGGATCAGGTCGAGGAACTGCAGGCCGCGGTTGGTGTATTTCTTGGCGATCGAGATCACCAGACGCAGGTTCGCTTCGATCATCTCGCGCTTGGCGCGACGGGCCTTGGCTTCGCCGGTGGACATCTGCTTGTTGATGTCCTTCAGGTTCTTGATCGGCATGCCGACGCGTTCCTGCATCGCGATGAGCGCCTCCTGGTGCGCCTTGACTTCGTACTGCACCTTGGCCAGCGTCGAGCAATACGCCTTCTTGGCGGCAATTTCCTTGTCCAGCCAGGTCAGGTTGGTCTCGTTTCCGGGGAAGGCCTTGATGAAATGCGGGCGCGGCATGCCCGAGCGGGTGACGCAGAATTCCATGATCTTGCGTTCGTGCGAGCGCACTTCTTCCACCGCATTGCGGATCTGCTCGCACAGACGATCGACCTGGCGCACCGAGAAGCGGAACGCCATCAGCAGTTCGGTGACCTCGGTCTGCGCCTTCATGTGCTGCGGGCTGCCGAGGCCGTACTTGGCCTGGGCGGTCTGGGCTTTCTTGTAGGCCTTGCGGATGAACTCGAACTGCGCCAGCGCCTCGGCTTTCAACTGCGCCAGATTGGCGGCGGCGAGCTTGGCGCTGGCCTCCTCATCGTCCTCCTCGTCGCTGTCTTCGTCAGGAGTTTCAGTCTCTTCCTCGGCAGCTGCGGCCTCGGTTTCGGCTTCGACGAAGCCGTCGATCAGCTCGTCGATGCGCAGTTCATCCTTCTCGACCTGCGTCGCCATGTCCAGAATCTGCTGGATGGTGAGCGGGCACGAGGAGATCGCCTGCACCATGTGGCGCAGGCCTTCCTCGATGCGCTTGGCGATCTCGATTTCGCCTTCGCGGGTGAGCAGGTCGACCGAACCCATTTCGCGCATGTACATGCGCACCGGGTCGGTGGTGCGGCCGAATTCCGAATCGACCGTGGTCAGCGCCTGCTCGGCCTCGGCCACCACGTCCTCGTCGGCGACGGCGGGCGTGGCGTCCTGCATCAGCAGGGTTTCGGCATCCGGCGCCTCGTCATAGACCTGGATGCCCATGTCGTTGATCATGCTGATCACGCCTTCGATCTGGTCGGCGTCGAGCACCTCGTCGGGCAGGTGGTCGTTGATCTCGGCGTAGGTCAGGAAGCCGCGCTCCTTGCCCAGGATGATCAGGTTCTTCAGTTGGGTGCGGCGCGCCTCGGCTTCCACGGGCGTCAGCTCTTTCAGGGGGAGCAGTGCCTCAGCTTTTTTGGCGCTGCCGCCCGGTTTTCTTCCACGTACAGCCACAGGCTTTTCTCCGCTCAGGTTCTGCCTCGCGCAGGCCGCGCAAGGCAGAAAAAAATCGTTCAAAAACCGGCAATTATACCGTAAATGCGGGCTTTGTCTTGCCGTTTCTGGCAAGCTAGGACCGTGCCAGTTCGGTCAATTCCTGCCGCTCACCTGCGTTCAGGCTGCTCAAAGGCCGGGCAGCCAGTTCCTGCCAGCGTCGGCGCTGCCAGTCGTCACGCAATTGTTTGACTGCGCCGTCGAATTCCGCGTTCCAGTCCCAGCTATCATCTTTGTCGAGCAGATCCGTCATCAGTTCATCGATAAGGGGTTCCAGTGCGCTACCTTTGGCGGTTTCGCAGAGTGTTTGCGGCTTGAGCGGGCCGACTTCGCGCAGCCAGGCCATCAGTTCGCCCATGCGGCTGCTTAGGGGGTCGTTTACATCCAGCCAGCAGGTGTCGACTTCGGTCACGCGCTGCGGATTCATCAGCAGAGTGCGAGCCAGGCTGCGTACGCGCGAAGGCGCCGGGCGGCGCTGTGGACGGGGCGGGGCCCGGCGGAACCCGGTGGACTTTTCACCCACGAGTCCGAGTTCATCGGCCTGCAGGTGCGCCAGATCGGCGATTTGCCTCCGAATCAGGCTGGCCAGCAGCGGCGCGGCAATTTTATCCAGCAGCGGCTTGGCGTCCTTGATCAGCGAGGCCCGGCCCTCCTGGCTGTCGAGCTTGCGGTCGCGCGCCAGTTCGCGCACCAGAAACGCCGAAAGCGGGACGGTGTCGCTGTCCAGCAACTGCAAAAAGGCAGCCTGGCCGTGGCTGCGGATGTGGCTGTCAGGGTCCTCGCCCTCGGGCAGGAACAGGAAGCTGACCTCCTTGCCGTCCTGCAGCGCCTCCAGCGTGTTTTCCAGCGCGCGCCAAGCGGCCTTGCGGCCCGCATTGTCGCCGTCGAAGGCGAAAATCAGGCGGTCGGTGTGGCGCAGCAGGGTGCGCGCATGGATCGGCGTGGTGGCGGTGCCCAGCGCGGCCACCGCGAATTCCACGCCATGCTGCGCCAGTGCCACCACGTCCATGTAGCCTTCGACCACGATGGCGCGCCCGGCCGCCTTGATCGCGGCGCGCGCTTCGAACAGGCCATACAATTCGGAGCCCTTGTGAAACAGCGGGGTTTCCGGCGAATTGAGATACTTGGGTTCACCCTGGTCGAGCACGCGCCCGCCGAAGCCGACGATCTGGCCCTTGATATTGCGGATCGGGAACATGATGCGGTCGCGAAAGCGGTCGTAGCGTCCGCGGTCCCCGTCGATGACCAGACCCGAAGCGGCCAAGGCATCCGCCGCGTAGTCCTTGAAGACCTGCTTCAGAGGCGAGCCGTCCGGCGCATAGCCGATGCCGTAGCGGGCCGCGATGGCCCCGGTCAGCCCGCGATTTTTCAGATAGTCGATCGCGCGCGGCGTCTGTTTCAGTTGTTTTTTATAGAACTGCGCGGCCTGCTCCAGCGCATCCCACAATGCGGGTGGCGGTTTGGGGCGATCGGGTTCGCCGGAATCCGGTACTGGCAAGCCGACATCCTGGGCCAGCGCCCCCACTGCATCGGGAAAGCTCATGTGCTCGTATTCCATCAGGAAACCGAGCGCGGAGCCGTGCGCGCCGCAGCCGAAGCAGTGATAGAACTGCTTGGTCGGGCTGACGGTGAAGGAGGGGGTTTTTTCGCTGTGGAAGGGGCAGCAGGCCTGGTAGTTCTGTCCGGCCTTTTTCAGCGGCACGCGCCGATCGATGACGTCGACGATGTCGACGCGGGCGAGCAGGGTGTCGATGAAATCGCGCGGGATCATGGTTGATGCATGATAAACCCGGCAGGCGCCAGGTGGGGGTCAGCCCGCGAGACGCGTCTTGATCAGCGCGGAGACCTGACCCATGTCGGCACGGCCGGCGAGTCGGGGTTTCAGCAGGCCCATGACCTTGCCCATATCCTTGGCGCTGGACGCGCCGGATTCGGCAATGGCCGCGACCACTGCGGCTTCGACCTCGGCAGCGGAGAGCTGCTCGGGCAGGTAGGCCTGCAGCACGACGAGTTCGGCCTGCTCCGCCGCCACCAGATCATCCCGGCCGGCGGCCTGGAACTGGCTGATCGAATCCTTGCGCTGCTTGATGAGTTTTTCGACGATGCTGCCGATTATGGGATCACCCAGCGCAGCGTCGTCCAGCTCGGTGCGCTCGTCGACTTCTTTCTGCTTGATCGCTGCCAGCAGCAAACGAATCGTACCGAGGCGCGCTGTTTCCTTGGCGCGCATCGCCGCCTTCATGTCGTCCGTGATGCGGAGCTTGAGCGACATGCCGGGCAGGCGTGGGTAAGGGGATTCTGCCAGTCGGCAGAATCAATACATCTTGGGGGGGAGTTGCTGGCCGCGCAGGCGCTTGCTCTGGCGCTTGACCGCGGCGGCGAGCTTACGCTTGCGCTCGGCGGTGGGCTTCTCGTAGAACTCGCGGGCGCGCAGTTCGGTCAGCAGACCCACTTTTTCGATGGAGCGCTTGAAGCGGCGCAGAGCGACATCGAACGGCTCGTTTTCTTTGACTTTGACGTGAGGCATATGAAGATGGCTTCCGGAGAAGCTTCCTGTGAACTGGAAAAACGAGAATAATAACAAGCCCGCACGCTTTTTTCCAGTCCCCCGTATATCCTCATGTTGGTGCTAGGCATCGAATCCTCCTGCGATGAAACCGGCGTCGCGCTGTATGACAGCGCGCACGGCCTGCTGGCGCATGCGTTGTATTCGCAGATCGCGATGCATAACGAATACGGCGGGGTGGTGCCGGAACTGGCATCGCGCGACCATATCAGGCGGGTTCTTCCCTTGAGTCGCCAGGTTTTACGAGAAAGTGGCCGCACACTTTCCGACCTCGACGGCATTGCCTATACGCAGGGTCCGGGGCTCGCCGGCGCGTTGCTGGTGGGGGCGGGAATGGCGCGGGCGCTGGCGTTTGCGCTGAACATCCCGGCGGTCGGCGTGCACCATCTGGAAGGCCACATGTTGTCGCCGCTGATTTCCGACACGCCGCCCGACTTCCCGTTTGTCGCCCTGCTGGTGTCGGGCGGCCACACCCAGCTGATGCTGGTTTCAGGCGTCGGGCGCTATACCTTGCTGGGCGAAACGCTCGACGATGCCGCCGGTGAGGCCTTCGACAAGACGGCCCAGTTGCTGGGACTGGGCTACCCGGGCGGGCCCGCGTTGTCGAAACTGGCGGCAACGGGCGACGCCAGCCGTTTCACCCTGCCGCGGCCGATGCTCAATTCGGGCGATTTCGATTTCAGCTTTTCCGGACTGAAGACCGCGGTACTGACGCTGGTGCGCAAAGAGGGGTTGGAACAGGCAGCGGACATCGCGGCCGCGTTCCAGGCTGCCGCGGTGGAGGTTCTGGTGGGCAAGAGCCTGGCCGCCTGCAAGCATAGTGCCGCGAGCCGGCTGGTGGTCGCCGGCGGAGTGGGCGCCAACACGCATTTGCGCGCGCGGCTCACGCGCGAAGCGGCTGCACGCGGCATCGACGTGTTCTACCCACGGCTGGAATTCTGCACCGACAACGGCGCGATGATCGCCTATGCTGGCGCGCAGCGGTTGGCGCACGCAAACAGGGATCTGACGTTTGCGGTCAAGCCTCGCTGGGAACTGGCGACGCTCGACGCGGTGTGATTCATTGCCGGAACATGGGATAGGCCTCGCGCAAGGCCTTCAGCCATTTTTCGCTGCCGGTGAGTTGCGCGATCTGCTCGGGGAACAGTAAAAAGCCCACCAGTACGGCCATCAGACACACCAGAATCACCGTGCCGAAAATGCTTTCCGGCCGCAGCACGCCCCAGTAGCGGCTCACCAGGAACAGCGTGTCCTTCTTGTGTTCCGACATCGACAGCCAGCGGCGCAGCAGCTTGACGGCAAGGTAGGCCGCGTAGCCGCCGGCCAGCGAGGCGAACACGATGCGGAAAATGGCGAACATGTCGAGCCCGCCACCGAGATACTGGTGGTACAGCCAGGAAATGAAGCCCAGCGACAGCGATGCCAGGATCGCGATGGCGACGTTGATGAACAGGCGCCGCCGCTCGCGTGCCAGGTCGCGCTGTCGTTCGATGAAAAAGCTGTCGATCTCGTGTTTGAAGTACTCGACCTTTTCCTGCACCAGCGACGAGAATTCCGCCTTGGCGTGGACGATGCGTTCGTCCATCAGGGTGCCGAGTTTCTGCCCGGCGTAATCGACCAGCTCGCGCACGTCGTCCTTGGTGAACTGGCGCTGTTCGTGCAGCTCGTCGGAAATCTTGTCGAGCTTGGTATCGATTTCCTGGCTGGCCTTCCAGATGACGTCCTTCAGCTCGGTGCCGGCCTGCGACACGCCGACTTTCACCACGTCGGCCAGGCGTTCTCCGGCGTGATCGATCGCCTCGCGCGAGACTTCGGCGAGGCTGTCCTTGGCGTGGCTGATGGTTTTGTCGAACAGGGCCATGTCTTTGAATGTGTCAGGACCGTGCGCCGATGCGGCCTTCTTCGCCGTTGACCAGCTTGATCAGGTTACTCTTGTGACGATAGACCAGCAGCAGCGAGATCACCAGCACGGTGAGGGCCGTGTTGTCCCAGCCCATCAGCAGCCCTGCGTAGACCGGGGCGAGCACGGCCGTGGTCAGCGCGGCGAGCGAAGAAATGCGAAACACCCCGGCCATGAGCAGCCATGTGACCAGGCACGCCAGACCGAGCCACGGATTGAGGCCGACCAGCACGCCGAGCGCGGTGGCCACGCCCTTGCCGCCCTGGAAGCGGAAGAACACCGGGAACAGGTGGCCAATGAACACAGCCAGCGCGCACAGCAGCACGATATCTTCGGGCAGGCCAAATTGCGGGGCCAGCGCTCGCGCCAGCAGCACCGCCACCCAGCCTTTCACTGCGTCGCCGAGCAGCGTCAGCACTGCAGCGGTCTTGCGCCCGGTTCGCAGCACGTTGGTGGCGCCCGGATTCCCCGAACCGAAGCTGCGCGGATCGGGCAGGCCCATGGCGCGGCTGACGATCACCGCAAACGACAGGGAACCCAACAGATAGGCAGCGGCAATAAACAACAGCGTGGTCATAAACAAGTCAGTAAAATGGCAAGTTTTGGGTGAGTCCGTTGGCGGACGCGCCGCGGACAATCAAGACAATGGATATTCTATTTTTGCGGGACTTTCGTCTCGAACTGATTATCGGCATATACGAGTGGGAACGCAAAGTAGCACAGCCGGTGCGGCTCGATCTCGAAATCGGCCTGCCTGACAGCAAGGCCGGCGGTACCGACGATGTGGCCGACACCATCGACTACGGCGCAGTGGCGATGCGGGTGAAGGATTACCTGCACAACGCACCGCAGCCGATCACGCTGGTCGAATCGGTGGCCGAGCATGTGGCAGCCATCGTGCGCGACGAATTCGGTGCGCCGTGGGTGAAGGTGTCGGTGACCAAGTTCGCCATCGTCCCGGGCATCAAGGAGCTCGGCATCACCATCGAGCGCGGCACGCGTTTGTGAGTCTGGAGCAGTTGGCCGCCAGCAGCATTGCCAGTGCAGCCGTCATCCTGCTGGCGGCGTATGTCATCCGCGGCATCACCGGCTTTGGCTCGGGGCTGATTGCGGTGCCGCTGCTGGCCTTGTTCCTGCCGCTGAAATTCGTGGTGCCGCTGGTGCTACTGCTGGATTTCACCGCGTCGATCGTGATTGGTGGCCTCAATTTCAAGCGCGTGAAGTGGGACGAGGTCGGGATCCTGATTCCGTTCGGCGTCGTCGGCGTGGTGCTGGGCACCAGCCTGCTGGTCAAGCTGCCGCCCGAGCCCATGCTGCTGACGCTGGCCGGATTCGTCTTTCTGTTCGCGCTTCGCAGCATATTCAACATTCACGGCGACAAGACGATTTCGCGCGGCTGGGCGGTGCCGGCCTCGCTGATCGGCGGCACCGTGGGCGGGCTGTTCGGTACCGGCGGGCCGCCGTATGTGATTTACTTGAGCCATCGCATCCGCGACAAGGGCGATTTGCGTGCGACATTTTCGGCGACGTTCTTTATCGAAGGGATCACGCGCATCGCGAGCTTTCTGGTGGCCGGCCTGCTGCTGACCGGCCCGGTGTGGATCGCTTACTTTGCCGCGCTGCCGCTGGTGCTGGGCGCTTTGTACCTGGGCGGGCGTGTGCATGTCGGCCTGACACAGCAGCAGATGACACGGCTGGTCGGCGTGCTGTTGCTGGTGTCGAGTGTATCGTTGCTGTTCAAGGCCATGAGCTATGAGTGAAACGGATTCGCTGCATTTTCAATCGGTGTCGTTCACTGGCCTCGCGCCGGGCGCGCGCCTGATCGTGCTGGGCGCGGTGCACGGCAACGAGACCTGCGGCACCCGGGCGATCCGCCGCGTGATCGGCGAGATCGAGTCCGGCGCGCTGCGCATCGCCGCTGGCCACGTCACCTTCGTTCCGGTCACCAATCCACTGGCCTACGCGCGCCACCAGCGCATGGGCGACCGCAACCTCAACCGCAATCTGGTTCCGACCGACACCCCTGCCGAGTTCGAGGACCGTATCGCCAACTGGCTGTGTCCCTTGCTGGCGCAGCACGATGCGCTGCTCGATTTGCATTCCTTCCATACCGCGGGAGAACCCTTCGTCATGCTGGGGCCGGAAGACAACCGTGGCACGCTGGAGCCGTTTGCGCGCGCGGTGGAAGAAACCGCGCTGGCGCTGAGTCTGGGCGTGCACCGCTTCGTCGACGGTTGGCTCGATACTTATGCGGCAGGTGTTGCGCGTCGTCTGGCGGCGGGGGCGTCGTCGCGCGAGGCCGATGTGCATTACGGGGTGGGCACCACCGAGTACATGCGCGCGCAGGGCGGCATCGCGCTCACGCTCGAATGCGGCCAGCACGACGATCCGGCCGCACCCGAGGTGGCGTATCTGGCGATCCACAACGCGGTGGCGCACCTGCGCCTGAGCGATGCCCCTGCCCCTGCCCCCGTGGTTAGCACCGAGGCGCTGCGTCTCTATCAGGTCGTCGACCGTGCCCATGCAGGCGACGCCTTTGCGCGCGGCTGGTCCAGCTTCGATCGGGTGCGCGCGGGCGATGTCATCGGCGCGCGCCACGACGGCACTCAGGTGTTGGCAGACTGCGATGGCCATATCGTTTTCCCCAACCCCAACGCGCTGCCGGGGCAGGAATGGTTTTACCTGGCACGGCGCAGCACGCGGGTGTGACGCACGCGGCCAGGCACTCCGATCGACATGGCGCTCGGATATGATGATCAGGGCTGATACGCAGTCGATGGAGTAACCGCTTACGCACGCATGGGACAGGAAATCAATCGCACCCGCTTCTCCGAAGCGGACTTCAAGCAGTTTTCCGCCCGGCTGGCCGAGGAGACGGCGGCGTTGCGCTCGTTGGCCAAAGCCGGCGGCTTCAGGGATGCGCGCTACGTCGCCGGATTCGAACTGGAAGCCTGGCTGCTCGACCACGCCGGGCGGCCCAGCCCGGTCAACGAAGCCTATCTGCGCACCCTGAACGATCCGCTGGTGGTGCCCGAGCTCTCCCGTTTCAACGTCGAACTGAATGCGCCACCGGTCGAAATGGGTGCGGGCGTGCTGGCCGCCATGGAGGAATCCCTGCTGACCACCTGGGACACCTGCCAGCAGGTGGCGCACGGCATGGATACGGTGCTGGCGATGATCGGGATCTTGCCGACCATCCGCGACGAGGACCTGTGTCTCGCCAACATGTCGGCGATGAACCGCTTCGATGTGCTCAATGCGCAGGTGCTGCAGCAGCGCGACGGCGCGCCCATCCGCATCGACATCGAGGGCAGCGATCACCTGCTTTTGAGCCGGCCCGACGTCATGCTGGAGGCCGCCACCACCTCGTTCCAGCTGCACCTGCAGGTGCCGTTCGACCAAGCGGGCCGCTATTACAATGCCTCCCTGGCCAGTTGCGCGCCGCTGCTGGCCGCGGCGGTCAATTCGCCGCTCTTGTTCGGCCAGCGTCTGTGGCAGGAAACTCGGGTGCCGCTGTTCGAGCAAGCGGTTGAACTGGGCGGCTATAACGGTCTGGCCGAATCCACCGTGCGGCGGGTGACGTTTGGGCGCGACTATGTGGCGCGCAGCCCGCTGGAATTGTTCGAGGAAAACCTCGAGCACTATCCGGTGCTGCTGCCGATGCCGCAGACCGAACCCGCGTCACGGTTTCCCCACCTGCGCCTGCACAACGGTGCCATATGGCGCTGGGTGCGCCCGCTGATCGGATTCGACGCGGCCGGGCAGGGGCATATGCGGCTGGAGCAGCGGGTCCTGCCCAGCGGCCCGACCGTGCTGGATATGGTGGCCAATGCCGCCTTGTATTTTGGCCTGGTGCATGCGCTGGCGAGGCAGCCGCATGCCGTTGAGTCGGATTTTCCGTTCGCTGCTGCACGTGCCAATTTCTATGCCGCTGCCCGTCATGGGCTGCAGGCCGAACTGACCTGGCTGGATGGCCGGCGCTATGTTGCGCGCGACCTTGTTCTCGATGCGGTGCTACCGCTGGCGCGGCAGGGGCTGCGTGATTTCGGCCTGCCGGACGCCGAGATCGAGCACTACCTGGGTGTTGTCGAAGCCCGGGTGCGCAGTGGCCAGACCGGCTCGGCATGGCAGCTGCAGCGGCTCGCACAGGTGGGAGGCGATGTGCATCGGATGATGGACGACTACCTGGAAAACCAGCGCTCCGGTGCGCCGGTGCACCAATGGAACCTGTGATGCTGACGCAATACGAAGTCCTGCCCCCCGGCCTGCTGGACCTGCCTGCCACAAGGCTGGGCGAGGTGCTGCCCGGGCCGGCGTTGATTCATCTGCCGGGCCGCCGCACGTCGCCGCTGTTCGTGTCGGTGCTGCTGCACGGCAACGAGGATACAGGTTGGCAGGCGGCCCAAGCGGTGCTCAAGCAATACGCAGCCACCGAGTTGCCGCGCGCGCTGTCGCTGTTCATCGGCAACGTCGATGCGGCGCGTTCCGGCTTGCGCCGTCTCGATGGCCAGCCGGACTACAACCGGGTGTGGCCGGGCAGCGAGGAAGCGCATCCGGCCGAGTTGGCGATGATGCAGCAGGTGGTCGACGTCATGCGCGCGCGCGGCGTATTCGCCAGTATCGACATCCACAACAACACCGGTCTCAATCCGCATTACGCCTGCGTCAACCGGTTGGAGCAGCATTACCTGCATCTCGCCATGCTGTTTTCGCGCACCGTTGTCTATTTCGTCCGGCCGCTTGGCGTGCAGTCGGCCGCTTTTGCCGGGTTGTGCCCGGCGGTGACGGTGGAATGCGGCAAGCCGGGCACGCCCGGAAGCGTCGACCACGCGGCCGCATTCATGGAAGCCTGCCTGCACCTGTCCGAATTTCCCGAGCATGCGGTTGCGCCGCACGATATCGATCTGTTCCATACCGTGGCAACGGTCAAGGTGCCGGAGCAGGCCAGCTTCGGCTTCAACGCGCCCGATGCAGACATCGATTTCGTGCCCGAACTGGATCATTTCAATTTCCGCGAACTGACGCACGGCGATATCTGGGGGCGGGTGCGCCAGGGCAGCCCGGTCCGCCTGCAGGCGCTGGACGAGCGCGGTGCGGACATCGGCGAGCGCCTGTTCGACCACCATGAGAACGGGATCACGCTCAGGCAACGGTTGATGCCGGCCATGCTGACGCGCGATACGCGCGTGATCCGCCAGGACTGCCTGTGCTATCTGATGGAGCGGATTCCCTACCCGTAAGCTCAGCCGCGTGGATGGTGCTGCGCATGCAGCTGCTTCATCCGCTCGCGCGCCACGTGGGTGTAGATCTGGGTGGTGGAAATGTCGCTGTGACCGAGCAGCATCTGCACGACCCGCAGATCGGCACCGTGGTTCAAGAGGTGGGTGGCGAAGGCGTGGCGCAGCGTGTGCGGCGACAGCGGGCGGGTGATGCCGGCGGCCAAGGCGCGCCGCTTGATGAGATACCAAAAGGCCTGCCGCGTCATGCCGCCGCCGCGCGCGGTCACGAACACGGCATCGGAGAGGTTTTTTTCCAGCAGCAGCGGTCGCGCTTCCGCCTGATAGCGAGTGAGCCACCCCACGGCCTCCTCGCCCAGCGGCACCAGCCGGTCCTT
>Ga0154506_1011_pt4 | contig 14013 bp, 16 predicted proteins | sample RifGroE1_FD_115985 | JGI IMG/M metagenome (GOLD analysis project Ga0154506, IMG submission 115985) | Thiobacillus sp. GWE1_62_9
CAGCTGGGGTTTTCCTGATCCGCTGGTGCAGAGCATGAAAAAACTGCCGGGCGGAAAAATCCGCAAGGGCGCGAGCGGCGCCGATCGGCTGCGCACGCTGGCAGGTTTTTCCAACGAACTGTGCGAACTCATTCTCGATACGGCGGATGCGGACCGCAGCAAGGCGCTGGCCGCGCTGACTTCGCGTTTCGGCGAGAGCGTGCCGGTCACGGCTGAGCAACTCACCCGGCTGATGGAAAAATCGATGCAGGACATCGGCCAGTTTGCGCGAGTGGTGAATGTGAACCTGAAGTACAGCGACTTCGCCAGGCTGGCATCGAAATGGGCGGGCATGGCCGCCGCGCCGGCCGCAGCGGATGCGGTCGCAGTTGCCGCGCAGGACGAGGCAGCCGTTGCCAAAATGGCGCTGGATGCCAGCGTGCTGCACGAGCATACATCGGTTCTCGATTCGGCGTCCGGGCAAGCCGATGGCGCCTCACCGCGCACGACCGAGGAAATCCAGTCCCTGCTGACAGCGGGCTTGCAGGACGTCAGCAATTCCCTGATCGACGACGCGGTTTCCGTCAACGACATTCTGCGCATGATCCTCGAAGCCATGTACACCGGCATGGGCTTTGCGCATGTCGTGCTGTGCATCAAGGATGGGCGTCGCAATGCGATGTGCGGAAAATTCGGTTTCGGCGACGGCGTACAGGACCGGATCAAGGCCTTCGATTTTCCCCTGAGCGGACAGCCGGACGTATTCCTTGTCGCGCTCCAGAATAACGCCGACATTCTCATCACCGACATCGACGACCCCAAGATCGCCACGCGGATTCCGGCCTGGTATCGGCAGCATGTCCCAGCGCGCACCTTCGTGCTGTTTCCGATCATCGTGAAAGGCAAGCCGATCGGCCTGATCTACGCTGACCGCCCGCAGCCGGGCGACATCACGATTCCCGAGAAAGAGCTTTCCCTGCTCAAGTCGCTGCGCAATCAGGCGGTGCTGGCGATCAGGCAATCCCTCTAGGCGGCATCCGATCAGGCGAGGCAGCGTTCCGGTGCTGCCAATCGCCGGCGCAGAATTCGGCATAATGGCGCCATGCCGACCGCTCGAATCGCCCACCGTTTTTTCGCTGGCCTGCTGCTCGCAGGCCTTGTCGTGTCTGCCCGGGCAGCGGAGCTTCCTGCAGTTTTTACTGCCGCCTTGAAGCAGGCCGGGATTCCGCTCGGTCACGTGGCGGTGATGGTGCAGCCGCTGGACGGGACCGCGCCGCTGCTAAGCCACAATGCGGAAGCGGCGCTCAATCCGGCCTCGGTGATGAAGCTGGTGACGAGTTTCGCTGCATTGAATCAGCTCGGCCCCGGCTACGTATGGTCGACCGATATCTGGGTGGATGGCACGATCGCGGATGGCGTGCTGGAGGGCGACCTCATCATCAAGGGCCATGGCGACCCCACGCTGACGCTGGAACGGATGTGGCTGTTGCAGCGCGAGTTGCGCGCGCGCGGGGTGCGCCACATCAGCGGCAATCTGGTGCTCGATCTCAGCCATTTCGAGGTGCCGCCATTCGATTCCGGCGCCTTCGACGGTGAGCCGCTGGCCTTGTACAACGCCGCGCCGGGGGCGCTGGTGGCGAATTTCAATGCGACGACGCTGCATCTGAAGCCGGACGGGCATGCGGTGCTGATCGTGCCGGACATCGCGTTGCCGGGGGTGACGCTGACCTCGCAGCTGGTGGTCGAGAACAGTGTCGGCTGCAATGGCTGGAAGGATGCGATCATTCCGGTGTTGCCCGATCCCGACCGTCTCGAACTGGTGGTGACCGGTCGCTATCCGCGCGGCTGCGGCGAGCGAGCCTTGTCGTTGAACCTGTTCGAGCCGGTGGCCACCTTCGATTTCATTTTTCGCGGGCTGTGGGCGGAATCGGGCGGTACGCTCGCTGGCGCGACGGTGCCGGGCAGCGCGCCGCAAACCGGGCCACTGCTGAGGTTCCTCTCGGAGCCGCTGACCGTTGCGCTGACCCGACTCAACAAATACTCCAACAACCTGATGGCGCGCAATCTCTTTCTGACGCTGGGCGCAGAAGCCTATGGCGCCCCGGCGACGGCGGAGAAAGGTGCGCGCGCGGTGCGCGACGTGCTGCTCCGGCGTGGCGTGCCGACGCGAAAGCTGGTTTTGGAAAACGGCGCGGGCCTGTCGCGCATCGAACGCATCAGTGCCGATGCGCTCACCCAGCTGCTGCATGCCGCCTACCGCAGCCCTCTGTTTGCCGAATTCGAATCGGCTCTGCCGATTGTCGCGATCGACGGCACGCTGAAGCGCCGTTTCAACGGCAGCGCGCTCACCGGAAATGCGCATCTCAAGACCGGCACCCTGCGCGGTGTCAGCGCCCTGGCAGGCTATCTGTACACGGAGAACGGACAGCGTGTGAGTTTCGTCATGCTGGTCAATCACGCCAATGCGCACCGTAGTGAGGCAGCGCAGCGCGCGCTGCTGGAGTGGCTGCATACGACGCCGCTCGGGCAGGCCGGAGGCACGGTGCCATGAATCCCGGTTGTCGCGTGATGGGCCTGTTTCTGGTTCTGCTGGCGTTGTTTCAGGCGCTGCCGGTGGCGGTGGACGCTTGGCAGGCGCAGCAATGGCCGGACACGCTGACGGATTGGCTGCGGCTGGCGCTGCTGCCGGGTTCGTTGTGGCTGTATCTGCGCTACTTCAGCATACTGGGCTGCCGCCAGTGTGGGAAAGACGATGATGTTCGATAAGGTGCCCGGCTGGGCGCGGTGGCTGGCGCAGGATGCCGACGGCACCTGGTGGGCGTACGAAGCCGAGCCCAACCAGCAGGACACCGGCTGGTATGAGAATGAGGTCGGACGCATCCTGCGGCTGGGCCGGAGCGCGCCGCCGGATGACTGGGAAGCCACGCTGACGCGCTGGCCCCTCCAGAGCGGCTGACCCGCGCCGGCGAATCAGGGCGCGGCTGGCGCGTCCAACTGGAGCTTCCCGCCCTTCACCGGGATGCGCGGACCGGGCTGGTGGTCCATGCGCACCTGGCCTTCCTCTTCGCCCAGGCGGTAGCGCACGTCGTAGCCGATGGTCCGGGTATGCGATTCCTGCACGGTCCGGCAGCGCCGTTCGGTCCGGCTGACCGTATTCTTTTCCTGCATGTTCTTCTGCACCTGGTTGCCAGCGTAGCCGCCCGCTGCGGCGCCGGCAACGGTGGCCACGGTGCGCCCGGTTCCGCCCCCGACCTGGCTGCCGAGCAGGCCGCCGGCCACCGCACCGATCGCGGTGCCGGCGATGCGGTTGGTGTCCTTGACCGGCGCCTGTTCATTGACGACCACGTCCTCGCATACCTCTTTGGGCGTTTTCGTGGTTTCGGTCACCGGCTTGACGGCCAGTACCTCGGCAAACTCCGGCTCCGGGTTGAGCGCCTTGTAGCCTGCCACGCCGCCGATCGCGGTCACGGCGACAGCGCCAGCAATCACACCTGCCAACATCGATTTGTTCATGGTTTTCTCCCGAAAATTGAGGGTGACGACATGAAGCTCTGCTCAAATAATAGCCTAGCCGCCGGGCTGCAACAGATCGATCCTGAAATGGTCCTCGTACGGCGGGACGTTGCATTCGATGACGTCCGAGGGCGCCACGTCGAGGCGGACGCCGACGATGTCGGTGCGCACCGGAAGCTTCGCCGCGCCACGGTCCACCAGCACCACGGTGCGAATCTCGGCCGGCTGCTTGCATGCGAGATATTCCACCGCACGCAGCATGGAGTGCCCGCGGTACATCACGTCGTCCACCACAAGAACCGTGTAGTCCGCGAGGTCGAGCGTGGCGTGGGTCGGATTCTCGGTCAGCTGCGTTTCCGGATAGAGCAGGGTGAGGTCGTCGGCATAGCGCTTGACCTTGAGGTCGATCCGCACGCAGTCCGCGAGCCCCCAGGTTTCCCGCAATCGCGCATGCAGCCGGTCGGCCAGCGGCGCGCCGCGCCGCAGGATGCCGACGATCGCAATCCGGGTGCGCCCGGTCAGCAGGCCGGCCGCCTGGCGGGCCATGTCGTCGACAATGGCGTCCAGCTGTTCGGGGGTGTAGAGGCAGGTGCGCCTGCCCTCGGGTTTGTCGACCATGCTCGTCTCGGGCCTATAAACCCAGTTCGTGCCACAGGGCATCGACACGTGCCTTGACCGTCGCATCCATCACGATCGGCGTGCCCCATTCGCGCGCTGTCTCGCCTGGCCACTTGTTGGTGGCGTCGATGCCCATCTTGCTGCCCAGTCCCGACACCGGACTGGCGAAATCGAGGTAGTCGATCGGCGTGTTTTCCACCAGCAGCGTGTCGCGCGCGGGATCGACGCGCGTGGTGAGCGCCCAGATGACCTCCTTCCAGTCGCGCACGTCCACGTCCTCGTCGGTGACGAGGATGAACTTGGTGTACATGAACTGGCGCAGGAAGGACCACACGCCGAACATCACGCGTTTGGCGTGGCCGGGGTAGGCCTTCTTCATCGACACGACCGCCATGCGGTAGGAGCAGCCTTCCGGCGGCAGGTAGAAGTCGGTGATCTCGGGAAACTGCTTCTGCAGCAGCGGCACGAACACTTCGTTGAGCGCGACGCCGAGGATCGCAGGTTCATCCGGCGGCTTGCCGGTGTAGGTGCTGTGATAGATCGGGTCGCGCCGCATCGTGATGCGCTCGACGGTGAACACCGGGAAGGTTTCCTGTTCGTTGTAGTAGCCGGTGTGGTCGCCATACGGCCCTTCGAGCGCGGTCTCACCGGGGTGGATCACGCCCTCCAGCACGATTTCGGCGGAGGCAGGCACCTGCAGGTCATTGCCGAGACATTTCACCACTTCGGTCTTGGCGCCGCGCAGCAAGCCGGCGAACTGGTATTCGGAGAGCGAATCCGGCACCGGGGTGACTGCGCCAAGGATGGTCGCCGGGTCGGCGCCCAAGGCGACCGCGACGGGAAACGGCTCGCCCGGATGCGCCAGCTGATGCTCGCGAAAATCCAGCGCGCCGCCACGATGGGCGAGCCAGCGCATGATGAGCTTGTTAGGCGCGATCACTTGCTGGCGGTAGATGCCGAGGTTCTGCCGTTTCTTGTGCGGCCCCTTGGTGACAGTGAGTCCCCAGGTGATCAGCGGCGCGATGTCTCCCGGCCAGCAGTGCTGGATCGGCAGACGCGACAAATCCACGTCGGCACCCTCCCACACGATTTCCTGGCAGGGCGCGCTTTTCGCTTCCTTGGGCGCCATGTTCAATACCTGCTTGAGCACCGGCCACTTGTCCCAGGCGTCGCGCAGGCCTTTCGGCGGTTCTGGCTCCTTCAGGTAGGCCAGCAGCTTGCCGACTTCGCGCAGCCGTGCCGGGTCGTCCTCGCCCATGCCCAATGCCACGCGCTTGACGGTGCCGAACAGGTTCGCCAGTACCGGGATGGCGTGGCCCTTGGGGTTTTCGAACAGCAGCGCCGGACCGCCGGCACGCAGCACGCGGTCGGCGATTTCGGTCATTTCCAGCTTGGGGTCGACTTCGACGGCGATGCGTTTCAGCTCGCCCATTTTTTCGAGTTGCGCGATGAAGTCGCGCAGGTCGCGATAGATCATGGGCAGCAGCCGATCATGAGCGATTGCATTCGATGGCGCGATTCGGCATCACTTGACGGTTTCGAACAGGGTGACAACCTTGGTCACGCCCGACGTGGTGCGTGCGATTTCGGTGGCGATCCCGGCTTCAGCCTGCGTCACCAGTCCCATCAGGTAGACCACGCCAGCTTCGGTCACCACCTTGATCTGGGTGCCGGGCACGCGATCGTCGCGCAACAGGCGGGTCTTGACGTTGCCGGTGATGGTGGTGTCGTTGGCCCGGGACGTGAGCGAGGTCACGCCCGAGACGCTGAGTTCGTTGAATACCATGCGCACGTCGGGCACGCCCTTGACGACGTCGGTGGCGCGCGCGCGGGTCGACTCGTCCGGCACCTGGCCGGTGAGCAGCACCTGCCGGTTGTAGCTGGTCACGGAGATCTTTCCTGTTTTTTCCGGCAGGGCTTCGCGCAGACGGGTCATCGCGCGCAATTCGATTTCCTGGTCGCCGACGAATACGCCCGCGGTGCGGCGGTCGGTGGCGACCGCCGCACCGGTGGCGGCACCGCCCACGACGACTGCGGCGCAACCGTGCAATTGCGATAGCGCTACACCCACCAGCGCGATAGTGATCAGTTTGTTCATTCCTCGACTCCTAATAAAACGCTGTCCACCGCATCGCACAGGCAATGGATGATCAGCAGATGGACTTCCTGAATGCGTGCCGTGGATTCGGCAGGCACGCACAGGAAGACGTCGTCATCCTGCATTTGTTCCGCCAGACCGCCGCCGCTGCGTCCGGTCAGTGCGATCACCGGCATGCTGCGCGAGTGCGCGGCAGACACGGCGTGCAGCACGTTGTGCGAATTTCCGCTGGTGGAAATCGCCAGCAGGATGTCGCCTGGCTGGCCAAGCGCCTTCACCTGACGCGCAAACACCTGGTCATAGGCGTAATCGTTGGCGATCGAGGTCAGGGTGGACGTGTCGGCCGTCAGCGTGATCGCCGCCAGACCGGGGCGTTCCTGCTCGAAGCGGTTGATCATCTTGGACGCGAAATGCTGTGCATCCGCTGCCGATCCGCCGTTGCCGCAGGCGAGTATTTTGCCGCCCTGCGCCAGGCAGTGCACCATGTGGCGTGCTGCCTGTTCAATCGCCGGGGCAAGGACATCGGCTGCATTCAAATGGATCTGGGCCGAGTCCTGGAAGTGGCCGGTAATTCTGTCGAGTAAGGGCATGATAGGCCGGGATTATCCCACATCGTCGAATGCATTCTTGATCCACTCGGGCGGGGCGTTGCTGCTGAGTGCGACCACGTCGAAGCGGCAGGGCGGCAGCGTTTTCAGCGTGGAGAGGTACTGGCGCGCGGCGGCCAGAAGCTTTTTTTGTTTGGTTGGCGTGACGCTGGCGGCGGCGCCGCCGAAGTCGTTGTGGTTGCGCAACCGTACTTCGACGAATATCAGCACGGTGCCATCCTGCATGATGAGGTCGATCTCGCCGAAGCGGCAGCGCCAGTTGCGTGCCACGAGCTTGAGGCCCCGGGTTTTCAGGAAGGCTTCGGCGCGCGCTTCAGCGGTTTGGCCGAGCAGGGAACTCAATACTGGCTCCTCAGTTGATCGTTCATCACCCTTTGGATCACCTTATTTCAGCTTTATCGACTTTGATACGCGCACCATCTGGGTGGGCCGCTACACACCTGATTGCACAGCCGCCGCGCCATCTGGCTGCTTGCACCTTTTTGCGGGGGGCGGCCCCGCTGCATCGTCGCGCCTTGTCAGCCAACGAGTCCGCCGCACACTCAAGTGTGTTCAACTGAGAAGCCAAGCTTGAACATCTGCGACAATGCCAGGATGAATGAAAGTCCGCATCTTACCCCGCTGCTGCCTGCGCTTTATGTCGTTGCCACACCCATCGGCAACCTCGGCGACATCACGCTGCGTGCGCTCGACATATTGAAGCGCGTGGATCGCGTGGCGGCAGAGGACACCCGCGTTTCGGGGCAGCTGCTGGTGCATTTCAATATTTCCAAGCCGATGGTGTCGATCCGCGAGCATAACGAACGCGAAGCCGCCGACAAGGTGGTCGGGTGGATCGCTGCCGGCGAGGCGGTGGCCTATGTGTCGGACGCCGGCACTCCGGCGGTGTCCGATCCCGGTGCGCGGCTGGTGGCGGCGGTGCGCGCGGCAGGGCAGCGGGTGGTGCCGATTCCCGGCGTCTCGGCGGTGACCGCGGCGCTGTCGGCTGCGGGAATCGAAGCCGGGCAGTGGCTGTTCCATGGCTTCCTGCCGCCCAAATCGGGCGCGCGCCGCGCGCAGCTGCAAGCGCTGGCGGCACTGCCCGTGGCGCTGGTGTTCTACGAGGCGCCGCATCGCATCGAGGAGACGCTCGCCGACATGGCGGCGGTGCTGGACAGTGCGCGGCCGGTGACGCTGGCGCGCGAACTGACGAAGCGCTTCGAGAGCATCGTCACGCTGCCGCTTGCCGACGCACCGGCCTGGCTGGCGTCCGACCCCAACCACGTGCGCGGCGAATTCGTCGTCATCGTGCATCCGCCTGCGGCGGCCGCAGCGGTGGTCGATGCGGACGCGATGCGGGTGCTCGACGTGCTGCTGGGTGAGGTGCCGCCGACGCTGGCGGCCAAGCTGGCGTCGAAGATCACCGGGCGCAGCAAGGCTGAACTCTATAAAATGTCGCTGGCACTGAAGCCGCAAGATCAAGACGAAGCATGACCGACACCCTCACGATCACCCGCCCTGACGACTGGCACATCCATTTTCGCGACGGCGCCGCGATGCAGAGCGTGCTGCCCGACACCGCGCGCGTGTTCGGCCGCGCCATCGCCATGCCCAACCTGAGACCGCCGGTGGTGAACGTGGCCGACGCGGCAGCCTACCGTGCGCGCCTGCTGGCCGCTGCAGCCGGCACGGCGTTCGAGCCGCTGATGACGCTCTATCTCACCGACAATACGACGCCCGAGGAAGTCCGCCGCGCGCGGGATAGCGGCTTCGTGCATGCGGTGAAGTATTACCCCGCCGGTGCGACGACCAACTCAGACTCCGGCGTCACCGATCTCGCCAAGGCCTACAGGGCAATTGCGGCAATGGAGGAAGTCGGCATGCCGCTGCTGCTGCACGGCGAAGTGGTCGATTCCGAGGTCGATGTGTTCGACCGCGAGGCGGTCTTCATCGAACGCCATCTCGTGCGGCTGATGAAGGATTTTCCCGGGCTGAAGATCGTGCTCGAGCACATCACCACGCGGCAGGCCGCCGAGTTCGTCGCGGCAGCACCGGCCACCGTCGCCGCCACCGTCACGGTCCATCACCTGCTGTACAACCGCAATGCCATGTTTCGTGGAGGCATCCGCCCGCACCTGTATTGCCTGCCGGTATTGAAGCGCGAGCAGCATCGTCAGGCGCTGGTGGCGGCGGCGATCTCCGGCAACCCCAAGTTCTTTCTCGGCACCGATTCCGCGCCGCATGCGGTGGGCGCCAAGGAAACCGCGTGCGGTTGCGCGGGCATCTATTCCGCGCACGCCGCGATCGAACTGTATGCCGAAGCCTTCGAGGACGCCGGTGCGCTCGACAGGCTGGAGGCCTTTGCCGGTTTTTACGGCGCGGATTTCTACGGCCTGCCGCGCCACACCGACACCATCACCCTCAGGCGCGAAAGCTGGACTGCACCGGCGAGCCTCGAACTGGGCGAAACGTCCCTGGTGCCGCTACGTGCCGGCGAGGCGATACGTTGGCGCGTGGGCTGACATAAAAACGGCAGACCAGGGGAAGTCTGCCGTGGTGGAAGCTAGCCAGCGCTTCCAAGGGAGCGCGCAGCATTGCGCTGCGCGGGAGGAGATCGTTACGGGAAAGCCGGAATGGTCGGTTCGACGCCCGAGTTCATTGCCTCGGGATGCCGTGAGGCGATCAGCTTCTTGATTTCCTCGACTCGTCCTGATGGCGCATCCACCATCATCAGGATATGTCCTGCCGCGATGGCCGACTCGAAGGTCTTGAGCCGGGAGTTGGGAATTGAGCTGGCGACCATGCTGGCGACCCATGCGCCAAATGCGGCGCCGATCAGCGCGGTGAGCAGGATGGTGACCAGTTGCAGATCGACGCCGGCGGGCGGGAAAAACACGGCCACCAGCCCGGCGATGATGCCGATGCCGCCCCCCACGGCCAGGCCGGTTTCGGCGCCGTGAACAAAATCGGTTGTCTGCAGGATCGAGGCTTCGTGCATGCCCTCGAGCGACGTGCCGTCCTTGGCCATGACGTGAATGTGGCTGTCTTCGATGCGGGCGAGCAGGAGTTCGTCGCGAATCTGGCGCGCGCTGCGGGTGTCCGGAAGCATGAAATAAAGTCGCCTTCTCATGAGGTCTGTCCTTGAAAAGTGGTGCCAACGTCAACGCTATGGATGAGGTTTAGACGATCCACTCCATCAGTCAAGGCGAATTTATGGACCTATCGACAAAATTTATATTGAGCTTGTCGAGACCCGTTTCCATGCGGATGCCGAAGCTGCCTTTATAATCACGGGTGGAAAAGCCGGTCAGACAACCGCTGCCACGCAGGTGGGAGAGGAAAGTCCGGGCTCCAAAGAGCAGGATGCCGGCTAACGGCCGGACGCCGCGAGGCGAGGAATAGGGCCACAGAGACGAGCGTATTCAGTTACGGTGAAACGCGGTAACCTCCATCCGGAGCAACACCAAATAGGCAGGCGATGAAGCGGCTCGCTGAGTCTGCGGGTAGGTGGCTGGAGCCGGTCAGCAATGGCCGGCCTAGAGGAATGGTTGTCCACGACAGAACCCGGCTTATCGATCGGCTTTTCCACTTTCCATGTATTTCAAATACTTAGCGTTTTTACCTAAATTTCTAGACAGAAAAAGTCGCTAAGCACCGGTTTTTCCAGAAACTTATCCACAACCCAAAACCACCCCTAAGTCCTTGAGGCATAGGGGTTTTTTTGTGTCTTCTTGCTTGACCCCCCCAAAACTATCCCCTATAGTGGGTCCAAGTGGTGATTGGTGGGAAGTTGTGGGAGAATGCGCCCGACCAAACACGGCCAGATTCAGCTGAATTTGAATTCAATAATTGGGGGAGCGCATGTTTCGGGGGGTCGCAACAGTCAGTCTGGATAGCAAGAACCGGCTCGTGGTGCCGGCACGCTATCGCGACGCCCTTCTGGTGAATGGCGGGGGGCGTGTCGTGATCACTGCCGACCCTGGCCAGTGCCTGCTGCTCTACCCCTTGCCCGAGTGGGAGCCGATCGAGAAAAAACTCAACGGCCTGTCCGATTTCAATCCCCGTACCCGCAGTCTCAAGCAATTGCTCGTCGGCTATGCGCACGACATGGACATGGATAGCGCGGGTCGCGTGCTGTTGCCGCCGATGCTGCGCAAGTTCGCCGAGCTCGACAAGAACGTCGTGCTGGTGGGGCAGGGCAGCAAGGTGGAATTGTGGAACGAGGCGCGCTGGGAGGCGCAGGTGGCCCAGGCGCTGACCTTCAGCGACGATGCGCTGCCGCCCGAACTGGAAGGCTTTACGTTGTGATGGAGACCGCCCATGTGCCGGTGCTGGCACAGGAGGCGGTGGCGGCACTGGCGATCAGGCCCGACGGCATGTATGTCGACGCCACCTTCGGGCGCGGCGGCCACAGCCGGCTGATTCTGGCGCAGCTGGGGCCGGCCGGCCGGCTGATCGCGCTGGATCGCGATCCGGATGCCGTCCGCGCCGGCGGCGCCCTGCAGGATGCGCGGCTGACGCTGGTGCAGCGCGCGTTTTCGCGCCTGGGTGCGGTGCTCGATGAGTTGGGCGTGACGCAGGTGAATGGAATATTGCTGGATATCGGGGTGTCGTCACCGCAGCTCGACGATGCGACGCGCGGCTTCAGCTTCCGCTTCGATGCGCCGCTCGACATGCGCATGGATCCGGGAAGCGGAATGTCGGCGGCGGACTGGCTGGCAACGGCGGCAGAAGGGGAAATTTGTGAAGTCATCCGCACCTACGGGGAAGAGCGGTTTGCTAAGTCGATTGCGCGCGCGATTGTTGCGGCACGGCAGGAAGGCGCCATCCGCAACACCGGGCAGCTGGCGAACCTCATCGCCGCAACAGTCAAAAAGCGCGAACCGGGGCAGCACCCGGCGACCCGCAGCTTCCAGGCTATACGGATTTATCTCAACCGCGAACTGGAAGAGCTGAGTGCCGTGCTGCCGCAATGCGTGGACAGGTTGCAACCGGGCGGGCGGCTCGCGGTCATCAGTTTTCATTCGCTGGAAGATCGCATCGTCAAGCGCTTCATGCGCGACGAAGCGTTGGGCGAGCAGGCGCCGCGTCGGTTACCGATCCCGGCCGCCATGCTGAAGCCGGGGCGCCTGAAGCTGGTGGGCCGCGCGCAGCATGCGAGCGACAGCGAAGTGGCGGCCAATCCGCGTGCGCGCAGCGCCGTGTTGCGGGTGGCCGAACGCGTGGGCGGGGCGGCATGAGCTACCCGGCGAGGGACCCGCGTAGCGGGATCGACGGCACGGCGAATGGCGCCGGTCGCCGATGCGCTGCCCGCGGATGTTGTGGTCTGGTGATAGGGGTGGCGGCATGAGCCGCCTGAATGCCGTTCTGGCGCTGCTGCTGGTGGTGTGCGCGCTGGCCGTGATTCAGTCGCAGCACCGCTCGCGTACGTATTTTGTGGAACTGGAACGCCTGAAGAAAGAGGCGCGTGTGCTGGAAGAGCAGTGGGGACAATTGCGGCTGGAGGAGAGCACCTGGGCCAATCCGGCACGGGTCGACACGATCGCGCGCGCGCGGCTCGGGCTGGTGGCGCCGCCGCAGGAGCGCATCCACGTTGAAACCCTGGCGAGTGCACCATGAACTACCACTCGCGCAAACTTCTCAAGCTGAACCTCGCTCCCTGGCGCATGGCGACCGTCGGCAGTCTGCTGCTCGCCGGACTGGCAGTGGTGGCCGGGCGCGCGTTCTACCTGCAGGGCCTCAACACCGACTACCTGCAGGGCAAGGGCGATGCGGTGGCCAACCGCAACCTCACCCTGCCCGCGCATCGCGGCCAGGTGTCCGATCGTCACGGCCAGCTGCTGGCGATCAGCACGCCGGTCGAATCCCTGTGGGCGCGTCCGACCGAACTCAAGCTCACTGCCGAACAGCGCGTGCAGCTGGCCAGGGCGCTCGGCGTGTCGACGCAGGCGCTTGAAAAAACGCTGGCGCGCAAGACGCGCGGCGAATTCAGCGTGCGGCGTCCGGTCACCCCGGAGCAGGCCGTCAAGATTGCCGCCATGGGCATTCCCGGCCTGCATCTGCGCCGCGAATTCCGCCGCTACTACCCCGCGGGCGAGGTGGCTGCGCACGTGGTGGGCTTCACCAATATCGACGATCTCGGCCAGGAAGGTGTCGAGCGCGCCTATCAGGACTGGCTGGCCGGGCGGGAGGGCCGGCGGCAGATCATGCGCGACCGTCGCGGCAACACCATCCGCGACCTGGCGCCGATCAAGACTGCGCAGCAGGGCGGCAATCTGGCGCTGGCACTCGACCTCAAGATCCAGTATCTGGCGCATCGCGAACTGGCGGCGGCGATCAAGACGCACAAGGCCAAGGGCGGCAGCGTGGTGGTGCTCGACGCCAAGACCGGCGAGATCCTCGCGCTCGCCAACCAGCCTATCTTCAACCCCAACAACCGCCGAAATTACAAGCCGGGGCCGATGCGCAACCGTGCGGTGATCGACACCTTCGAGCCGGGTTCCACCATCAAGCCTTTCGTCGCGGCGGCGGTGCTGGAGCGCGGCCTGTTTCATCCCGACAGTGTGATCGACACGCCGGAAACCTGGCGCGTCGGCGCCAAGCTGGTGCGCGACATTCACCCGCACCCGCAGATGACGGTGAGCGAAATCATCCAGAAATCGAGCAATGTCGGCGCAGTTAGGCTGGCCATGTCGCTCACCCCGCAACAATACTGGGAGGTGTTGCACCGTTCCGGTTTCGGCGAGCTGCCGGGTTCGGGCTTCCCCGGCGAGACGGCAGGCCGCCTGCGTGATGCAAGCACCTGGAGGCCGGTCGAGCATGCCACCATGGCGTATGGCTATGGTCTGTCGGTGAGCCTGCTGCAGCTGACCCGCGCCTACATGGCTTTTGCCAACGACGGCGAAGTGATGCCGCTGTCCTTCCTCAAGCGCGAGCCGCAGGAAATTGCCGGCGTCAGGGTGTTTTCCCCGAGCGTCGCGCGCGAAGTGCGCGCCATGATGGAAGCGGTGACGCAGGAGGGCGGCACCGGCCTGCGCACCCGGGTGCCGGGTTACCGCGTGGCGGGGAAAACCGGCACCGCGCACAAGCTGGTCGATGGCCGCTACGCGCCCGACCGCTATCTGTCGTCCTTCGTCGGCATGGCGCCGGCGTCCAATCCGCGCCTCATCATCGGCGTGGTGATCGATGAGCCGTCCGACGGCGTATATTACGGCGGCA
>Ga0154506_1012_pt1 | contig 13761 bp, 13 predicted proteins | sample RifGroE1_FD_115985 | JGI IMG/M metagenome (GOLD analysis project Ga0154506, IMG submission 115985) | Thiobacillus sp. GWE1_62_9
GCTCGAAATGTGTGGTTTGCGACGTCCGCAACTTCGTCCTGTTCGCCGGCCTGTCCGTGAACGAACTGAACACGATCCTGCAGCCGATCGACAACCTCCATGTACCGCAGCATTCGACATTGTACGAACAGGGTGAGCCGGCGCCCCACCTGTTCACCGTGCGGAGCGGGCTCATCAAACTCAAGATCGACCTGCCCAGCGGCAGCGAGCGCATCGTGCGGCTGCTGCGGCCGGGAGACGTGGCCGGCATGGAAACGCTGGTCGGCGAGCGATACCACCACACCGCCATTGCCCTGCAGACTGCCGACGTCTGCCGCATTCCACGCGACGTGGTGATCGGCCTGGACCAGACCAACTCCCGCGTCCACCAGGCCCTGTTGCGACGCTGGCAAAATTCGGTCGACCAGGCCGACCACTTCATTACCGCGCTGTCCACCGGTCCGGCGGAAGCGCGCATGGCCCGGCTGCTCATCACGCTCGGCTGCACCGGCGACCAGCCGGAAACCCTGCCCAGCCGCGAGGACATGGGCGCGCTGCTCGGCATCACCACCGAAACGGCCAGTCGCACCATGGCAGAGTTCAAGCGGCGCGGATTGATCCATGCGGACCGGGGCGGCGAGGTGGTTTGCGACCATGCAGGCCTGGCCATCCTGGCCAACAGCTGAAGTTGTTTATTCGCCACACTGTGACATTGACAATTGTCAATCGCGGCCATGGCACCTCTCGTGCCCATTTAGAATGGCCAGGACGTTTTATTTAACGGATTCTTACCTTCGTCTGAATCCATAAAAACAGGGGCATTGCGACAGCACCCGACCGCAAGCCCCTTCAGGGAGTCCCAATGAAGCATCATTTGAAGCCGCTGGCCGCGTGCATGGCCGCCATGTTCGGAGCCACCTCGTTCAGCGTGTGGGGCGCGCCGCCGTCGCCGCCTCCTGTCCAGAACCAGAATGTAAATGGCGCCCAGTCGGGCAGCGGCACTCCGGCCGCAACCGTCCCCCCGGTGCTGGCCACCCGCCCGATGACCTCGGTGTTCCCGACCCAGCCGAAAGAGTTTCCGGGCATCCCCTGGGGCTCTTTCCTGCTGTATCCGGAAGTTTCGCTGGCGGTCACCTACGACGACAACATCTATGCCGAGCGCCCCTACCTGACGCCTGACCGCACCTATGTGACCGACGATGTCGTCTACACCCTGTCGCCGTCGCTGGAACTGAAATCCAACTGGAATCGGCATGCGCTGAATCTCGACCTCGGCGCCGACCTCGACCGCTATCAACGGCATGACTCGGAAGACGTCGACGACTACTGGCTGGGTTTCGACGGACACTATGACCTCAGCGCCCGCACCAATATTTTCGGCGGCGCCCGCCACAGCCGCGACCACGAAGACCGTTCCACCCCCGGCTCGCTGCTGACGCAGCTCGAGCCGACCCGCTACGACCACGAGGAAGCCCACCTCGGCGTGGCGCATGCGTTCGGCGCCTTCCGCCTGCGCATCGGCGGCACCTGGGACCAGTACGACTACAAGGACGGCGCACTGAGCAGCGGCGCCGTCGTGCCCAACGACTACCGCGACCACGACCTGAGCTCGCTGGGCGCGCGCCTGAGTTATGTCCTGTCGCCCAGGGTCGAAGTGTTCGGGCAGTTCGCCACCGACGACCGCGAATACGACAACCTGATCACCGGCCAGCTGTTCAATCGCGATTCCGACGGCTACCGGGCGGCAGCAGGCATGAAATTCACCCTGCAGCCCCAGCGCCTTGCTGGCGAAGTGTTCGCCGGCGTGATGCGCCAGGATTACGACCACGCCGCCTTCGCCGATCTCAGCAAGCCCTATTTCGGCGCGCTGGCGGTGTGGAAGCCCACTTCGCTGACGACCGTGACCGGATTCATCGACCGCTCGCTGGAAGAAACCACCGTCAACGACGGCGCTGCCGACTACGCTTCCGGTTCGCTCGACACCACCTACGGCTTCGAGGTGGAGCGCCGCCTGTCCAGCAAGCTGTCGGTCAGCGGCCGCGCTGCCTACACGAAAAGCGATTTCCAGAGCTTCGACCGCAGCGACGACATCATCGACGCCGGCGCCGGCCTGCGCTACTACGTGATGCCGACCGTGTTCGTCGGTGCCGACCTGCGCATCATCGATCGCGACTCCAACGACCTGGGCGCCCAGTACAGCCGCAACCAGGTCATGGTCAGCGTCGGCTACACGCCGGCACGCAACCGCGATTACTCGATCATCCCCGAGCGCGAGGCCGGCGCCCCCGCCGCGCCGCGCGCGCAGGGCACGTTTTCCGGCTTCTACGCCGGCGCCCAGCTGGGCCACGGCGGGCTCACCACCGACACCTTCGGCCCGCGTGACGGCGGCGGTTCCGACGCCACCACCCTGGGCGGCTTCGGCGCCAGCTACGGCCTCTTCGCCGGCTGGGGCACCGAGATCAACAACTGGACGCTCGGCCTCGAAGTCGACGTCGGCGACAGCAACGCCGGCTGGTACCACAAGAAGGACAAGAACACCGCGCCCACCATGTACGTGGACAAGGACGACAGCCTGGGCCTGAGCGCCCGCGTCGGCTACCTGCTCGACGGCGGCATGCTCTACGGCAAGCTCGGTGCGGTGCGGACCCGCTTCCACACCTACGATACGGACAACGACAACGTCGCCGGCGCATTCGACCAGAAACACCGCGACACCGGCACCCGCCTCGGCCTCGGCCTGGAAATCCCGGCCTCGCGCAAGCTGTTCGTGCGCACCGACTACAGCTATACCCGCTACGACGACTACGACGTGACCTACCAGCCGCTGCTCGGCGGCCCGGTCACCGAGTCCTTCGAAACCAGCGATGCCGTCTTCAGCCTCGGCCTCGGCTGGCGCTTCGGCGGCACACGTCCTGAGGTCGCCACCCGCCCGGCTACCGAGTTGCGCGGCCTTTACGCCGGCGCCCATCTCGGCCACGGCACGCTGGGCACCGAACTGACCGGCGTGCACAACACTGTCAGCGCTCCCGCCGCATTTACCGGCGACTTCGCCAACACGGGTTTCACCGGCGGCTTCTTCGCCGGCTACGGCCACACCATCAACCAGCTCTATGTCGGCGTGGAACTGGAAGCCGAGGCAGCCAACTTCGGCTGGGAGCACGAGCGGGTGACCGGCGGTGCGGGCGGACGCGACTTCGCGGTCGACAAGCGCGGCGGCTACGGCGCCAGCCTGCGCGTCGGCTACGTGCTGCCCAACGGCGGCCTGCTGTACGGCCGCGTCGGTGCGGTGGAGACCCGCTTCAACACCTTCTACGACCGCGGCGCCAGTGGCCCGATCAACGTCAGCAACACGCTGGACGGCACCCGCTTCGGCCTCGGCGCCGAAATTCCGGCTTCGCAGAATGCGTTCGTGCGCATGGACTACAGCTATACCCGTTACAGCGATGCGGTCCACATCCTGTCCAACCCCGCGGGAGACCCGGACGACATGAACTTCGACAACAGCGAAAGTCTGGTTCGTCTGGGCCTCGGCTTCCGCTTCTGAGCCCGCATGCCGGCAGTTAAAAAAACTGCCGGCAATTGCGAAAAATCAATGTGGTTTTTAAAAAGAGTGGCTAATCTGAAATTGTAGTAACAATGTTTTTGGGGACGGTTGCAAAGCCGGAAACAAAAGGTCGGAAGTCAATTAATACATTCAGGAGAGTTACATGACACACCCCGCATTCAATATCAAAAAGCTGATCCTCGCCGGTAGCGCCGTATTCACCCTGCTGGCCGTTCCGATGGTCGTCAATAGCGTGACCGGTCTGGATTTGGGCGTGATTTCGTCCGCTCAGGCAGCTGAGGACGGCGGCGCCAAAAAAGGCAGCGCCAACAAGGGCGGTGCGAAGAAGGGGGCAGCCAACAAGGGCGGTCAGGGCAAGGGCAGCGACAAGATTTTCCGCGCACCGGTCTCGGGCGAGGAAGAAGACAGCGACCGTCCGGTCTGGGCGGGCGTCAAGGGCGGCAAGGCGGGCGGCGGCGGCAAGCCGGCGGGCGCCGGCAGCAAGAAAGGCGACCTGTTCGGCGACATGGTTGTACTGTTGCGTGACCCCAACGGCGTGCCGATTGTGGTCGACGGCTATGTTCAGGTCATTGCCTACTATTACCCGACGGGCAGCACTACGTTGGTGCCGCTGACCAACCCGGACGGCACCCCGGTGATCATTCCGCGCAACGCGGAGGGCGACCTGTTGCCGACGGTGACCATCGGCACCACCACCTATGAAGTCTTCGGTGCCGAGGTCGACCTGGGTCGCCTGAGCGTAGGCCGCGCGCCGGACAAGGTGCTGGCTCACTCGCTGACCGAAGCGCTGTCCAAACTGACCTCGGGCACGGTGACGCTCGATTCGACCGGCCGCCTCGCCGTGGACGGCGTAACCATCGATTCGCCGCTGGAAAACCTGGCGCTGTATGACAAGTACATGACCACCGGCTCGCTGCCTGGCGTGACCTTGCCGGCCAACTTCAACCCCGCTTCGCTGCTGGCGGCCGCAGCCGACAAGTACGGCGAGATCAGTGTCGACACCGTCGTATACATGAACTCCATCCTGGGGATCAACACCGGCGCCACTTACTACGACTTCTCGACGGTCGACTACGACCGTGCCACGACGTGGAGCACTGCGACCGCGATCGTGCTGGTACTGAAGGATGGCGTGTACGTGCCGACCGAGGTGAACCTGTACAACACGGTGTTCGACACTAACCTGGACGGCCTTGGAGACAACTGGGTCGACCCGACCGCCGTCGGCGGCGCGGATGACTTCGCGACCGCGGCTGACGACTACCGTGCCGTGATCGAGTTCGTCCACGACAACGCAGTTCGTTAATCGCCAGGCCGGGCGGCTTGCCGCCCGGTGCATCACACGCAACAGGAGTCATCAGCATGAACGCTTACAGCAAATGGGCAACGATCGCGTTGCTGGCTGCAGGCCTGGCAACGGGCACCGCAACCGCCTACGCGGCCGACAGCCACGACGACGGTCATTCGTCCGGCCACACCTCGGGTGGCAAGGGCAAGGGACCGAAGTACATGGGTGGCGACCGCGGCTCCAGCCACGGCAGCAGCTCGCACAAGGGCGGCAGTTCGCACCATGACGGTTCGGATGGCGGCAGCAAGTCGGTGGAAGGCAAGATTTTTCACGGCAAGGCGGGCGGGGCCGGCGGCCACGACGATGGCGGCCATGAAGACGGCACCGAGCACATCCATTGATCTAACTGTTAGGCAGTTGCACGTGAAAGGGGCACACATCCGTGTGCCCCTTTCTTTTTGCGCCGTCCCGTCAAGCTCACCCGGGCCCTCCAGTCGGGATGAAACACACTGTCACACACCGAAACGGGCAGGACACGCCGCAGACACCCCGCTTCCCTAAGATGCATCCCATCAGCAGACGCGAACGCACCGACAGGCGAACGCAGCACGCTGAGTAACACGCTCTGTTTAATTTTCAAAAGGAAACCGGTTATGAAAAGCGTCATTCAAGTTGCAGTTCTCACCTCCCTGCTGGCCTCGTTCTCGGCATTCGCCCATCACCCTGCCGAAGACATCGTCGACGAAGACATCTACCTGATGATCGACGCCAATGTGGCCGACACCCCGCATGCCGATCTGGACTTCTCCAGCATGGGGCGTTAAGCACAGCAGCAAACCGGGCGGGAACGCGTTTTCCGTCTCCCTGGATGCTTCGAGGCCGGCCATCTGCAGATGGCCGGCTTTTTTCGGTCCTATCGCGGCGAACCGGACTCGCCGCGATAGACGCAACCCGAGTCGTGCGTCTCCATCACCCTGACTGCGCTCAGGCCGGTCAGCACCGGCTTGAGCTGCTGCCACAGCCATACCGCAAGGTTTTCACTGGTGGGGTTCGCGAGCCCGGCGATGTCGTTCAGATTGCGATGATCGAGCGCCGCATGGATCGGCCGCCAGGCCGCGTCGATGTCGGCAAAATCGAGCACCCAGCCGAGCGCGGGGTCGATGTCGCCGCTGACGGTGAGCTCGACCCTGAACGAATGGCCGTGCAGCCGCGAGCAGGGATGGGTGTCGGGCAGCGCGGGCAGGCGCCGGGCGCATTGCAGGTGGAAGATGCGGAAGATGTCCATGCGGCATTCTCGCGCAAGACGATGCGGATGACCATGCGGCACGATGACGGAACTTATGCGCGCGCAGATAAACTATCGGCTGTTCCCTTCTCGTTTCCGGAGTGCCGTATGCCTGTGCAACGCCTGTTCGTCGCAACCGCGACCGCCTTGATGCTGCTGTCGATCCATGCCTGCTCGCGGGACAGCGGCCCGGCGCTGGCCGCCCCCGAAGCCTTTGCGCAGGCACAGGCCGGCAAGCTGACCCTGATCGACATACGCCGCCCCGACGAGTGGCGGCAAACCGGGGTGGCCAAGAATGCGCTGCGCATCAACATGGCCCACCCTCAGGGCGCTTCCGGATTCGTGCAGCAGGTGGCGACCGAAGTGGGCGGCGACAGGAACACGCCGATCGGCCTGATCTGTCGCACCGGAAACCGCACCAGCCACATGCAGCACGCGCTGCGCGAAGCGGGGTTCACCCAGGTCTACAACATCAAGGAAGGCATGGTCGGCAGTGCCGCCGGGCCGGGCTGGATTGCGCGCGGCCTGCCGGTGGAGCCGTGCAAGACCTGCTGAAGCTCCGCGAATAACGCTTCAGCCCGGGCAACGGCCGTCCGGCTTGCCGCCCGCCTGGATCGGCGGGCAGGGCACGCTGCCATACGAACAGAATACGCAGCAGTCGCCTGATCTGGGCTGCAGCAGCGTGTGGCACGCCTCGCACTCGTAATACCACTGGCAGGCGTCGGTGGGCATGGTCTCGGTCTTGACATGACCGCAGGCAGGACAGGTCAGCGTGGAATCAAGCACCACCGAGCCACCCGCCTGCCGTCCTGCCCCGCTCATGCGGCGAGTTCCTTGACCAGCGTATTGCGCCGGCCGGTTTCGCTGCCGGTGAGCACGAAGCCCTGCAGGCGGCCTGCGTCGTCAGTATGCAATGCGCAGACGCCGGTATCGCTGCATTCGACCTTCCAGCCGCCGGATGCACCGATTTTCGGCGGCAGCACCGCCACCGGGTGGGCCGGCGTCTTCACCATCACCGGCATCGCCGGATACGCCACCGGCGTGGGCGTGCCGGTGAGGGTGGCAGCGAGCGCGCGCGCCTGCACCATCAGCGGCTGCACGTAGGGCAGGTTGAGGCCCTCGACTTCGGCGCAGTCGCCCATCGCATAGACGTTGTTCACCCCGGTTTCGAGCAGGCGGTTGGTCTGGATGCCACGACCGGCGGGAATGCCGGCCGCCTGCGCCAACTGGGTGCGCGGGCGCAGGCCGATCGCCGACAGCACGACATCGGCTTCGACGACGTCGCCATTGTCGAGCACGACTCGATAGCCGTCCGCAATCGCATCGACGCTTTTGCCGGTGCGCCCGAAGTGCCAGTGCACCCCCAGCGCCGCCAGACTGTCGGCCAGACGCTGCCCGGCTTCCACCGGCAACAGGCGCTCCAGGGGCCAGGCGCCCAGATGCACCACGTCGACCGCGAAGCCGGCGTGCACCAGATCGTTGGCGAATTCGCAGCCGATCAGGCCGCCGCCGAGCACGGTGACGCGCTTCTTGCCGTCGAGGGCGCTGCGGAAAGCCGCATAGTCGGCCAGATCGTTCACCGCCAGCACGTCGCCCGCGCCGCTGCCGGACAGTCCATGCGGGAACGGGTCTGCGCCGAGGGCGAGTACCAGCTTGCTGTATTCCAGCTCGCCGCCGTCGGTGTGAATGCGTTGCCGTTGCGGGTCGATCGCGGTAACGCGCGTGTGCGTCAGCACGGTCGCATTCTGGTCCGTCGCCATCTTCTCTGCGCTGGCGCCCGCCAGGGCTGCGGCGGTCTTGCCCGCGGTAAGCGCATTCGACAGGTTGGGCTTGGAATAGAAGGCGCCGTCGTCCGCGGTGACGAGCGTGACCGGCGTGGCCGCGTCGCGTTTGCGGATTTCCTTCAGCAGGGTGTAGCCGGCGAGGCCGGAACCGACGATGACGATGGGATGCATGACTAACTCCTGGATTCAGATTGCGGGAGGCGCTCGGCACCTCCCGTTACAGCCGACGATCAGACCGCGGTGACTTCGACCATCTCGAAATCGGCCTTGGAGACGCCGCAGTCCGGGCATTCCCAGCTCTCCGGCACGTCTTCCCAGCGGGTGCCGGGGGCGATGCCGTGCTCCGGGTCGCCTTTCGATTCGTCGTAGATGTAACCGCAAACGATACATTGCCAAGCTTTCATGATGTGTCCTTTCAAGTCGTTGAATAGTATTCAGTGATCCGCTCAGGCGGCAATCGCGTCTTTTTGCGCCTGATAGTGCTTCGCATGCTTCTCTTCCACCTTGGCCAGCGCGGCGAAGCGCTTGGCGGCCTTCTCCAGCACGCTCTTGAACATCTCGGCATGCTCCTTCGATTCGGCGATCTGCTCGTCCATCTCGGCCACCGCAGCAGTATTGCCCTCGATCATCGCCTCGTGGCGGAACTTGGGATACATCTCGGCGTACTCGTAGGTTTCGCCGTCGATCGCGTACTGCAGGCATTTGGCCGGCGTCATGGTCTCGTCGGAGAACAGCAGCTCGGCGTGGCCGAAGGCGTGCAGGATTTCCTGCGCCGCGGTGTCCTCGAATACCTTGGCGGTCGCTTCGTCGCCCACCTTGCGGCACTGGCGTGCAAACCACATGTACTTGATGTGGGCCATGGACTCGCCGGCGAAGGCGGCTTCGAGGTTCTGGATGGTCGGGGATTTCGTGTTCTGCATGATTCGCTCCTGTGTGGTTGATTCGCAATGTCGATCAAGACAGGGGAGATATTAGAGATTATCGATACATTGATCTAACGGATAGTATGGATGATATCGATTGACACTATCAATCTATTTTCACGGCCTCGCTGCAGGCTGTGCAACACTGGGCACCCTACTTTGCCGAAATCCGCCATGCTCCACCCGTCGACCGCCCCCTCCTCCGCTGCAACAGCCGCCCACCGGGCGGCAGGGCGCTAATGGACTGGACCCTGTTCGGCTCGGCGCTGCTGTCGTCGACCCTGTTTCCCGGCGGCTCCGAGGCGCTATTGATCTACCGCCTCAATCAGGGCGCCGACCCGCTCGCCAGCGTGGCCACCGCCACGGCCGGCAACGTGCTCGGCAGCCTGATCACCTATGCCATGGGGCGGTTCGGCCGGCAGGCCGTGCGCCACGGGAGCGAAAAGGCCGAGCGCCACGTTGCGCGAGCCGAGCGCTGGTTTGCCCGCTTCGGCCGCCCCAGCCTGCTGCTGGCATGGCTTCCGGTGGTCGGCGATCCGCTGTGCCTGGTCGCCGGCGTGCTGCGAGTCGGGATGGGCAGCTTTCTCGCGCTGGTGACGCTGGGCAAGCTGGCGCGCTATGCTGCGCTGGCGTGGCTCGTCTGATCAGGCGAAGCGGGCACGCCAGCGCACCAGCGCCGCTTCCAGGCGTGCCATGCTGACGTAGAAGGTGGGCGTGATGTAGAGCGTGAGGAACTGCGAGAACACCAGGCCGCCGACCACCGCGATGCCGAGCGGACGCCGCGCCTCGCCACCGGCGCCGAAACCGATGGCAATCGGCAGCGTGGCGAAGATCGCGGCGAAGGTGGTCATCATGATCGGCCGCAGACGCACCTGGCAGGCTTCGACGATGGCGTCCTCGGCACTCATGCCGGCACGCTGGCGGGTCAGCGCGAAGTCAATCATCATGATGCCGTTCTTCTTCACCAGGCCGACCAGCAGGATGATGCCGACGAAGCTGAAAATGTTGAGCTCCTCGTCCATCAGCAGCAGCACCAGCAGCGCCCCGAAGCCTGCCAGCGGCAGCGCGGTGAGAATGGTCAGCGGGTGGCCGAGATGCTCGTACAGCACCGCCAGCACCATGTAGATGACGACGACGGTGAACAGCAGCAGCAGCGGCAGCTGTACCGTCGACTCCTGGAATTTCTGCGCGGCGCCGGTAAGCTGCAGCGCCACCTCCGCAGGCACCACCTCCCGCGCCGCCTCCAGCGCGGCGGACAGCGCGGCATCGAGCGAGGCGCCGGGCGCGAGGTTGAACGACAGCGTGACGGCGGGCTGCTGGCCATAGTGGTGCACCGCGATCGGGCCGACGCCCGCTTCCACCCGAGCCACCGCGTCCAGCCGGGTGAGTCCGCCCGATGCGGTTTTCAGGGGAAGCTGGCCGATCACCGCCGGGTTCAGTTGCGCTTCGGGCAGCGCCTTGATGCTCACCACGTACTGGTCGCTGGCGCCGTAGATTTCGCTGATGCGGCGCCCACCCAGCGCGTCGTACAGGGTCTGCTGCACCTGCTGCGTGGTGATGCCAAGACGCGCTGCCTCGATCGGATCGAGGCTGACGCGCAGTTCGGGATTGCGCAATTCGAGGTTGCTGTTGACGTCCTCGATCAGCGGTACCGATTCCAGCCGCTTTTCGACTGCGGCAGAAGCTGCCTTCAGCATGTCGAAATCGCCAGCGGTGAGGGTCAGCTGATAGTCGCTGCTGGACACCAGTGCACCGACGTTGATCGATGCCGGGTTTTGATACGTGACATTGATGCCGCCGATCCTGCGCGTCGCCGCGTGCAGCTCGTCGATGACCTCGTCTGCGCCGGGACGCGTATTTCTCGGCGTCAGGCGGATCACCAGCCGTCCGACGTTGCCGCCAGTGACGCCGCCGCCGCCCTGTCCGGCCGATGACATCAGGCCTTCGACCGCCGGGTGCTTCTGGACGATGGATGCGAGCTGCTGCTGGCGCGTCGAAAGCTCCTCGAACGGGATGCCTTCCGGATATTGCACGCTGGCGAAGATCATGCCGGAGTCGACCCGCGGGATGAAGCCCTGCTTGACCTGGCCGGCCAGCCAGACCATCGCGCCCAGTACCGCAACCGAAAACAGCAGCATCGCACCGCGATGGCGCATCGACGCCCGCAGGGTATCGCCATAAAAGCTGCGGAAGCGGTTGAAGCCGGCATCGAAGGCGCGCGACAGCGGATTGTTGAGCGGTTCGTGCACCAGGCCGCGCGCGCACAGCATCGGCGTGAGCGTCAGGGCCACCACGCCGGACAGCAGCACGGCGACGCCGATGCTGACCGCGAATTCCTGGAACAGCCGCCCGATCATGCCGCCCATGAAAAGAATCGGCAGGAACACGGCAGCGAGCGAGATCGTCATCGACAGCACGGTGAAGCCGATCTCCTGCGCACCATCGAGCGCGGCCTGCATGCGGGTCTTGCCCATGTCCATGTGGCGCGCAATGTTCTCGATCACCACCACCGCGTCGTCGACGACGAAGCCGATCGCCAGCGTGATGGCCATCAGCGACAGGTTGTTGAGACTGTAGCCCGCCAGGTGCATGAAGGCGAAGGTGCCGAGCAGCGAGCTCGGCAGCACCAGCGCGGCGATCAGGGTGGCGCGCAGGTTGTGCAGGAAAGCGAAGATGACGAGGACCACCAGTCCCAGCGCGAGGATCAGCGTGAAATTGACCTCGTGCAGCGAATCCCGGACGAAGCGCGAGCGGTCGGAATGCACCTGCAGCGTGACGCCGTCGGGCAATTCTTCCTCGATCTGCGGCAGCATCGCGCGGATACGCTCGGCGACCTCGACCGTGTTCGCGCCCGGCTGGCGCTGCACCGCCAGCACGATCGCGCGGGTGCCGTTGTACCAGGTGCGGCGCTTGTCGTCCTCGACGCCGTCCTCGGCACGTCCGAGATCCTTCACCCGGAGCGCGGTGCCGTCATGGTAGGCGACGATGATGTCGCCGAAGTCCTTGGCGTTGGCGAGCGCCACCGGCGCCTTCACCGTGTAGGCGCGGGTGGCGCCGTCCAGCGTGCCCGACGGCAGGTTGGCGTTGGCTGTCTGCACCTTCTGGATGACGTCGGCAAAGGTGAGTCCGCGCGCCTGCAGTTTGGCGGGATCGAGATACAGCCGCAGCGCGTATTTCTGCGAGCCGAACACCAGTACCTGCGCCACGCCGGACAGGCTGGACAGTCGCTGCGCCACGCGCGAATCGGCGATGGCGTCCAGCTCGGTCAAGGGCAGGCGCTCGGCTGACAGCGCCAGATACAGGATGGGCGAATCCGCCGGATTGATCTTTCTCAGCTGCGGCGGGTCCATCCCCTGCGGCAGGTTGCGCGCCGCCTGCGCGATCGCGGTCTGGACGTCCTGCGCTGCGGCGTCGATGTCGCGCCCGAGTTCGAACTGCAGGGTGATGCTGGTCGAGCCCTGGCTCGACTGCGAACTCATCGATTCGATCCCGGCCACCGTCGCCAGCTGCCGCTCCAGCGGCGTCGCCACGGTGTTGCCCATGGTTTCAGGGTTGGCGCCGGGCAACGAAGCGCTGATGCGCAGCGTGGGAAAATCCACCTGCGGCAGATCATTCACCGGCAGCTGGGTGTAAGCGAGCGCGCCGAACAGCGCCATCGCCAGCACCAGCATCAGGGTGGCGACCGGGCGTTCGATGAAAAGCCGCGACAGATTCATCGGCGCGCGCTTTCGATCGTGACCGTGTTACCCGCCTTGAGCCGCTGTGGAATCTCGATCAGCACCGGCTCGCCGGCGCGCAGGTCGCCCTCCACCATCTGCTCGCCATCGAGGCTGCGTATCAGTTCGACCGGCTGAATCACCGCCTTGCCGTCGCGCACGACATAGACATAGGCGCCCTCCTGCGCATGCTGCAGCGCCGCCTCGGGCACCACCCTGGCATCCGGCAGGACGCCCAGCAGCAGGCGCACCCGCACGCCCTGCCCCGACAGCAGGGCAGGCGGCGACGCCTTCAGCCTCACCTTGATCGGCACCGCGCCGGTGGCGGCGTCGATCTGCGAATCGACGAACACCAGTTCGCCCTGCGCCTGCACCGTGCGGTCCACGTCATGGAAAACCTCGGCCGTCACCTTGCCTTGCGCGCGGGCTGCCGCGAGTTGCGGCCAGTCCTGCTGGGCCACGCTGGCGCGCACGTCGAGCGCGCCGGGCGCGATCAGCGTGGTCAGCGGCTCGCCGCCCGCCTGTACCAGACTGCCCGCGCGTATGCCGATGCGGCCGACGCGCCCGGCGATCGGCGCACGGATCTGCGCATACTCCACATCGAGTCGCGCCGACTCCACCTCGGCACGGGCCGTGCCGGCGCGCGCCCGCGCAGCTTCCAGCGCCACCTGGGCCTCGTCGAATTCCTGGCGGCTGATATAGCCTGACTGCATCAGCGGGGCGAGGCGTTCCAGTTTCTTCTCCGCCTCGGCGGTCTCGGCGCGCGCACCGGTCAGGGTGGCCTGACTCTGCGCAATGCGCGCCTGCGCAGGGCGCGCATCCAGGCTGAACAGAAGCTGCCCGGCGCGTACGGCGTCGCCTTCCTGCACATGCTGCTTCAGCACCGTGCCGCTCACCTGGGCGACGACGGCAACCTGCTGGGCCGCTTCCAGCGTGCCGGGCAGATCGATCACCCGCGGGAAATCACGTACCGCCACCGCCACGGTTTTCACGCTGAGGACACGGCTTCCGCCCTCCTTCCTGGCGTCGCCTGCCTGCTGGGTCTGGATGCGGTACACCACGCCGGCGACCAGGGCCAGCACGATGACGAGGAGAAGAATGCGCAGTTTCATGGTGGGTTCGCGGACGTGACGAGGGGCAAACGGCCCAGCGCGTGATTCAAACGGGAAAACGCGGCCAGCCAGTCGCTATCGGCCTGTGCCTGCGCCTGCCGGGCGCGCG
>Ga0154506_1009_pt2 | contig 13170 bp, 9 predicted proteins | sample RifGroE1_FD_115985 | JGI IMG/M metagenome (GOLD analysis project Ga0154506, IMG submission 115985) | Thiobacillus sp. GWE1_62_9
AGCCTCGCGTGCCTGCTTGCCCACCGTCTGCATGTACTGTTTCACATCCATCATCTTGTCCTGTTTCCCGGCCGCCTGGCCAGCGTCATCCCCACGCGCAGCAGCGTATCCCAGGGATCGCCCACGCGCTCCAGCCCCTTGGCCTGGCGGTCGATCAGCGCCAGGTCGGCCAATGCCGATTCGACCTGCCCCAGTCCCAGGCGTTTCAGCGCCCGTTCGATCTGCGGCGCGCGCTGTTTGTCCCGCCCCCACAACGTGCGCATCAGGCCGGGCAGGCTGTCGCCCTGCGCAACGGCCAATTTTAGCCTGAGCAACAGCTGCACCGCCGATGTCACCTGCCACAGGATGGCCGGCACCGCCTCGCCCGCATCCCTGAGATCGATCACGATCTGCGCGAAGCGCGCGCCATCGCCGGCGTAGAGGGCATCGGCGAGCGCGTCGGCCTCCAGCCGGCTGACGTCGACCACCGCATGCTCGACGTCGGCCAGCGTGACATTCCCCGGCGGCAACAACAGCGCGAGCTTGTCGATCTCCTGCTGCGCCGCCAGCAGATTGCCCTCGACCTGATCGGCCAGAAATTCGAGCGCATCGCGATCGGCACGCATGCCCTGCCTGGAAAGCCGGCGCTCGATCCAGCCGGGCAGTTGCGTCCGGTCGATGGGCTTCGCCTCGACCACCACGCCGCTCTGGGCCAGGGCCGAAAACCAGCGGCTCTGCATGGTTTTCCAGTCCAGTCCCGGCAGACTGATGAGCGTCAGCGTATCAGCGGGCAGTTTTGCGGCATAGGTCTCCAGCGCCTTGGCGCCGTCGACGCCGGGTTTGCCTGAAGGGATGCGGATTTCGGTCAGGCGGCGCTCGGCGAACAGCGAAAAATTGTCGCCGCTGGCGAAGATGCCCTGCCAGTTGTAACGCCCCTGCACGGTGAAGACGGTCCGCTCGCTATGGCCTGCGGCGCGTGCCGCCGCGCGGATGGCGTCGCCGGCCTCCTGGGCCGCCAGTGGCTCGTCGCCCACCACCACATAGAGCGCGGCGAGGCCGCGCGCCAGCTGTTCGGGTAGACGCTCTGCCTGAATATTCAAGAAGAGCCGTTTCCGGGTTTGAGGCTTTGCAGACGGCGCAGAATCCGTCTTGCCGCGCTGTCATCCATGTCGCGGTACAGCAATTGCTCCTCCGCCCCCTTGGCCAGAAGCTGGGAGTCGTCATACGTCATGTCGCGGCTCAGCTCGATATTCTCCGGCTCGGCCAGCATGCGCTCGTCCCGGCTGCTGATGCTATAGCTGAGGCGCAGACCCAGCCGGTACTCGGTGACGCGTCCGGCGCCGGACAGCGAGAGAATGGTTTTACTGCGTTCTTCCTGGCTGAGTTTCAGCACCGCCTCGGCCTCGTCGACACGGGCAGCCAGGCGGACGTGCTTGTTCGCGGTCAGGGCACTGCGGATGCGCTGCGCCACCAGACTGCCGGGCGGTGCATCGAGATACAGGCTGGCAAACGGCATGCCGTCCAGCCGGCGCAGCTGGAAACCGCACCCCGCAACGAGTGCCGCCGGTATCGCGGCCAGGAAAAGTCGACGGTTCATACGACGATATTAACCAAACGTCCGGGCACCACCACCACTTTTTTCGGCGGCTGGCCTTCGAGGTATTTCTGCGCGGCCTCGTTCGCCAGCGCGGCCGCCTCGATCGCCGCCTTGTCGGCCGTCGCCGCCACGCGGATCTGTCCGCGCAGCTTGCCGTTGACCTGCAGCATCAGCTCGATCTCGTCCTGCACCAGCGCGGATTCGTCCACCGCCGGCCAGGTCATCACGGCATCCGGCTTGAGTTCGGCATACAGCGCCTCGGCGATGTGCGGCACGATGGGCGCGAGCAGCGCGACCACGGCTTCCAGCACTTCCTGCCGCACGCTGCGGGTGACGGCGTCCATGCCTTCCAGCTTGGCCAGCGCATTCATCAGCTCCATCACCGCGGCGATCGCTGTGTTGAATTGCTTGCGGCGCTCGATGTCGTCGCCGACTTTCTGGATGGTCTGGTGCAGCTGGCGGCGCAGGATCTTCGCCGCATCGGACAGACCGCCGCCGGCAAACGCCGCCACCACACCACCCTGCACGTGGTCGTGCGCCAGCTTCCAAAGCCGCTTCAGGAAACGATGCGCGCCCTCGACGCCGGCGTCCGACCATTCCAGGCTCTGCTCCGGCGGCGCCGCGAACATGGTGAATAGGCGCGCGGTGTCGGCGCCGTACTGGTCGATCAGCGCCTGCGGGTCGACGCCGTTGTTCTTCGACTTCGACATCTTCTCGGTGCCGCCGACGATGACCGTCTGACCGTCGGTCTTGCACGTCGCGATGCCGTCGCGCAACTCGACGTCGGCCGGGTTGAACCAGGTCTTCTTGCCGTCGGCCGCTTCGCGGTAATAGGTGTCAGCGACCACCATGCCCTGCGTCAAGAGATTCGCAAACGGCTCGTCGCTCGCGACCAGACCCTCGTCGCGCATCAGCTTGTGGAAGAAGCGCGCATACAGCAGATGCAGGATGGCGTGCTCGATGCCGCCGATGTACTGGTCGACCGGCAGCCATTTGTTCGCCCGTTCGTCCAGCATGCCGCCTTGAAAGTCGGGGCAGGCATAACGCGCGTAGTACCACGAGGACTCCACGAAGGTATCCATGGTATCGGTCTCGCGCCGCGCCGCGCCGCCGCATTTCGGGCAGGTGCAGTTGACGAAGTCGGCGCGCTTGTTGAGCGGGTTACCGGAACCGTCCGGCACCACGTCCTCCGGCAGCACCACCGGCAGCTGCTCGGCCGGGACCGGCACGTCGCCGCAGGCGTCGCAATGGATGATCGGGATCGGGCAACCCCAGTATCTTTGACGGGAGATGCCCCAGTCGCGCAGGCGGAACTGGGTCTTCTTTTCGCCGAGGCCCTTGGCGGCGAGGTCGGCCGCAATCGCATCGACCGCGGCCTCGTAACCGAGGCCGTCGTACTTGCCGGAATTCACGCAGTACCCGGCCTTGCTGGCGTACCACTCCTCCCAGGCATCGGTCGAGAACCCCTTATCCCTTCCCCCTTCACCCTTCTCTCCGATCACCTGCCTGATCGGCAGACCGTATTTCTGTGCAAAGCCGAAGTCGCGCTCGTCGTGCGCCGGCACCGCCATCACCGCGCCCTCACCGTAGCTCATCAGCACGTAGTTGCCGACCCACACCGGAACCTGCTCGCCGGTGAGCGGATGGGTCACCTTGAAGCCGGTGTCCATGCCCTTCTTTTCCATCGTCGCCATGTCGGCTTCGGCCACGCTGCCCTGCTTGCATTCGGCAATGAAGGCGGCCAGTGCCGGGTTGTTCTGCGCTGCGCGGGTCGCGAGCGGATGCTCGGCAGCGACGGCGCAGAAGGTCACGCCCATGATGGTGTCGGCGCGGGTGGTGAACACCCACAACTGCTCGTCCTTGCCGTCGAGCTGGTACGGGAAGGCGAAGCGCACGCCCACGCTCTTGCCGATCCAGTTGGCCTGCATGGTCTTCACCCGCTCGGGCCAGCCCGGCAGGTTGTCGAGGCCGGACAGCAGCTCATCGGCGTACTGGGTGATGCGGAAGAAGTACATCGGGATGTCGCGCTTTTCGACCAGCGCGCCGGAACGCCAGCCGCGTCCTTCGATCACCTGCTCGTTGGCGAGCACGGTCTGGTCGACCGGATCCCAGTTGACCATCGCCATCTTCTTGTAGATCACGCCTTTTTCGAACAACCGCGTGAACAGCCACTGCTCCCAGCGGTAGTAGTCCGGCTTGCAGGTGGCGAGCTCGCGCGACCAGTCGATCGCGAAGCCGAGCGCCTGCAGCTGCGTGCGCATGTGATCGATGTTGGCGTAGGTCCAGGCGGCGGGCGGCACGTTGTTGGCGATGGCGGCGTTTTCCGCCGGCAGGCCGAAGGCGTCCCAGCCCATCGGCTGCATCACGTTGAAGCCGCGCAGGGTGTGGTAGCGCGCCAGCACGTCGCCGATGGTGTAGTTGCGCACGTGGCCCATGTGCAGCTTGCCCGACGGATAGGGGAACATCGACAGGCAATAGTATTTGGGACGATCGGACGCATCGGCGGCGCGGTAGACCTGGCTGGCTGCCCACTGCGCCTGTGCGGCGCGTTCGATTTCCGAAGGAAGGTATTTTTCTTGCATTGCGGCAACCGCTTAGAATCAAGGCGGCCGATTATACCGCCCGCCGCGCCCCGCCCTGCAGCCGGGAACAGCGGCCACGCCGCGGATCGACCGGTTTTCGACCACACCTGAGGAGAACCCATGAAAACCCTGCTTCCGTTTACCCTGCTTGTCGCTTACCTGCCGGCCCTGGCTGCCCAGCCCGACGTGCTGCCGGTCAAGCAGATCGGTCTGGAACTGGCGCGCGACATCGCCATGGCCTCGGTCGAGGCCTGCCGCAAGGACGGCTACAACGTCTCCGCCGTCGTCCTGGACCGCGCCGGCAACGTGCAGGCCGCGCTGCGCGATACGCTGGCGGCCCGCCACACGCTGGAAATCGCCGAGCGCAAGGCCGGCATGAGCATCATGTCGGGCAGCGACTCCGGCGAATTCCGCGCCGCGCGCGGGGACATCCGCCCTGAGCTCAACCACATCAAGGGCCTCATCGTGATGGACGGCGCGCTGCCGATCCGCGCCGCCGGTAGCCTGATCGGCGCCGTCGGGGTGTCGGGGGCGCCTGGCGGTGAAAAAGATGCTGCCTGTGCCGCCGCGGCGCTGAAGAAAGTGGAAGAACGGCTGGAGTTCGCGATGTAAGACCAACCGGACGGGGTTTCCGCACGCGGATGACACGCCCTGCCCCGCGAGAGTAGTGCGGGGTTGTTGGCGCATACGACTCCACATGGGCTTCAGCCCATAGTGGATCGGAGTACCCACAAGGGGCATCGCGATCCTTCAGGGCTTTAGCGCCTCTACTACCACGGCCCGCCCCTTGCGGGTAAAATGCGGCGTTTTCGCCTAATTTTTACCTATCCTTCAGGGAGTCCCAGCATGTCCAAGAAGCATCCCGTCATTGCGGTCACGGGTTCATCCGGCGCCGGCACCACCACCGTCAAGCGCGCGTTCGAGCATATTTTCTTCCGCGAAAAAATCAATGCCGCCGTGATCGAGGGCGACAGCTTCCACGGACTGTCGCGCGTCGAGTTCAAGGAAGCGGTGAAAAAAGCCGAAGCTGAAGGCAACATGTCGTTCAGCCACTTCGGCCCCGCCGCCAACCGCTTCGACAAGCTGGCCGAACTGTTCGAAACCTACGGCAAGACCGGGGGCGGCCAGAAGCGCTACTACATCCACAGTGACGAGGAAGCTGCCGAGCACAACAAGCGCCTCAATACCAGCCTCAACCCCGGTGAGTTCACCCCGTGGGAAGACGTGCCCGCCGGTTCCGACGTGCTGTTCTACGAAGGTCTGCACGGCCTGGTGAAAACCGACGACATCGACGTCTCCAAGCACGTCGACCTCGGCATCGGCGTGGTGCCCATCGTCAACCTCGAGTGGATCCAGAAGATCCACCGCGACGGCGCCGAGCGCGGCTATTCGGCCGACGTCATCGTCGACACCATCCTGCGCCGCATGCCGGACTACGTGAACTACATCACGCCGCAGTTCTCGCGCACCGACATCAACTTCCAGCGCGTGTCGACGGTCGACACCTCCAACCCTTTCATCACGCGCGACATTCCGACGCCGGACGAAAGCTTCATCGTGATCCGCTTCCGCAATCCGGATGGCGTCGACTTCCCCTACCTGCTGAACATGATCCCGAATTCCTTCATGTCGCGCCGCAACACCATCGTGGTGCCGGGCGCCAAGATGGGCTTCGCCATGGAACTGATCCTGGCACCGATCATCCAGGACATGATCGCGAACAAGAACAAGTGACCCCTTGTTTCCCCCAACAAAAACGGAGCCCACAGGCTCCGTTTTTGTTTACGCCCCAGCGAAACGGTCATCGCCCTCGCCAGGCCGCAGGGTAGTCTGCACGCACGAAGGCCTCGAACGCGTCGGCCGGCTTCGGCTTGCTGAAGTAATAGCCCTGCACCTCGTTGCACCCCTGTTCGCGCAGGAAGGCCAACTGCCCTTCGGTTTCGACGCCTTCGGCGATGGTGAGCAGCCCAAGGCTGCCCGCCAGACTGATGATGGCGCTGACGATGGCGCGGTCTTCCGGGTCTTCGCCGATGTCGCGCACGAAGGATTGGTCGATCTTGAGTCGGTGGACCTTGAAGCGCTTGAGATAGCTGAGCGAGGAATAGCCGGTGCCGAAGTCGTCGATCGACATGCGAACGCCGCGTGCGTTCAGCCGGTCCATCACGGCGATGGCCGCCGGCGCGTCATCCATGGCAACGCTCTCAGTCAGTTCCAGTTCCAGGCACTGCGGCGCCAGACCCGTCTCGTCGAGAATCTGCGTCACCAACTCGGGCAGATGCGGGTGACGAAACTGCACGGCCGACAGGTTGACCGACATCGTCATCGGCGTCAGGCCGGCATCGATCCACGCTTTCATCTGCCGGATGGCACTGCGTAGCGCCCATTCCCCGATGGGTAGGATCTGGCCGCTTTCTTCCGCGATGGGGATGAAGTCGGCCGGCGCGATCATGCCGAGTTCGGGGTGCTCCCAGCGCAGCAGCGCCTCGATGCCGACGAGGCGATCATCCTGCAGCGAGATCTGGGGCTGATAGTGCAATTGCAACTGCTTGCGCTCCACCGCACGGCGCAGCGCGTTTTCCATTTTCAGGCTGTGGGCCGACCGCGCCTGCATTTCCGCAGTGAAGTAACGGTAGGTATTGCGGCCATCGTGCTTGGCACGGTACATGGCCGCATCGGCGCATTTTGAGAGCGATTCGAAATCCTCGCCGTCGCCGGGATACAGGGCGATGCCGATGGACAGAGTCACGCTCAGTTCGAAACCCTCGATCTGATAGGGTTGCCCGACGGCTTCCAGCAGCTTCCCCGCCACGTGCGCCGCGCCTTCGGCTCCGGTGTCAGGCAGGAGCAGGATAAACTCGTCGCCGCCCTGGCGCGAAACCGTGTCCACTTCGCGCACCACCCCCTTCAGGCGATCGGCGACCTCGACCAGCAACGCGTCGCCGATGCGATGGCCGAGCGTGTCGTTGACGTTTTTGAAGTGGTCGAGATCAACGAACATGATCGCCAGCTCGGCATGGTTGCGCTGGGCGGTACTGAGATCGTGCCGGACGCGATCGTTGAGCAGGGCACGGTTCGGCAGACCGGTAAGCGGATCGAAGTGTGCCAGCCGCTGGATATGCGCCTGCGCTTCCTTGTGCTGGGTGATGTCGCTTGAAATGCCGATGTAGTGGCTGACTGCGCCTTGCGCATCGAGCACCCGGATGATCGAGAGCATTTCCGGATACAGCCCCCCGTCCTTGCGACGATTCCACATCTCGCCCTGCCAGCGTCCCTGCGTGGCAATGGCGTCCCACATCGCGCGGTAGAAGGCCTGGTCATGGCGCCCCGAAGCCAGCATGCCCGGCGTCTGCCCCAGCGCTTCGGCCTCGCTGTAGCCGGTGATGGCGCTGAATGCCTGGTTGACCATGATGATGGTGCCCTGCGCATCGGTGATCAGGATCCCTTCGCCGCTCTGCTCGAACACCTTGGCGGCGAGGGCCAGCTGCGCCTCGGCCTGCTGACGCTTGGTGATGTCGATGAAGGTCGCGATCGCGCCCACCACCACGCCGTCGGTGACGATGGGATTCGACCAGTATTCGACCGGGATCGCCACGCCGTCCTTGCGCCAGAACACCTCGTTGGAGACGTTCATCGCCTGGTTCGACAGATAGGCACGATGAATGCTGCATTCGCTTTCCGGATAGGCACTGCCGTCGGCACGAGAATGATGGATGAGTGCGTGGATGCGCTTGTCCAGCACTTCGTCCTCGTTCTGGTAGCCCAGCATTTTCAGGAAGGCCCGGTTGGCGAAGGTGCAGTTGCCGTCGAAATCCACGCCATAGGCCGCCTCGGCCATCGAATCGAGCAGCAGGCGCAGGCTCTCGCGGGAATCGTGCAAGGCCTGCTCCGCCAGCTTGCGCTCGGTGATGTCCTCTCCCGAAGCGAGTATGCCGTTGATCCGGCCCGATTCGTCCCGCAGCAGCACGTTGTGCCAGGCAACCATGCGTTCCTCGCCTTTGCGGGTCAGGATGGCATTTTCCATGTACTCGACGGGTGCGATGTCGCCCTTCATCATCCGGGCGACATTCTCCCTGACGTCCTGCCGCATGCGTTCGGGCAGAAAATGGCCGATCCAGTCCTTGCCCAGTATCTCCGCCTCGGGCGCGCCCAGCATGTCGCAGCCCTTGTGGTTGACGAGCTGCACCCGGCCCTCGGCATCGAGCGCTATCAGCATCACGCCGGCAATGTTCAGGTATTGCTGCGCCTGCTGCCGGGATTGCATCAGCGCCTGTTCCGCCTGCGCGCGCTTGGTGATGTCGCGGGCGACACCCAGCACGCCGACGGGTTTTCCGTCGTCATCCAGCATCGGCGTCTTGATCGTTTCAAACAGCCTGCGGCTGCCATCGTCGGCGAAGCTCAGCCATTCCTCGTTGATGCTGGGTGTGCCGGCGGCCATCGCCGCACGGTCGTGCTCGCGAAAGAAGTCGGCCTGCTCGCGGCCGACAAAGTCGTAGTCGGTCTTGCCGACGATGTCCGCCTCGCTGGCTCCGAAAAACCGTTCGAACATCGGGTTGCAGCTCAGATAGACGCCGTCCGCATCCTTCAGCCAGACCAGGTCGGGGAGCGCGTTGAGCGTGGACTTCAACTGGCGCTGCGCCGCAAGAATTTCGGCAGTGCGCTGGGCGACACGCGCTTCAAGCAGCTGCTTTTGCGCCCGCAACTCGAAAAAAATCCTCGCCAGATACCCCAGCAGCAGGCTGACAAGGATGCCCAGCGCCAGCCGCATCCAGATATCGAGCTGATGAGTCCAGCCCCTGGCCGGCGCAACGCTCAGCGTCCAGGTGGCATTGGGGACTTTCAGGGCCTGCTCCACGGGTTCGATCAAGGGAACCGGCGACGAACGGGCGATGATCTGTTTCTTTCCGCTATCCGGGTGGACGCGCCACAGCTCGTAATCCAGATTCTGATGATCCAGACTCGACAAGTGGGCCATATCCAGCCCGCCGGGCAGGCGCATCACGACAAGGGTGAAGCCCCAGAAAACCGAACGCCCGTTGCCGTCTTGCAGAAAAACCGGCAGCCGCCCGACGACCCCGGTACCGCCCTGTACCAGTTCAAGCGGGCCGGCCAGGGTGAGCCTGCCGCTGTCGCGGGCGCTCAGGGACTCCTTGCGTTGCGTCGGTGAGGCCAGCAGGTCCAGGCCCACCGCCCGCTCGTTCCCCGCCATCGGCGCAACGTCCCGGATCACCCCGCCGGGCGCCAGCGCCAACTCGGATACGCCCGGATAAAACGGCAGCATCTTGCCTGCAGTCGTCTCGAAGTCGGGCACGGCGCCGTTGCCCTGGCGCACCAGAGCTGCCAGGGCATGCGCCGCAGACAGGGCATGCTCGATGGTGTGCTCGATCGCATGGACATGGTCGCCTGCCAGATGCGCAACGCGCACCCGCTCGCGTTCGATGGCATTCCGCTCCAGTTGCCAGACGATCACGCCCGACAACGCTGCAGCGAGCAGAAAGACGACGACGCCCGCCAGCAGGGAACGGGGTGGACGGGACGGACTCAAGGCAGGCATGGCTATGCGCCCGTGGTCATGGAAGAAACCGCCCGCAGGCCGGGACGCGGCATGGTCAAACCACCGCGAACCCTACCAGCGCGATTTCGTCGCCGTCGCTGACCGGTGCGGACTTGTCGGCGAACTGCTTGTTGATGGTGATGTTGAGCTTGGGATTGCCGAGCAGCATCTTCTTCCACATCTCGCCGCGTTTGGACAGCACGAACAGCAGACGCTCGACGTCGGTCACGTCGGGCGGCAAGGCGATTTCGTCCGAGGCCATGCCGAGCGTGTCCACCAGGTCGCCGAAAAACAGGATTTTCACCATCGCTCCCCCCGTATAATTCGTCATTGATCGCCCGATTCTACCCCCGTATGTCCGCCCATCTGCTGGAAAACCTCAACCCCGAACAGCGCGCTGCCGTGACGCTGCCGCATGAATCCGCGCTGATTCTGGCCGGGGCCGGCTCGGGCAAGACGCGGGTGCTGACCACCCGCATCGTATGGCTGATCCAGACCGGGCAGGTATCGCCGCACGGCATCCTCGCGGTGACCTTCACCAACAAGGCTGCCAAGGAGATGCTGACGCGCATTTCGGCGATGCTGCCGATCAACACGCGCGGCATGTGGGTCGGCACCTTCCACGGGCTGGCCAACCGCCTGCTGCGCACGCACTACCGCGAAGCCGGGCTGCCGCAGTCGTTCCAGATCCTGGATTCGCAGGACCAGCTCTCCGCGATCAAACGCCTGATGAAGGCGATGAACGTCGACACCGAGAAATACGAGCCGAAGAAGGTGCAGTGGTTCATCAACGGCCACAAGGAAGCCGGCCGCCGCGCGCGCGACGCCGAGGCTTTCGACGAATACTCGATGCGCATGGCCGAGCTGTACGAGGCCTACGACGCGCAATGCCAGCGCGAGGGCGTGGCGGACTTTCCCGAACTGCTGCTGCGCGCCTACGAACTGCTGTACCGCAACGAGCCGCTGCGCCAGCATTACCAGGACCGCTTCCGGCACATCCTGATCGACGAATTCCAGGACACCAATACGCTGCAGTACCGCTGGCTCAAGCTGTTCGCCGGCCCGCATACCGCGCTGTTCGCGGTCGGCGACGACGACCAGTCGATCTACGCCTTCCGCGGCGCCAACACCGCCAACATGGCCGAGTTCGAGCGCGAGTTCGCCCACGGCAACGTGATCAAGCTGGAACAGAACTACCGCAGCCACGGCCACATCCTCACCGCCGCCAACACGCTGATTGCGCAGAACGCGCATCGTCTGGGGAAGAACCTGTGGACCGCGGAAGGCGAAGGCGAGCCGATCCGCATCTTCGATGCCTACTCCGATCAGGACGAGGCGAGCTTCGTGGTCGACGAGGTGCGCGCGCTCAACCGCGAGGGAATCAACCTCTCCGACATGGCGCTGCTGTACCGTTCCAACGCGCAGTCGCGGGTGCTGGAGCACGCGCTGTTCTCGGCCAGCGTGCCGTATCGGGTGTATGGGGGCCTGCGTTTTTTCGAACGCCAGGAAATCAAGCACGCGCTCGCCTACCTGCGCCTGCTGACCAACCCGGAAGACGACGGCGCCTTCCTGCGCGTGGTGAACTTCCCCACCCGCGGCATCGGCGCGCGCAGCCTGGAGCAGCTGGCCGACTCTGCCGCGCGCTCGGGCGCGAGCCTGTGGCAGGCGGCCTGCACCGGCGGCGGCAAGGTGGCGGGCTTCGCAAAGCTGATCGAGGCAATCAAGGCCGCCACGCGCGACCTGCCGCTGGCGGAAGCGATCGACCATGTGATCGAGGCCACGGGACTCGCCGACTACTACCGCGCCGACAAGGACGGTGCCGACCGCCTGGAAAACCTCAACGAACTGGTCAACGCCGCGGCGCTGTTCTCGGAGGAATCCGAAGAGAACACGCTCGATGCCTTTTTGGCCCACGCCGCGCTGGAAGCCGGCGAGCATCAGGCCAGCGCCGGCCACGATGCGCTGCAGCTGATGACGGTGCACGCCGCCAAGGGGCTGGAATTCCACGCGGTGTTCATCACCGGCCTGGAGGAAGGCCTGTTTCCGCACGAGCAGAGCGCGCACGAGGAAAACGGCCTGGAGGAGGAGCGGCGGCTGATGTACGTGGCGATCACCCGCGCCCGGCGACGACTCTACCTGTCGCACGCGCAGTCGCGCATGCTGCACGGACAGATCCGCTACAGCCTGCCGTCGCGTTTCCTCGACGAACTGCCGGAGCAGGTGCTGATGCACCTGAACCGCCGCAGCGACCCCGGCTACCCGTCAAGCGTCCAGCAACCGGCAGTCGCCTACGGCACGAAGCGCCCGACGCAGGCCGGCAACGACACCGGCTACAAGGTAGGCCAGAGCGTGGCCCACGCCAAGTTCGGCACCGGCATCATCATCGACTTCGAGGGACGCGGCGCCGACGCGCGGGTACAGGTGAAATTCCGCGAGGCCGGCACCAAGTGGCTGGCGCTGGCCTACGCCAAACTGTCGGCCGTCTGAACCTTGTTTTAGAGGGATGCCACGGTGTCGCCGGCTGACGGCGCATCGTCCGCCCACACCGCGAAAATCGCCTGATACGACGCATACAGCGAGCCGAACAGCACCGGCATCGCCACCAGCAGGCCGAGCAGCATCGGCACCAGCGCAGCGAGGAACAGCAGCAGGCCCAGCGTGAGGCCGTTCACCAGCATCGCCGGCCAGTTCCTGGCGACGGCTTTCAGGCTGACGCCCAGCGCGGTGGCCGGACGGGCGCCGCCGAACAGGATCAGCGCGGGTGCGAACCAGGTGGCCATGATCAGCGGCGTGAACAACACCAGCCCGGTCAGTACCGCAGGCATGGCCTGATTCAGGACCGCCTGCATTTCGGCCGGATCTTTCTGCGACTGCGCAGCCGTCATCAGCGCCTGCGGATCGAACCCCATCCCGAGCATCACCTGCCCGATCAGTAGGGTGCCGAGCAACTGCACCGCACCAACGGTCATCAACGGAATGGCGGGACCCTGCACGCCGGCGAGAAACTGCGGCAACTCGAGCTCGTTGCCGTCGTCGAGCGCGCGATAGGCGGCCATGAAGCCGGCCACCATCAGCGGCGACGCCAGTTCAGACAGCGAGCCGCCCACCACGGGGATGAGACCGAGCGCCATCACCACACCGAACAGCACGCCGAAGGCGGCGGACAGCAACAGGGGATTCTTGCGATACATGCGAAAGCCCGCAACCACCCACTGGAAACCCTGGCTGGCCGCGACCTTGCGCGGGATGTCTTGATCGGAAACCGTATTCATGCGGCGGATTTTACCCGACGCATCGTCATCTAATCAGAATTCCTTGATCACCCACATCGGCGGCCGCATGCCGGAATCGAGGCTTTCCTGACGGGCAAACTGGCCGTCGCCCTTCTGGTCGATCAGGTAGTACGGCTTGCCGACCTTGGGGATGACTTTCAGCATGTAGAGCCTGCCGTTGGCGCGGTA
>Ga0154506_1015_pt1 | contig 13052 bp, 17 predicted proteins | sample RifGroE1_FD_115985 | JGI IMG/M metagenome (GOLD analysis project Ga0154506, IMG submission 115985) | Thiobacillus sp. GWE1_62_9
TGGTCTGCTGCAGCATGTCGATCTGCCGGACGACTTAAGGATGCGATAAGAATGCGACTTTAGAGTGAGTTCATCGCATCCCACGAGGAGGTCACCATGTCGCATTCGAACATTCAATCCCGCCGCGTATACGACCCGTTGCTGCGGGTCCTGCACTGGGGCATCGCGCTGTCCGTCGTCGCGCTCATAATAAGCAGCCAGCTGGCCGAAGCGTTCGAGCACGGCCCCTGGGAAAGCGCGGTCTGGAACCTGCACATCCTCGCCGGCTACGCTCTGACCGTGGCCTTGCTGACGCGCCTGCTGTGGGGCCTCGTCGGCCCTGCCAGCGCGCGCTGGCGGGATCTGTGGCACCCCGCGACGTGGAAGGCCAGCCTGAAGACCCTGCGCCTGCCGAGCGCCCATCGCGTCGGACACGACCCCATCGCCAGTCTCGCCTACCTGTTTGCCTACGGCGTGATGGCACTGATGGTCGTCACCGGCCTGGGACTCGCCGCCAGCGAATTCAATACCGGTCCGCTCGCCGCCTGGCTGGGCAGCGCCGGCTGGGTCGAAGACCTGACGGAAGATCCCCACGAATTCGGCTTTGTCCTGATGCTGGGCTTCGTCGGTCTGCACATGGCGGCGCTGGTGTTCCACCAACTGCGCGGCGAACGCGTGGCGCAGAGCATGGTCACCGGCAAGCAATACCTCGATGCCAAGCCGGGGGTGCAGCATGATTAAACGGATTGCATGGGCAGGGTTGATGCTGCTGTCAGCCCACGCTTCGGCCGACAGCCCCGCAAACTTCATGGCGCGCTACGCGCAGCAGGCCGGCGTGGCGGTGACTGCGCTGTCGCCCACTCGCGGCGAAGCGCTCTACCGCAGCGAACATCCCGGAAAAAACGGCGCCATGCAGAGCTGCGCCAGCTGTCACACCGCGAATCCGAAACAGGCTGGACAGACTCGCGTCGGCAAGCGCATCGAGCCGCTGGCGCCGGCCGCCAATCCAGCACGCTTCACCGACGCGGCCAAGGTCGAGAAATGGTTTCGCCGCAACTGCACCGACGTGCTCGCGCGCGAATGCAGCGCGCAGGAAAAGGGCGATTTCATCGCCTTTCTGAACAAGTTCAAATAAGGGGCACAGCATGAATTACCTGTTACGTGGAATCGGGGTGCTGGCGGCAGTCGGCACATTCAGTCTGTTGGCGTTTTCGCTGCCGTCGGGCGGCGAGGCGCGCGGCGACAGTGGCGGCGACGACCTGATGCCCCGCCTCGCCCACAAGAACTGGCAGCAGGAATGCGCCAGCTGCCACCTGGCCTATTCTCCCGCGTTGCTGCCGCGCGCGTCATGGCGGCGCGTGATGGGCGGCCTCGAGCAGCATTTCGGCGAGAACGCCAGCCTTGATCCGGCCACCCAGGCTGATATCCTGCGCTTTCTCGAAGCCAACGCCGCCGACAGCGGCACCAGCCGCATGGGCGACAAGGTGATGCAGCGCATGGACAGGAACACAGCACCGCTGCGCATCACCGAAACCACCTGGTTCGTGAAGAAGCACGACGAGGTGCCGCGCGCGACTTGGACACGCAAGTCGGTAGGCTCCGCCGCCAACTGCGCGGCGTGCCACCGGCAGGCGGAAAAAGGCGTATTCGACGAGGACACGGTCAGGATTCCCAAATGAAACGACGCGATGCGCATCCTGCTGGTTGAAGACGACCGCCTGCTGGGCGACGGCCTCAAGGCCGGACTGACGCAGGCCGGCTACGCGGTCGACTGGCTGCGCGACGGCGAGACGGCGGTGGCCGCCCTGTCCACCGAAGCCTTTGCCGCGGTGGTGCTCGACCTGGGGCTGCCGAAGCGCGACGGCCTGTCGGTGCTGCAATGGCTGCGCGGCCGCCACGACGCGACGCCGGTGCTGATCCTCACCGCGCGCGACCAGCTGGAAGACAAGGTGCGCGGACTCGATCTGGGCGCCGACGACTATGTGCTGAAGCCCTTCGACCTCGACGAGATCGCCGCCCGCCTGCGCGCGCTGGTACGTCGTGCCCACGGGCGTCCCGAGCCGGTGCTCACGCTGGGCGAGATCGAACTCAATCCGGCAGCGCGCACGGTCACGCGCGCCGGCGAGGCCGTCGAACTGACCCCCCGCGAATTCGACCTGCTGCATCTGCTGCTGCAAAACGCCGAACGGGTTCTGACTCGGCGCGCCCTGGAAGAACAGCTCTACACCTGGAACGACGCGGTCGACAGCAATGCGCTCGAAGTCCACATCCACCATCTGCGCAGGAAGCTCGGAGGCGAACTGATCCGCACCGTACGAGGCGTCGGCTACATGGCCTCGGCGACGCCCAGCGCATGAGCACAACCACGGCCTATTCGCTGCGCCGCCGGCTGGTCTGGCTGCTGACCAGCACCGTGGCGGCGATCTGGCTGCTGTCCGTGCTGGTCGTCTACCAGCGCGCCCACCACGAAGCGGACGAACTGCTCGACAACCAGCTGACGCAGGTGGGCGAAACCCTGCTGGCGATCGTGGCCGGCGGCGAGGTCGAACATTTCGTGAAGGAATTGCACGAGCATGCCCGACGCTACCCGGTGCCGATCGCATTCGAAATCTGGCATGCTGAGGACGGCAGGACGCAGCGCCTGGTAACGTCACCCGGCCACGCCGGATTCGAGACGACCATGGCGGCAGGCTTCAGCGAAAACCCGCATCAGGGGGAACGCTGGCGCTTTTATGCAGTGCAGGACGACGACGCGGAATACCGCGTGGTGGTCGGACAGGCTCACGCAGCGCGCGAACGGCTGGCGCGCGAGATCGGGCTGTCGCTGCTGCTGCCGGCGATGCTGGCGCTGCCGCTGATGGCGCTTGCGGTGTGGTGGGTCGTCAGCCGCGCACTACGACCGGTGGACGCGGTGGCGCAGCAGGTCGGCGCACTCGATGCGCAGGCGCTGGCGCCGCTCGACGAGGCCGTTCCGTTGCCAAGCGAAATCGTGCCGCTACGCACCGCACTCAACGCACTGATCCGGCGCGTCGCCGAAGCCTTCGACAACGAACGCCGCTTCACCGCGGATGCCGCGCACGAATTGCGCACCCCACTGGCAGCCCTGAAAGTGCAGGCGCAGGTGGCGATGCGTGCGCAGGCGGACGACAGCCGGCAGCACGCGCTGGTGCAGGTGATCGCCGGCGTCGACCGCATGACGCACCTGGTCGAGCAGCTGCTGACCCTGGCGCGCGTCGACCCGGCACGCCAGGACATTGCGCCGCAATCGCTTGATCCGGCTGCGCTGATCGCGGAAGTCTGCAACGAAATGCGCCCGCAGGCACAACGGCAAGGACAATCGCTGAACGTCGACGCCGCATTGGGCTGCACGATTGCAGTCGCGCCGGCCTGGTTGCAGATCGCGCTGCGCAACCTGGTCGACAATGCGCTGCGTTATGCAGGCGAGGGGGCACGCATCGAGGTGCGCCTTGTCCCCACCGCTTCAGGCTGCGCGCTGAGCGTGGCAGACGACGGTCCCGGCGTGGTCTCCGAATTGCGCACACGACTGACCGCGCGCTTCGTGCGTGGCGAGACCGAAGGGGAGGGGTGCGGGCTGGGCCTGTCGATCGTTGCCCGCATCGCAGCCCTGTCACATGCCCGGCTGAAACTCGACGACGGCCTGCCGCGCGCAGACGGCGGCTGCGGCTTCGCCGCCACGCTGCATTTCAGCCATGCGCCCGGACGGGCCTGAGCCCCTACAGCGGCAAAATATGTCCGCCGCTCAGACTCAGTAGCCCCGTCCGCCGGGCCCCATTCCTCCGCCCCCGCCCGGACCCATCCGGCTGCCAGGCCCCATGCCGTCAGGCGGCATGTCTGGCAGGGTCTTGCCCTGCGCCTTGGCGCGTTCCTGCATCTGCTTGTGGTGTTCCAGGCGTATCTGCTCGCGTTCCTGCTGGGTTTTAGCAGCTCGCATGCGAGTCTGGTACTCGGCGCGCTCCTGCTGCGTCATCAGTTCAGAGCCATAAATTTGCTCGCGATCCTGGGTCTGGACCTGATCGCGGGATGGCATGTGATTGTCTGCCTGCGCCGGATTGGCCAGCGCCATGCCCAGGGAAAAGGCCGTCAGCAATACGTGTTTCATCGTGGTCTCCTGTACGACAGTGAAAAAAGCCGCCCACGCGACTGCGTGGGCGTCCGACAACACCTCCTATCAATCTAGTACAAAACGCCCACTTATTCAGGCCCGGGCTTGCCCGATCCCGTTTACGCGGCGCTAGGGCGCAACCTGAATCGCCGTCACGGTATAGGCGCCATCGATATCCTCGGCATGGAACGTCACCCTGTCGCCCACCTTGAGGCCGTCCAGCAGTTCGGGCGGCTGCACCCGGAACACCATGCTCATCGGCGGCATGTCGAGATTGGCGATCGGACCGTGCCTGAGGGTGATCTTGCCGTTCGCCGCATCGATCTTGCGCACCACGCCTTCGCTCATCGCACGGGTCTGGGCGGCGGCGGGCTGGGTCACGGGCTCGGCGTATATCGGCGCGGATATCGCCATTGCGGCCAGCAGGGGAATCCATGTTTTCATTTTTCAGCTCCTTGTTTCGGGTTGATGGTGAGGGTGCCGCGCATGCCGGCTTCGTAGTGACCGGCGATCAGGCAGGCGAATTCGAAGCGTCCCGCGCGGTTGAAATGCCAGACGATTTCACCGGAATTGCCCGGGTCAACATGCACCATGTAGGGCTCGTCGTGCTCCATGTTCGGAAATTTGGCCATCATGGCGGCATGTTTCGCCAGTTCGCCTGGCGTGCCGATCACCATTTCGTGCAGCATGCGGCCCCGGTTCTTGACGACGAAATGCACGGTGTCGCCTTCCTGCACGGTGAGCGTGTCAGGCGTGAAACGCATGGCATCGGTCATGACGATGGTGATCGTGCGGGTGACCTGCGCGGGCCGGCCGGCGATGCCCCAGGCGGTCTGTTGGGCGACGGGGTCCACGGCCGGCGCGTGCTTCTTCTCGCCATGCGCCTGAGCGGTCAGGGTCGCGGCCATCGACAGCAGTGCGATCAACAACAGAGCGGGTTTCATCTCATCTCCTGAAATCAATGGCCGGCATGGCCGGTGGGTTTGCGTACGGTAACTTCGACGTCGTTCGGCGTACCCTGGGGCGAAGCGGATTGCGGCGCACGCACCGGCTCAGCCACCGTCCCCTCGACTTCGCGCGCCACCGTGCCAGGCGGATGCTTGAACCAGCCGGGGTCGGAATAATCGCCGCGCTTCTGCTCGCGCCGCACCTTCATCACGGTGAACATGCCACCCATCTCCACCGCTCCGAACTGGCCCTGGCCGGTCATCATCGGCAGCGTGTTGTCGGGCAGGGGCATTTCCATTTCGGCCATGTCGGCCATGCCGCGTTCGCCCATCACCATGTAGTCGGGGACCAGCTTCGTGATCTTGCCGGCCAATCCGCTGTGGTCGACCCCGATCATCGTCGGCACGGCATGTCCCATCGCGTTCATCGTGTGGTGGCTCTTGTGGCAGTGGAAGGCCCAGTCACCTTCCTCGTCGGCGAGGAACTCGACCTGCCGCATCTGGCCGACCGCGATGTCGGTGGTCACCTCCGGCCAGCGCGAGCCCTTCGGCGTGGGCCCGCCGTCGGTGCCGGTCACCTCGAATTCCACCCCATGCAGGTGGATCGGATGGTTGGTCATGGTGAGGTTGCCGATGCGGATGCGCACACGGTCGTTGAGCCGCACGTTGAGGCTGTCGATGCCGGGAAACGCACGGCTGTTCCAGGTCCACAGATTGAAGTCGAGCATGGTATTGACCGAGGGCGTGGCGCTGCCGGGGTCGATGTCGTAGGCGTTGAGCAGGAAGCAGAAGTCGCGGTCGACCGTCTCGATCAGCGGGTGCCTGCCCTTGGGGTGCGTCACCCAGAAACCCATCATGCCCATCGCCATCTGCGTCATTTCGTCGGCGTGCGGGTGATACATGAAAGTGCCGGGGCGGCGCGCGATAAATTCATAGACGAAGGTCTTGCCCGGCTTGATCTGCGGCTGCGTCAGCCCGCCGACGCCGTCCATGCCGTTGGGCAGCCGCTGGCCGTGCCAGTGGATGGTGGTGTGCTCGGGCAGGCGGTTGGTGACGTAGATGCGCACGCGGTCGCCCTCGACCACCTCGATGGTGGGGCCGGGCGACTGGCCGTTGTAGCCCCACAGGTGCGCCTTCATGCCGGGCGCGATTTCGCGCACTACCGGCTCGGCGACCAGATGAAACTCCTTCGCCCCGTTCTTCATCCGCCACGGCAGCGTCCAGCCGTTCAGCGTCACCACCGGATTGTAGGGGCGCCCGCTGGACGGTGCCAGCGGCGGCTGGGTGGCGGGCGTATCCATGCTGACGATCTCGGGGAGTGCCGCCATCGCTGTCGGACTCACGCTGGCCGCTGCGACCGCGCCGGTGAGCTTGAAAAAATCACGTCTTGAAGTCATGAAAAATCCTTATTAAGTCTTGTCCACCAAGGACGCTACGAAAACACTTGATGCTTTTCTTCGCATCCTTTCGGGCGTTTCGTGGATACCTCGTTTGTTCAGTGCCCGCCCCCCGCATCGGCGGAAGCAGCAGCGGTACGAGGGGCCATCGTCGTTTTGCCGGGCGCGCCAACCAGCGCCATCTTCAAATCGGCGTCGGCCAGCCAGAAATCGCGCTGCGCCTCGATGGCGGCGTTGACCGAGGCAATCTGCGAGCGCGCATCGGCCAGCAGCTCGAACACGCCGATCAGCATGCCGTTGTAGCGCAGCAGGTTCTCCTCGGAGATGCGCTGCTTGAGCGGCACCACCTCGTCGCGCAGATGTCGGGCGATCGCGTACTGGCTCTGCTGCATGGCGTAGGATTCACGCACTTCGGAACGCGCATTGACCGCGATTTCGCGCGCGCGCTCCAGCGCCTGGCGATAGCGTGACTCGGCCTGCACCACGCGGGACTGGCCCCAGTCGAACAAGGGCAGTTCGAAGCTGATTTCATAGCCGCGCTGTTGCGGCGCCTCGTTCGATCCGTTGTTGATGATGCCGAGCTCCAGTACGTTGATGAAGCGCGTGCTGCGCGTGAGCCCCATATTCCTTGCCAGGGCCTCGGTCTGCAGCCGGGTCATCTGCAGATCGATCCGCGACGCCATCGCCTGCTGCTCGACATCCGGCAGCCGCGGCAAGGCCGCGGGCAGATCGGGCAGGCGCTCGGGCAATTGCACCTTGTCCCCATTGGCCAGGCCCATCAGCCGGACCAGGCGTTCGCGCGCTTGCCCCTTCGCCTGGTCGGCGCGCGCCAATGCCAACGCGGCGTCGGCATAGAACGACTGTTCACGGGCCTGCTTCAGTTTGCTCCAGTTGCCCACCTGCGCCATGCGTCGCGCCAGTTCGGCGCCGGCTCCGGCCGCCTCCATCGCCTGCTGCTGGTAACGCGCGGTCTGGCCGGCAGCCACCGCGACAACCCAGGCCTTGCGGGTCTCTGCCGCCAACTGCAGCACCTGCAGCACCAGCGCACGCCGGGTCTGTTCGAACAGGCGCTGCTCGATGTCGGCACGCATCGGCATCGTCAGCAGCCGAGCCAGGTTGAGATGCAGACTGCGCTCCCATTCCACCTCCGCCCCCCGGGTCAGCCGGCCGATGGAAAAGCCCGGGTTGGGCAGGCGCTGCGCCGCCACCCAGTCGGCCTCGGCGATGCCGAGCGTGTTGAATGCCGCCTGCAGGCCGGGATTGTTCAGGAGCGCGATCTGCACCGCATCGTCGGCACTGAGCGGTTGCAACAGCAGGGCGTCGATGCGCGCCTGCGTCTGGCTGCGGCTGTCGTCGTCGCGCGACCAGACCACGTCTTGCGGGATATGCGGACGGGTCGCGGACTGGACCGCATCGAACCCGCCGTCCCGGGAAAAGCTCGCACACCCGCCGAGCAAGGTGAGCGACAGCACGGCAAGGACGAGCGCGCGGGGAGGGAATGGCATCGTGTTCATGGTGATCGCCTCAGTGTCCTTGGTTGCCGTGTTGCGCCTGGCCGCCGTCATCCGCGGTGTCGCCGCCTGGTTGCGCTTCGCGCAGATAGGTGCGCCAGCCGCCGATTTCGCCGACCCGCTCGTTGGCCTCGCGCCAGTCCTGCAGCGGCTCGTCGCGCCAGCCCTGATAGGTGTTGAACGGCGCAGGCGCAGCCGTTTCGGGAGAGATGGGCTCGGCAGCCTGCGCCGTGGACGCCGACAAGGCCCAGACACAGGCCAGCCGAAACAAGGGTGCACACGCCCGCAGCGCCGCACGACGGAATACAGCATTCAACATGTTGAACCTCGCAAACCTCGCGGCGAATCCGCCGCGGTCAAAATCGGGTGACGCGCCGGCTGGCGGCGCGCGATTCAGGCGAGGGTGGGTCGGGGGGGTCGCTCGGGACCGTCGGGGACGAAGCTGCTGGACAGCGCGACTGGATAAGACGTATAGCTCTGCGTCATGGGCATCACGGCTCCGGTCAGCGAAACCGGGACCGGCAAGCTCGACGCCAGCGCGCACACGGCACAGTGCTTGCAGTCGTGCTGTGCAGGCGGCGCATCCGGTTGTTCGGACTCATGGCAGCCTGCCATCATGTCGTCGGCCATTGCCATCTGCTCCGCCGCAGCCTGGTGCGACAACGCGCAGCCCAGCATGGAAGCAGACGCAAACGTCTGTACCGGCAGGGCCAGCATCAACAGCATCAGCAGGAATCTGTGAAATCGGGAACGCACGCAGGCAGTGTAATCAAAAAACGAAGGCTGCCCAAGAGACCGCGCAGGCTCGTCCGGGTTCCCTGCGAGCCGAGCTGTCGTCAGGAACGACGCCGGCGCGGCTCGTAATGCACCACGGCACGCATGATTTCGGAATAGGGAAATTCGCTGCTGCCGCCGAAGTGCTCGATGCCCTGCAGCACGGTGGCGGCGATGTCGGCGGTTTCATCCGCCGCGCCCTCCATCGCGTCGGCCAGCCCGCGCACGCCGCCGCACTGCGCACGGATCTCCTTGCCGAAGGGCCACGGCGCATCGGGATTGATCTTCAGCGCGAACTGCGCATTTTCGTGCAGCGCCTGATAAAACGTCAGGCAGTGTTCGCGCACAGCAGGATCTCCGCAGGCGATCGCTTCGCGTTCGGCGAGATTAAGCTTGCGCGAACGACCGCAGGCGACGCAACGCGACAGCAGCGCGCGCTCGAACGGACAGCTGTGTTCGATATAGGCCTTGCGGGCCAGTTTGTAAGCGTCTTCGTTGTACTCAGCCATATTCAGCTTAAGGACAAAGTTGTCCAGAAACCGTAGCGAGCGGTTGATAGCCGGGTGAGCCTGCAGCACAGCAACCGGAATGTACTGAAGTACATGAGGATTGCGAGCAGCGCGCGATCCCGGATATCGGCCGCGCAGTAGGTTTATGGATAACTTTTACCAATCGTCGCCGGAAAGGGTCTTCTCCAGCTCGCGCTCGGCAGTCAGTGTTTCCTGGGCAGCGATTTCGTTCTCGGCGAAGATCATCTTGTACTTGTCGCCGGTCTTGGGGTCGAGCGTCTTGCGCAGTTCGTTGGTGTGCGCCTTGGCTTCCTTGAAGGTCGCCCACTCGCCCTGTTTTTCCAGTACTTTGAACATTCCCATGCGGAAAACGTAGTAAGGCATGATTCCTCCTCAGCTCAATTTGCCGTGGCAGTGCTTGTACTTCCTGCCCGACCCGCACGGGCAGGGGTCGTTGCGGCCGACCTTGGGATAGGCCTCGCCCGCCGTTTCGGAGACGCCAGACCCGGCCTCGGCGAAATCGCGTCCTTCATCGTACTCGGTATGCTGGAACTGGATATTCGACGGTTCCTGCGGTTCGACCGCCTGCACATCCTCGGGCGCACGCACCTGCACGGTGGTGGTGATCTGCGTGACCTCGGCCTTGATCGCGGTCAGCATGGCGGAGAACAGCTCGAACGCCTCGCGCTTGTATTCCTGCTTGGGCTGCTTCTGCGCATAGCCGCGCAGATGGATGCCCTGGCGCAGGTGATCGAGCGCCGACAGATGTTCGCGCCAATGGCTGTCGAGGCTCTGCAGCATCACCGCGCGCTCGAACTGGCGCAGGCCCTCGTCGCCGACCTGGGCTTCCTTCTCCTTGTACAGCGCGTCGGCGGCCTCCATGATCCGCTTGCGCAGGCCTTCCTCGTTGAGGGTTTTGTCCTCGTCCAGCCATTGCTGCAGCGGCAGGTCGAGCGAGAACTGCCCGGCCAGGGATTTCTCCAGGCCCGCCACGTCCCACTGCTCGTCCATGCTGCCCGGTGCGATGTGCAGGTCGATCGCCTCGTTCAGCACGTCGTCGCGCATGGCGCGGATCGTCTCGCCGATGTCGGCGCTCGCCAGCAATTCGTTGCGCTGTTCGTAGATGACCTTGCGCTGGTCGTTGGAGACGTCGTCGTATTCGAGCAGCTGCTTGCGGATGTCGAAGTTGCGCTGTTCGACCTTGCGCTGCGCGTTCTCGATCGCGCGCGTCACCCAAGGATGCTCGATCGCCTCGCCCTCGGGCATCTTCAGGCGGTTCATGATCGCGGCGACACGGTCGGAGGCAAAGATGCGCAGCAGCGGATCTTCCAGCGACAGGAAGAAACGGCTGGAGCCGGGGTCGCCCTGGCGACCGGAACGGCCGCGCAACTGATTGTCGACGCGGCGCGATTCGTGGCGTTCGGTGCCGATGATGTGGAGGCCGCCCGAGGCCAGCACGGCGTCGTGGCGCACCTGCCAGTCGGCCTTGAGCGCCGCGGTACGCGCATCCTTCTCGCTGTCGGACAGCGCTTCGTCGTTGCGGATCGCGTCAATTTCCTTCTGGATACTGCCGCCCAGCACGATGTCGGTGCCGCGGCCCGCCATGTTGGTGGCGATGGTGATGCCGCCCGGCATGCCCGCCTGCGCGATCACCTCGGCTTCGCGCGCGTGCTGCTTCGCGTTCAGCACGTTGTGCGGCAGACCGGCCTTGGTCAGCTCGGCCGACAGGTGTTCGTTCGCCTCGATCGAGGTGGTGCCGACCAGCACCGGCTGACCGTTGGCGTTGCGCGCACGGATGTCGTTGATCACTGCTTGGTCGCGTTCGGCAGCGGTACGGTAGACCTGGTCGTGCTCGTCCTTGCGGATCATCGGCCGGTGGGTCGGGATGACCACGGTTTCCAGCCCGTAGATGCTCTGGAATTCGAAGGCTTCGGTATCCGCAGTGCCGGTCATGCCCGACAGCTTCTGGTACATGCGGAAATAGTTCTGGAAGGTGATCGACGCCAGCGTCTGGTTCTCCTTCTGGATCGCCACGCCTTCCTTGGCCTCCACCGCCTGGTGCAGGCCTTCCGACCAGCGGCGCCCGCTCATCAGACGACCGGTGAATTCGTCGACGATGATGACCTCGTCGTTCTGCACCACGTAGTGCTGGTCCTTGAAGAACAGCGCATGCGCGCGCAGCGCAGCGTAGACGTGGTGCATCAGCATGATGTTGGAGGCGTCGTACAGGCTGCCGCCGGGCTGCAGCAGGCCCATCTCGGTGAGGATTTCCTCGACCTTTTCATGCCCCGCTTCGGACAGCAGCACCTGGCGCGACTTCTCGTCGACCGAGTAGTCGCCTTCCGATTCCTCGTCCTTCTGCCGTGTCAGGCGCGGCGGCACCAGATTGACCTGCTGGTACAGCGCGGTGTTCTCCTCCGACTGGCCGGAGATGATCAGCGGCGTGCGGGCTTCGTCGATCAGGATCGAGTCGACCTCGTCGATGATGCCGTAAGCCAGCGGACGCTGCACCTTCTCGCTCATCTGGTAGACCATGTTGTCGCGCAGGTAGTCGAAGCCGTATTCGTTGTTGGTGCCGTAGGTGATGTCGGCGGCGTAGGCGGCCTGCTTGGCATCGTGCGGCATCTGCGACAGGTTGATGCCAGTGGTCAGACCGAGGAAGCCATACAGCCGCCCCATCCATTCAGCGTCGCGGCTGGCGAGGTAATCGTTCACCGTCACCACGTGCACGCCCTTGCCGGTCAGCGCATTCAGGTAGGCCGGCAGCGTCGCCATCAGCGTCTTGCCCTCGCCGGTGCGCATCTCGGCGATCTTGCCGTCGTGCAGTACCATGCCGCCGACCATCTGGACGTCGAAGTGGCGCATGCCGAGCACCCGCCGGGAGGCTTCGCGCACCACGGCGAATGCTTCCGGCAGCAGCTTGTCGAGCGACTCGCCTTTTTCAAGCCGCGATTTGAACTCGGCGGTCTTGCCGGCCAGTTCGGCGTCGGACAATTTCTCCATCGCCGGCTCCAGCGCGTTGATCGCTTTCACCTTTTGCAGGTATTGTTTGACCAGCCGGTCGTTGCGGCTGCCGAAGACTTTTTTGAACAGGGATTGCAGCATGAGGAATCCGAAATGCGCGCAGGACGCGGTAAATCGTTGAATTTTAACATAGCGCCACAGGCTTCCTGTGACGCCTTCAAGACAGCGTCATGGGCTTCCCATGACAGCCGCGCGGCACGCCCATGAGTGCGACCAGCCTCGCCGACCTGCTCGCCAGCCAGCTGCCGAACGGCCTCGCCGTGCGCGCCCGCGCCCTGCTCGGCACCCAGGCCGCACTGGAGCGTGCCCTGCCCGCCGCGCTGGCCGGCCACGTGCGCGTGATGCAGCTGGAAAACAGCGTGCTGAGCCTCGCCTGCGACAGCGGCGCCGTCGCCAGCCGCCTGCGCCAGCAGACCGGCACCCTGATGGCCGGCCTCGGCAAGCAGGGCGTCGTCGTGGTCGATGTGCGCATCAGCGTCAATCCCGAACTGCTGGCGCGCTACGTCCACCCGGTCGAGAAACACGGCCTGCCGCCCGCCGCGCTGGAGGGTCTGGCTCACCTGAACACGGAAATCGAGGACGGGCCGCTGAAGGACGCGATCGGCCGCCTGCTGCAACACCACCGGAAGCCCTGATTCCGGCGCCCTCCCAGCCATGTGGCCGGAATGCGCCGCGTTCTATGCCGGGCGCACGCCTGCAGCTTGTCGGCGGCTCAGCACCACCAGCGCGATGCCGCCCAGAATGGCCATCGAAGCCAACATCAGGCGCAGCGTGACCGGCTCGTCGAG
>Ga0154506_1206_pt2 | contig 13003 bp, 11 predicted proteins | sample RifGroE1_FD_115985 | JGI IMG/M metagenome (GOLD analysis project Ga0154506, IMG submission 115985) | Thiobacillus sp. GWE1_62_9
GAAACCCCAGCCCCCCGCCCTGCACCTTGCCGTCGCTGGAGCGGATCGGCGCAGCCGTATCGCTGATCGCGATTGTTGCGCCATCCTTGCGACGGATCACCGTATGGCTGTCCAGTCCGACCACGGCATTGCGCTGCAGCGCGAGTTCGAGCGGGCTGGCGACGGATGCACCGCTTTGATCGTTGACCAACGGCAGCACGTCGGACACCCGTCGACCTTGCGCTTCAGCACTGCGGATGCCGGCCAGTTCCTCCGCCTTGGGATTGAGGAACTCGATCAGGCCCTCCGCATCGGTGACCACCACCGCGTCGCCGATGGATTCGATGGTCACCCGCAAGCGCTCCTTTTCCACCAGCAAGTCGGCGTGCTTGCGTTCCAGCGCCGTCACCAGCCGGCCGATATGGTCGGCCATGTGATTGAACGCCAGCTTGGTTTCGCGCACCTCGGGCGGAGATCCATAGGACAGACTAACGCGCGCGCCGAAATCCCCGCTTTCGATGGCGCGTGCGGTCGAACGCAAGGCATATAGGCCGCGCAGGTTGGCCTGGAGATTCCAGCGCAGCAACAGCATCACCCCCACCAGGCTGCCGATCGCCAGCAGGGTGAAGCGCAGCGCCAGCACCCATAGCCCCTGAATCGACGGCCCGGCGTCGAGCGAGATCGACGCCCTGCCATAGGATGCGCCCCCCACCACCATTTCCGCGCTCGCCTGCGAGGCGTGCACCCCCAGGATGGCGGAAAACCAGGCCGGATAGGCCTGCGGCTCAGGCGGCGTACGCGTCCCGAACGCAATCTTCGGCGACACGAAATGCGCACTGAGGATATGCGGGGCCCGGGCATGCGCTTCGATCGCCTGCTCGATGGCGGGATAGTCCCGCAGCAGCACATGGTCCTGTATCGCCGCCATCATCGCGCTCAGCTCGCGCTCGGCGCCAATATCCAGATTCTGCTGCGCACGCTCCTTGAGCGGCAGGCCCAGCACCGCCAGCGTCGCCAGATACATTGCCAGCACCAGCACGAATATCGCCCCCAGAATGCGGGCCTGCAGGCTGAAGCGCGAACCGCGTACGACCTGCACTTCACTCATTCAGCGGTACCTGGGTCTGTCTGAAGAATGCCCGGTAATTGGCGTAGTCGCGGTCATCTGCCGCAACGAAGCCGCGCGCCTTGGGCAAGCCCAGCGACCGGGCGGCGAGTTGCAGCACGCGCCGCCCCTCCGGGTCGCTCGCCATGCCGATGAAAGCCTTCCGGACCTTGTCCCCTTCTGCCGCACCGATCCGCGGCGACGCCATCACCGCGAGGTCGAAGTAGGGTTCCGACTCGGCCAGCACCCGATATTCCAACTGACGCCGCTGGGCGAAATCGGCCATTACCTGATGATTCACCCCGGCCGCGACCACCTGGCCCGACATGAGCTGACCCATCGCCGCCTCCTGATTGCCGGAGAACAGCGGCGTCACCTTGACGCCGGCACGCAACAGCATGTCCATCGGCACGTAATAGCCCACGAAGGCGTAGGGATTGGCAAAACTCACCGGCTGGCCGGCCAGCTCCGACAGCGTTCTGACCGGCGAGCTGTCGAGCACCACCAGCTGCCCGCGTATGCCCTGCGAATCCTGCCGGGCCAGAACACGCCAGCCCAGCTGATCGCGCTTCGGCGTAAACAGATGGTTGGTGTAGGCGAAATCCAACTGGCCGGCCACCACGCGGTCGGTGGTGTCGTTGGCCGTGCGCCCGATATGCAGTTCCAGCGGCACCCCGGAACGCGCCGACACATAATTCAGAATGGGATTCCAGTAAGCGGCGGTCGCCTGCAGACTGCGGTGGTTAAGCACGCCAAAGGCGTAGGGGGCGGTTGGCGCAGCCTGAACCGCTGTGCCCAGCATCAAGGCCAGGCACATCCATATTCTCCTCATGTTGTCTCCACGTAGCGTATTTGTTATGGGGGGAGCCATTGTTTTTATGCCGGGAGTGTACCGTGACGTCCCGCAATTTCCCAAGCGTCCGAGCCCGCTTCTCCCTGTTCACGGGTACCCGGGCATGCGCGGATCGGCATGCCGGCAGACGTTTCGCATTACGGGCTAGAATTCAGCTTCACATTAACATTGCTGCCAGGTGCCATCATCGACTGCCTGCTCTTCCAAGACGCCACCTTCCGGGCGATTGCATTCGAAGACATCAGCGACCACGTCGGCCAGCCCGATCGCTTCGTCTGGGTCGAACTGAAATCCCCCGATACCCGCACCATCACGCGTCTGGGCGACGAACTGGGTCTGCATGCACTGGCGCTGGAAGACGCCATCTCCACCCATCAGCGTCCCAAGCTCGAGGAATACGACAAACACGTTTTCATTGCCACGCGCACAGTGCAGCTGTGGGAGTCGCGCATGGAACTCGGCGAGACGCACCTGTTTGTCGGCAGCAATTACGTCATCGCCATCCGCCACGACAACGGCGCAGGCTACCAACGGGTGGTCGACCGACTTCAGCGCCGCCCCAGCGGCATCCAGGCAGCCACGCCCTATGCGCTGTATCTGGTGCTCGACCTCATCGTCGACCAGTTCAGGCCGGTGATCGAAAACATGCAGGACCGCTTCCAGTCTCTCGAAAGCCAGCTGATGAGCGGAGAGCGGTCAGGGCGCGCCATACTGGAGCGGCTATACGAAATGAAACGCGACCTGACCCTGTTGCGCGATGTCGCCGAACCGATGCAGGACATCACCCAGGACCTGATCCGCCTGCATCCCGCGCTGACCCCCAAGGAACTCAGGGCGTACTACCGCGACATCCACGACCATGCGGTGCGTGTGTCGGCGGCCATCGATCGCCTGCGGATGTCGACCTCGGATGCGATGCAGTTCCATCTCGCCTCGCTGTCGCTGAAGCAGAACGAATCGGTGCAGAAACTGGCCGGCTGGGGCGCGCTGCTGGCACTGCCCACGGTGGTATTCAGCCTCTACGGGATGAACTTCGAATTCATGCCGGAACTGAAATGGACGTGGGCCTACCCGGCGCTATTGCTGGCAACCGGCGCCGCGGTGCTGGTGCTGTACCGGCGGTTGAAGCGGCGCGGCTGGATCTAGCCGAACCCTTTATCCACGAAACAGCACGAAGAACGGCTTCCCCCTGCGCTGACCATGCGAAGTCGCTTCGGGGCTTTCGTGTTCGTCGTGGAGGAAGGCTTTCAACGCGGCGAGGCGCGCGCGTAGCGGACACGCGTGCCTGTCGTTTCATCGCGATCGAGCCATACCACGTGCAGAAAGCCGGCGGCATCCAGCGTGGCCACGGGGTCCGACTGCGCGCCCGGACCATGCGCCGCAGGAACGGCCACATCGTCGCCGAAGGCCTCGCCGTCCCAGTCGGACAGCCACACGTCGGGCGTCCCGTCGCGGGCGTCGTCCCACAACGCCACCAAACGCCCGCCGCCATCGCCCACGACCAGCGCATGCCATTGCGCCATGTTGTCGCCGAAGTTGTCCTGCACGCGCACGTTCTTGCCGAAGCGACGCGCGCCGGCATCGAACGCGGCAAAGACGTCATAGCCGGACAGGAAATCGCGCTTGTCGAGCCATACTGCAGCCACGCCCTTTGCCCCCCAGGCGGCAAGCGTCGGCCGCATCGCGCCGGTGCCGGCACCCAGTCCTCCCGGTGCGCTGCCGCTCTTGATGTCGGTCAGCCGTACGGGCGGCGCAAACCTTTCCCCATCGCGGCTGTGGCTCACCATCGGCACGGTATGGCGACTGCGGCGATCCTCCCACGCCACGCTCACGCTGCCGTCGCCGGCCACCGCCAGCGCAGGCCAACCCTGCTCATCGGAGGGCGCACGCGCCTCCACCGGGTGCGCGGCCTTCACGCCGAGCGCATCCGCCTTCAGCGCCAGCCGGGCGACGACGATGCGGCGGAATCGCCCCGCCTGTTCGGCCCACGCCGCGTAGAGCGCGTCTCCGCGCATGGCCAGCGTCACCTGCGCCGCCTCGGCCTTGGTCAGCTGCAGCGCCGGGCCGCCGGGCAGCACGCGCGCATGCACGGTGCCAGCTTCTTCCCATGCCGCCACAAAGCGGCCATCGCCCAGCGCCAGCACTACAGGCTCGAAGCAGTCGGCCCGGCTCAGCCGGATTTCCGGCTGAAATGCGGCCGCAGCTGCCGGCTTCATCGCCAGATAGCACTGCGGGCTGCCGTCGCGGTTGTCCTCCCACACCACGCCCACGGTATCGCCCGACACCGCGACGCCCTGGCGATTGGCCGATTCGATGTGCGGGTAGATCGCTGCGCCCTGAACCGAATTGACGGTGAGCGGTGCGCTCCACTCCCACGCGGCCTGAGCCGGCCACGCCAGCACGACCAGCAGCAGCGCGGCCGCCCTCACGATTTGCTGCCCAGGAACTCGAGCAGGGTCTTCTGCTTGTAATGCCCGCCGCGCACGTAGCGGTCGTAATCGCGGAAATCCTGCACCGTCTTGAAACCCGGGATCTGCACGATCTTGTCGCCCTGCGGCGTCAGATACACGAACAGCGGGGTGGCGAAGGCCTGCAGCCGCACCCCCAGTTCGGCTTCGGTGATGCGCTCGCCGGATGGCAGGGTCAGCCGCTTGCCCGATTCGGCATCGACGTACACCAGCTCGTAGTTCTGCGTGTACAGCTTCTTCAGCGCCGCATCGGAAAAGGTCTTCTTGTTGGTGTGGTCGCACCAGGCGCAGCCATAGCGGCCGAAGTACAGAAAGATCGGTTTGCCGCTCGCATGCGCAGCCTTGAGGCCGGCATCATAGCTGACGAACGGATAGCCTTTCGGCGGATCGGCCAGCACCGCCCCCGCCCACATACAGCCTGCCGCCAGCAGCATCTTGATCAGCTTCATCCTGTCCTCCTTCAATGAGATGTCCTCATTCTGATAAATTCGGGCATTCGTGCAATCCTCTTTTATGCCCATGACTTACGACTCCGTCCGCATCGGCCTGGTTTCCATCAGCGACCGCGCCAGCAGCGGCATCTATGAAGACCAGGGACTGCCCGCGCTGGAGGCCTGGTTCGGCGACGTGCTGGCCAACCCGGCGGACTTCGTCACCCGCCTGATTCCCGACGAACAGGCACTGATCGAGGCGACACTGATCGAACTCGCCGACGCCGAGCAGTGCTCGCTCATCCTTACCACTGGCGGCACCGGGCCGGCACCGCGCGACGTGACGCCCGAGGCGACGCTGGCGGTGGCGCACAAGGTGCTGCCCGGCTTCGGCGAGGCGATGCGCGCAGTGTCGCTGAAGTACGTGCCGACCGCCATCCTGTCGCGCCAGGTCGGCGTCACGCGCGGCGCCAGCCTGATCCTCAACCTGCCGGGCCAGCCGAAGGCGATCAAGGAAACGCTCGACGACATCTTCGCCGCGGTGCCCTACTGCATCGACCTGATCGGCGGACCGTACCTCGAGACGCGCCCGGATACGATCGCCGTATTCCGCCCCAAGTCCGCGCTGAGAATCCGTACATGACTGCGGTGCTCGATGCGCTCGCTCGCGCGCTGCGCGACCTGTTCAGCCTGCGGGTGCTGTGGGTGGTGGTGTGGCCGATGCTGACCGCCCTGCTGCTGTGGCTGGTGCTCGGCGTGACGTTCTGGGGCACCTTCTCCGGCTGGATTGAACAGGGGCTCGACGCCATCGGCATCCAGGTCTGGCTGGCCGACCTCGAGCCGAAATGGATCGCCAACGGCATCCAGGCGCTGCTGCACCTGATGCTGTTCGTGCCGCTGGTGATGCTGACCGCGCTCGTCATCACCGCGCTGTTCGGCATGCCTGCGCTGATCCACCTGGTGGCCGAGCGCGACTACCCCGCGCTCGTTCGCGAAAACGGCGGCGGCCTGGTCGGCAGCGTGTGGAACGCTGTCGTCGCAATCAGCCTGTTCATTGCCCTGTGGCTGGTCACCCTGCCGTTGTGGCTGATCGGCATCGGCGTGATCGTGCCTTTCGTTGCCGCCGCGTATCTGAACCAGCGCCTGTTCCGCTACGACGCCATCGCCGAACACGCCAGTGCCGACGAGATGACCGCCCTGTTCAGGCAGGAACGCGGCGGCTGGTGGGGGCTGGGGATCCTGACCGGGTTGCTGCAGTTCGTCCCGCTGCTCAATCTGCTGGGGCCGGTGATCGCCGCGCTCGCCTTCGTCCACTTCGGCCTTGCGCGCCTTAAGCAGCGACGCTCGGGCTCAGCGTGACGTAGAGAAACGCAGCCTGAATCCTTCATCGAAATTGATCTCGTGGGCAGTCGGCGCGCCGATCACGCACTGCTCCAGGCCCGGCGGCATCACCACCCGGCCGGCGGAATCGACCAGCCGGCCGGCCATGATTTCGGCCTCGCGACGCGGCAGGTGCTCCGGCAGTTCGGGTTCGGCATAGCCCTGCGGATAGACAGGACGACCCCCCGCTTCGTATTTGTCCGTCGCACCCAGCGTATGCAGCAGTTCGTGCGCGATGACGATATTGTTCTGGCGCATCTGCCGGGGGTCGGCATAGGCATGCACCACCCCGATCAGGCCTTTCTGCAGACCTAGCGAATGCTCCAGCGCCACGCCATCCTGCTGCGCGTGATACAGCACGAACAGCTTGATCGTGCCAAGCTGCGGCAGGAGCGCCCCCGATTGCCGATAGACCCACCAGCGCAGTTGCAGGCTCCAGAGCATGGTTTTCAGCACGCTGCCGTCGCGCGGCGGGGCGGGCGGCAATGTATCCAGCGCCGGCAGCAGGGTAATCTGCATGGCGGGCAACAAGCGCGCGCCATAACGCGCCGACTCGCGTTCGAGGAAGGCATTGATATCGTCGAAATCGCCTGCCTTCAGCGTACGGATCATTTCCGCCGCTTCGGGCGAACCGTCGCCGTTGATCGGGATCACCGCCACGTCCAGCGGACCGCGCCAGCTGCGCACCAGCGACTGCTCCAGCCAGGTCAGGCCAACTGCGGCAATCAGCACGCCGAGCAGGATCAGTATGCGAAATCGGCGAAACGTCATGATGGCGCGGTGAAGTCAGAGATCCCCACTTAACGACATCCCGCCGCCCGGCTTGAACCGCCTCAAGGCGTGACTGCCTCAGGAGCGCCCGTTGGCACAGATCCGGCCGCAGGTCTTTTGCCCGCACCCAGACTCATTTTGCTGGGGGCGAGTTTGTCCCGTGCCGCCTGCTCCGCGGGTGCGGCGAGGCTGACGCGTGCGCTGTCGAGTCCCTGCCTGACCAGTTCTTCGCGCATGGCCTGGCCGCGCGCCTCGGCGAGCCTGACGAGGGCGGCGTCCTCGATTTTCGTCTGCTGGGTGAGACGCTCCAGCAATTCGGCATGGAAAGCCGAAGCAGGGCCTTCGTCGCGGGCCTTGAAGCGGCGGCCGAGGCGCTCGATCAGCTGGCTATCCAGCACGCGCGCGGCGGCACCCGCGTCCTTGTCCCGGAAGCTTTCGCGCAGCTTCTTGTAGTCCTCCTTGCCGGCGCGTTCGGCATAGCTGTCTTCGAGCCAGGTCTGGATCTTGTAGTTGTTGACGTCCACCGGGCCAGGCGCTTCGCCAGCGGCGAGCTTGATGCCGACGACGGCAACCGCTTCGCGACGCATCGCGAGTTCCTGCAGGGCGCGCCGGTCCGCCTCGGGGGCGTAGCCAGGCTCCAGGGTCAGGGTCAGCGCAGGCCGCTTGGCCAGCGCCTCGGCCACGGCTTTGAGCTTCTCCTGTTCGGGCGGCAGCAGCGCGCTGCTGCCCGGGTCGAAGTCGACCGACTCGAGCTTTTCCGAACTCACGCCGAGCAGCTTGCCCAGCGCGCGGAAGGGCGCGGTGACCAGCTTGGTCAGTACGTTGACGATAGCTTTCCAGATGATCTTGCCATAGCTGAACTGCGGATCGTCAAGGCTGCCGGATACCGGCAGATCAAGATCGATGATGCCGTTGCTGTCTTCCAGCAGCGCGATCGCGAGGTCGAGAGGCAGCTTCATCGCATCGGGACTGTCGACGCGCTCGCCGAGCCTCAGCTTGTTGACGATGAACTTGTTCTCGCCCGCCAGCTGACGATCCTTGATCTTGTATTCGAGATCGACCGACAGCCTGCCGGAGTCGATCCTGCGCCCGGCGAACTTGCCCGAATACGGCGTCAGGTTGGTCATTTCCAGGTTGCGGAAAGTCAGCTTGAGGTCGGTGAACTCGGTCGCGCGGAACGGCTGGATCGCGCAGCGCACGCGCGCCGAGCCGTAATCGTCGACCTTGCCGTCGAGCTCCACCTGGGCGGTCGTCGCCGGGTCCGTGGAAAGCCCGGTGATCACGCCGCCGAGGTCGTGCATGCGGGTGCCGAACTGCGGCGTCAGCGAGAGGTCGGCGAATTCCGCATTGGCGCCGACGATGCGCACGCGTTCGATGGCCACCGGGAAGGCGGCGGGCTGAGCGGCCGGCCCGGGTTCGACTTTGGACTGCGGCCTGGACGCGTTCCTGGCGGCCGGCGCATCCGACGTGCGCAGCACGCGCTGCAGGTTGATCGTCTTGTCTTCGAATATGATGACCTTGCCGAAGGGATTCAGCGCAACCAGTTCGTTCATGCGCAGGCGATTGGGACCGAGCCGGAGCGCCAGACTACTGGACGACAGCTTCTTCCAGCCGAGGAAGGCCTCCTCGGTTTCCTCCTCGGTGATGGCCAGATCGTCGATCGCGAATCCGCCGTTGAAACCCAGCTTCATCCCGGATTTCGCTTGCTCGAACGTCAGCCTGCCGCGCGTCGACGCCGTGCCCGAATGCAGGTTGAGCCGGGCAAACTGGTTGACGTAGGACGCAAACGGTTTCAGCGACAGGCCCACCAGCTTGAGATCGAGCCTGCCCGACGCCTTGCCCGGGATGACCGTGCCGCCGGCATCGAGACGCCCACCCTGCCTGAGCGCAAAACCGGCTTCCAGCGGCACCGCCTTGTCGAGGTCCAGGCTCAGGTCCTTCAGCGTGACGAAGCCCTTGGCGACATGGACCCTGACCGGCTTGGGCGGAAACTGGTCGACGATGTCGACTTCGAAGCCGTTGAGGCTGAGGCGCGCGAGCTGAACGTCCAGCGGCGAAGCCGGTGCCGGGTCTTCCCTGACAGGAGCGGCGGCAGGCGCGCCGGGCGCCTTTTGCAGGATGTCGGCCCAGTTTAGGTTTCTTTTCTTGTCCAGCGTGATGGTGGTTTTTGCGTCATTCAGTTCCACCGCCTCGATGTCGAGCCGGTTTTCCGCCAGTCTCATTCCCGCGTTGACCAGCGCCGCGTGCCGCAGCTCCGCCACCTGCTGCGACCCCGACAGCACCCGGAGCGGGCCCAGCGCCGCGTTCACCGGGCCGACGTCGATGACGGTGGTCGCGCCCACTTCACCGGTCAGCGCCGCGGTCAGCCCGAAGCCCTCTGCCACGAGGCCAAGCGGTGTGGCATAGCCCTGATCGGTGAAACGCGCCCCCCACTCGGCCAGCTTGATTTCGCGTACACCGATTTTCCACGGGGCAACGGGCGCGGCGGCTTCGGCTGCCGCCGGTTTGGGCGCCGCCGAACTTTCCGTAACAGCAAACAGCGTTTGCCAGTCCAGCATGCCCTTGACGTCGCGCGTCGCCGCGAACTTGCCGCCGATCAGGCTCACGCCCGCCACGTCGACCCGCCGCGTGGCGAGATCGAGCTTCGCATCGTTGACGCGCGCCTCGGTGAGCTGCAGCACCGGTTCCCCGCCGCCGCGCGGCGCCAGCGCCAGGTTCTGCACAATGAGATTGGCGCCGTTGACCTGCAGCCAGGGCACATCATCCTCGCCGGTTTTATCCTGCACCATGGCAAAGCGGTAGCGCAGCCCTGCGGCGAGGGTGCCGGACGGCAATTCGAAGTTGCGCGGGCTCTTGATCACCCGCAGCAGATTGGTCAGCCGCACCCCCTCCAGCCCGACCTCTCCTCTCGAGGCGACAGGATTCAGCCCGACATCGCCCTTCCATTTGAGCGTACCGCCCTGCTCCGGCAGCTTGGCCGCGATCAGATAGTCGCCGCGGTCCTCGGGCAGGGTCGAGAGGCCGTCGAGTTCGATTCCGAGCGGTTCCAGCACGGCAGTGAACGGCTTGCCCGGGCGGTTGGCGTCGACATAGGTGACGTGGCCCCTGTCGATTTTGATGTGATCGATCAGCACCCGCGCGAGGGTGTCGGACGGCGGCTTCTTGTCTTCATTCAGCTTGGCGATCAATTCGGCCCAGTTGAGCTTTCCGCCACGCCGAACCTCAAGGTTGGCGTGCGGCTGATCGAGCTGGATGTCGCGGATGCGCCAGGCCCAGCGGAACAGCCCGGTGGTATCGAGGTTGACGTAGAGCCGCCCGAAACTTGCCAGCGGCGCGCCGCTTTTCTCGGCCAGCTTGAGGCCGTCGACCGTGGCTTCCAGCGTGAGGGGATTGAACCTGACCTGCTCGGCGCTCAAACGGCTGGCGAGCGTGTTCTCGCCGATCCAGGGCAGCAGCTTCTGCGCCAGCGGGTTGACCAGAAAGAAGCCGAACACCAGATAGAGGCCGAACAGGCCGGCGACGATCAGGAACGGCAGGCTCAGTGCAATTTTGACAACGCGTCCCCACATGCTGCCTCCCTGTTTATTTTTCTTGCATGGCCTCGCGTATCACCCGGAATATCTCGCGGAAGGCCTTGGGCGGCTTGTTGCGCGCCGCCTCGTCTCGCGCATTGCGGATCAGCTGCCGCAGATGCGTGGCATCGGTATCGGGGTGGCTGTTGAGAAACAGCGTCAGCGCCTCGTTGTCGGCGATGAGTTTCTCGCGCCATTTCTCGGCCTGGTGCAGTTTGGCATTTTCCGCCGCGGATACGCCGTTGAAGATGTCGAGCTGCGCCTGGATCGGTACCGGGTCGACGCTGCGCATCAGCTTGCCGATGTATTGCCGCTGCCGGCGCAGCGCGCTGTTCTGGGTGATCTTGCGGCAGGCCGCGACCGCCGCACGCAGTTCTTCCGGCAGGTCGATGCGCTTGAACTGCGCGTCGGGCAGCTTGACCAGCTCCTCGCCCAGCGCTTGCAGGGCTTCGACTTCACGTTTCTTGTGGCTCTTGCTGGGGCCGTCATAGACCTCGTCGGGGTCGAATTCCAGCTCGGCATCAGGGTCGATCAGGCGCACGGTAGGGCTTTCGGTTGCTGTTATTATCGTCATTGTAGTTTCTGCCCGGATAAAACGTGCTGCCCACAACCGTACCGCACTCCACTTTCCTTTCGTAAGCCGACATGTCCCGCTCCCAATTCAGCTATACCCGCGACCAGCTCATGGCCCTGTCCAGGATCGTCATCGAGCACGCTGCCAAACAGGGCGCCACCGCCGCCGATACCGAAATCTCCGAAGGCGTCGGCCAGAGCGTCAGCGTGCGCCAGGGCGAAATCGAGACCATCGAATACAACAAGGACAAGGGCGCCGGCGTCACCGTCTACATCGGCCAGCGGCGCGGCCATGCCTCGACCTCGGACCTGTCGGAAGCGGCGCTGAAAAGCGCGGTGGAGAAGGCGCTGACCATCGCGCGTTATACCGCCGAGGACGAGGCGGCCGGCCTGCCCGACGCCGACCGGCTGGCGAAGGACGTGCCCGACCTCGACCTCTACCATCCCTGGAACCTGAGCGTCGAAGAGGCGGCCGAACGCGCCAAGGCCTGCGAAGCTGCGGCGCTGGCAGTCGACAAACGGCTGACCAACTCCGAAGGCGCCGGCGTCAGCCTCCATACCTCGCAGTTCATCTACGCCAACAGCCTCGGCTTCTGCAACGGCTACGCCGGCTCGCGCCACGGCATGTCGGTCGCGGTGATCGGCGAGGACAAGGGCGGCATGCAGCGCGACTACTGGTACACCAGCGCGCGCAATGCCAACGACCTGGACTCCGCCGAAACCGTCGGTCGCATCGCCGGCACCCGCACCGTGCGCCGCTTGAACGGCCGCAAGCTCGACACCCGCACCTGCCCGGTTCTGTTCGAGGCGCAGATCGCCACCGGCCTGATCGGCAACTTCGTCGCCGCGGTCTCCGGCGGCAGCCTGTATCGCAAGTCGTCCTTCCTGCTCGACAGCCTGGGCAAGCAGGTGTTCGCCCCGCTGGTGACCATCCGCGAGCAGCCGCTGATTCCCGGCGGTCTCGGCAGCGCGCCGTTCGACAGCGAAGGCGTCGCCTGTCTCGACCGCGACATCGTCAAGGACGGCGTGCTGCAGGGCTATTTCCTGTCAACCTATTCGGCGAAGAAGCTCGGCATGAAAACCACCGGCAATGCCGGCGGCAGCCACAACCTCATCGTCACCCCCGGCGAGCACGACCTCGACGGTCTGCTGAAGCAGATGGGAACCGGGCTGCTGGTCACCGAACTGCTCGGCCACGGCGCCAACATGGTCACGGGCGATTACTCGCGCGGCGCCGCCGGCTTCTGGGTGGAAAACGGCGAGATCCAGTTCCCGGTCGAGGAAATCACCATCGCCGGCAATCTCGCCGAGATGTTCAAGGGCATCGTCGCCATCGGCCGCGACATCGAGCGGCGCGGCTCCAAGCAGGTCGGTTCGATCCTGATCGACAAGATGACCGTGGCAGGCAACTGAATGCGGGCAGCGCATCGTCATTTCGTTGCGCTCGCTGCCGTTCTCCTGCTTGCCGCGTGCGACCGCGCGCCGACGCTGCCGAAGCTCAACTCCCACGACGTCATCGTCGCCTTCGGCGACAGCCTCACCCACGGCACCGGCGCGAGTAGCGATACCGCCTATCCCGCCGTGCTGGCGTCGCTCACCGGGCGCACCGTGATCAACGCCGGTGTGCCTGGCGACACCACGGCCTCAGCACTGCAGCGCCTGCCCGCGGTGCTGGCCGAACACCAGCCGCGTCTGGTGCTGCTGTGCCTTGGCGGCAACGACATGCTGAGGAAGCAGTCCAACGCGGCCACCGAAAACAATCTTCGACTGCTGGTGCAGTCCATCCGTGCCAGCGGCGCCGAAGTCATGCTGATCGCCGTGCCCGAACCCAAACTGTTCGGCGGCGCGCCGGATTTCTATCAGCGCGTCGC
>Ga0154506_1020_pt1 | contig 12508 bp, 12 predicted proteins | sample RifGroE1_FD_115985 | JGI IMG/M metagenome (GOLD analysis project Ga0154506, IMG submission 115985) | Thiobacillus sp. GWE1_62_9
GATCCCGGGACTGGAAAATGCGCACATCCTGCGCCCCGGCTACGCCATCGAATACGATTACTATGACCCGCGCAACCTCAAGGCCTCGCTCGAAACCAAGTCGATCGCCGGCCTCTTTTTCGCCGGGCAGATCAATGGCACCACCGGCTATGAAGAGGCTGCCGCGCAGGGCTTGCTCGCCGGCATCAACGCGGGCCTGCGGGTGCAGGGGAAAGACGCCTGGAGCCCGGGCCGGCACGAGGCCTACCTCGGCGTGCTCGTCGACGACCTCATCACCCGCGGCGTCTCCGAGCCCTACCGCATGTTCACCAGCCGCGCCGAATACCGCCTGCAGCTGCGCGAAGACAACGCCGACATGCGGCTGACCGAAGCAGGCCGCGGCCTCGGCGTGGTCGACGACGCGCGCTGGGACGCCTTCAATCGTAAGCGCGACGCGGTGGGCCGCGAGACTGAGCGGCTCAAGGCGACCTGGGTCAACCCGGCCATCCTGCCGGCCGACGAAGCGACCCGTCTGATCGGCCAGCCGATTGACCACGAATACAGCCTGTTCGAACTGCTGCGCCGGCCGAATCTGGACTACGCACAGGTGCTCGCGTTGCCGGGCGGCGGGGCAGGGGAGGCCGATTCGCGCGTCGCCGAACAGGTCGAAATCGCCGCCAAATACCAGGGCTACATCGACCGCCAGAACGAGGAAGTCGATCGGCAACGCGAGCAGGAAACCCTGCGCCTGCCCGCCGATCTCGACTACAGTCAGCTCACCAGCCTGTCGATGGAAGTGCGCCAGCGCCTGCAGAAGGCGCGTCCCGAAACGCTGGGTCAGGCGGCGCGGCTGCAAGGGATCACCCCGGCGGCGATTTCGGTGCTGTTGATCTATGCCAAGCGCGGCTTCAAATCCGACGCCGCGTCTTCCCCTGACGGACTGGCGAAAAAAAGCGCATGACGGTTCAACAACAACTCACGGCGGGCGTCGCCGCGCTGGGCCTCACCTTGCCCGACGGCGCCGAAGCGAAGCTCCTGGCCTACCTCGCGCTGCTAGACAAGTGGAACCGCGTGTACAACCTCACCGCCGTACGCGAAGCCGAGCGCATGGTCAGCCATCACCTGCTGGATTCGCTGGCGGCGGTTCCTTACATTCAGGGCGGCGGAACTGATCTGATTCGTGTGCTCGACGTCGGCAGTGGCGGCGGCCTGCCGGGGATCCCGCTGGCGATCGCACGGCCGGAATTGCAGGTGACGCTGATCGACAGTATCGCCAAGAAAACCGCTTTTTTGCTGCAGGCCAAAGCGGAACTCAGCTTGGGCAATCTCAATGTAGTGACAAGCCGGGTGGAGGATTTCCGTCCTGAAGCTGGTTTCGATGTCATTACCTCGCGCGCATTTTCCGACCTCAAGGAATTCGTCACGTTGACCCGCCATCTGCTCAAACCGGGCGGGCGCTGGCTGGCGATGAAGGGGCTGTATCCGCATGAAGAGATCGCTGTGCTGCCTGGTTTCGTGAAAGTAAGCGCTGACCACGTGCTAGTCGTCCCGGGGCTGGACGCGAGCCGCCATTTGATCGTTCTGGAGCCTGTTGAATGAGCCGAATCCTGGCAATTGCCAATCAGAAGGGCGGCGTCGGCAAGACGACGACTGCGGTGAACCTCGCCGCGAGCCTGGCCGAACTCGGGCAGCGCGTGCTGCTCGCCGACCTCGACCCGCAGGGCAACGCGACCATGGGTGCCGGCATCCAGAAGCGCACTGCGCTGCCGACGGTGTACCAGATCCTGCTCAATCAGGTGACGGTGCGCGACGCCTGCATGCGCTCCGAGCCCGGCCATTTCGACGTCATTCCGGCCAATCGCGAACTCGCGGGCGCGGAGATCGACCTGGTGAATCTGGAGCAGCGCGACCTGCGGCTGAAAGCGGCGTTGGCGCAGGTGGCCGACGACTACGACTTCATCCTGCTGGATTGCCCGCCGACGCTGAACCTGTTGACCGTCAACGCCTTTGCTGCGACGGAGGCGGTGCTGATCCCGATGCAGTGTGAGTACTACGCGCTGGAGGGGCTGACCGATCTGGTCGCCACCATCAAGAAGGTGAAGCAGCGGCTCAATCCGGATATCCGCATCGAAGGTCTGCTGCGGGTAATGTTCGACCCGCGCAGCACGCTGGCGCAGCAGGTGTCCGACCAGATCAAGCAGCATTTCGGCGACAAGGTGTACGACACCGTGATCCCGCGCAACGTACGGCTGGCCGAGGCCCCCAGTCACGGATTGCCGGTGCTGGCCTACGACCGCCAGTGCAAGGGCGCGAAAGCGTATATGGATCTGGCCGAGGAAACGCTGAAGCGTGCCGGCCTTACAGCAAGGGAGAAAACAGATGGCCAAGCTTAAGGGACTCGGGCGCGGACTCGATGCGCTGCTGGGCGGCGAAGACAACGCGGCCCCGCCGCAGGGCGATCTGCGCATGATGCAGGTGACGCATCTGGCGCCCGGCAAATACCAGCCGCGTACCCAGATGGACAGCGAATCGCTGCAGGAGCTCGCCGACTCGATCCGCGCGCAGGGGCTGATGCAGCCGATCCTGGCGCGCGAGGTGGCCGGCGGCTACGAAATCATCGCCGGCGAGCGGCGCTGGCGCGCAGCGCAGCTGGCCGGATTGAGCGAAATCCCGGTGCTGGTGCGTGAAGTCGCCGACGACGCAGTGGCGGCGATGGCGCTGATCGAAAACATCCAGCGCGAGGACCTCAATGCCATCGACGAGGCACACGGCCTGCAGCGCCTGATCCAGGAATTCGGCATGACCCATGACGCGGTGGCGCAGGCGGTCGGCAAGTCGCGTACTGCGGTGTCCAATCTGCTGCGTCTGCTTAACCTGTCGCGCCCGGTGCAGGACATGCTGACTGCCGGCCTGATCGAAATGGGCCATGCGCGGGCGTTGCTGCCGCTGCATGCGGGTGCGCAGCGCGAACTGGCGCACGAAATCGAAACCCGCGGTTTATCGGTGCGCGAAGTCGAACGCCGGGTGGCGCGGCTGAAGGATCACACAACCACGACGCCGGCCAGGCAGGCTGTTTCGCGCGACATCCTGCGGCTGGAAGAAGCGCTGTCGGATGCGCTGGGCATGACGGCCCATGTGCAAACCAGCAGCAAGGGCGGCGGCAGGCTGACCCTGCAGTTTGCAAGCGCGGAAGAACTGCAAGGCCTGCTGCAGCGCCTGGGAATCCAGCTGTAAAGAAGGACACCCCACCTGGCGGGGCCTTGGGTGAGCTATACAACATCACTACATAGTGAAATTCATCATCAAGCTGCTTGATGATTGCATAGATCACACTAATTCTAGTATCATCGCCGGCTAATGTTTACCGGCATCCGCCGCATCGGCATTTCTGGGACCCAGCGGGTTGCATTGGCGCAAGCGGGGCTCGCGCCGATTGCCGCATTGACGGGCTGGATGGTTTCCGGGATCGGGGCGGGGCTGGCCGTGCTGTATGGCGTGCTGGTGGCGCTGGCGGTCAGCACGGTGCTGGTCTGGCGCGAGCGGCAGGCTATGCAGCACCCCGAGTGGGATCAGCATCGCTTGTTCAAGTTGTTCATCCGCGCCGGGGTCGAGCGGCTGGTGCTGCTGGTAGGGCTGCTGGTCTTGGGTCTCGGTGTGCTGAAGTTGTCGCCGCTGCCGATGATGCTGGGTCTGGTTCTGGCGCAGTTGGCCTGGCTGGCCGCGGCAGCGAGCCGCAGCAACAAATAGCTTCGCTAGTGCGGCAGGTTTGACGAAGGTTGGTTTTGCATGGGAACGCGGGGCGTGTCCATCCAAAACCCACTTATAAAGATTTGATCACTATGGCTACGGAATACGCTTCCTCCGGTGAATACATCAAGCACCACCTGCAGAATCTGACCTATGGTCAGCTGCCCCCTGGTTTCGAACGTCACGATGCGCATGGCAACGTCGAAGTCCTGCAGCAGGCGACCTGGACGTTTGCCCACGGCGCCGAAGAAGTCAAGGCCATGGGTTTCTGGTCGATCAACGTCGACAGCATGCTGTTCTCGATCGGCCTCGGCCTGATCTTCCTGTTCCTGTTCCGCATGGCGGCCAAGAAGGCCACCACCGGCGTGCCCTCCGGCCTGCAGAACTTCGTCGAGTGGGTGATCGAGTTCATCGACACCTCGGTGCGCGGCTCCTTCTCGCACCGGAATGCGCTGGTCGCGCCGCTCGCCCTGACCGTGTTCATGTGGGTGTTCCTGATGAACGCGATGGACCTGCTGCCGGTTGACTGGCTGCCCTTTGCTGCGACGATGGCGGGGGTTCCCTATCTGAAAGTGGTGCCGTCGACTGATCCCAACGTGACCTTCGGCATGTCGCTGTCGATTTTCGTTCTGGTGCTGTACTACAGCGTCAAGATGAAGGGCGCAGGCGGCTTTTTCTCCGAGCTGGCGTTCCAGCCTTTCCCCAAATTCCTGTTCCCGGTCAACCTGCTGCTCGAGGGCGTGGGGCTGATCGCCAAACCGATTTCGCTCTCGCTGCGTCTGTTCGGCAACATGTACGCCGGCGAGATGATCTTCATCCTGATTGCGCTGATGTTCGGCGGCGGCTGGGTTCTGGCTGTGTTCGGCGGTGCGTTGCAGTGGGCGTGGGCGGTGTTCCATATCCTCATCATCACGCTGCAGGCCTTTATCTTCATGACGCTGACCATTGTGTATCTGGACATGGCGCACGCCGAGCATCACTGATTTCCGTAGTACTGATTACCTGGTTTCTTGTTTTCAACTTTGATTTTTACTTTTAGGAGCAACAAATGGAAATGACTCAAGCCGTGCTGTTTATCGCTGGTGCCCTGATGATGGGTCTGGGCGCACTCGGTGCAGCCGTTGGCATCGGCATCCTCGGCGGCCGCTTCCTCGAAGGCGCAGCCCGTCAGCCCGAACTGATCCCCATGCTGCGTACCCAGTTCTTCATCGTGATGGGTCTGGTCGACGCCGTGCCGATGATCGCTGTCGGTCTGGCCATGTACGTTCTGTTCGCCGTTGCCGGTTAATTCGCGGGTTGACTCGGAACTTGTCTAAACCCCGTCATTAAAAAGGTGCGGATATGAATTTCAACGCAACTTTGATCGGCCAGTCCATCACGTTCATTTTCTTCGTGTGGTTCTGCATGAAGTTCGTGTGGCCGCCGATCATGAACGCGCTCGAAACGCGCAAGAAGCAGATCGCCGACGGCCTCGCCGCAGCCGATCGCGGCAAGCACGAGCTGGAACTGGCTGCCAAGAAGGCCGGCGACAACATGCGTGACGCCAAGGCACAAGCCGCCGAAGTGATCGCCCAGGCTGAAAAGCGTGCGGCCCAGATCATCGAGGAAGCGAAGCTGGCTGCCAAGGAAGAGGGCGACCGCCAGCTGGCGGCAGCCCAGGCCAATATTGCCCAGGAAACCAACCGCGCACGCGAAAGCCTGCGCGAACAGGTGGCCGGGCTGGCCGTGGCTGGTGCAGAAAAGATCCTGCGCCGCGAAGTCAACGCGCAAACCCATGCTGACCTGCTGGGCCAGCTGAAAGCCGAGCTGTAAGCCATGAGCGAACTGTCTACCCTGGCACGTCCCTACGCCGAAGCGGTGTTCCGCATGGCGCAGGGCGAAAACGACCTGGCGGGCTGGTCTTCGCGCGTCGCCACGCTGGCGGCCATCGTTTCCGACGCCCAGGTGGCGCGCCTGATTGCCGACCCTGCGGTGTCGGCGGATCGCATCGCCATCCTGATCATCGAGGTGGCAGGTGCCGACCTCGGCGAGCGCGGCGGCAACTTCGTCAAGGTGCTGGCTGAAAACGACCGGCTGTCGCTGTTGCCGGAAATCAGCGCGCAGTTCGAGACCCTGAAGGCGAATGCCGAAGGCACCCTCGAGGCGACGATCACCAGCGCACAGGAGCTGACGCAGGCCCAGATCGACGATCTGGTCGCCGGGCTGAAGGCCAAGTTCGGCCGTGCCGTCAATGTGCAGGTCGCGGTCGATCCCGAACTGATCGGCGGCGCGGTCATCGCCATCGGCGACCAGGTGATAGACGGCTCGGTGAAAGGGCGTCTGCAGCGTATGTCCTTCGCCCTGCAAGGCTAATCCACGTACCCATATTTATCGGAACCTCACGGTTCGGAGAACACACATGCAATTGAATCCAAGCGAAATCAGCGAACTGATTAAAGCCAAGATCGAAAACCTCGGTGCCTCGAGCGAACTGCGCACCCAGGGCACGATCGTGTCCGTCACCGACGGCATCGTCCGCATTCATGGGTTGTCCGACGTGATGTCGGGTGAAATGATCGAGATGCCGGGCAACACCTTCGGCGTGGCGTTGAACCTCGAGCGCGACTCCGTCGGCGCCGTGATCCTGGGCGACTACGAACACATCACCGAAGGCGACGTCGCCAAGTGCACCGGCCGCATTCTCGAAGTGCCGGTGGGCCGCGGCCTGCTTGGCCGCGTGGTGAACTCGCTGGGCCAGCCGATCGACGGCAAGGGCCCGATCGCCGCCGACACCACCATGCCGATCGAGCGCATCGCTCCAGGCGTGATCGAACGCAAATCGGTCGACCAGCCGGTGCAGACCGGTCTCAAGTCGATCGACGCCATGGTGCCGGTCGGCCGCGGCCAGCGCGAACTCATCATCGGCGACCGCCAGACCGGCAAGACCGCGGTCGCGATCGACGCCATCATCAACCAGAAGGGCACCGGCGTGAAGTGTATCTACGTCGCCATCGGTCAGAAGGCGTCGTCGGTTGCCAACGTGGTGCGCAAGCTGGAAGAGCACGGCGCGATGGACCACACCATCGTCGTCGCCGCGACCGCGTCCGATGCGGCTGCCATGCAGTACATCGCACCGTATTCCGGCTGCACCATGGGCGAATACTTCCGTGACATCGGTGAAGACGCGCTGATCGTGTACGACGATCTGACCAAGCAGGCCTGGGCCTACCGTCAGGTGTCGCTGCTGCTGCGCCGTCCGCCGGGTCGCGAAGCCTATCCTGGCGACGTGTTCTATCTGCACTCGCGTCTGCTCGAGCGCGCCGCGCGCGTCAACGCCGACTACGTCGAGAAGATCACCAATGGCGCCGTCAAGGGCAAGACCGGTTCGCTGACCGCGCTACCGATCATCGAAACGCAGGCCGGCGACGTGTCCGCCTTCGTGCCGACCAACGTGATCTCGATTACCGACGGCCAGATCTTCCTCGAGACCGACCTGTTCAACGCCGGTATCCGTCCCGCGATCAATGCCGGTCTGTCGGTGTCCCGCGTCGGCGGTGCTGCGCAGACCAAGGTCATCAAGAAGCTCGGCGGCGGTATCCGTCTGGCGCTGGCGCAGTACCGCGAACTCGCGGCCTTCGCCCAGTTCGCATCCGACCTCGACGAGGCCACCCGCAAGCAGCTTGAGCGCGGCCGCCGTGTCACCGAACTGATGAAGCAGGCGCAATACTCGCCGATGTCGGTGTCGCAGATGGCGCTGTCCCTGTTTGCCGTCAACAAGGGCTACATGGATGACGTCGAAGTCAACAAGATTCTGCCGTTCGAATCCGCGCTGATCGCGTTCGTGAAATCCAAGTACGCCGGCATCCTGGACACCATCGAAACCAGTGGCAACCTGGATGACGCCACCGAAAAGGCGCTCACCGCCGCGGTGGATGAGTTCAAGAAAACCGGCGTCTATTGATTTAGACCGCGCTGATTAGGAGCCAATAATGGCAGCCGGAAAAGAGATTCGGACCAAGATCAAGAGCGTGGAAAACACGCGCAAGATCACCAAGGCCATGGAAATGGTTGCGGCGTCCAAGATGCGTAAGGCGCAGGACCGCATGAAGGCCGCGCGCCCGTACGCCGAGAAAATCGCCCGCGTGGCGACGCACCTGGCGTACGCCCACCCGGAGTACAAGCATCCGTTCGTGATCGCGCGTGACAACGTCAAGCGCGTCGGCCTCATCATCATCACCTCCGACAAGGGTCTGTGCGGCGGCCTCAACACCAACGCCTTCCGCGTGGTGGTGAACCAGATGAAGCAGTGGGAAGCTGCCGGAGTCGGCATCGACGTCACCGCGATCGGCAACAAGGGGCTGGGTTTCATGCAGCGCCTGGGTGCCAACGTGGTGTCGCAACTGACCAGCATCGGCGACACGCCGCACATGGACAAGCTGATCGGCCCGGTCAAGATCATGCTGGACGCGTACCTGGATGGCCGGATCGACGCCCTGTACATCGTCTACAACCGCTTCATCAACACGATGAAGCAGGAGCCGACGCTGACCCAGTTGCTGCCGCTGGCGCAAATGGAAGACGCCGAGGAAGCCAGCCTGAAAACGCACTGGGACTACATCTACGAGCCCGATGCCAAACCGGTGGTCGATGGCATGCTGATGCGCTACATCGAGTCGCTGGTGTACCAGGGCGTCGCCGAGAACATCGCATGCGAGCAGTCGGCACGGATGGTGGCGATGAAAGCTGCCTCCGACAACGCGAAGGACGTGATCGGCGAGTTGAAGCTGGTTTACAACAAGACCCGCCAGGCCGCGATCACGAAGGAACTGTCCGAGATCGTCGCAGGCGCAGCCGCGGTTTAACGCGCAACAGAATTTAATTGATTAGGAAATCAACATGAGCAACGGAAAAATTGTTCAGATCATCGGCGCCGTGGTGGACGTGGAGTTTTCACGTGAAGCCATGCCGAAGGTCTTCGAAGCGCTGAAAATGCAGACCCCCGAGCTGACGCTGGAAGTCCAGCAGCAGCTGGGTGACGGCGTGGTGCGCGCCATTGCGATGGGCTCCACCGACGGCCTGCGCCGCGGCATGGAAGTGCTCGCCACCGGTAACCCGATCATGGTTCCGGTCGGTCAGGCGACGCTGGGCCGCATCATGAACGTGCTGGGCACGCCGATCGATGAAGCGGGTCCGGTCAACACCGATACCCACATGCCCATCCACCGCAAGCCGCCGGCGTATGCCGACCAGGCCGCTACGGTCGAAATTCTGGAGACCGGCATCAAGGTCATCGACCTGATCATGCCGATCGCCAAGGGCGGCAAGGTCGGCCTGTTCGGCGGCGCCGGCGTGGGCAAGACCGTGACGCTGATGGAACTGATCCGCAACATCGCCGTGGCCCACTCGGGCTTCTCGGTGTTCGCCGGCGTCGGTGAGCGGACCCGCGAAGGCAACGACTTCTATCACGAGATGAAAGAAGGCGGCGTGCTGGACAAGGTCGCGCTGGTCTACGGCCAGATGAACGAGCCGCCCGGCAACCGTCTGCGCGTCGCGCTGACCGGTCTGACCATGGCCGAATACTTCCGTGACGAAGGCCGCGACGTGCTGCTGTTCGTCGACAACATCTACCGCTACACCCTGGCCGGTACCGAAGTGTCCGCACTGCTGGGCCGGATGCCGTCCGCGGTGGGCTACCAGCCGACCCTGGCCGACGAAATGGGCCGCCTGCAGGAGCGTATCACCTCGACCCGTACCGGCTCGATCACCTCCTTCCAGGCCGTGTACGTGCCGGCGGACGACTTGACCGACCCGTCGCCCGCGACCACCTTCGCCCACCTGGACGCAACCCTGGTGCTGAGCCGTCAGATCGCCGAACTGGGCATCTACCCCGCGGTGGATCCGCTCGATTCGACCTCGCGGATTCTGGACCCGCAGGTGGTCGGCGAAGAGCACTACAACGTCGCCCGCGCCGTTCAGGGCACGCTGCAGAAATACAAGGAACTGCGCGACATCATCGCGATTCTGGGCATGGACGAACTGTCGCCCGAAGACAAACTGGCCGTGGCCCGTGCGCGTAAGATCCAGCGCTTCCTGTCGCAGCCGTTCTTCGTCGCCGAAGTGTTCACCGGCGCGCCGGGCAAGTACGTCACGCTGAAAGAGACCATCGCCGGCTTCAAGGCGATCGTCGAAGGCGAGTACGACCACCTGCCGGAACAGGCCTTCTACATGGTCGGCCCGATCGAAGAAGCAGTCGAAAAAGCGAAGACCATTCAGTAAGGCGTAAAGTGTCAGCGGCCGGGCGGTTTCCGCCTCGCCCCTGACGCCTCACCAGGAAACCAATATGGCCATGACAATCCACGTCGACATCGTCAGCGCTGAAAAATCACTCTACTCCGGCACGGCCGAAGTGGTGATCGCCCCGGGCCAGCGCGGCGAGCTCGGCATCTACCCGCGTCACACGCCGCTGTTGACCACGTTGAAGCCCGGCTCGGTGCGCATCAAGGTGCCGAACCAGGCTGAGGAAGAGTTGATCTATGTCTCGGGCGGCATTCTCGAAGTGCAGCCGAACGTCGTCACCATCCTGTCCGACTCCGCAATTCGCGGTGCCGACCTCGACGAAGCCAAGGCCCTCGAAGCCATGCGTGCCGCCGAGGAAGCAATGAAGGACAAGGCGGCCAGCATCGACTACGCACAGGCGCAGGTCGAACTGGCACAGGCGGTGGCCCAGCTCGCCGCAATCAAGAAACTGCGCAAGCTGACCTGACCGACAAGCAAGATGCGGAACGAAAAAGGCAATCTTCGGGTTGCCTTTTTTCATGGGGGAAACGACCCGTCACGCACAAATTCAGGTGCCGCTCCTTTGCTTAATATTTAAATCGTGTAAGCTGCAAGTCGCCTGGGAGGCCCTGATTACAACAGTTGCCAGCACATGCACTGATTTCTCGGGCGCCATGGTATCGGCTGAATTTATAACGAACTGTATAGCCAATAATCGCTTTTCATAAAGAACGTCTTTGCTGTTTTTCAACAGGAGGTTGTAACTATGCGTGCTCATTCCTTTCTTTTTTCCGTACTTGGCGCGAGCCTGATTTCTGCCGGCGTCATGACAGCCCATGCCGCAGAGGGCGTCTTCTATGACCCGACAAACAAGGCCAGCTCGACCGGCAAAACCGTCGGTCATGAATTGTATGGAACCATCGGCTGTCCCGGCCGCGGACTGCTTGATGCGCCGTGCCCGATGCCCAAAGATCCCGACAGCGATGGCGACGGCGTGGTCGACAGCAAGGATAAATGCCCCGGTACGCCGGCAGGCCGCAAGGTGAATGCTGACGGCTGCGAATTCGACAGCGATGGCGACGGCGTGGTCGATGGAAATGATAAATGCCCCGGCACGCCGGCAGGCCGCAAGGTGAATGCCGATGGCTGCGAGCTCGACAGCGATGGCGACGGGATTGTGGATGGCGTCGACAAGTGCCCGACCGTATACGCCAAGACGGCGGATGGTTGCCCGCTTCCCGCTGCAGCCGCCGAACCTGCGCCGGCACCCCAGAAGCTGGCGCTGGAAGGCGTGAATTTCGATTACGACCAGGCCAGCTTGCGTCCGGAAAGCCAGAGCAAACTCGACGAGGCTGCCGCGACCCTGAACAAGTGGGGCAACGTCAATGTGGAAGTGGCCGGCCACACCGACAGCATGGGCGGCGACGACTACAACATGGATCTGTCGCAGCAGCGGGCGGAAGCCGTACGCAACTACCTGATCGGAAAGGGCGTCGCAGCGGAGCGCCTGACCGCCAAGGGCTACGGCGAATCCCAGCCGGTCGCCGGCAACGATACGGACGAGGGCCGTTTCAAGAACCGTCGTGTCGAACTGGTGCCGCAGAAGTAATCACTTTGCAGGCTAACGACCACTACGGGAGCCAATCCCCATAGTGGCGACGGCAGTCAGAGTCGAAAAAAAGCAGCCCAAGGGCTGCTTTTTTCATGGGCCATGCACGATTAATTGCTGGCCGGAGTGTAGATGCGGCAGATGCAAGCATGCAGCGATTGCGTCAGTCGATTACGATGACGCAGCATGAGTCGCCACAAGACGCGACTGTCGCCTCCGCTCCCGCATGCTTGATTCCTAATCGCACAGCCAAGCGCTTGCTTTTTTTCATTGGGGCGCCTGCATGCAGGCTTTATACTTGGCGCGCGTCTTGCTCACCCTTTTTGCCGATGCGATTCACTTTCCCGAATACGAATGCATTCAAAACTTGAAATCCTGATCCTGGCCGCGGGCAAGGGCACCCGTATGCGTTCCGGCCTGCCCAAGGTATTGCACCGGCTGGCAGGCAAGCCTCTGCTCAAGCACGTGGTGGACACCGCCCATGACCTTGGTGCAGTACAAGTCTGCGTCGTGTATGGCTTCGGCGGCGAGGCGGTGCCGCAGGCGATGGCTGACGACAAGCTGACGTTTGTGCTTCAGGCCGAACAGCACGGCACAGGGCATGCGGTGAAGCAGGCATTGCCGCAGCTGGCCGACGACAGCGTGGCGCTGGTGCTGTATGGCGATGTGCCGCTGACCCACGTCTCGACGCTGCAGCCGCTGGTTGCGTCGGCGCAGGCCGGCAAGCTGGGCCTGCTGACGGTGAATCTGGCGCACCCGGACGGCTATGGCCGCATCGTGCGCGAGAGCGGCCGGATCACCCGCATTGTCGAGCACAAGGATGCGACACCGGCGGAACGCGCGATCCAGGAGGTCAACACCGGCGTCCTCGCGGTGGCGTCGCGTCAATTGAAGCGGTGGATCGCCGAACTGAAAAAC
>Ga0154506_1208_pt2 | contig 12344 bp, 11 predicted proteins | sample RifGroE1_FD_115985 | JGI IMG/M metagenome (GOLD analysis project Ga0154506, IMG submission 115985) | Thiobacillus sp. GWE1_62_9
CCGCGAAAATTCGGCCGCACGCTGACCCAGCCGGCCTCGTTGGCGGCCTTGGCGAGCGTCGTCACCACCTTGTTGTCGAGGCTGCCGCCGTGCAGCGGATGCGGATGCGCTACCAGCAGCAGGCCGCGGCGATCGATCTCGGGATCGTCGATCACGGTCTCCAGCTTGCCGGCCGGCACCGGAATGCGCAGCTTGAAACGTTTCATCGGCGCCGCGTCACTTCAGCTGCAGGCGTTCGACGATCTGCCCCTTCTTGAGGTGGACCTCGAAGATTTCATCGATGTCGGATTCGTCCACGTAGGTGTACCAGACACCTTCCGGATACACGACCAGCAGCGGGCCTTCATCGCAGCGGTCGAGGCAGCCGGCGCTGTTGATGCGGCATTTGCCCTCGCCGTTGAGGTGGGCGTGCTTGACCTTCTTCTTCAGGTAGTCGCGCATGTGCTGGCCGCCGGATGCGCCGCAGCATTTGGCACCATCCTCGCGCTGATTGGTGCAGAAAAACACATGGTGCTTGAAATAGAGGTCAGTCATTCTGAAAGTCCGAATATTTAAGGGCATTGCCGCGCGCTTTTTCGACAGGGTACTTGCGTGCATTGAGCGCAAGTTTGTCGGCCGCGGCGTCGAGCAGGTCGATGTCCAGCAGGTCGGCCAGCCGGGTCAGGTAGATCAGCACGTCGGCGATTTCCTGGCGCACCGCTTCGTGCTGTTCGGCGCTCAGGTCCTGGCTTTGCTCCGGGGTCAACCACTGGAAGGGTTCCAGCAGTTCGGCCGTTTCCACGGAGAGCGCCATTACGAGGTTCTTCGGCGTGTGGTAGCGTTCCCAGGCGCGGGCTTCGGCGAATTCCCGGATATGCCGGCGCAGGGCATCGAGGCTGTCGATTTCATGGGAGTTCATGGGCGGCATGATACCGCGGCAGGCGGCAGGCTTACGACACTGGTGTCGGGCCGCCAACGCCGCGGCGGCGAGCGGCGCCGGAAAGCCGTTGCCGATCAAGGTCGCCGCGGTGCCCGGGGTCTGGCCTGCAGATTGCTTGCAGTGTTTGGATGCAAGCGTTGTTTTTTAATCCGCTCTGGCATAATGCCAGCGGATTAACTGTATATAAGGGAGGGTGGACATGTTTACGATCAAGAAGCATTTCGCGCGCGCAGGCGTGGTGTTGGCCGTGGCCGCCATGGCGGGCTGTTCCAGCACGCCGACGTATCCCCCCGCGCCTGCCCAGACCGGCAACTATGACTGGAACTATCTGGTCGGACCGGGCGATTCGGTCCAGGTCTTTGTCTGGCGCAATCCCGAAGTGTCCGGCAGCTTCCCGGTCCGCCCCGACGGCAAGATGACCATGAACCTCGTGGAAGATCTCCAGGCTTCCGGCAAGACCCCCACCCAGCTGGCGCGCGACATCGAAAAGGCGCTATCCAAATATATTCAGGAGCCGATCGTCACCGTGATCGTCGCCGGCGGCATCGGTCCGTTCGACCAGCAGATCCGTGTCGTCGGCGAGGCAGCTAAACCGCAGGCCTTGAACTACCGTGAGAAAATGAGCCTGATCGACCTGATGATCTCGGTCGGCGGCCTGACGGATTTTGCCGCGGGCAACAAGGCCTACATCCTACGCACGGTGGACGGCAAGCAGCACCAGCTCGGCGTGCGTCTGGACGACCTGCTGAAAGGCGGCGACGTGACGGCCAACGTCGACATGCGCCCGGGCGATGTGCTGGTGGTGCCTGAAAGCCTGTTCTAACTGTGTCTGCGCCGCTTTACGCGGCGCTTTTTGATGGAACGTCCGCATGGATCAAGTGCTGCAGCAAATTCTGGGGTATGCCAAGGCAGCCTGGCACCGCCGCTGGTGGGGGGTGGTCGTGGCCTGGCTGGTATGCATCGTCGGCTGGACCTGGGTGATGATGATCCCCGACCGCTATCAGGCGTCGGCGCGCGTCTATGTGGATACGCAAACCCTGCTGAAACCATTGCTGTCGGGGCTGGCGGCCGAGCCCAATATCGAGCAGCAGATCAAGCTGATGACGCGCCAGCTGGTCAGTCGGCCTACGCTGGAAAAGGTCGCGCGCATGACCGATCTGGACGTCAAGGCAAAAACGCCGGAACAGACCGAGGCGATGCTGAACGGGCTGGCCGGCAAGATTTCCATCGCCGACGCCGGCCGTGAAAACCTGTACACCATCAGTTATCAGGACGCCAACGGCGACCTGGCCAAAAAGGTGGTGCAGTCGCTGCTGACCATTTTTGTCGAGACCAGCCTCGGCAAGACCCGCCAGGATATTTCCAGTTCTCAGCGCTTCATCGAGGAACAGCTACAGCAATATCAGCAGAAACTCACCGATGCAGAAAGCGCTCTGACGGAATTCAAGCGCAAGCACATCGGCATGATGCCGGGGCAGGGGGGGGATTATTACGCCAAGCTGGCCGAGGTCAGTGCCCAGTTGCGGCAAGCCCAGCTGGACCAGCAGGAGGCGACCAATCGCCGCAACCAGCTCAAACGCCAACTGGCCGACGAAGAGCCCGAGCTCACCGCGGCGGCAGCGGCGGTGTCGACCCATAGCGAGATCGATGGCCGCATCCAGGCGTTGCAAAAACAGATGGACCAGCTGCGCCTGCAGTACACCGACCTGCATCCCGACATCCAGTCGACCAAACGCCTGATCGAGAAACTGGAAGCGCAGAAGAAAATCGACCTGGCCGAGCGCAAGTCCGACCCTGCGGGGGCGCGGATCCAGAACCCGGTCTATCAGCAACTCACCATTGCCATCGCCGAAGCCGACGCAACGGTCTCCTCGCTGGGCGCGCGCGTGGCCGAATATCAGCGCCGCTACGGCGAGCTGCGCAACGCCTCCAACATGATTCCACAGGTGGAGCAGGAATATACCCAACTGATGCGCGACTATGACGTCTATCGCCAGAACTACGATGCCCTGCTGAAACGCCGCGAATCCGTCACCATGTCCGGCGAGGTCGAAAGCAAGACCGATACCGTCGATTTTCGCGTGATCGATCCGCCCTTCGTGCCGAGTCAGCCGGCGTGGCCGAACCGCCCGCTGCTGCTGTCGCTGGTGACCGTGGGCGGACTGGTTGCGGGCATTGCGGTGGCCTTCCTGCTGAGCCAGTTGCGCCGCACCGTGACCGACCGCCGCGTCCTGCGTGAATTGACCGGCCTGCCGTTGCTGGGAGCGGTATCGCGAGTGGAAACCGATGAAACTCGCCGCCGCAAGCGCAAGGGACTGCTGACCTATCTGGCCGCCTTGGGTAGCCTGGTTGCCGCCTATGGCGGGGTGATGATCCTGCAAATGGTCGTGTCGCGCGCAGGCTAGGAGGAACCATGAGCATTATTGAAAAAGCAGCCGGCAAGATTGGTGCGGGCGCCCCCCAGCCGGGTTCTCCGGTCAGCGACGGCAATCCCGGCCACGATGCCAGCCTGATCGAGAACGCGCTCAGCAAGCAGCGCGGTCAGCACGCCGCTCCCTTTGTCGCTACCCCGGTCGAGCCGATGTTCAATGCGCCGGATACCATTGCGATGGAAGGCGGAAGCCAGGTGCAATCGATCAACCTGGCGCGCCTGCATCGCATGGGCGTAGTGTCGCCGGACGCCGAGAAAAGCCAGATTGCCGAGGAGTTCCGTATCATCAAGCGGCCGCTCATCGCCAACGCCTTCGGCCAGGGCGCGGCGCGGGTCAAGAACGGCAACCTCATCATGGTCACCAGTTCCTTGCCGGGCGAAGGCAAGAGCTTCTGCGCGATCAACCTCGCCATTTCGATGGCGATGGAAATGGATCGCACCGTGCTGCTGATCGACGCCGACGTCGCCAAACCACGCGTGCCCGAATATCTCGGCATTCATGCCGACAAGGGTCTGCTCGACGTATTGCAGGACAAGGACCTGAAGCTGTCCGACGTGCTGATCCGTACCGATATCGCCAAGCTGACGGTGCTGCCGGCCGGCCGCACCTACAAGCGCGCGACCGAATTGCTGGCAAGCGCAGCCATGACCCGTCTGGTCGAGGACATCGGTAATCGCTACCCTGACCGGATCATCCTGTTCGATTCCCCGCCCCTGCTGGCGACCAGCGAATCGAGCGTGCTGGCAACCCACATGGGCCAGATCGTCATGGTGGTGGAGGCCGAGAAAACCTCGCAGGAAGCGGTGCGCGAAGCCTTGAGCCACATCCAGTCATGTGAAGTGGTGGGCATGTTGCTGAACAAGACCACGCCGACCCCGGGTGCAGATTATTACTATGGTTACTATGGCAGTTACGGAAAATAGACACCGCCCGCGTGGCCGCGCGGCGCAGGCAGGCATCCTGTTCATGGTCGTGGGATTCGCGTCGGTTGCGCATGCCGTCGACTGGCGCCTGGAGCCTAGCGTCAGCGCGACGGCCACCTATACCGACAATGCCAACCAGAGCGAAGACAATCCCGAGGATGCGTTGATCCTGACCGTGACGCCCGGCTTTAGCCTGACGTCGCAAGGGTCGCGTCGGGTGCAGGCCTCCGTCCGGTATGGGCTGAGGGGGGGGGCACGTTTCGGCGAAGATCAGAGCACCGACATCAACCACAACCTGAGCGCTCGCGGCAACGCGGAACTGATCGAGGATTTCCTGTTCATCGACGGCTCCGCACGCATCTCGCAGGAACTGATCTCGCTGTTTGGCTCGCCTGCCGATGCCGACATCAACGACAGCAATCGCGCCACCGTCGGGACCTATTCGGTCAGCCCCTACATCCGGAAACGTTTCGGCACCTTCGCCGATGCGCAGGCGCGCTACACTACGGGCGGCGCCATTTTCGAGAATAATGTCGCGGCCGATTCCACCGTGAATTCGTTTACTGCCGGCCTGACCAGCGGCACCCAGTTCAACGATCTCAGCTGGGGCCTGCATTACTCCCGCCGCGAATCGCAAAACCGCGATGCGGCCACCTCTGCCGGCAATATCGACACGACGTTCGAGAGCGCTCGCGCCACGGCCGGTTATATGCTGACCCGCCAGTTCCGGGTGTTCGGTTCGGTGGGCGAGGAGTGGAACGATTACCCCAGTGCCGTCAGCATCGACGGTTCGTCCTACAGTGTCGGCTTCGGCTGGTCGCCGACACGCCGCACCAGCGTCGAGGTCTCGGCGGGCGAGCGCTATTTCGGCAGCACCTTCAGTTTTAGCGGCAGCCACCGCACCCGCATGTCGCGGTGGTCAATGCGTTATTCGGAGGATGTCAGCGACATCTCCCAGACGCTTTTTGGCTTAAGCGACCGCACGTACTGGGCATGTCTGGAGGGCGGAAAATTCAAGCCCTACGATACGGAGCTCTATCCGGATCCGCCGGCAGGGATATGTTCGGTTACCCCCGTTACGGCAACCGATCTGTATTTGCTGGGCGTTACCGCCGAGGAGTTGCTGGCAGTGGGCGGCATCACCACGTCCATCGCCAACGGCATTTTCATCAGCAAGAGTTTCACGACCGGCGTGTCCTGGGACGTCGGCCGGCTGGGCTTCGGGCTGTCGGCTCGCGATACGCGACGGTTGTACCAGATGCTTGGCAATGCAGAGGATCATGTTCGGGGGGTGACCGGCTCAGTCAGCTACAGGATGTCCCCGAAAACCACCGCCAGCAGCACCCTGTCGTTTACCCGTACCAGCGCGGATGCCTTGCTGGTGGGCGGCACGACCGATCGCGACGACGACCTGGTCACGCTCAGTCTTGGCCTCAACCATCGCTTTGCCGAGAAGCTCAGGGGTGCGCTGACTTTCCGCCATACCCAGCGGGATTCGAACGCGGCGAATGCCGACTACGACGAGAACAGCATCACGGCCTCGGTCAGCATGGGATTCTGACCGGTCTTCCGGCATGGCACAGCGGTTGCTTCGCATTCCGTGCGCGCACCGGCGTGCCTCACAGAGATAACGGATTGTCATGTACGAAGATTATTACCGCTTCAGCGCCAAGCCTTTCCAGCTCAATCCCGACCCGCGTTTCTTCTTTGGCTCCAAGGGCCACAAGCGGGCGATGGCGTATCTGGACTACGGTCTGTCGCTGGGCGAGGGCTTCATCGTCATCACCGGCGAGGTGGGCGCTGGCAAGACCACGCTGGTGCGCAACCTGTTCCGCCAGCTCGAATCACACAACCTGCTTGCCGCGCAGTTGGTGTCGACCCAGCTCGATGCCGAGGATACCCTGCGCAGCGTGGCCGCCTCGTTCGGCCTGGAGCATGAAGGCCTGACCAAGTCGGCACTGCTGAAGAACCTGGAAGAGTTCCTGATTGCGGCGACCCGTCAGGGCAAGCGCGTCCTGCTGGTGGTCGACGAAGCGCAGAATCTGACCCAGCGTGCGGTCGAGGAACTGCGCATGCTGTCCAACTATCAGAACAACGAGCGTTCGCTGATCCAGACCTTCCTGCTGGGCCAGCCGGAATTTCGCGGCATTCTGCAAAGCCCCGACATGCAGCAGCTGCGCCAGCGCGTGGTGGCCTCGTATCACCTGGGACCGCTCGATGCCGACGAGACGCGCGGCTACATCGAGCACCGTCTGCGTACCGTCGGCTGGCAGGGGATGCCGAGTTTCGACGACGCCGCCTTCGCCGCGCTGCACCGCTTCACCGGGGGCATTCCGCGCCGCCTCAACACCACCTGCGACCGCCTGCTGCTGTTCGGATTTCTCGAAGAAAAAACGCATTTCGGCGAGGCCGAGGTCAACGAGGTGATCGCCGACCTGAAGAACGAGGTGGCGCACCAGGATTTTCAGGGCAGCACAGGGGTCAACACGCCTGCGCCGGCAAATGGCGCGTTCCCCAGCGAAGACCACCAGCGTCTGGTCCAGCGGGTCGAGCAGATGGAACGCTCGGTCAACCGCATCCTGCCCATCGTGCGCAAGATTCTCTATACCGTGAGCGAACGTCAGGCGGCGGCTGAAGATGACATTGCGCCGGACAGCCGCGACGGTACGCACTAAGCCATGACCCAGGTTTTATGCATTGCGGGCGCGCGTCCGAATTTCATGAAAATTGCCCCGGTGATGGCTGCCCTGGCCGAAACCGGCATCGCCGCGCAACTGCTGCACACCGGCCAGCATTACGATGCGGCGATGAGCGACAGTTTCTTCGCCGACCTCGGCATTCCGCCGCCCGATCATCATCTTGAAGTCGGCTCGGGCAGTCATGCCGTGCAGACGGCCGAGGTGATGAAGCGCTTCGAACCGGTGCTCGAAAGCGTGCAACCGCGGGCCGTGCTGGTGGTGGGCGACGTCAATTCGACCATCGCCTGCGCGCTGGTGGCGGCCAAGCGCGGCGTGCGGGTGATCCATGTCGAAGCCGGCCTGCGCAGCTACGACCGCGGCATGCCGGAGGAGATCAACCGGGTATTGACCGACCAGATTTCAGATCTGCTCTTCACCACGGAGAAAAGCGCGCTCGCCAACCTCGTGCGTGAGGGCATCGATCCCGCGCGGGTCGAGTTTGTCGGCAACGTGATGATCGATACCCTGTACCGCAACCTCGGGCAGGCCGTCCCGGTTAGCCAGACCCTTGGCGTCGCGTTGCCGCAGTACGCAGTGTTGACGTTGCACCGGCCGTCCAACGTCGACGACCGCGACACGCTTGCCGCATTGCTCGACGTTGTCGGGGAAATCAACCGCAGCCTGCCGGTGGTGATGCCGCTGCACCCGCGTACGCGCGGCAACATCGAAAAATTCGGCTTCACCGCCAAGCTCGACGGCCTGCACATCCTGCCTCCGGTCGGCTATCTGGAAATGCTCGGCCTGATGCGCGACGCCAGGCTGGTGCTCACCGACTCCGGCGGCATCCAGGAAGAAACCACCGCGCTTGGCGTGCCCTGCCTGACCCTGCGCGACAACACCGAGCGCCCGATCACCCTGTCCGAAGGCACCAATACGCTGGTCGGCCCCCACCCCGATGCAATCCGGGCGGCATTCGGCGAGGTCATGTCGAATGGCGGCAAGGCCGGGCGCATTCCCGAATACTGGGACGGCCGCGCAGCGATGCGCATTGCGCATACGCTGAAGGGCTGGCTGCCGCAGCAGAAGGGCCGGAGGGCTGCCTAGATGGCGGGGATCCGGAATGCCATGTCGGTCGACGTCGAGGACTATTTCCAGGTGTCGGCGTTCGCCCCGCATATCCGGCGCGAAGACTGGGACAGTCTGCCGTGCCGGGTCGAGCGCAACGTCGACGTCATCCTTGGTCTGCTCGACGAGGCCGATGCCAAGGCCACCTTCTTCACCCTCGGCTGGATCGCCGAGCGCTATCCGCAGGTGGTGCGGCGCATCGTCGACAATGGCCACGAACTGGCCAGCCACGGCTATGGTCATCAGCGCGCCAGCGATCTGACGCCCGCGCAATTTCGCGACGACATCACCCGCGCCAAGCGCATTCTCGAAGACCTCGGCGGCGTCGCCGTGCGCGGCTACCGCGCGCCGAGCTTTTCCATCAGCCAAAAAAACTGGTGGGCGGTCGAGGAACTGGAGAATGCGGGTTACGTGTACAGCTCGAGCATTTATCCGGTCAAACACGACCATTACGGCATGCCCGACGCGCCACGGTTTCCGCACCGCCCCAACGGCGAGGCCGGCATCCTCGAACTGCCGCCGACCACTGTGCCGCTGATGGGCCGCAACCTGCCGGCGGCGGGCGGCGGCTGGTTCCGCCTGCTGCCGTACGAGGTGTCGCGCTGGATGCTGCGACGGGTGAACGCGCAGGATCAGGCGCCGTGCATGTTCTATTTCCACCCCTGGGAGCTCGATGCCGGGCAGCCGCGCCAGCGCGGCATTTCTGCCAAGACGCGCTTCCGCCATTACGTCAATCTGCAACGCATGCCGGGCAGACTGCGCCAATTGCTGAACGACTTCGAATGGGACCGCGTCGATCGCGTGTTCCTCTCCGACCATTGAATATGCAGGCCGAACCCTTCACCGAACCCGAAGCCGCGGCGGCTGAGGTCACGGTGCGCGCGCTGGAGGTCAAGGATCGTGGCCGCTGGGATGCCTATGTCCACGCGCATCCCGACGCGACCTTCTTTCACCGTGCCGGCTGGCAACGGGTGATCGAGGACGCATTCGGCCATCGCACGCATTTCCTGCTGGCCGAGCGCGGCGGCGAGGTGGTGGGCGTGCTGCCGCTGGCCGAAATCAAAAGCCGGCTGTTCGGACACAGCCTCGGATCTTTGCCGTTCTGCGCCTACGGGGGCATCCTGGCCGACCATGACGCAGCGTACCGTGCGCTCGACGAGGCCGCGCAGGCGCTGGCCGGAAAACTCAAGGTCGGCGTCCTCGAATATCGCAATCAGATCGCCCAGCATGCGCACTGGCCGACCAAGGATCTGTACGTCACCTTCAAGAAAGCCATCGAGCCCGAAATCGAAGCCAACATGAATGCCATCCCGCGCAAGCAGCGGGCGATGGTGAGGAAAGGCATCAAGGCAGGCCTCGTTGGCGAGATCGATGCCGACACCACGCGGTTTTTCCAGGCCTATTCGGCGAGCGTGCACCGGCTCGGCACGCCGGTGTTCTCGCGCAAATTCTTTCGCCTGCTGAAGGACGAATTCGGCGACGACTGCGAAGTGCTCACCATCACGCTCGGCGGCAAGGTGATCGCCAGCGTGATGTCGTTCTATTTCCGCGACGAGGTGCTGCCGTATTACGGAGGAGGTACCGACGCTGCGCGTGCCGTGGCCGGCAATGATTTCATGTACTGGGACCTGATGCGGCGGGCTTGTGAACGCGGGCTGAAGACATTCGATTTCGGCCGCAGCAAGCGCGGTACCGGTTCGTTCGATTTCAAGAAAAACTGGGGTTTCGAGCCGACGCCGCTGTATTACGAGTATTTCCTGGTCACGGACCGGGAGGTTCCCGAGATCAACCCGTTGAATCCGAAATACCGTCTTTTCATCCAGGCCTGGAAGAAAATGCCGCTGGCGCTCGCCAACGCGATCGGGCCGCATATCGTCAAGAATCTGGGGTGACTGTGGAGGGGCTGCTGTTTCTTGCTCATCGCATCCCGTTCCCGCCCAACAAGGGCGACAAGATCCGTTCGTTCCACCTGCTGCGGCATCTGGGCACGCGCTTTGACATTCATCTGGGCGCCTTTGTCGACGACCCCGACGACTGGCAATACCGCGACGCATTGAAGCCTTATTGTGCGTCGATCAAGCTGTTGCCGCTGCACCCGCGCCGAGCGAAGCTGGCGAGCCTGACCGGACTGTTGACGGGCGAGGCGCTGACGCTGCCGTATTACCGCAGCGGCGAACTGAGGCGCTGGGCCGAAGGGCTGGCCGCCTCGGGCCGGGTGACGCACGGGCTCGCGTTTTCCTCGGCCATGGCGCAGTTCATGCCGGCAGGGCTTGCCCGCCGCGTGCTCGACATGGTCGACGTCGATTCCGACAAATGGACGCAGTACGCGCCGACGCAGAACTGGCCGCTGTCGTGGGTGTATGCGCGGGAAGGCCGCAAGCTGGCCGCGTGGGAGGCGCAGGTGGCGCAGGACTTCGACGCCACCCTGCTGGTGTCGAAGGATGAAGCGGCGCTGCTGCAGCAGCGCGCGCCGCAGGCTTGCCACAGGATCAGCGCCTTCGAGAACGGCGTCGACGCCGGCTATTTCTCGCCTGCGCGCGACTATCCGAATCCGTATGCGCCCGACGCACAGGGGGTGGTGTTCACCGGCGCCATGGATTACTGGCCGAACATCGACGCGGTCACCTGGTTCGCCGAGCGGATATTTCCGGCGGTGCGCGAAGCGGTGCCCGGCGCACAGTTCACCATCGTCGGCAGCCGGCCCACTGAAGCCGTTTTCGCGCTGGCGCGCCAGCCCGGCGTCGTTGTCACCGGCAGCGTGCCCGATGTGCGGCCCTGGCTCGCCCATGCCGCCTGCGCGGTGGCGCCGCTGCGCATCGCGCGCGGGGTGCAGAACAAGGTGCTCGAAGCGATGGCGATGGCGCGTCCGGTCGTCGCCAGCGCGCAGGCGGCCGAAGGCCTCCGCGCCCGGGCGGGACACGATTTCATCCTGGCGCAAGGCGAAACCGAATTCGCCCATGCCGTGGTGGCGCAGCTGCAGACCGCGGCATCCGCCGCGCAGGCGCGCGACTGCATCCTGGAACACTACGACTGGACCCGCAATCTGAGCGCGATCGACCCGCTGTTCGAGGTGGCGTCGGTCGTCCCCCCCGTACTGGAGACGTGCCCCGCATGAGTGCCTTGCCCGATTCGCTTCCCGCTGCCCCACGCGCGGACTGGTTGTTGCCGGGTGCCCTGACCGCCGGCGTCCTGCTGATTCTGGCCGGCCTGTTCTGGCCGACCTTCCATTCGATGATCGAAGTGTGGGAACGCTCGGAAACCTTCGCCCACGGCTATCTCATCTTTCCCATCAGCGCTTGGCTGATCTGGCGCCAGCGTGATGAACTGGCGCGGGTGCAGCCGCGCCCCGACCTGCGCGGACTGATCCTGCTGGCAGTGGTCGGGGCCGGCTGGATGCTGGCCGATGCCGGCAGCGTCAACGTCGTGGCGCAGTATGCATTCATCGCCATGTTGATTGCAGCAATATGGGCCCTGCTCGGCTGGACCTTCGTCTGGACAGCGTTCTTTCCGCTGATGTTCCTGTTCTTCGCAGTGCCGGTCGGCGAATTCCTGATCCAGCCGCTGATGGGCGTGACCGCCGATTTCACCGTGGCGATGCTGCAAGCCACCGGCATCCCGGTGTACCGCGAAGGCATGTTCTTTAGTATTCCCAGCGGCGACTGGTCGGTCGTCGAAGGCTGTTCGGGCCTGCGCTATCTGATCGCTTCGGTCACGCTCGGCGTGCTGTATGCCTATCTCACCTATCGCTCGTGGAAGCGGCGCCTGCTGTTTTCGATTGCCGCGGTCGTGGTGCCGGTCTTCGCCAACAGCGGGCGCGCCTACATGATCGTGATGATTGCCCATCTGTCCGACATGAAGCTGGCGCTCGGGGTCGATCATTACATCTACGGCTGGGCATTCTTTGGCCTGGTCATGCTGCTGCTGTTCTGGATCGGCGGATTCTGGCGCGAAGACGGGCAAGCGACGCCCGCCCAGCCCGAACACGGCAAGCTGCCTGCAGATCGCGCCGGAACGCGACCGATCCTGCTGGTGGCCGTGGCTGCGCTGGTGGTCGCAGGCCTGTGGCCGGCCTATGCTGCCTGGCTCAGCGCGCGGCCGCTGCCGGCCATGCCCGAGCTGCAGATTGAGGCACAGGGGGGCTGGCAGCCCGCGGCATCCTTCACTGGCTGGGCGCCGCACTGGGTCGGTGCCGACAGGCAGGTGCGCCAGTCCTACAGTCAGGCAGGACGCCAAGTGATGCTGGAGCTGAACTATTACGTGACCCAGC
>Ga0154506_1007_pt3 | contig 12197 bp, 14 predicted proteins | sample RifGroE1_FD_115985 | JGI IMG/M metagenome (GOLD analysis project Ga0154506, IMG submission 115985) | Thiobacillus sp. GWE1_62_9
GGTGAACGAGAAAATCGCCGCCCAGGACGTGGGCAACATGACGACGCTGAAGCTCGACCTGCTGGCCGATCCGGCGCCGGCGCAGCGCTTCGACCTGATCGTCACCGCGATGACGCTGCACCACGTACCGGACACCGACGCGATCCTGCGCATCTTCCATGAGCTGCTGCAACCCGGCGGTCATCTGTGCATCGCCGACCTGGACCAGGAAGACGGCTCGTTTCACGGTCCGGAGGTCGACGTGCATCACGGCTTCGACCGCGCCGACCTGAGCCGGCGCGCCGCGCAGGCGGGGTTCGCCGACATCCGGTTTCAGACGGTGTTCAGCATTGCCAAGGAACGCGAGTCGGGGACGCAGGACTACCCGGTGTTCCTGATGACCGCACGACGCGCAGGCGCGTAGCCGGCAGTGGCCGCTCTGATGGGCGTGAAGCCCTAGGCTCTGCGAGGCGCGCACGTGGTTTCGAACGGTTTCCCGCCCATCGCCGACGCGCACGCCCGGGTCCTGATTCTCGGCAGCCTGCCGGGGCAGACCTCGCTGCGGCAACAGCAGTATTACGCCCAGCCGCGCAATGCATTCTGGGCCATCATGGGTCGGCTCTTCGACGCGGGCTCCGAGCGGCCCTACGACGAACGCGTCCGGCGCCTGGTCGAGAACGGGGTGGCACTGTGGGACGTGTGCGCCGCCGCCCACCGTCCCGGCAGCCTTGACGCAGCGATCCGCGCTGAGAGCGTGGTGCCCAACGATTTCGCCGGGTTCATCGCGTCCCACCCGCAGATCCGTCTCATCGTCTTCAACGGATCGAAGGCCGCGGAGCTCTATCGTCGAACCGTGCTTCCCGGCCTGCCCGGCGACATGCGTTCCATCCGCTGCGAAACGCTTCCGTCCACCAGTCCTGCGCATGCCTCGATGAGGTTCGAGGACAAGCTGGCGCGCTGGTCGATCGTTCGAAAACATGGGGAAGCCTGAAGGACCACGCTAGAATGCTCGCCGGGAGTGCTGCCAGGACTGGCTGGCGGCAATTGAAGACAGATCGGCCTGGCTGTTTGGGCAACCATCCGGCCGGCTCACGCCTGAGCCCACGCGGCAATCAGGCCAGCAGAAAACAAACACCTTATAACGATGCCGACCCCGTTAATCATCATGATCACCTCGTGCGTCATGGCGCTGGCCATGAGCGTGGTGCTGCTGATCATTGCGAAAACCTATCCGAAAAACATTCGCGGCCTGAAAGAATGGGGCCTGGCCGTGCTTGTCACCGCACTCAGCCTTCCGTTCTTCATCGCCCGGGACATCATTCCGGATCTGCTCAGCATTGTTCTGGCCAATCTGATGCTGCTGGTCGGCTTCATGCTGATGAACCACGGCACCCGGAAATTCGCGGGCACGAAATCGACGTTCAGCCGAACGCTGCTGTTCCTGTTCGTTCTTTCGTACGTTGCGCTGTTCGCGTGGTTCACCTACGTGCAGCCGCATGTCGGGATGCGCGTCGCAACCCTGAGCCTGTTCACCCTGCTGGTGATCCTGAATCATCTGATTCTCGTTCTGCGGGAGCTGCCCAGGACGGCAGGGCGCAGCATCCTGGTCTTTTCGCTCGCGGTGCTGATCACGTCCAGGGTCGCCCGCCTGAGCGGCCTGATTCTCGGCTACGATCAGCCCACGGGGGTGTTCGACGCCTCGACCGCGAACATTTTCTTCATCGCCCTCCCCTCCATCATGCTGCCGCTCGGGACGATCAGCTTCGTCATGCTGGCTTCCGAAAGATTGCGCAAGGATCTGGAATTCTCCAGCCGCCACGACGGCCTGACGCAATGCCTCAACAAGAAAGCGGCGATCGAGGAACTCGACCGGGAGATCGCCCGTGCCAAACGCTACAGAAACAAGCTGTCGATCATGCTGATCGACCTGGACAACTTCGGGGATATCAACAACACCCACGGCCACCTCGAGGGCGACAAGGTGCTGGTGGATTTCTCGAAGAGAACACGCGCTTCGCTCCGCGAAACCGATCAGCTCACCCGTTTCGGCGGCGACGAGTTCATGGCCATCCTGCCGTATACGGATCGTGGCCATGCCGAGCTCGTGGCGAATCGCCTTCATGAGGCCGGCAAGGAAGGCCAGCCTCTTGCGTGGTCAGTCAGCATCGGCGTGTCGGAATGGCAGGACCAGGACGACAGCCTGACGGATTTGCTGACCCGGGCGGACCAGGCGCTCTACAAGTCGAAGGGCCTGGGCCGGAGCCAGACCCAGGCGATATGAATCAAGGGCCAGGCTCCGGCAATCGGAGAACCCGGCTCGTACTGCCACGACCTTTCTGCCCGGAATGCGCACCAGGACGGCTGCATTGCGCTATCGTCTTGACTCCCCCCACCAGGACGCGTTCACCTCGCCGCAGCCATGACCCAGCCGACCCTCTATCACATTCCCGTCTGCCCGTTCTGCCAGCGGCTGGAGATCCTGCTGACGCTGAAAGGCCGGCGCGAGGAGGTCGACTTTCAGGTGATCGACATCACCCGGCCGCGGCCTGACTGGCTGCTGGCCAGGACGCGCGGTACGACGGCGCTGCCGGTGCTGGAAACCGCCGACGGTCACATCATCAAGGAAAGCCTGGTGATCCTGCAGTACCTCGAGGACATCTATCCGGAACGGCCGGTCGCCCGACACGACCCCTACCAGCGCGCGGTGGAGAACATGCTGACGCGGATGGACGGCGAGTTTTTCAGCCAGGGCTACGCGTGGCTGATGAACCAGGATCCGGCACGACGCGAATCCATGCGTGAAGGCATGCTGAACCAGTATGCGCAGCTGAACGATTTTCTGTTGACGCATGCGCCGGCCGGCCCGTTTCTGTTCGAGGAATTCGGCTGGGCGGAGACGGTGTTCACGCCCTTCTTCCAGCGCTTCTGGTTTCTGGAGTACTACGAAAACTTCGAACTGCCCGACGACCCGCGCTACGCGCGCGTGCGCGAGTGGGTGGATGCCTGCATTGTCCATCCGGCTGCGCAGCAGGTGACGAAGGAAGAAGTGGTCAAGCTCTATTACGACTATTCCAGGGGGGCGGGCAACGGCGCGCTGCTGCCAGGCCGCAAGCTGTCGTCATTTGCCTTCGAGCCTGACTGGCGTGTCCGCCCCTGGCCGCCAAGGGCCAAGTACGAACACAGTGCGACAGACGAGGAACTGGGCCTGGAACGCGGATGAATCATCAGAAGGCGCCATGCTCGATGGCGTAGGTTTCAAAAGCCCAGCGTCGGAGGGCAGCGAAAGCGTGCGCATGTAGGTGCTGTCGATTGCCTCGGTACGCAGAACGGTCTATCTCGCGAACGCCTATTTCGTTCCCGACGACCTGTCGGTTCAGACCATCGTGCGCACGCTGCAGCGTGGTGTGCGGGTCGGGATTCTCTCTCGGCACGCGTACCGATTCGGAATTGGTGCGCCGCGCCGCGCATCGCGGGCCCGCTTGGGTGAACTGCTCGAGGCCGGCGCCGAGATATTTGAATACCAGCCGACGATGTTTCACTGCGACGTATGGGTATCGGCCGGCTCGATCCATTTCGATTCGCGCCCGTTTCGGCTCAATGACAAAGCGAATCTCAATATCTACGGCCACGCGTTTACTCAACGCCAGATCGGCATCTTCGAGGACGGCCTGAAAATGTCGCGACAGATTACTGCTTACGCTGCTGGGCAGGACCGTCCCTGGAGCGGGAAATTGCTTGAGCACCCCTGGCATTACTGCGATCGCAGCTACGACCCAACTCCGTCAACACCGACGTTATGTACAGAAGATTCCTGCATGACAGGGAAATGCCCCGCTTATTTTTGTTGGAACGTGACAGCCCTGTGGGATCGCCTTTCGAGGGCGAAGAACGATCCACGATCCGCAAGCGCGTCATTTCTTGGTAGTACGAATAGGCCAGTCTATATTGGTACATTCGTTAAAGATCAACCGTGTCCCGTCGTAATAGGACAACCGGCAAAAGGCCGGGCAGCTGGATGATTTAAAAGGAAAAGAAGCCATGAGCACTATGCAATATCGGGTTTCAGAGCGCCGGATCGGCGCCGCACGCGTACACAAAATGAAGAGCGGACCGAGCCTCGATACAACCGAAGATTGGGTGGCCGGGGCGAGGCGTGCTTTGGACGACATGGGTAAAATCGTTTCTGATCAATGCTTTAACAACCCTGACACCCTGACCCACGAGGCGATTACGATCTACGCCCTGGCACTGATACGCTTGCGGGAGTGCGCCAGCGTGGCGGGGTTGGAGCGTTTGATGAATGCCTGCGACGCGCTCGCGGTGACGGTATCGCGACTGATCGATGATCGAAGCTGTGCGTGTCGCGATAAATGCGAGGCGTTGACGCGATTTGTCGTGCACGCACAGGCGATGATCCAGATGTCCATCGACAGCGCAAGGCGTCGTGTTTTGCCGATCGCCGCGATGCAGGCCGTCTCAAACAGCATGGGCATGGCGCCGGGCGCCCGGTTCGTTCCGGAAACGTCGCAATAGCCCGGGCCTAAGCGGCCATGCTCCAGCAACGCCGTTTAATGGCTTGCCTGAAAATCCCGATGAGCCAGGAGGGCCCGCGGGCCCTTGCTCCCTAGGCAAGGAATATCCCGCGCTCAAACGCGCTCGCACCAAAATCTCGTTCTGGCGGAAGGTTTGCTCCCGCTCCTTCCGCTAGGCAGAGCAGTACGCCCGGTCGAAGGTCTCGACCATCACTTCGACCAGAATCAAGTCGTCCCGCGCGGTGATCCCGCTCTGCGCCACCTTCCACAAGCCCAGTGCGGATGAGTGGACAAAACTGCTGCGCCCGACTCCGCGCACCTTACACTGCCTTTTCATTTTCATAGCATCCGCTCTTCGGGATGCTGTCCTGGGCGTTGCGTCGACAACGGCCCTCACCCCCTTTACCTCGGTTTGACTGCCAACAGCCGCAGCATGGGCTAGGCGCGTTCTTCGGCAAAAACCATTCACACGCACCCGCGATATCACGACTGAAAAGCATGAGTTTTGGCGAGGCCAACAACTTTCTGTTCATCCATTATTTATATATTTTCGATTTTTTTGGTAATTTGTTTAAGTTATGTCATAGACAACCGATTTACCAGTGACCAGGCGAGGTTTCTTCTGGCCGGGCGCGAGGCCGTCAGTTCAGCCCGGGCGGCCCTGGCATGCAACATCAACGGGCACAGCGAATTGACCATGGGACGACAACATGAACCGCTTTTTCAATTTCAGCATTGCCAAACGTCTTTATCTCGTTTCGTTCGTCTTGATCGCCGCACTGGCCATCGTGGCGATTTCGGGCTGGGTAGCCCTAAAGGAAGATGCCTCGCTGGCTGATCGTGTCGCCACGGTGCGCACGCCCCAGCTGATGCGAATCGCCGCGGTCGAACTCAACATCACCCGGGTGTCGCTGCAGATCCGGCATGCGATCCTGGCCCGCACGGATGAGGAACTCAGGACGACGCTCGCCGATATCGCCGTGAAAGCCGGGCTGATCGAGGATGCGCTCAAGGAATTCGAGGCGGACATCCTCACCGATGCCGAGCGCGAAACGTTCAGCAGGATCCCGCCCCTGGTAGAAGCCTTCTGGGCCGTCGGCGACGAGAACATCAAGCTGATCGAGGCAGGCAGCAAGGACGCCGCTTTCGACATGCTGGTATCGCGGACCATTCCGGTCCGCAACCAGCTGCTCGAGGTGCTTGCCGCCGAGAAGCAATACCAGGGCACGCAGCTTGAACAGGAACTCGCCACCATCAAGCACGGCACGGACAGCACGCGCATCCAGATCGTATCGCTCGTGATGGCGGTGGCGGCCGGACTGCTGGTCTTCTCCTGGACGATCGCCCGGGTGCTCCAGCGCCGGGTGGCGATTTCCAGGGAAGTGGCCAATCGGGTTCGCGACGGCGACCTGACCATGGCTGTCCGCGATGAGGCGAACGACGAATTCAGCCCGCTGCTGGCGTCGCTTGCCGAGATGCAGGACGCATTGACGCGCGTGGTAAGCCAGGTGCGGCAAGGGGCGGAGTCAGTCGCCACGGCCAGCGCCGAGATCGCCCAGGGCAATCAGGATTTGTCCTCGCGCAGCGAAAGCCAGGCCAGCGCGCTCGAGGAGACCGCCGCCTCGATGGAGGAGCTGGGCTCGACCGTGAAGCAGAATGCCGACAACGCGCAGCAGGCGAACCAGCTGGCGAAAAGCGCCGCCAGCGTGGCCGAGCAAGGCGGCGAGGTGGTGGCGCAGGTGGTCGACACCATGCGCGGCATCAGCGAATCGAGCCGGAAGATCGGCGACATCATCAGCGTGATCGACGGCATCGCCTTCCAGACCAACATCCTGGCGCTCAACGCTGCCGTGGAAGCCGCGCGTGCGGGCGAGCAAGGACGCGGCTTTGCAGTGGTGGCCGGCGAGGTGCGCACGCTGGCGCAGCGCAGCGCCGAGGCGGCCAAGGAGATCAAGAACCTGATCGTCGAGAGCGTCGAGCGCGTGGACCAGGGCTCGGGCCTGGTCGACCAGGCCGGCGCGACCATGAACGACGTGGTGGCCAGCATCCGCCGCGTGACCGACCTGATGGGGGAAATCAGCGCGGCAAGCGTCGAGCAGAGCGCGGGGGTCGCGCAGGTGGGCGAAGCGGTGACGCAGATGGACGAGGCCACGCAGCAGAACGCCGCGCTGGTCGAGGAAATCGCGGCGGCCGCCACCGGCCTCAGCTCGCAGGCACAGGACCTGGTGCAGGCCGTCGCCGTGTTCCGCATCCACGCCGGCCACGCGCCGCACGCCACCCCCGCCGCGCGCCATGCGGGGAACGCACGCGGGACGAATCATGCGGCAGCGGCGAGAAAGCCGACCCCGCCGAGCATGCCGGGAGGGCTGAAGGCTGCATGACCCGGACGACCGCAACCGCACTGCTTGAGGCGAAACACGCGGCTCAAAGGGGGGCAATCTCGCATGCGCCGGTTCCCTCCGGCCGGAACGGAACATGATCTCAAATTGAAAAAACGTGCGCTATGTTCGATAGCGCACGGAATCAATGGATTTTTTGACCTATCCTTCAATCGTCAGGGTAAGCAAGCACCTTGGAAGAGTACGCGTCAGGTTTCAGGATTTACATTGAATTTTGCTTGAAGACACCTTAATAGGAGCTCAATAATCATGCGCACATCCCCTTTTCTTATCAGTACCCTCGGAGCCGTCCTGCTGTTAGCCGGCGTGACCACTGCATACGCGGCAGAAGGCGTGTTCTACGATCCGTCCAATGCCGCCAGCCCGACCGGAAAAACGATCGGCTACGAGCTTTTCAGGACGATCGGCTGCCCGGGTCGCCAGCTTCTTGACAAGCCGTGCCCGGTGCCGGCCGAGCCGCCCGCTCAGGTTGCCGCAGCGCCCGAACCCGCGCCGGCCTATGTTGCGCCCCCAGCCCCGGCGCCGGCTTATGTCGCGCCCGCGCCCGCACCCGTGGTCGCGCCCCCGCCGCCGCAAAAACTGGTGCTGGAAGGCGTGAATTTCGATTTCGACAAATCCACTCTGCGTCAGGAAGACATCGCCATCATCGACCGCGATGTCACATCGCTGGATACGTGGGGCAATGTGAACATCGAAGTTGCAGGCCACACTGACAGCCGCGGCAGCGACGCATACAACATGAAACTGTCCCAAGAGCGTGCCGAGGCCGTCCGCAATTACCTGATCAGCAAGGGGATCGCTGCTGATCGTCTGACTGCCAAGGGCTATGGCGAATCCCAGCCGGTTGCGGACAACGCGACCGACGAGGGCCGCGCCCAGAACCGTCGGGTCGAACTGGTTCCGCTGAAGTAATCGCGTTTCGATTCAAACCCGTTACGGGGGCTTCGGTCCCCGTAATGCTTTGTGGCGACCGCCGAAACTGCAGTCGAGCTTGCCTAGGGCGGTCGGCCGCGATGCTAGGCCTCATCCGAGCGCACATCGTCTCGCCGGCCATAGGGCTGCTCGATCGCTACAGCCCTGTCCGCCGGATACTTGCGCCCGTCGAGGGCGGTGAACAGCCCATCATGGGTCAGCCTGCCGTACACCAGCCAGGGCGCGCCACTCTTGGGCAGCAGCCCCACCGCGGGACGAAGGTAATGAGTAGGGATCACGCGTCACCTCGCTGAAGGGGCTCGCTTGTTTTATTTTTCATTTCAGCGCACCGAACGATAGACGCGTCCCCGCTCCTGCTTGCTCAGCACCAGCTGCCAGAGTTGTCCCTGGCGGGAGCGGAAGAAGCCCGCGCAGCTCATCAGATAGTATTTCCACATTCGGTAAAAGCGCGAGCCGTATCGGGCCTCCAGGAAAGGCCAGGCCGTGTCGAAATTCTCCCACCAGGCCATCAGGGTAGGGTCATAATCCGGGCCGAAGTTGTGCCAGTCCTCGATCAGGAAGCGGCACTCGATGGCTGAAGTCATCTCCTTGGCGGATGGCAGCTTGCCATTCGGGAAGATGTATTTGTCGATCCAGGCGTCGGTCTTGGGCGAGGTGACGGCGCTGCCGATGGTATGCAGCAGGAACAGGCCGTCGTCCTTGAGCGTGCGGTGGACCGTATCGAAATAGGCCGCATGGTTTTTCGGACCGACGTGTTCGAACATGCCGACGGAGACGACCTTGTCGAACTTTTCGTCGAGGTCGCGGTAGTCCAGCAGCTCGATCGACACCGGCAGGCCGGCACACCGCTCACGCGCCAGTTTCTGCTGTTCTTTCGAGACGGTGATGCCGACCACTTCGACTCCGTAGTGCTCCGCAGCGTAGCGTGCCAGCCCGCCCCAGCCGCAGCCGATTTCGAGCAGGCGTTCGCCGGGCTGCAGCTCCAGCTTGCGGCAGATCATGTCGAGTTTCTTCAGCTGCGCATCGCGCAGTCCGGCCGCATGGTGCCAATAGGCGCAGGAGTAGCTCATGGTGGGATCGAGCATGGCTTCGAACACATCGTTGCCGATGTCGTAATGCTGCTCGCCCACCTGGAAGGCGCGTTGGGTGGATTGAAGATTGAACAGGCTGTGGCGCAATATTTCACCCAGCAGGCGAAGCCGCGACCAGCTGTCGATTTTTTCTTCGGCCTTGCTGCTCAGCAGGCGATGGAAGAGCTGGTCCAGTCGCTGGCACTCCCACATGCCGTCCATGTAGGCCTCGCCGAACCCGAGCGAGCCTTTCGCAAGGACGCGCTGATAGAGGCCTTCATCGAGTACCTGGATGTCCCACGGGGCGTCGCCGTTGATTGCGATGCCTGCCTGCGCCGCCAGTTCGAGGATGACCGCGGGCGGATCCTGCAAGGCCGAGGCATTATCCGCGGGCTCGAAAACACATGCATCCTCTCTCTGCATTGAAAAGCTCCCCCTTTTCGTTAAACATGAATGTAAAGAGTATGTTTTTGATAAATATTTAACAAACGATATTTTTGCGTCATAAATATCGTACATATCGATACATTTATTTAGCATGACGCATCGACAGGTACGGTCTGGGCGGATCGATTTCGCGCGAAGACCCGGCCGCATCTGCCTGTAAGCCTGACGCCCCTGATGCGACTGAGTCTTTCCGGACCGGAGTTCACATGCGCGTCATTCTGTTTCTCATTGCCCTGCTCGCCCCCGCCGTCCACGCCGCCACCTGCAGCGCCGTCAGCGGCGACACCCGCAACCGCCTGCTGGAGCTGTACACCTCGGAAGGCTGCAGTTCATGCCCGCCGGCCGATCGCTGGCTGTCGCAGTTGCCGCGCGATGGTGGCGTGGTGCCGCTGGCCTTCCATGTCGATTACTGGGACCGGCTGGGCTGGCACGACCCGTTCGCGCAGGCCGCCTTCAGCCAGCGCCAGCGCGACCGCAACCGCGGGGCGGGCTGGGTCTACACGCCGCAGGTGATGCTCGACGGCGAGGATTACCGCGCCTGGCATCGCGGCCTGCCTGCCCGCCCGAATGCCCCCGCCCCGGCGAGTCTTTCGCTCACGCTCGACCAGACGCCCGAACGCATCGACGTCCAGGCCGAAAGCCGCCTTGCCGCCCCGGCCGCCGGGCGCGACGCCCGGCTTTATCTCGCCCTGTTTGAAAACCGACTAAGCTCAAACGTCAGCGCCGGGGAAAACGCCCGGCGCACCCTGCAGCACGACCATGTCGTGCGACAGTTGGCCGGGCCGTTCGACCCGGGCCGCGCCCGCCACAGCTTCAGGCTGCGACCCGGCTGGAAAGCCGCCGATCTGGGTGTGGCCGCGTTCGTGCTGGATGCGCAAGGCGCAAGCCTGCAAGCGCTGGCGCGGCCCGGCTGCCCCTAGTCATGCCCGCCGCGTGTTGCGGCAGATATTCAGCCTCACCACTCAACAGGAGTCACGCATGAATATTCGTTCCCTGCTGGTTTCCGCAAGCCTGATGCTGGCCAGCACGCTGGCCGCCGCCAGCGATGGTTTGATCGCCGTGAAGAGCCCCCACAGCGCCAAAGCCACGATGGACCGGCTTGAAAGCATCGTGAAAGAACGCGGGCTGAATGTGTTCATCCGGGTCGACCACGCCGCCGGTGCGGCCAAGATCGGCAAGACGCTGCGGCCGACCGAGGTGCTCGTCTTCGGCAACCCGCAGGGCGGCACGCCCCTCATGGAATGCGCGCAGGCGGCGGGGATCGACCTGCCGCTGAAGGGACTGGTGTGGCAGGACGCCGCATCGCAGGTCTGGCTCGGCTACAACGACCCGGCCTGGCTGGCCAAACGCCATGGCGTGGCAGATTGCCCCGCGGTGGGAAACCTGAGCAAGGCGCTCGAAGGCATCGCGAGCGCGGCGATCCAGCCCTGATCGTCGCCGTTATTCCTCGGACTCGACCCGCTTCTTCGATTCCTTGAACACCCAGTTCAGGGCGATCCCGGCCGATACGGCGTCGGAGCGCTTCACCAGCGGGCTGTCCTCGATGACCGCCCCGGCCAGGGAGTCAACGCGCAGAAAACCGCCGACCCACCAGCGCGGGAAGCGCTTGGTCAGGGTGAACATGAGCTGCGAACCGGAATAGCCGCCCGACGCGGCATAGGCCGGGCGGTCCACTCTTGCCTCGGCCGGCCGGACGCCATAGAAGTACGTGTTGTATTCGCGATCATTGAAATAGGGACCGGCCTGCACGCCGAGATTCCAGCCGGCCTGGCCGGCGGGATCGCGGATTTCCAGCAGCAGGTTCGGCGAGAACAGCCAGCCGATCTGCTCGGGCCGGGACGCGACGGTGATCGCGGTACGAAGCGGCGCCCGCGCATCCAGCCGCATCCTGCGGTCGGCCGATTGCCACAGGCGAAAATTGACGGTCGGCCCCAGTTCGACGGCGGGATCGAGGTCGTCCATGCCCTGGCGCACCGGATCGTCGTCGCTGTTGACCGGAATGCTGCCGTTGAGGCTGACGTTGATTTCCAGCCGCTCGCTGTCGAACAGCAGGCCGCGCAGACCGTCACCGTCCGCTCTCAGCACCTCGCCACGGTAGATCAGGTAGGGCATCGGCAGCACGAGCGCCTGCCGCTCGTCCGAGCCGCGGTAGTTGGGCAGGCTGAGGCCGACCAGCCCGGCACCGACCTCCCACAGGGGGCGCATCTCGGCATGGCCGGCTGACAGGGTCAGCAGGCCGGCAAGAAAAACGGCTGCGCGCGAACAGGGCATCGTCAGTTTCGGCATGAGGAGTTCCATTCGGTTCAATCGAGCGGGGCGCCGTGGCGCAGCCCGACACTGGAGCAGCACATGCAATTCTAGGCGCTCAATCCAGCGCCGCCTAATGCGGTCGCTGCCCGCAAAACCGGCCTGTCGGCGACTCTGCATTCAACTATTCCGGGTCCGGGCCGATTCCTCCCTCACGAACATGGCGATGATGCGAGACCCGCTTGGATACACTTCACCCCTCTGACGCAAGCCGCAATTCCCGCACCCCGGACGACGCGCCGGCGGCGGATGAGACGCTGGCAGCGCACGCACGACGCGCGCTGCTCGCCAGGCTGCGTGCACGGGTCACGGCCGTGCTCGATGCCGGCATCGCGCTGTTGCAAGGGCTGCGGGAGAAAGCCGGCGGCGCGCAGGCCGCCGAGGAAGACGAGGACAGGCCGGACGCGCGGCGTGACCGGGCGCGGGAACGGCAGGAGTCGGCGCCGCCGGCCGAGGCCGAAGCGCCGAGGCCCCGCCGCCTGCGCGCTGCCCTGCTCTATCTCGGCCTCATATTGGCAGGCGGGCTGGGG
>Ga0154506_1022_pt1 | contig 12132 bp, 18 predicted proteins | sample RifGroE1_FD_115985 | JGI IMG/M metagenome (GOLD analysis project Ga0154506, IMG submission 115985) | Thiobacillus sp. GWE1_62_9
GAACACCGCTCGCTTCGCTCCCGGCTTACGCCCCTTCGGGGTGTCGCTCAACTCGAACACGTTAGCTCCCATGAAAACGATTTCAGCATTCGCGTTCTTCTTCTACCTCCTATGGGCGCCGGTGTTCACTATCGGCACGGTGGTCTATTGCCTACGGAAGCTTGACGCTCGATATACTTCGATACCCCGGTACCTGCTTGCCGTAGCATTGTTGGCGTTCGTCGCAGGCCCAGTCGCGATCGATGGTCCATTGCCCGGATTCATGCCTTGGTGGGCCGTCGGCTTCATCGCATATGACCAGCACGCGCAATACTTTGTTGTTCACTACGTCTTGTTAGTTTCAGCAGTCTTTGCCGTAAGAATCATTCGCGATGCAAACGCCAAAAAAACTGGCGGCAGGTAAATAGCGCAGCAAAGGCGAAATATGAAAGCTAACCCAGCGCTCAACCTCGCTCCTTTCAGTCGCTGGACGGCGCTAAAGCGCCGCCGGTTAGCTCTACGTTAGGTGTTTCATGCGAGCACTCTCAGTCATTCTCCTCGCCTTGTTTCCTGTCCTCGGACACGCCGAGGTTATGGACAAAGAGTTCTCGCTTGTTGCCATCTTGCTTTGGGGGCTAATCGGTGCGCTTTTGGTGTTTTTTGCTGCCCGCCTCAAACCGCTGCTTCTGTTTATTTTGGTGCCAGTAATTGGCCTGTTTTTCTTTGGTCATCTTTCCGAGCTAGTGGACCCATATGTTGGTCCAGCTATGGCGGCTGAGGCAGGTCAGATTTATGTTTTCATTTCCTGGGCTGCCCCCGCTGTGGTTCTTGTCAGTGGCGTTATCGGGTTTGCTTTTAGGTGCCGCCATGTCAAAGCCAACACCTAACATGGCGCTCAACCTCGCTCCCTTCGGTCGCTGGACGGCGCTAAAGCGCCGCCGGTTAGCTCTACGTTAGGGTGCAGGAATCACGGCATGGGATTAAGAAGAAAACTTGAAGTAACCCTGAACTTCCGGTCATGTGTCTATCTCGCTGGGCTACTGGGCCTCAGCAGCGGTATTGTTGTTGGCATCGTGTCCGCAGTTCTCACAGCAATTGACGGCAAGTGGGTGGACGCCGCGCTTACCTTGCTTCTTGTAGCTCCGCTTAGCGCTCTTTCGTTCGCGTTTAGCGCTGCTATCGGCTTCCCCATTTATGTATATCTTTCGGGCCGAACCGCTGCTGCCAGAACCCTTGAAGGTACGTTCGATGAAATTACGGAAACCCGTAATTAACATGGACCACCCTAACCCGGCGCTCAACCTCGCTCCCTTCGGTCGCTGGACGGCGCTAAAGCGCCGCCGGTTAGCTCTACGTTGGGCGTCATGAGCACCGATGCTGCAATCCTTGCCGAGATTGATACCGCCTTTGGCGCTGTTGAGCGCCCGGAGCATTTCACTAACTTCGCACATTGCGAAGAATGCGCCGAACACGATGACCTGCTACGAGCGCGAGATCGATACACCCTGCGCATTGAAGACGTCGGGAACCCTGGTTGGGATCCCATTTGCTTCTGCTCACCAAACGGCATCGCATATTACTTTCCTACGCTTGCACGCCTTGCCTTGGCTGAGCAAGGCTCCAACAAGTACGATTGGTACGCCAACCAACTGCTGTTCCATCTCTATTCAGGCTTCACAGACAACGCATTTTTCCAACACTGCAATATCGCTCAGCGTCGGGTGGTCGCACGATTCCTTGCTCACATCATCGAAACGCGAACGTCCCTCATCGCTGTTTATGGTTCGGCTGACGATTTTCTTCGGTGTCACGAACTGTGGAATAACGCCCAACCTACCGCTCCAGAGGGACGCTCCGCCGACAAGCCGGCTCCGCGCCCCTGAGCTTGAACGTTAGGCGGCACAAACGCACCGCGCTTCTCTGCATGCTCTACCTTCGCGCCACCGCTGTCTGGTTGTTGATTCTCCTGCTCGCCATATTGAACGGCGGCTTCCGGGAGTCAGTTCTCTCCCCTCAGTTTGGAGACCCCTCCGCCCAGTTCATCAGCGGAATGCTGCTCATTGGGTGTGTCTTGGCCCTGTCGTACCTTCTGGTTCCGCGTCTTGGAGCGCAGTCTCAGCGCCAGCTCATGGGCATCGGCGTCTTCTGGCTCGCACTCACGCTCATGTTTGAGTTCGGCTTCGGCCTCCTGGTCCAGGGAAAGTCCTGGCAAGAACTTGTTGTCGCCTACACGTTCCATAATGGCAACATGTGGCCCATCGTCCTTTTGGTCACACTTCTCGCGCCATTCCTGGGTGGGCGCCGCAGTCTCCCCCGCTCGTGAGCGCTGCAGTGCTGCCTAACTCAAACGTTAGGCTTCATGACTCCTTACTCGCCAGCACGAGCGACGAGGCTACCTGCAGCATCCGCATGCCCTCGCCACGCGCCTAGGCCCGCCCAATGCGGCCTAAGCCTTCGGATAGGGATTCCTGCCCATGGCAAAAACCGGATCGACCGTCGTGGCGGGGCAGCTCTTCGCGCCAACGGAGCTGCCCCGGTTGTCGATTGCGACCCCTGGGGGATGGATGGCTCAGCGGCCCGGTTGCGCAGCGCCTGCCTGCTCAAGACGGGCGGCCGCGGCCAGTCCGACTGCCAGCAGTGCGGCAAGCGGCACGACTGCAAAGTCGGGTGCGTCCATCGTCCACAGGGTGGCCCCGCTGATCAGGCACCAAGCCGCGGGGATCGGGTAGAGCGCCCACGCCGGCCGCGCGCCGGCCAGCAGCAGGACGCCGAGCGTCGCCAGCGCGGTGGGGTCGGGCGCCATGCCGAACACTTCGGCCTGGGTCCAGTTCCGCCCCTGCAGCGGAGCCACCAACGGAAAAATCAGCACGGCGAACAGCAGCAGGCCGAGGCCGGCGCGCACCTGAACCCGGGGGGCCGATGCAGGCGTGAGCCGGCGGCGCACCCCGCCGAACCACAGCAGGAGCAGCGCCTGCGCGACGAAGGCCCAGGCGAAATAGCCGGCGGCCAGATTGATGCTGGCGTAACGCTGCCCGTGAAACGCCCAGGCGACCCACAGCCAGCACAGCGCCAGGATCGCCGCGATGGCGCGCCCCGCCCGCTCGCCGCCGCGCCGCCACAGCGCCAGCACCGCGATGCCAAGCGCGAGGGCAACGAGCTGCAGCGGCCACCACTCCAGGTTGTAGAGCTCGAACTGCCGGTAATAGGTGCGCGGCGAAAACAGCAGCAGGTCGCGCAGGCTGTAGGTCCACCACTCCGACATCAGAGCCGCGCCACGAGTGCCGCCATGCGGGCGCGCATGGCCTGATCGGGCAGACGCCCCGCTGCGGCGCCCAGGTTTTCCCGCACGTGGTCGACGCGCGTGGTGGCCGGAATCGCGCAGGTGACGGCCGGATGCGAAATGATGAACTTGAGCGCGAACTGCGCCCAACTGGTGCAGTCGATCTCGGCCGCCCACGGCGGCAGCGGCCGGCGCCCCAGCCGGTCGAGCAGCGCGCCCTGCTGGAACGGCCGGTTGACGATGACGGCAATGCCGCGTTCCCGCGCAAGCGGCAGCAGGCGCTGCTCGGCTTCGCGATCGACGAGGTTGTAGGTGAGCTGGACGAAATCCAGCGGCCGGCTGGCCATGATTTTCTCCAGTTCGTCATGGCGGCGGCCATGCGAGGTGGTGATGCCGACATAGCGCAGCTGGCCCGCCGCCTTCATCGAAAACAGCGTCGGCAGGTGCGTCTGCCAAGACAGCAGGTTGTGCACCTGCATCAGGTCGAAGCGCGGAATATCCCATAGCCTGCGCGACCGCTCCATCTGCGCGCGGCCTTCTCCGCTGCCGGAAATCCACACCTTGTCGGCGGCGAACAGGTCCGCCGGACGGCCCAGCTTCTTCAGGCCATAACCGATGACGTCCTGCGCAGAGCCGTACATGGGCGAGCTGTCGATCAGGCGCCCGCCCGCCTGGAAGAAGGCGCGCATCACCTCGGTGCTGGCGTCGCGCGCGGCGCGATCGTCGCCGACGTTGAAGGTGATCCAGCTGCCCAGACCGACCAGCGGAATCGTCTCGCCGCTCGACGGGATGGCCCGGGCGGCGGGCCGGGCCGGCTGCGGCTGCGCCCGCGCCATGGCCGGCCCCAGCAGCGGTGCGGCCGCCAGGGCGCCCAGTAGCCTGCGGCGGATGTCATTCGGCGTTTTTGTCATTGCAAGGTCTCCGGCGTTGTTCTGTCTGTCCGTCACCCGTAATCCCGGGCGGCGCGGCCGATCCCTATCGGCTCGGCGCTTGCCATCAGGAACCCGGCGGGACCGCTGCGATCCGGATCCGGGACCTGACTCATCGTCCATAATTATCAGGTATGTCCATCAGGCCGTCATAGTGCGCGCCGACAACGCGCTGAAACCGGATGCCCCCAGGTCTGCAGACCGTATTCGAACCTCGTCAGGAGCGCTCATGGAACCCCGCATCAGTCTCATCACGCTCGGCGTGGCCGACCTCGAGCGTGCCACCCGCTTCTATGCGGAATGCCTCGGACTGCCGCGGCTGGACACGCCGCCGTCGATCACGTTCTTTGAACTCGGGAAAATCTGGCTGGCGCTCTGGTCCCGGGACAGCCTGGCGGAGGACGCCGGGCTGTCTCCGGAGGGATCGGGGTTTCGCGGCTTTGCGCTGGCGCACAACGTACGCTCGCCGGCGGAGGTGGATGCGCTGCTTGATCGGGTGGCGGCCTACGGCGCCAGGGTCACCCGGCCGGGCCATGCGACGGACTGGGGCGGCTATTCAGGGTATTTCACCGACCCGGACGGCTTCGTCTGGGAGGTGGCGCACAACCCGGATTTTCCGCACGTCTGAGCCCCCGATCTTGAAGCCAGACTGGCGGTATCCGATGGATTAACGCACGTTCATACTACCTAAAATCGTAAAAAAGGATTAATCTGCGATTCGTTTCACCCTGGCGGGGGTTCCGGGCCGTTTCGGACAAGCCAGGCTTACGTTTCAGTACAAAAAAATCAATCCTAGAGGAGATTCAAATGCGCACTCTGCGTTTCGCCGCCGCCATGGCCTCGGCACTGGCCCTATCCACGCCTGCATCTGCCGGTTTCTTTGACTTCACTCTGGCGCCCTATCTGGGCGCGAGCGTGGGCCAGGCCACCTCTGACATCACCTGCCCGGCCGCGACCAGCTGCGACGACTCCGATCTGGCCTGGAAGATCTATGGCGGTCTGGAAGTCAACGAATACATCTCGATGGAATTCGGCTACGCCGACATGGGCGAAGTCGAATACACGGGTGCGCAAACCGGCACGCGTGAAGTGGACGGCGTCACCATGCGCCTGCTCGGGACCTATGCGCTCAGCCCCAATTTTTCGCTGCTCGCTTCGGGTGGCCTGAACATCCTGCAAACGGACGTCAAAGGAACCACGATCGCCGATGACACCGACGTTGCATGGTCTTTTGGCTTGGGTGCCCAGTACAACTTCACCAAGTCGCTTGGGCTCCGCGTGGAATGGGAACGTTATTTCGAAGTGGGAAGCTCGAGCTTCAACGGCGGGACCGGCGAAGCGGACATCGACCTGATCTCGGCCGGCGTGACCTTCAAGTTCTGAGATCCGGCCAGCCGTTTCGGCCATGAAAAAAGGGGGCGCAGCCCCCTTTTTTCATGGCGCAATCATCCGGAACCAGATCGTCAGCTCACCTCGTCGATCCACGCCATCTGGATCGCCTCGAGGATTTTCTCGCCCGAATGCTCGGGGTCGTCCTCGAAGTCAGGCAGCTCCATGACCCAGCGATGCAGGTCGGTGAAGCGGATGGTGCGCGGATCGATTTCGGGATGCGCTTCGGAGAGTTCGATGGCGATGTCGAGTGAGTCCGTCCACTTCATTTCAATGCCCTTCCTTGACCATGTTGATGGTGTACTTGGGAATTTCGATCACCAGATCGGCGCTGTTGACGCGCGCCTGGCACGACAGTCGCGACTGCGGTTCCAGCCCCCAGGCCTTGTCGAGCAGATCATCCTCTTCCTCGGTGGATTCAGCCAGCGAATTGAAGCCTTCGCGCACGATGACGTGGCAGGTGGTGCAGGCGCAGGATTTCTCGCAGGCGTGCTCGATCTCGACGCCGTTGGCGAGCAGGGTGTCGCAGATGGTGTCGCCCGGCTTGGCTTCGATGACGGCGCCTTCGGGACAGAGTTCGACGTGGGGCAGTACGATGAGTTGGGGCATGGGATCGCGTTGTATGAGTGAATCAGGCAGCCTGGGCGTGCTGGCTGGGCAATGCTTTTAACACACCGTCCCAGAATTGTAACCGGGCGTTGACCGCGGCTTCCGCCGCGGCTTCGGCCTCGCGCCATTTTGCGGCGTCGCCGCCGCACAGCGCAGCGAGCAGGCGCAGCGACAGCGGCGCATGGAAATCCTCGTCCAGGTGGACGTGGCGGTTGAGGTAGTAGTGGAAGCTGGGCGCCTGCGCGTCGGTCACCGCCATGCGCGACAGGAACGCGCGGAACATCGACGGGATGACGTGCTCGCGTCCCAGCGCCAGCGCGGCGGCGACGGTGTGCGGCTTGCCGCTGGCGATGAAATCGAAGGTGGTGCGGGTGAAGGCGGCGGACGGCGCCGGGGCAAGGCCCGAGCCGAGCGCGGCGTCGATGCCCTGCTCACCCGCCATCTGTACGAAGCGTTCAGGCGTGCCGGCATCGGCGCCGATTTCGCGCATGGCGGCGAGATACAGCATGAAGTGGCTGGTAAACCCTTCCTGGCCCGGCAGCGCGATGTCGGTTTCCTCTTCCAGCACAAGCTCGTTGATGAAGCGCTGCACCGAGGCGTCGCCGCCCGGCGTCCACGGCCAGCGCGCGGGCGCGACCTCATGCTGCAGATACTTGATCAGCGACATGAAGTCCCACACCGAATAGACGTGGTGCTGCATGAACACGCGCAGATCGTCGAGCGTCTGCACCGCAGCATAGATCGGGTGGGTTTCGAGCCTGACCCGCAGGGATTCGATGAAGGCGTCGTTCAGCATGATTCGATCAACCGAAGGTTTCCAGTTTCTGCCCGGCCATGGCGCGGCGCACGTTCTGGTCCATGCGGCGCTGGGCGAATTCGGTGGTGGCGGCATTCAGGGCCTCGATGCCGCGTTTGATCGCGTGATGATCTGAGCCCGTCATCAGCTTTTCAAGGGCGGCGATGGTGGCTTCGATCGCGGCGGTTTCGGTATCGTCGAGCAGCGCGGCGTCTTCGGCCATCGCCGCGCGGGTGGCGGCGATCAGACCCTGCGCGTCGACGATCTGCTCGTTCAGCGCGCGTGCGTACATGTCGTCCTTGGCGTGGGTGAAGGCATCCTTCAGCATGCGGGTGATCTCGTCGTCGCCGAGTCCGTAAGACGGCTTGACCTGCACGCTGGCTTCGACGCCGCTGCTCTGCTCGCGCGCCGACACCGACAAGAGGCCGTCGGCGTCGACCTGGAAGGTGACGCGGATGCGCGCCGCGCCCGCCACCATCGGCGGAATGCCGCGCAGCTCGAAGCGCGCCAGCGAGCGGCAGTCGGACGCCAGTTCGCGCTCGCCCTGCAGCACGTGCACGCTCATCGCGGTCTGGCCGTCCTTGAAGGTGGTGAATTCCTGCGCGCGCGCGGTGGGAATGGTGGTGTTGCGCGGGATGACTTTTTCGGTGAGCCCGCCCATGGTTTCAAGGCCCAATGACAGCGGAATGACGTCGAGCAGCAGCCAGTCGTCGCCGGCGCGGTTGCCCGCCAGCACGTCGGCCTGGGTGGCGGCGCCGAGCGCGACCACCTTGTCGGGGTCGAGATTGGTCAGCGGCGTCTGCTTGAAGAAGTCGGCGACGGCCTGGCGGATGCACGGCATGCGGGTCGAGCCGCCGACCATCACCACGCCCTTCACCTCGTCGGTCGCGAGGCCGGCGTCACGCAGCGCCTTGCGCGTCGGCGCCAGCGTCTTGCTGACGAGGCTCGCCGTCATCGCGTTGAATTCGGCCTGGGTCAGTGTCGCGTCCATCATCTCGCCGGTCGACAAGACGGCGGTGACGCGCACCTCGGTGTGCTCGGTCAGCGCTTCCTTGGCGTCGCGCGCCTTGGTCAGCAACAGTCGCATGTCGCCCGCCGACAACGGCTGGAAGCGGCCCTGCTCGACGATCCAGCAGAACACGCGCTGGTCGAAATCGTCGCCGCCGAGCGCCGAGTCGCCGTTGGTGGCGAGCACTTCGAACACGCCCTTGGAGAGCTTGAGGATGGAGATATCGAAGGTGCCGCCGCCGAGGTCGTACACCGCGTAGACGCCCTCTGACGCGTTGTCGAGACCATAGGCGATCGCCGCGGCGGTCGGCTCGTTCAGCAGACGCAGCACGTTCAGCCCCGCCAGTTGCGCGGCATCCTTGGTGGCCTGGCGTTGGGCGTCGTCGAAGTAGGCCGGTACCGTGATCACCGCGCCGACAAGCTCGCCGCCGAGCGCGGTTTCGGCACGCCGGCGCAGCACTTTCAGGATCTCGGCCGAGACCTCGACCGGGCTTTTCACGCCGTCGGCGGTTTTCAGCTGCACCATGCCGGGCGCATCGACGAAGCGGTACGGCAGACTGGCAATGTCGTCGATGTCGGCAATGCCGCGTCCCATGAAGCGCTTCGCCGACACGATGGTGTTGTGCGGATCGCGGTTTTGCGCGGCCTGTGCAGCGTAGCCGACGTTCACCTCGCCATTGGCGTGATAGCGCACCACCGACGGCAGCAATGAACGCCCCGCATCGTCGTCCAGCACCACGGCGAGGCCGGAGCGCACGGTGGCCACCAGCGAATTGGTCGTGCCCAGGTCGATGCCCACCGCCAGCCGATGCTGGTGCGGAGCGGTGGACATGCCGGGTTCGGCGATTTGCAGCAAAGCCATCTTAACGTTCCAGTTCTTCGTAGACGTCGCCCACTTCGGCGATGAGTTTGTCCATGAATCGCAGCTGGCGCACAGCTTCGCGTGCGCCTTCATAGTCCTTTGCCGCATCGATCAGTTCGGCGAGCTGCGCCTCGATCCGGCGATGCGCAGCGCGCAGGTCGTCGGTCAGGGCATCCAGCGCGTCCGTGCTCTTGCCGGCACGCGCATCCTCGATGGCCTCGCGCCATTCCATCTGCTGCATTAGGAAAGCCGGTGCCATCTTCGTGTTGCTGGCGTCGAGCGCGTCGATGCCCTGCAGCTTCAGCAGGTAGACGCCGCGGCTGACCGGATGCTTCAGCGTCTGGTAGGCCTCGTTCACCTGCGTCGCCCACTGCATGGCCACTCGCTGCTCGGCGTCCGGTTGGGCCGCAAAGCGGTCCGGATGCACCGTATTCTGCAGTTCGCGGTAGGCCGAGTCGAGCTGATTGCGATCCAGCGCATACGATTGCGGCAGGCCGAACAGTTCGAAGTGGGTTTGGGTGAAATCCATGGCTGGCGAGACATCAGGCGCGAGGGGCGAGGCGCAGGGCACGACCGCGCCCCTTTCGCCTCACCCCTCGCCCATCGATCAGACGTTAAACGACTCGCCGCAACCGCACTCGTTCTTCACGTTCGGGTTGTTGAACTTGAAGCCTTCGTTGAGGCCTTCGCGGGCGTAGTCGAGCTCGGTGCCGTCGATGTAGGTCAGGCTTTTCGGGTCGACGAACACGGTCACGCCATGGCTGGTGAAAACCTCGTCGCCTTCGGGCACTTCATCGGCGAACTCCAGCTTGTAGGCCATGCCGGAACAGCCGGTGGTGCGCACGCCGAGACGGATGCCGACGCCCTTGCCGCGTTTGGCAAGGTAGTTGGTCACGTGTTGCGCTGCGCGCTCGGACAGGGTCACCGCCATGGCTTACTCCAGACCTTTTTTCTGCTTGTAGTCGGCGACCGCGGCCTTGATCGCGTCTTCGGCCAGGATCGAGCAGTGGATCTTCACCGGCGGCAGCGCGAGTTCCTCGGCGATCGCGGTGTTCTTGATTTCCATCGCCTGGTCGAGCGTCTTGCCCTTGACCCATTCGGTCACCAACGAGCTGGAGGCAATCGCCGAACCGCAGCCGTAGGTCTTGAACTTGGCATCCTCGATGCGGCCGTCGGCACCGACCTTGATCTGCAGCTTCATCACGTCGCCGCAGGCAGGCGCGCCGACCATGCCGGTGCCGACGCCGTCGTCCTCCTTGGCGAAGGAACCCACGTTGCGGGGATTTTCGTAATGGTCGAGTACTTTTTCGCTGTAGGACATGGTGTTCTCCTTTACTTCAGATACTTCAGAATCAGTGTGCAGCCCACTGCACGGTGTTCAGATCGACGCCTTCCTTGAACATTTCCCACAGTGGCGAAAGTTCGCGCAGCTTGCCGATTTTCTCGTGCAGCAGCTTGATGGCGTAGTCGATTTCTTCCTCGGTGGTGAAGCGGCCGATGGAGAAGCGGATCGAGCTGTGCGCCAGTTCGTCGCTGCGGCCCAGTGCGCGCAACACGTAGGACGGCTCCAGGCTGGCCGAGGTGCAGGCGGAGCCCGACGACACGGCCAGATCCTTGATTGCCATGATCAGCGACTCGCCTTCGACGAAGTTGAAGCTGACGTTGAGGTTGTGCGGCACGCGCTGGTCCATGTCGCCGTTCAGGTGCACTTCCTCGATGTCCTTGAGACCGGCATACAGGCGGTCGCGCAGCATGCGGATGCGCTCGTTCTCGGTCGCCATTTCTTCGCGGGCGATGCGGAAGGCTTCTCCCATGCCGACGATCTGGTGCGGCGCCAGCGTGCCCGAGCGCATGCCGCGCTCGTGGCCGCCGCCGTGCATCTGCGCTTCCAGGCGGATGCGCGGCTTGCGGCGCACGTAGAGCGCGCCGATGCCCTTGGGGCCATAGGTCTTGTGGGCGGAGAACGACATCAGATCGACCGGCAGCGTCTTCAGGTCGATCGGCATCTTGCCGGTGGCCTGCGCCGCGTCGACGTGGAAGACCACACCCTTCTCGCGGCAGATCCTGCCGAGGGCCTCGATGTCCTGGATCACGCCGATTTCGTTGTTGACCGCCATCACCGAGGCCAGCACGGTGTCGGGACGGATCGCCGCACGGAATTCGTCGAGGTCGAGCAGGCCGTTTTCCTTGACGTTCAGGTAGGTGGCCTCGAAGCCCTGGCGTTCCATTTCACGCACCGTGTCGAGCACGGCCTTGTGTTCGGTGCGCACGGTGATGATGTGCTTGCCCTTGGTGCCCGAGTAGAAGTGGCCCGCGCCCTTGATGGCGAGGTTGTTCGATTCGGTCGCACCGGAGGTGAAGACGATTTCCTTGGCATCGGCACCGACCAACGCGGCAATGTGCCCGCGCGCCTCTTCCACTGCGGCTTCGGCTTCCCAGCCGTAGGGATGCGAACGCGAAGCGGGGTTGCCGAAGTGCTCGGTCAGATAGGGGATCATCTTGGCCGCCACGCGGGGATCGACCGGGGTGGTGGCGGAATAGTCAAAATACAGTGTTTTCATCGTTTTGCCCTGATTGAATCGTTCAAGCGGCCAGCGTCATCTTCGAGGTGCGGCGGTCCTGCAGCACCTTGTCCTTGCACTCGTCCTGCTTGGCCACCAGCGTGGCCAGCGTGACGTTATCCAGATAATCGTAGATATGGGCGTTGAGGCCCGTCCACAAGTCGTGGGTCAGGCAGCGGTGTTCGTCGTGGCAGTTTTCCTTGCCGCCGCACTGGGTCGCGTCGATGGGTTCGTCGACCGCGCGGATGATGTCGGCCACGCTGACGTCCTCGAGCGGGCGGGCGAGGTAATAGCCGCCGCCGGGGCCGCGCACGCTTTCGACCAGCTCGTGCCGGCGCAGGCGGCTGAACAGCTGCTCCAGATAGGACAGGGAAATGTCCCGACGCTCGCTGATGCCGGCCAGCGTGACCGGGCTTTTGCCGCCGCGCAGGGCCAGATCCAGCATGGCGGTGACGGCGAAGCGGCCTTTTGTGGTCAGTCTCATGACGTGTTCTCCTGAAATTTCGCCCGAACTATAAAATTCCCGAGCATTTCAGTCAACTATTCCTTACCTTACCAATTTAGTCAACTATTTTGTTCAGATAGTTCGGATCGAAATCGTCCGGCTTGTCCTGCCCTGCCGGCATTTCGGCCCCCAGCTTCTGCAACTGCGCCAGGATGAGCTCCAGACGGTGGTCGATGTGCGCCGAATGGTCGATCAGGCCGTGGATCGCCTTCAC
>Ga0154506_1005_pt1 | contig 12087 bp, 13 predicted proteins | sample RifGroE1_FD_115985 | JGI IMG/M metagenome (GOLD analysis project Ga0154506, IMG submission 115985) | Thiobacillus sp. GWE1_62_9
CCGCCAAGGAAGGTACGCCGAGCCGCGACTGGCTCAATCCGGCGCTCGGCTATCTGGCGACGCACCGCGCACGATCCAAGGTGCGCGCATGGTTCCGCCAGCGCGATGTCGGCGAGCAGGTCAGCCTCGGCCGCACTCTGCTGGACAAGGAGCTCAAGCGCCTGGGCGTGGTGGACGCGAACCAGGAGAAGCTCGCGCAGCGGCTCAAGTTCGGCAAGGTCGACGAGTTTCTTGCCGCGCTCGGCCGCGGCGACGTCGGCCAGCGCGACTTGGTCAACGCCCTGCAGGAATCCGGCAAGGTCATCTCCGCACTGACGCCCACCAGCAAACCGCGGCTGCGCGCGAAATCAGGCAATCCGGTCAGCATTCCAGGCCTGGGCGACGTGCCTCTGATGCTGGCGCGCTGCTGCAAGCCGCAGCCGCCCGAAGCCATCGTGGCCTACAACACGGTCGGCCGCGGGCTCACCGTGCATCGCGCCGACTGCGCTTCGCTCAAACGCGCCAATCCCGCCCGCATGATGCCGGCCGAATGGGTGCTCGAAGCCGGTGCGGCATTTGAGGTTGAGATTCATCTCAAGGCGTTCGATCGCCAGGGCCTGCTGCGCGACATTTCGGATGTCATCGCCAAGGACCGGCTCGACGTGTTGCGCGTCAACACCGAAAGCCGCGGCGAGTATGCGCACATGCAACTCACCGTGCGGGTCAGGGAATTGCAGCAGCTGTCGCGGCTGCTGGCGCGCCTGCAGCACGTGCAGAATGTGATCGAAGTGGGGCGGGGCTGAGTTTTCGATTAATGTTGGGATTTCCCGTTTGCTTGCGTTTGAGAGATGACTGAGCCGGACACCTTCGAGGTCGATTTGTCGCCGCGGGCACCGTGGTGGCGCAACTGGAGAGTGATGCTGCCGGTGTGGTGCGCGATCGGTGCGCTGGTGTGGCTGGGGCTGCACTTCAACGTGGACCGCAGCGTGATCGCCGGCAGCGTGGTGGTCGTGGGTCTGTTGTCCAATGCCTTTGCCTGGCTGCTGGGCTTCATCGCGCTGGTTCCGGTGGTCGGCCCGATCATCGTCAAGGTGTTGTCGATCGGCTTCATCTGGCTGCTCAACGCGGTGGGTTACCTGGTCGCCTATGTCGCCATCCGGCGCGGCTATTCGAAGGATGTGCTGACCTACCGCGGCCTCACCATCGCGGTCATCGTCGGCATCGTGATCGGTTTCGTGCTGGGCAAGCTGCTTTAAATCGAGGCCAGGATCTCGCGTGCCAGCTGCTGCAGCCCGCCGGCCGAGAGGTCGTCCGTATGGAAGCTCCAATCGGCGGGCGAGGGGGCGTAGTTGCGTGCCAGCGACTTGAAGTAGGCCGGGTCGTAATGCTGCTCCAGCAGGGCGGCCACGAGCTCGGGCCATGCCTGGCGGTTCGCCAGCGCTTGCCACTCCGCGATGGTTTCATGGCCGCGCAGATCGGCCAGGTGGATCAGGCAGGAATTGATGTCTTCGGGATCGTGCAGGAAATGCGCATAGTCTTCGCTCAGCAGTTTGACCCGGGCCGCGAGCGGCACCTCGAGCCGGATGCAGGGGCTGGCACGCATGGCCATGATCAACGCATCGGGCACGCGCAGCGCACCGATTTTCTTGCTTTCCGATTCGACGAATACGGGGCGCGCGGGATCGAGGCGGCTGAGTACGGACCAGATGGCGCTCTCGAAGCTTTTCTGCGACGGCTGGGCCTGCCCCGGCAAGGCGCCCAGCAGTGAACCCCGATGCGCGGCCAGTTCCTCGAGGTCGAGCACTTGCGCGCCCCCGCCGGCCAGCGCCTGCAGCAGGCGGCTCTTGCCGCTGCCGGTAGGACCGCTCACCACGCGATAGCCGAACAGGCCCGGCAAACGGGCGAGTTCGGCCACCACGTGGCGGCGATAGGCCTTGTAGCCGCCATCGAGCTGCATCGCGGCGAAGCCGATTTTCTGCAGGATGTGCGTCAGCGACCCGCTGCGGCTGCCGCCGCGCCAGCAGACCACCAGCGGGCGGTAAGACTTCGGCTTGCCGGCGAACCAGGTGTCGAGATGTTGCGCGATGTTGCGCGAGACCAGGGCTGCGCCGACTTTTTTCGCTTCGAATGACGACACCTGCTTGTACAGCGTGCCGACGCGCTCGCGTTCGGCGTTGTCCAGCACCGGCAGGTTGATCGCGCCGGGGATGTGGTCCTCGGCAAATTCGCCGGGCGAACGGACGTCGATGATCTCATCGAAGGCCGCGAGGTCGGCTACGGTGGCGGGCAAACGGGATTCAACTTTCAGGGGACGGTACCGGGGAGCGATCAACTGGCCGTCATTGTCACACGGCCGCGGCCGTGGCTGCAAAGCCGCCACCCTTATCGGGTCCGCTCAGGAAAACAATACGGGTTTTCTGGCCGGCGGCCAGCCTGACGTGCTGCAGTATGCGGATGTATCGGGACCTGGCGCGTGATGCGCCCGGGTCGATTGCGCCTACACGACCTTCAGCGCAGCAGCGGATTTGCGGTCTTCCGCGCGCCGACTCATGACCTTGCGGCGGTCGGCCGCGAGGTTGGGAGGCAGTGCTGCATCGCGAGGGGCGATGCGACGATCCCCCAAACGGCGTTCCAGCGGAATGAACTCAACTTCGTAAACGGGCAGGGCAGACATGTTGTGTGTCCTTGCTTGTCGAGATACTAAACATTGTAGTCGACTTTTCGACAGGGGGGCAAGGCAAAACCGACCGGTAAGCGGATTATTTCATCCGTTAGTCGGCTCTTTGCCACAATTCAGGTCTGGGCGGTGCGCACCATGCGCTGCTTTTCGCGCTGCCATTCGCGGTCCTTTTCCGCGGCGCGCTTGTCGTGCTGCTTCTTGCCTTTGGCGAGGCCGATTTCCAGCTTGATGCGGCCTTTCGAATAGTGCATGTCGAGCGGCACCAGGGTGAAGCCGGCCCGTTCGGTCTTTCCGATCAGCTTGTTGATCTCCGATGCGTGCAGCAGCAGCTTGCGCGAGCGCGTGGGATCGGGATGGATGTGGGTGGAGGCGGTGGGTAGCGGGCTGATATGGCAGCCGATCAGATACACGGCGCCGTTCTTGACCACCACATAGGCTTCCTTCAGCTGCACCCGGCCGGCGCGGATGGCTTTCACTTCCCAGCCTTCGAGCACGAGTCCGGCCTCGAATTTTTCCTCGATGAAGTAATCGTGAAAGGCTTTTTTGTTGTCGGCGATGCTCATGGTGGACGGGCTTGCGTACAATTCTTGATTTTACAAGGCTTTAGTGACTGATGGCGCGTGTGGAAAAAAGTGTGCTGGTGGCGCATCCCCCCGAACGTATGTTCGAACTGGTCGATCGGGTCGAGGATTACCCCGAGTTCCTGCCCTGGTGCGGGGGCACCGAGTTGAAAACGCGCGACGACCATTGCACGGTGGCAACCATACATATCGCCTACATGGGCATCCACCAGAGCTTCACCACGGAAAACACCAAAACGCACCCGCGTGAGATGCGCATCAGGCTGCGGCACGGTCCGTTTTCCGAACTCGAAGGCGACTGGCTGTTCACCCCGCTCGGGGAGGATGCCTGCAAGGTCGAATTCCGCCTGCAGTACGTGTTCTCGAGCCGGGTGCTGGAAACGATCCTGGCGCCGGTTTTCAGTCATATCACCAACACCTTTGTCGACGCCTTTGTGCGTCGTGCCGACGAGGTCTATGCCGCATGAACGCAGCCAGCATCAGCGTCGAAGTCATCTATGCCCTGCCGGATCTCCAGCCCATCTTGCGAACCCAGCTGGCCGAGGGTGCGACGGTGGAAGACGCCATCCGCGCATCCGGCGTGCTGGATGCCCATCCCGAGATCGACCTTGCCAAAAACAAGGTCGGGATCTTCAGCAAGCTGGTCAAGCTGGATGAGAAGGTGCGCGACAGGGATCGGGTGGAAATCTACCGTCCGCTGATCGCCGATCCCAAGGAAGTGCGCCGCAAGCGTGCGGAAGAAGGCAAAGTCACCAAAAAGGGGGGTGGCGACGCTGCCCCGGAATAACGACCCCGGGACATGGTCGGGCTAACAAAAAAGGCCTTCCGGTTTCGCGCCGGAAGGCCTTTTCAGTTGAGGCGGGCTGGTTCAGTCGCCGACCTTGAGCAGCGGGTAGTCGAGCTGGGCCAGGCCTTTCTTGACGTGATCGCTAGCCAGCTTGGACTGCTTGATTACCGTATCGCTGTCGCCCTTTTCGGCGGCGTCCTCGGCAGCTTTCAGTGCGTTCGCTGCGGTCGTCCACAGGGCATTCTTGGCCTTGGCATCTTTGACATCAGCCTGGGCAGCGGTCAGGGCAGCCTTCGCTTCGGCGCTGATCGTGGCTTTGGCCGCCGCGGGCTTGTCGGCCGTTTTGGTTTGCATATCGGCACAGCCGGACAGGCCAAGCAGGGCGGCGGAAGTCAGGGCAAGCAAAACTTTGGACATTGTTTTATCTCCTCGAGTTGTATGGCGTTCAGGTTTCGGGCTGTTGAACCGTGCGCCCTAGCAGGTTGATGCTGACGCAAAGTTAGCTGCATCAGGCACGGTAGTCAACCGCCAGCCGGCTATTTGGGTTGGTAGATTACGACCAAATGCGGGCGGGGCCATGGCTGGTTTGTGCGGGGCGGGGGCGCCGCGTATAATTCCGCTTTGCGTTTAAGGAAAGCCCATGCGTGTTCTGCAAAAAGCGCTGACGTTCGACGACGTTCTGCTCGTTCCCGCCCATTCCGCCATCCTTCCCCGCGAAGTCAGTCTGTCCACGCAGTTGACGCGCTCCATTACCCTGAATCTGCCCCTGCTGTCGGCCGCCATGGATACGGTGACCGAGGCGAGGCTGGCGATTGCGCTGGCGCAGGAAGGCGGCATCGGCATCATCCACAAGAACATGAACGCCGAAATGCAGGCGGCGCAGGTCGCGGCGGTCAAGCGCTTCGAGTCCGGCGTTGTCAAGGATCCGATCACCGTCACGCCGCAGATGACGGTGCGTCAGGTGCTCGAGATCACGCGCGCCAAGCGGATTTCCGGCCTGCCGGTGATCGACGGCGGCAAGGTGGTCGGCATCGTCACCAACCGCGACCTTCGCTTCGAAACCCGGCTCGACCAGCCGATCGCCAACATCATGACGCCGAAAGACCGGCTGGTGACAGTGAAGGAAGGTGCCAACCGCGACGAGGCGATGACGCTGCTGCATAAGCACCGTCTGGAGCGCGTGCTGGTCGTGAACGACGCCTTCGAGCTGCGCGGCCTGATCACCGTCAAGGACATTCAGAAATCCAGCGAGCACCCGCTCGCGTGCAAGGACGCGATGGGCCGTCTGCGCGTGGGCGCGGCAGTCGGCACCGGCGAAGGCACCGAAGAGCGCGTGGCCGCGCTGGTGGCTGCCGGCGTCGACGTGATTACCGTCGACACCGCGCACGGCCATTCCAAGGGCGTGCTCGAACGGGTGCGCTGGGTCAAGCAGAACTTCCCCGAGGTCCAGGTCATCGGCGGCAACATTGCTACCGCGGCGGCTGCGGCCGCGCTGGTCGAGCATGGCGCCGATGCGGTCAAGGTCGGCATCGGCCCGGGCTCCATCTGCACCACGCGCATGGTCGCGGGTGTCGGTGTGCCGCAGATCACCGCCGTGGCGAATGTGTCCGACGCCCTGGCAGGCAGCGGCGTCGGCGTGATCGCCGACGGCGGCATCCGTTATTCAGGCGATATTTCCAAGGCGCTGGCTGCCGGCGCCAACTGCGTCATGCTCGGCGGCCTGCTGGCCGGCACCGAAGAAGCCCCTGGCGAGATCGAATTGTTCCAGGGCCGTTCCTACAAGTCGTATCGAGGCATGGGGTCCTTGGGCGCCATGCAGCAGGGATCCAGCGACCGCTATTTCCAGGACACCGAGAAGAGCGCCGAGAAACTGGTGCCCGAAGGCGTCGAGGGCCGTGTGCCCTACAAGGGCAGCGTGCTGGCGGTGATCCACCAGCTGATGGGCGGTCTGCGTTCGTCGATGGGATATCTGGGCGTCGCCAGCATCACAGACATGCATGCGAAAGCGGAATTCGTCGAAATCACCTCGGCCGGCGTGCGTGAATCGCACGTGCACGACGTGCAGATCACCAAGGAAGCGCCGAACTACCGCGTGGAATAATCAGTCAGCGCCGATCGCATAGGGGGACGCATGGGGAACAACCGCTTGGCGGCAGCCTTGGCATTGGCTTTGGGAATGGTGATCGCGGCCTGGTTGCTGGCGGATGGCCTCGTCAAGTTCAAGCAGTTCGAGCGCAGTGTCGAGGTGAAAGGCCTGGCCGAACGTGAAGTCCCCGCCGACACGGCGATCTGGCCGATCGCTTTCAGCGAGGCGGAATCTGACCTGACCCGCCTCTATCAGAGCTTGCAGGGCAAGAACGCCATCATCATTAACTTCCTGCAGGCGCAGGGATTCAAGCCGGAAGAAATCTCCGTTTCCGCGCCGTCGATCACCGATCGGCAGGCGCAGGATTACGGCAGTGCCGAACTGGCGAATCGCCTGCGCTACAGCGGCAAATCCGTGGTCACTGTCTACACCCGGCAGGTGGATGCCGTGCGCAAGGCCATGCCCGAACTGGCCGTCCTGGGCGAACAGGGGATCGCGCTCAATACCGGCGATTACGAGAACCGCGCGCGCTTCCTGTTCACCGGACTCAATGCGCTGAAGCCCGCGATGATCGAGGAGGCCACCCGCAACGCCCGCCAGGCCGCGGAAAAATTCGCCAAGGATTCCGACAGCAGCCTGGGCAAGATCAAGCGCGCCAGCCAGGGGCAATTCAGCATCGAGGACAGGGACGGAAGCACCGCGCACATCAAGAAGGTGCGCGTGGTTTCGACCGTGGACTACTTTTTAGCCGACTGAACCACCATACAAACTATATGCACCAGAAAATCCTCATCCTCGACTTCGGTTCCCAGTACACCCAGCTCATCGCCCGCCGCGTGCGCGAGGCCGGCGTCTATTGCGAGCTGCATCCCAACGACGTGACCGAGCCGTTCGTGCGCGACTTCGCCCCTGCCGGCATCATCCTGTCCGGCGGGCCGAATTCCGTATACGAAGTTGAAACCCCGCGCGCGCCGCAGGCCGTGTTCGAACTCGGGGTGCCGGTGCTGGGGATCTGTTACGGCATGCAGACCATGGCGGCGCAACTGGGTGGACAGGTCGAGTCCGCCGCCAAGCGCGAATTCGGCTACGCCGAGATCCGCGCGCGCGGCCACACGCAGCTCTTGCGCGACATCCAGGACCGCGTCAACGACGAGGGCCACGGCCTGCTCGACGTGTGGATGAGCCACGGCGACAAGGTCACCGCGTTGCCGCCCGGCTTCAAGCTGATGGCAAGCAACGCCGCCACCCCGATTGCCGCGATGGCCGACGAAGAACGCAAGTTCTACGGTGTGCAGTTCCATCCGGAGGTCACCCATACGCTGCAGGGCAAAAACATTCTCAACCGCTTCGTGCGCGACCTGTGCGGCTGCGCCGGCGACTGGAACATGCCTGACTACGTAGACGAGGCGATCGGCAAGGTGCGCAGCGAAGTCGGCGGCGACGAGGTCATTCTCGGCCTGTCCGGCGGCGTCGATTCCTCGGTGGTCGCGGCGCTGCTGCACAAGGCCATCGGCACGCAGCTCACCTGCGTGTTCGTCGACAACGGGCTGTTGCGTCTGAACGAGGCCGAGCAGGTGATGCAGACCTTCGCCGACAACCTCGGCGTCAAGGTCATCCATGTCGACGCGCGCGACCGCTTCATGGACGCGCTCGCCGGCGTCAGCGACCCCGAGCAGAAGCGCAAGATCATCGGCCGCGAATTCGTCCACGTGTTCCAGGAAGAGGCCGAAAAGCTGCCCAAGGCCAAATGGCTGGCGCAGGGCACCATCTATCCCGACGTCATCGAATCGGCCAGCGCCAAGACCAAGAAGGCGCACACCATCAAGAGCCACCACAACGTCGGCGGCCTGCCTGATACGCTGCATCTCAAATTGCTGGAACCGCTGCGCGAACTGTTCAAGGACGAAGTGCGCGAGCTCGGCATCGCGCTGGGCCTGCCGCACGACATGGTCTACCGCCATCCCTTCCCCGGCCCTGGCCTCGGCGTGCGCATCCTAGGCGAGGTGAAGCGCGAATACGCGGACCTGCTCAGAAGGGCGGACGCCATCTTCATCGAGGAGTTGCGCGCGTCCGGCTGGTACGAGAAAACCAGCCAGGCCTTCGCCGTGTTTCTGCCGGTGAAAAGCGTCGGCGTCATGGGCGACGGCCGCACATATGACTACGTCGTCGCGCTGCGCGCCGTCGTCACCAGCGACTTCATGACCGCCCACTGGGCCGAGCTGCCCTACACCCTGCTCGGCAAGGTCTCCAACCGCATCATCAACGAAGTGCGCGGGCTCAATCGCGTCGTGTATGACATCAGCGGGAAGCCGCCAGCTACGATTGAGTGGGAGTAACGTTCTTGAGCCGTTGGGCGAGGGGCCCCGCGCAGCGGGGATCGACCCGGCGAAAAGGACGTGCCCGCGACGTTCAGGCTTTGGTTTTGCGAAGAACTTCCAGAGCGGGCGCTCTTGAGCCCCGCATCCCATGAAAACCGTCATCATCATCGGCGGCGGCCCTGCCGGCCTGATGGCCGCCGAGATCCTTTCCCAGGGCGGCGTGCAGGTCGATCTCTACGATGCCATGCCGTCGGTCGGACGCAAGTTCCTGCTGGCCGGCGTCGGCGGCATGAACATCACCCACTCCGAACCCTTCACTGTTTTTCCGTCGCGCTATGGCGCGCGCGCCGAAACGATGAAGCCGCTGCTCGAAGCCTTTCCTCCCGACACCTTGTGCGAGTGGATACGCGGATTGGGCGTCGAGACCTTCGTCGGTTCGTCGGGGCGGGTGTTTCCCAAGGACATGAAGGCCGCGCCACTGCTGCGCGCATGGCTGCACCGCTTGCGAGAAGCGGGGGTGCGCTTCCACGTGCGGCATCGCTGGCTGGGCTGGACCGGTGATGGAGCGTTGCTCTTTGCAAATCCGCAGGGTGAGTTGAATGTGGGCGCCGATGCTGTGGTGCTGGCGCTCGGCGGCGGCAGCTGGGCGAAGCTGGGATCGGACGGCGTGTGGGTGCCGCTGTTGGTTCAACGCGGGGTCGAGGTCGCGCCCTTGCTGCCGTCGAACTGCGGCTTCGACGTGGCGGGCGGGTGGAGCGAACATCTGAAGAGCCGCTTCGCCGGCCAGCCGCTGAAAACCGTGGCGCTGCGCTTCACCGATGCGGCCGGCCATTCGAACGAACGCCGTGGCGAGCTGATGCTGTCCGCCAGCGGCGTCGAGGGCAGCCTGGTTTATGCGCTGTCGGCACCGTTGCGCGACGCGATCGCGGCGCAGGGATCGGTGACGGTGCAGCTCGACCTGGCGCCCGACAAGACCCTGGAGCGGGTCATGGCCGAAGTCTCCCATCCGCGCGGCGCGCGTTCGCTCGCCAGCCACCTGCAAAGCCGCGCCGGCATCAAGGGCGCGAAAATGGCGCTGCTGCGCGAGCTTTTAACGACCGACCAGCTGAACGACCCGGCGCAGCTCGCCCACGCGATAAAATCGCTGCCGATTACGCTTGCATCCCCGCGCCCGCTCGACGAGGCGATCAGCAGCGCCGGTGGCGTGCGCTTCGAGGCGCTCGACGAACACCTGATGCTGCGATCCTTGCCTGGCGTGTTCTGTGCGGGCGAGATGCTCGACTGGGAAGCGCCCACCGGCGGCTATTTGCTGACGGCCTGCTTCGCCAGCGGGCGCGCCGCGGGGCAGGGCGCCTTGAATTACCTGGCTGGCCAAATTTGAAGCACGACACCATGCTGCGACTGACTGAACTCAAACTCCCTCTTGACCATTCTGCGGACGCCTTGCGCGCGGCGATCCTCAAGCGCCTGGAACTGGCGGATGACGATCTGATCAGCTTCAGCATTTTCAAGCGCAGCTACGACGCACGCAAGAAGCACGCGCTGCTGCTGGTGTACGCGGTCGACATCGAGGTGAAAAACGAGGCAGCGCTGCTGAAGACATTCCGCAACGACCGCCACCTCGCGCCGACGCCGGACATGGCCTACCAGTTCGTCGGCCACGCGCCGGAAGACCTGAGGGAGCGCCCGCTCGTGGTCGGCTTCGGCCCCTGCGGCATCTTCGCCGCGCTGGTGCTGGCGCAGATGGGCTTCAGGCCCATCGTGCTGGAGCGCGGCCGCGCGGTGCGCGAGCGCACGCAGGACACCTGGGGGCTGTGGCGCAAGCATGTGCTCAATCCGGAATCCAACGTGCAGTTCGGCGAGGGCGGCGCGGGCACGTTCTCCGATGGCAAGCTCTATAGCCAGATCAAGGACCCGCGCTATCTCGGCCGCAAGGTGCTGACCGAATTCGTCAAGGCGGGTGCGCCGGATGAAATCCTGTACGTGTCGAAGCCGCATATCGGCACCTTCCGCCTGGTCGGCATGGTCGAGACCATGCGCCACGAAATCGAGGCGCTGGGCGGCGAGGTCCGCTTCCAGCAGCGCGTCACCGACGTGCTGATCGAGGACGGACGCACCCACGGCGTGACGCTCGCCAGCGGCGAGACCTTGCGCAGCGAGCACGTCGTCCTCGCGCTCGGTCACAGCGCGCGCGACACCTTCGAAATGCTGCACGCGCGCGGCGTGACCATGGAAGCGAAGCCGTTCTCCATCGGCTTTCGCATCGAGCATCCGCAGTCGCTGATCGACAAGGCCAGGCTGGGGCCGAACGCTGGCAACCCGCTGATCGGTGCGGCGGACTACAAGCTGGTGCATCACGCGAAGAACGGTCGCGCGGTGTACAGCTTCTGCATGTGCCCCGGCGGTACTGTCGTCGCCGCCACGTCCGAAGCGGGGCGCGTGGTGACCAACGGCATGAGCCAGTATTCGCGCAACGAGCGCAACGCCAACGCCGGCATCGTGGTTGGCATCACGCCGGCGGATTTTCCGGGCGGGCCGCTCGCCGGCATCGAACTGCAGCGGAAACTGGAAGCGCGCGCGTTCGAACTGGGCGGCGGCAATTACGACGCGCCGGCTCAACTGGTCGGCGATTTCATCGATGGCAAGCCGTCCAGGCAGCTCGGCAGCGTCGAGCCTTCGTACAAGCCCGGTGTGCATCTCACCGACCTTGCCTCCGCGCTGCCGGACTACGCCATCGCGGCGATCCGCGAGGCGCTGCCGGCGTTCGACCAGCAGATCAAGGGCTTCGCGATGAAGGACGCGGTGCTGACCGGGGTCGAGACGCGCACGTCATCGCCGTTGCGCATCACCCGCGGCGACGATTTCCAGAGCCTCAACGTCAAGGGCTTGTATCCGGCGGGCGAAGGGGCTGGTTACGCGGGCGGCATCCTTTCCGCAGGCGTGGACGGCATCAGGGTTGCCGAGGCGGTGGCGCGCGACATGCTCGGGTTGGACGCCGCGGGATCGGGCGCGCAGCCGGGACCGGGCTGCGGCTATTGAGATCGCTCGCCGGCAGCGGGATCAGGGTTTGGCTGAGGCCGTGACCAGTTGCCGATAGGCCGCATCGGCCAGCTGCCGGATCGCCTGGCGCCCGATCTGGCCCGACAGGGCATAGCCGAAATCGCCGTCGATCCAGTAGAACACGTCGACGCCGTTTTCTGTCGCGTGGCGGAAGCTCGTCGCCGTATTGCCTGCCACGGCGCGGCGCACGTAAAGCGTGACGCGGCGCTCGATCCTGTCCTGGTACATGAACTGCGCGACCGGGCCGGTTTCGCCGGTCAGCAGCCGTCCGCCCAGCAGTTCGAATCCCTGCGCACTGAAGTCCGGCGCCTGCAGTGGCGTGCCGACGCGCTTGGACAGCCAGGCCACCAGATGCTCGGCGTGGGCGGCATCGACTTCGACCGGGTGGCGCGCCTCGGGGCTGAACACGGCGTGGGCGATGGCGGCGTCGCGGGCGAGATAGGCCGGGGTGGCGGGCGCCTGCCCGGGGGCGTTCAGGCCGACGGCGTAGCCGATCAGGCCGGTCACCAGCATGGCCAGCATCGCCGCGATCGCCTTGAACGGCACGGGCAGGGCGGCACGGCGCGTGGCGCGCACCAGGTTCAGCGGCAGCGGCT
>Ga0154506_1024_pt7 | contig 12010 bp, 15 predicted proteins | sample RifGroE1_FD_115985 | JGI IMG/M metagenome (GOLD analysis project Ga0154506, IMG submission 115985) | Thiobacillus sp. GWE1_62_9
TGCGCAATGCCGGGATGCGGGCCGTCGATCATCTGCCGCCACTGAAAGCGGCGCTGGTGCGCGAGGCCATGTCCTGATCTTTTTTGTAGGTTTTCTGGAGTCACCATGAAGTTTGCCCGTCGTTTTTCCGGCCTCGCGCTGGCCGCTAGCATGATGTTCGCCGCGTCCGCGCAGGCCAACGAGTCCGTCATCCGCAAGGCGCTGACGCAGCAGTTTCCCGGCGCTCAGATCAGCTCGGTGAAGTCGACCCCCTACAGCGGTCTGTTCGAGGTCTATCTGGATGGCCAGCTCATCTACATCGATGCCAAGGCGAAATACGTGTTCGCCGGCGACGTGATCGACCTGAAAAACCGCAGCAACCTGACCCAGGCGCGCCTGAACCAGTTGCAGGCGGTGAAGTGGGACACGCTGCCGCTCAACAATGCGCTGAAGACCGTCAAGGGCAACGGTGCTCGCAAGCTGGTGGTGTTTTCCGACGTCGATTGCCCCTACTGCCGCAAGTTCGAGGCCGAACTCGACAAGGTCGACAACATCACCGTATACACGTTCCTGTATCCGATCGAAGGCTTGCATCCCAAGGCGGTGCAGACCTCGAAGCAGATATGGTGCGCGCCCGACCGCAACAAGGCGTGGAACGACTACATTACGCGCGGCACGGTGCCGAACAACGACGGCAAGTGCACCAACCCGGTCGACGCCACCATTGCGCTCGGCGGCAAACTGAAAGTATCGGGCACGCCCACGATCATCTTTGCCAACGGCCAGCGCGTGCCCGGCATGGTGCCGGCCGCGCAGCTGGAACGACTGCTCGCCGCCAACGCCAAGTGAGTTCCGGATTCTGGGACGACCGCTACGCGACCGACGAGTACATCTTCGGCACGGCGTCGAACGTGTTCCTGGCGAGTCAGGCTGCGCTGATCCGTCCCGGCATGCGCGCGCTGGCGGTGGCCGACGGCGAGGGCCGCAACGGGGTGTGGCTGGCCGAACGGGGCGCTTCGGTGCATGCCATCGACGTGTCGCCGTTCGCGCTGGAGAAGGCGCGCAAGCTCGCCGCCGAGCGCGGCGTGACGCTGGAAACCGAACAGGCCGACATGCTGAACTGGGGCTGGCCGGAAGCCGCCTACGATCTGGTCGCGGCGATTTTCATCCAGTTCGCCCCGCCGCCCGAGCGCGACCGCATCATCGCCGGCATCCGCCGCACGCTGAAGCCGGGTGGACTGCTGATCCTGCAGGGCTATACGCCGAAGCAGATCGAATTCAAAACCGGCGGCCCGCCCGATCCCGCCAACATGTACACGGCCGATCTGCTGCGCGACTGGTTCGGCGACTGGAACATCCTGCATCTTGCCGAACACGAATCCTTCATCAGTGAAGGCAGCCACCATCACGGCCTGTCGGCGCTGATCGATCTGGTCGCGAAAAAACCGGTCTGAACAGGTGCCGCGTCGGGTGCGCGGACAGATTCCGTCACCGTTGCTCCGCCCACGAAGCCAGGATGAACGCTACACTCATTTCATTGCCCTGCTGAAGGCTTTGGACCTGCCCGTTCAATGACGCTACGCATCCATTCCGTTTCGTTTGTGCTTATGGCACTCCTGTCAGGATGCCAGGCTGACGTCGAAACGCGGTATCAGGGCTATGTCGAAGGCGAGCCCGTCCTGGTCGCCGCCCAGCAAAGCGGACAATTGACGTCGCTCACGGTGCGGCGCGGTGATGTCATCGCAAGCGGGGCGCCGCTGTTCAGCCAGGATCAGGCGGTCGAAGCGGCCAGCGTCAGCCAGGCCAGGGCCCAGGTGGACCAGACCCGAGCCCAGCTCGACAATCTGGCCACCGGCAGGCGGCCGCCTGAAATTGCCGCCATCGAAGCCCAGTTGAAAGACGCGGAAGCCCGGCAAGCGCTGTCTGCCGGGCAGCTGGCGCGTCAGCGGGCGCTGGTTGCAAAAGGGTTTGTCAGTGCGGAGTCCCTCGATCAGGCGCGCACGCAATTGGCACGGGATCAGGCCAGCGTCCTGCAGATGCGGGCCCAGCTCGCAACGGCCCGCCTGCCCGGGCGCGCGGAAGAGCGGGCCGGGGCGCAGGCGCAGGTGGCGGCCAGCCAGGCGGCACTCGAACAAAGCACGATCCGGCTCGAGCAGAAATCGCAGCGTGCCCCGGCCTCCGGGCGGGTGCAGGACATCTATTACCGGGCGGGCGAGTGGGCCGCCGCGGGCCAGCCAGTCGTGTCCATCCTGCCTGCCGAAAACATCAAGATCCGCTTCTTCGTTCCGGAGCCCGCTTTGGGCGCGCTGCGTACCGGGCAAACCGTGGGGATCCACTGCGATGGCTGCGACACGCCCGTGCCCGCGGTCATTCGCTTCATCAGCGCGTCCGCGGAATACACGCCGCCGGTTCTGTTCAGCGAGAAAAATCGCCACCGGCTGGTCTACATGGTGGAGGCCTGGCCGCAGCCGAGGGACGCAGTCCGGTTGCACCCGGGGCTGCCGGTGGACGTGTCGCTGAATCGTCCCGGGCAATGAACGTCGAGTACGCCATCGATGTGCATGGCCTGAGCAAATCGTTCGGCCACAAGCGCGTCGTCAACGGCCTGTCCCTGCGCGTGGAAAAGGGGGAGATTTTCGGCTTTCTGGGGCCCAACGGCAGCGGCAAGACCACCTCCATCCGCATGCTCTGCGGCCTGCTGACGCCGGACGAAGGCAGCGGCACCTGCCTGGGTTACGACGTGCGCAGCGAGAGCGCCGAAATCAAGAAGCAGGTGGGCTACATGACCCAGCGCTTCAGTTTCTACGAAGACCTGTCCATTCGCGAGAACCTCGATTTCGTCGCCCGGCTCTATGCCATGCCGAACCGCAGGCAAACCGTGCAGGCGGGCATGGAGGAGCTGGGCCTGGCCGACCGTGCGGACCAGCTGGCTGGCACGCTGTCGGGCGGATGGAAGCAGCGGTTGGCCTTGGCTGCCTGCATGCTCCACCGCCCCCGGCTGCTGTTGCTGGACGAGCCGACCGCAGGCGTCGATCCCAAGGCGCGGCGCGACTTCTGGGACGAAATCCACCGGCTGGCGGGGCAGGGTATCAGCGTGCTGGTGTCGACCCACTACATGGATGAAGCCGCGCGCTGCCATCGTCTGGCCTATATCGCCTACGGCAATCTGCTGGCCTCCGGTTCGCCGGAAGAACTCGTTGCGCAAAGCGGGCTCGCCTCGTTCGTCGTCAAGGATGACAACCCGGCGCTGGCCGATCGACTGCGCCAGCTGCCGGGCGTGCAGCAGGTCGTCGCCATGGGCAGCCTGTATAGCGTCAGCGGCCGCGATGGCCCGCTGATCGCGCAGAGTCTCGCCAGCCTGCCCGGCCTGCAGTTCGAGCCGGCCGAAACCGGGCTTGAGCAGGTGTTCATCCAGCTCATGGAACACGTGCAGGACGCGCTGCCATGAGATTCCCGCTCGCCTGGCACCGCCTGTGGGCCATCGTGCTGAAGGAATTCGTGCAGATGCGGCGCGACCGCATCACCTTTGCCATGATGGTGGCCATCCCCGTGATGCAGCTGGTGCTGTTCGGCTTCGCCATCAACACCGACCCCAAGCGCCTGCCGACGGTGGTCTTCGATGCCAGCCAAAGCGCCTATTCGCGCAGCTTCGTGGCCAGCCTGGAAAACAGCGGCTATTTCGAAGTGCTCACGCCGCCGATTAGGGTTGAGGATGCCCGCGAAGCCATGGCCATCGGCGACGTCCAGTTCATCGTCTCCATTCCCCCGGATTTTTCGCGGCAACTGGTGCGGGGAGAAAAACCGGTGGTGCTGCTGGAGGCGGATGCCTCCGACCCCTCGGCAACCGGCAATGCCATCTTCGCCCTGACCAACCTGAACCAGACCGCCTTGCAGCACGATCTGAAAGGCCCGCTGGCCCGGCTCGGCGACACGCCGCCGCCGTTCGAGATCCGCGTGCATCGCAACTACAACCCGGAAGGCATCACCCAGTACAACATCGTCCCCGGCCTGATGGGCACCATCCTCACCATGACCATGATCATGATGACCGGCATGGCCATGACGCGCGAACTGGAACGCGGCACGATGGAAAACCTGCTCGCGTTTCCGGTGCATCCGCTGGAAGTGATGATCGGAAAAATCCTGCCCTACATCATGGTCGGCTACATCCAGGTGACGGTCATCCTCGTGGCCGCCCATTTCCTGTTCAGCGTGCCCATCGCCGGCAGCTTGCCCCTGCTGCTGGCCTGCGTGCTGGTTTTTCTCGCCGCCAACCTCACGGTCGGCATGATGTTTTCCACCATCGCCAAGAGCCAGTTGCAGGCGATGCAGATGACTTTTTTCTTTTTCCTGCCGTCCATGCTGCTGTCCGGCTTCATGTTCCCCTTCCGCGGCATGCCCCACTGGGCCCAGGTCATCGGCGAGGGGCTGCCGCTCACCCACTTTTTGCGGATCGTGCGCGGCATCATGCTGAAGGGCAACGGCTGGGCGGAAACCTGGCCCAATGTCTGGCCCCTGCTGGTGTTCATGGTGGTGGTGATGGCGATCGGCTTCAAGCGCTACCGTAAAACGCTGGATTAACGCCGGGCGGCGGCAAGCCGCGCCGGATCGTATCGATAGGCCGCCGACCTCGCCGGACCAGCCCGCAGCTGACGCGGATGTCGTCACGGATGAGGGGGAGCGAACGTCGGGAAGACGGGCGCTCGCATGGCAAGGCCTGTCCGGTCAGTGCGTCAGCAGACGGGTACTGGGACCGAAGACTTCGTAATGCAACTGCTCGTCGCGGAAGCCTATCTGCAGAAGCTGGGCGTTGACCGCGGCCATGAACGGCTTGGGGCCGCAAAAATACACGTCGGCGTCCGGCTGGGTAAGCCATTGCGACAGGACCGTCCGGTCGAGGTAGCCCTGGTGGTCGGCTCCGCTGCCGGTTTCATAGCTGACGTAGTAGCTGAAGCCGTGCTGCGTGCTGAGTTGACGCAGTTCATCCGCCATCACGTGATGCGCCGGATCGCGGCAGCATTGGATGAATACCAGGTCGGTCACGTCCGCGCCGCTTTCGATGCGGTGCAGCAGCATGCTCAGCAAGGGCGTGATGCCGACCCCACCCGCGATCAGAACCAACTCCCGGTCGGGATGCTTGACGGTAAAGTCCCCGGTCGGCGGTTGCACCCACACCCGGTCGCCCGGCTGCGCGCCGTGCAGATGGTTCGACACCTTGCCTGCGTGGCTGGGCGGTGTGCTTTCGGCCTTGACGGTGATGCGGTAATGGTTTTTCCCGGGGGCGTCCGAGAGCGAATACTGGCGGATCTCGTCGTATTCATGGCCCGGTACCCTGACCTTGATGCCCAGATATTGACCCGGCTCGAAACTGGCGATGGGCTTGCCGTCCTCGGCCTGCAAGTACACCGACTTGATGCCGCTGGCTTCGTCGCGGATCTTGCGAATGACAAAGGGTCGGAAGCCGCGCCAGCCGCCGGGTTTCATCGCGTTGTGGCTATAGATGCTTTCCTCGGTCTGGATGAAGATGCCGGCCAGTTGGCCGTAGGCCTCAGCCCAGGCACCGAGCACGGGATGGTCCGTGTCCAGGCCCAGATGGTCCTGGATGGCCTCCAACAAATATTTCCCGACGATCGGATAGTGCTCGGGCGCGACCTGCAGGCTGGCGTGCTTGTGGGCGATGCGGCTGACCATGGGCCCCAGATTCTGCAGCTTATCGATGTGCGTGGCGTACATGAACACCGATTCGGCCAGGGCGCGGGATTGCTCGCCCTGCACCTGATTGGCCATGTTGAAGATGTGCTGCAGTTCCGGATGCTGTGCAAACAGCTTGGCGTAGAACAGGTCGGTGATCGCCTTGCCCTGCTCGGCGAGCAGCGGCGCGGTGGATTTGATGGTTGCCAGCGTTTCGGCAGATAGCATGGTCTCTCCTGGTGATGGTGTTTGACAGGTGGTCTAAACATTCATGTGATATGCATGAATGAATGCGAATATTAGGTGAGCCTTATGAAGCGGGTCAAGTAAAATACGGGAAACCACCGGGGGATATCGACGCATGCGGCTGACCAAACATACGGACTATGCATTTCGGGTGCTGATTTACCTGGCGTCGATGCCGGATGACCGGCTGTCGACAGTGCAGGAAATTGCCGAGAAATTCGGCGTGTCGCGCAGCCATATCATGAAGATCGTGCACAAGATGGCGAGCGCCGGCCTGATTCACGCCAGCCGCGGGCAGGGCGGTGGGATCCGGCTCGGACAGCCCAAGGAGGCCATCGATTTGCGCCGGGTGATCGAATTGATGGAAGCGACGCTGGTGCCGGTCAACTGTGACGATCCGGTGTGCATCATCAAGAAAAACTGCACGCTGAAAAACATCCTGTTCGAGGCGCAGCGCCAATTCCTCGAGCATGTCGGACAGTACACGCTGGCCGATCTGGCGGAACCGACGGTATCGATTGTCAGCCTGCTGAACAAGGGCAGGCGGGGCTGAGCAGCTCGGGCCGCCTAGTGTTCAGGGGCGCGCCTGTTCCTCGCGTGCCAGGGTGCGCAAGCCGTCGAGCGCGTATTTCAGCGCGCTGCTGTCGCTGTCGCGCGGAAACACCATCCATGACGGCAGCTTGAACGGCGGGCTGTCCGGGACGCGCCACAACTGGCCGTCCTCGATATAGCGCCGCACCAGGCGTTGCGGGAAATAGCCGCTGCCGCCGTAGGTCAGCAGTTGCTGCACGCCCAGCCAGCCGATGTTGGCGACCAGTGTGGGCGGTGGGGCGTCGGGGTAGTGATCGCTGAACTGGGCGTGGAATTCCGGCCCCCAGTCGATGTGGATGTAGCCGTCGTCGGGCCAGCCGCGCGCAAGATCGCTGGTCACCAGCAGCAGGGTCTCGTCGAACAGCGGTTCCACCACCAGGCCGGAACGCGAGGTCGGCGTGTACATCACGCCGATGTCCACCGTGCCTTCGATCAGTCCCTGCATGATGTCGGCCTCGAAGCCGATCTCCAGGCGCAGCGAAACGTCAGGCGCGGCTTCGCGCATCCACGCGACCCAGTGCGGCAGGAAGCCTTCCCACAATGCAATCCGCCCCGACAGCGTCAGCACGTCGTGAAAGCCCTGCGGCAGTCCGACGTCGTGCACCGCCTGTTCGACCGTGCGCACCAGATGCTTGGCATGGCGCAGAAAGCGCTTGCCGGAAGGTGTCAGTTCCGCGCCGTTGCGGCCACGCTGAAACAGGCGCGCGCCGAGCGTGGTTTCCAGCGTGTGAATGCGCGCGCTGACGGTCGACTGGGTGACGTGCAGGCGGCTGGCGGCAGCGACGAAGTTGCCGGTGGCCGCCACCATCAGAAAGGTGCGGGCGAGTTCGGTGTCCATAGGAATGTATCGGGTTTTTCGATATTAGACACCAAAATTTATCGTTGGATGAATATATAAGAGATCCCTAAACTAGGCTCCAACTCATGAAAAGGAGTCTGCCATGAATCAAACCCCCGATCTTGCGGCCTTGATGCCCGAGCGCGATGCCGAAGGGTATCTGGTCGAACCCGAAAACTGGAGCGAGGACGTGGCGCAGGCCTTGGCCCGGGAAGAGAATATCCAGCTCAACGATGACCACTGGGACACGATCCGCTTCATGCGCGACTACTACGAGGAGCATCAGGTCATCGCCGATGCCCGCTTCGTCATCAAGCACCTGGCCGAGCGCGTGGGCAAGGATGCTCAGAAAATGCTGTTCGAGCTGTACCCCTATGGTTACGTGAAGCAGGCCTGCAAGATCGCCGGCATGCGGCGTCCGCGCGCCTGGAGCACGGGTTGAAGTTGCAGACCGCAGTGCGGGCCGGGCGGTGGCTTGAGAGGGGCCCCCATATGGGCGTTGCCCAGGCGGACCCAAGGCAACGCATCCTCCACGACGCGCATTCGGCGGAGTCACGATAATGGTACGTAAGCTGGCGTACACGGTTTCGGAGCGCGAGCACTGGATTTCGGCCGCTGGCGGTCTGATCGGCATCCTGGCCGTGTTGTGGTCGAGTCATTTCTGGATCGAGGGGCATGGTGGCGTGCTGGCCATCGCTTCGATGGGGGCCTCCGCCGTGCTGCTGTTTGCCGCCCCGCACGGGGCGCTGTCGCAGCCATGGCCGGTACTGGGTGGGCATCTGGTGTCGGCGCTGATCGGCGTGACCTGCGCGCGCTGGTTCGGCGGCGAGCCGATGCTGGCCGCTTCGCTGGCGGTGGCACTGTCGATCGCTGCCATGTACGGCCTGCGCTGCCTGCATCCGCCGGGCGGGGCGACCGCGCTGTTTGCCGTCCTCGGGGGGGAGTCCGTGCATGCGCTCGGCTATGGCTATCTGTTCAGCCCGGTGCTGCTGAATATCGTCGTGCTGGTGACGGTGGCGGTGCTGTTCAACTACCCGTTCGCCTGGCGCCGCTATCCGCAAAGCTGGCATCACCGTACGGTAGCGGCTGCCCTGCCTGCCGAGAAAAGCATGATCCCGCACAGCAGCCTGGTCTATGCGCTGTCCCAGATCGATACCTTCGTCGACATCAGCGAAGACGACCTGCAGCGGATCTATGCGCTGGCACTGGGACAGCACCATGAGGCAGCGGACGTAGCCGTGCAGAACAAGCCCGCCGAATCGCTGCGCTAGCGCCGGTCAGCGCACCGGATCCTCCAGCGGGCTGGCGAGATCGTCGGCGTGTTCCTGGGCCGCTCTGGTTTTGGCCATGCGTGTCTCGTTTCAGGATGCAAATCAGCCCAGCGTCGTATCCAGCACCATCATCACCGCAAACCCTGCCATCAGGCCGAGGGTGGCCGGCGTCTGGTGGCCGTTGCGATGGGTTTCCGGGATCACTTCGTGGCTCACCACGAAAATCATCGCGCCGGCGGCAAGCCCGAGGCCGATCGGGTAGGCCAGTGCCAGTCCGCTCGCCAGGCCGATGCCGAGCAGGGCGCCGACCGGCTCCATCAGGCCGCTCAGGACCGCCACCCACACTGCGCGCTGCGGGCTCAAGCCGGCGGCTTTTAGCGCCATCGCGACCGCCAGTCCTTCGGGGATGTCCTGGATGGCGATCGCGGTAGTGAGCGGCAGGCCGACACCCAAGTCGCCCTGCGAAAACGAGACGCCGATCGCCATGCCTTCGGGCAGGTTGTGCAGCGCGATGGCAAACACGAACAGCCATACCCGGCTCACCCGTCCGCTGCCCGCACCGTGGAGCCCAAGGTGTTGGTGTTCGTGCGGCGTGAACTGGTCGAGTCCCAGCATCAGGAGCACCCCGAGGCCGAGGCCGAACACTACGGTGAGCGCGCCCACGGTGGTGTTGCCGGTGAGTTCCTCACCCGCCGCAAGGCCGGGCAGGATCAGCGAGAAGGAACTCGCGGCCAGCATCATGCCCGCCGCCAGGCCGAGCATGGTGTCCTCGGTGCGATTGGATAGGCCGCGCAGAAACAGGGCGGGCAGCGCGCCGACCGCGGTGGCGGCGAAGCCCGCCATCCCGCCCAGCAGTCCGAGACGCAGCGCTGCATCGGCTTCGCCCGTGGCCACGCGCCCTACGCTGACCAGCAACAGCCAGATCACCACCGCCAATGCCAGCGCCAGACCGGCGCTGGTGTAGGGGTGGGCATGCGCCTGCGCCTGCCAGGTCGCGCGCCAGCTGAGGGACTGTTCGTGTTGCGCGAGTTCCATGGAGCGCTTTCCGGTTAACCGATCCCGAGCGGAACGTCCTCGCCGTATGCCGCAGCCATGCGTTCGGCCGCCGCCTCGCGCCGCCAGTTCCAGTAGATGCTGTACAAGCTCAAAGCCATGATCGCTCTCCTTGTGGTTCAGTGTAGAAGCTGGATGCCGGTTCGGCTTCGCCTTGTGGCGATGGCTGCCGTGTGTTCATTAGAGGGCATTCCACGCGATTTGAACAACGTAAAAAATCGAATGATCCGATCGTCGTCATCAATGGCTTGCAGCAAGCCAGAAGCGGTGCGGATAGTCACGCGCCGGGTCTTCCACCGGAATCCGTTGCAGGCCGCGCGCTTCGAAAAAGCCACTGGCATCGGCCTGTGACTTGACCAGCACGCCAGCCAGGCCCTGCGCCCGTGCGGCCTCCGCTGCTGCGTCGAGCAACCGGGAGCCGACGCCGCGGTGCTGATGAACGGGGTCGACGTAGAGTCCGTGCAGCAACAGCCCGCTCATCCCGGCGGGCAGGTCGCGCTGGCGGGCTGGTTCCCAGGCGGCGACGCCGACCAGCGCGTGGCCCGCATCCTCCGCTACCACGAGATGAAGATGAACGAGGTCGTGCGCGTGGTAGCGGTAGCTCGGCAGACTCAGGCGTTTCACCCGCTCGGGCAGTTGCCAGGTCGCAATGGCGCGCTCGATCACGCCGTTGATCGCAGGCAGGTCGTCAGCGTGCGCCTGCCGCAGGCGGAACGCAGTCGTCGTCAGCTGCATGAAGACCCCGGATCTCACTCCGGCATTTCCAGCGTCACGCCCTCGAGGCCGGCGCAGAGCAGGGCCAATGCGGCAAGCACGTGGTGACCCATCTGTCCGATCATGGTCCGACCTCCCCTCGATTAAAGGTATTTGATGCGGCTGCGCACGTCTTCGATGTCGGTTGCGACATCGCGCAGCGTGGCGCCGTCGTCGGCGGTGCCGACGATCACCGCGCGTCCCGATACCGGGATGATGCTGTCGATCTGGAAGCGACCGGTGGTGCCGCGCAGGAAGCATTCCTCGTCGAAATAGAGGCGGTCTCCCGTGGTGCCGACGGCGTCGGATTCGATCGTGTCGTAACCGATCAGGCTGGCGAGGTCGGCGTGGCTGCCGATGTCGACGGACTCGATGGATCGGGTTTCGGGGGTGATCAGCAAAGCTTTCATGTGTCTTGTCTCATCAAGAAAACAACCGGACAAAACCCGCCCCGGGTGGGGCAGGGGGAAGCGGCCTTGCCGAGCCGCGCGATCATGCGAGGTCGAAGCGGTCGAGGTTCATCACCTTGTTCCAGGCCGCCACGAAATCTCGGACGAACTTCTCCTGCGCGTCCGAGCAGGCATAGGCTTCCGCCAGGGCGCGCAGCTGGGAGTTCGAGCCGAAGACCAGGTCGATGCGGGTGCCGGTCCACTTCTTGGCACCGGTTTTGCGGTCGGTGCCTTCGAACACGTCGGCGTCGTTTGTTGTCGGCTTCCACTCCGTGCCCATGTCGAGCAGGTTGACGAAGAAGTCGTTGGTGAGCGCCTCCGGTCGCTGGGTGAAAACTCCATGCGGGCTCTGCCCGAAGTTGGCGTTCAGCGCGCGCATGCCGCCCACCAGCACCGTCATCTCGGGCGCGGAGAGCGTCAGCAGCTGCGCGCGGTCGAGCAGCAGCTCCTCGGCCGAGACCGAGTACTTGCCCTTCTGGTAATTGCGGAAACCATCGGCGATCGGTTCGAGCACGGCGAAGGCGTCCACGTCGGTCTGCGCCTGCGAGGCGTCCATGCGGCCCGGGGTGAAGGGCACCGTCACGGCATGGCCGGCCCGCTTCGCAGCCTGTTCGACAGCGGCGCAGCCCGACAGCACGATGAGATCGGCCATCGAGACCTTCTTGCCGCCGGATTGCGCGCCGTTGAATTCGCCCTGGAGGCCTTCAAGCTTGGCCAACACCTTGGCCAGTTGTGCCGGCTGGTTGGCTTCCCAGTCCTTCTGCGGCGCGAGACGAATGCGTGCACCGTTCGCGCCGCCGCGCTTGTCGGAACCGCGGAAGGTGGACGCCGATGCCCAGGCGGTCGAGACCAGTTCCGAAACCGACAGCCCGGACGCCAGCACCCTGGCCTTGAGCGCGGCGACGTCCTGATCGTCGGTCAGGGGATGATCTACGGCAGGAATCGGGTCTTGCCAGAGCAATTCTTCCCTGGGCACTTCCGGGCCGAGATAGCGCGAACGCGGACCCATGTCGCGGTGGGTCAGCTTGAACCAGGCGCGGGCGAAGGCGTCGGCGAACTCGTCCGGGTTCTGGTGGAAGCGGCGCGCGATCTTTTCATAGGCCGGATCCATGCGCATCGCCATGTCGGCGGCGGTCATG
>Ga0154506_1025_pt3 | contig 11773 bp, 10 predicted proteins | sample RifGroE1_FD_115985 | JGI IMG/M metagenome (GOLD analysis project Ga0154506, IMG submission 115985) | Thiobacillus sp. GWE1_62_9
CGTTCGACATGATGGCGATGGCGTGGATGCCGTGATCGCGCCTGAGTTCGGCGAGATCGTGCACCAGCCGCGGGCGGATCGCCTTCACATACGGGCAGTGATTGCAGATAAACATGACCAGCAGGCCGTTCGGGCCCATCGCATCCTTCAGCGTCCACACCTTGCCGTCGACGCCGGGCAGACTGAAATCGGGCGCTTTCCAGCCAAAATCGCACACGGGGGTAGTGAGGGAAACCATGACGCGCTCCGTAAATATTCTGGACAACGTCTGCATAATACCAACATGTCCGCACCGCGCTTTTATCTCGACCAGCCCCTCGCCCCGGGCGCCCGCTTCAGCCTGCCGCCCGGCCCGGCGCGTCACGCCGCGCGGGCCCTGCGGCTGACCGTGGACGACGTCATCACGCTGTTCAATGGTCGTGGCGGCGAATTCGCCGCGCGCATCGAACGCATCCACAAGGACGAGGTAGCAGTCGCCATCACCGGCTTTACCGACGTCGAGCGCGAATCGCCTTTGCGCGTGATGCTGGCGCAGGGCATCTCGAGCGGCGAACGCATGGACTACACCCTGCAGAAGGCAGTCGAACTGGGGGTGGCCGCGATCCAGCCGATCGCAGCCAGGCGCAGCGTGGTCAAGCTGGCAGGCGAGCGCGCCGACCGGCGCGTAGCGCACTGGCAGGGCGTGGTGGCCAGCGCCTGCGAGCAGTGCGGGCGCAACCAGGTGCCCGTGGTGGCACCGCCGCTGGCGCTGGCGCACTGGCTCGGGCATCAAAAGGATGGCCGGCTGCTGTTTCTGTCGCCATTGGCCGAGGCACGGCTCGCCGACCTGCCGCCGCCTGCCAAGCAGGACTGGCTGGTGGCCGGTCCCGAAGGCGGCTTCGAAGTGGATGAAATTGCCGCACTGCATGCGGCAGGGGCCATTCCCATCCGACTGGGGCCGCGCGTCCTGCGCACCGAAACCGCCGCGCTGGCAGCACTGGCTGCAATGCAGTCGCTGTGGGGCGATTTCTAGGCGCGACACACCCCGCGCACCGCTCCGGCATTCATGCGTCCGATTCAGGCTGCATCCGCTGTTCCATAAATGGAACACAGCCTGACGCGATATTCCGTTTGTTTCGATGAATGGGCTGCGCCCCTGCATGGTCCGGAAGGTTTTTCGGTATCCTTCTCATCAATCCACCCTGCCCGGGCCATTCCGTTGAAAGACACTGCAAATTTCGTCCATTGGTTCCGCTCCGCTGCCCCCTACATTCACGGTTTTCGCGGCAAGACCTTCGTCATCGCCTTTGGCGGTGAACTGGTCGCGGACGGCGGCTTCGTACAACTGGCGCACGACGTCAACCTGCTGAACAGCCTGGGGGTGCGTCTGGTGCTGGTGCACGGCGTGCGGCCGCAGGTGGAGGCGCGGTTGAACGAAAATGGCACCGCGATCCGCTACGTCAACGGCCTGCGCGTCACCGACGACGCCGCACTGGCCTGCGTCAAGGAGGCAGCCGGCACGGTGCGGGTCGAGATCGAGGCACTGCTGTCGCTGGGACTGGCCAACACGCCGATGGCCGGGGCCGACATCCGCGTGGCCTCGGGCAACTTCGTCACCGCGCAGCCGCTCGGCGTGCGCGACGGCACCGACCTGCTGCACACCGGCGAAGTGCGCAAGATCGACGCCGCCGCGATCCGGCGGCGGCTGGACCAGCATGACATCGTGCTGTTGTCGCCGATCGGCTATTCCCCTACTGGCGAAATCTTCAACCTCAGCCTGGAAGACGTGGCCACCCAGGCCGCGGTCGAACTGGCGGCCGACAAGCTGATTTTCCTGATGAACACCGAAGGGGTGCCGGACAGGGGCCGCGCCATCCACAACGCGCTGACTGTCAACGAGGCGCGGCAGGTGCTGGAAAAGAAAGCGAAAAAGCTGCCGGAGGACGTGGCCTACTATCTGCCGTGCGCGATCACCGCCTGCACCGGTGGCGTCAAGCGCGCCCACCTCATCAGCCGACATCGGGATGGCGCGCTGCTGTCCGAGCTGTTCACCCGCGAAGGCGTCGGCACGCTGGTCACCCCGGCGCCGCTGGAAACCCTGCGTGCCGCCACCATCGACGACGTCGGCGGCATCCTTGGGCTGATCGAACCGCTCGAGCGCGATGGCATCCTGGTGCGGCGCTCGCGCGAACTGCTGGAAATGGAAGTCGAGCGCTTTCTGGTGCTCGAGTCCGACGGTGTCATTGCCGGCTGCGCCGCACTCTATCCGTTTCCGGAAGAACAGGCGGCCGAACTTGCCTGTCTGGCCGTCTCCCAGGAATATCGCGGCCGCGGCTTCGGCGACCTGCTGCTGGCAGAAGCCGAAAAAAGGGGCAAGAAAGCCGGCTTCCGGAAACTGTTCGTGCTGACCACCCGCACCGAGCACTGGTTCGAAGAACGCGGCTTCGTCGACAGCAGCCCCGACCACCTGCCGAAAAGCAAGCAGGCCCTGTACAACTACAAGCGGAAATCCAAAGTTCTGCAAAAATCGCTGTAAACAAGGAAACCGACGTTGCGTTCATTCGCCCTCTGGCTGGGGCTGCCCAGCCCCGCTCCCCAGTCCCCAGCACGGTCGGACGGCTCCCGCACGCAGCGGTCCCGGCTTGCCGTGCTGTTCGGATGTCTGCTGCTGATCACGGCTCGCCCCGTCTTCAGTGCCGCCCCTCCACTGGTCTTCGGCGTGTTCCCCCATCTGACGGCAAAGCAGATCGTCGAATCGTACCGACCGGTTGCCGACAGCATGGAAAAACACCTGCAGCGCGATGTCGTCATTTACAGCGCACGCGACTTCAAAACCTTCGTCGAGCGAACCCGCCAGGGCGAGTACGACATTCTGCTGACTGCACCGCACATGGCCTGGCTGGCGCGCCAGGATGCCGGGTATCGGCCGCTGCTGAAGTATGCGCAGCCCGTATCCGGCCTGCTGGTGGTCGGGAAGGATTCGCCATTCAAGCAACCTCAAGCACTGCGCGGCCGCACCATCGCAATCCCCGACCCCTTCGCCATAGCGGTACTGGCCCTGCACGCCCAGATGGCCACGCAAGGGCTCCGCTACGATATTGACTACCGGACGGCCACCTCCGGCAGTCACCGCAACGCCGCGATGCAGGTCATCAACGGGCGCGCGGATGGCGCCATGCTGGGGCACCACACCTACACCCTGCTGCCCTTTGAACTGCGCCAGCAATTGCGCGTGCTCGCTACGACCCCGCCCTTGTCGAGCCTGATGTACCTCACCCATCCGCGCCTGCGCGACGCCGAGGCACAAGCGATCCGCACGGCCTTGCTGGATTTCGCATCCCGTCCCGAGGGACGTGCGTTCATGCACGACGGCGGCTACGCAGGCTTTGTCGATGTGGACGGCCGCGAACTACGAGCCTTCCACCCCTATGCCATGCAGGTGCAGGACCTATTGCAAACACCCCGATGAAGGCGTGGCTGGAACGGCTCTCGCTGCGCTACAAGCTCACGCTCGCTGCGCTGGGCGTGGAAGCCGTGATGCTGAGCTTCCTCATCGCGAATGGCGTGCAGCTCACCACCGACGCCCTGCAAAAACAGGCAGGGCACCGCGTCGAGGAAATTGCACACACCCTTGAAGCCGCCCTGCTTGCACCGCTGGCGCAACAGGATGACGCCAGCGTGCGCGACATCACCGAATCGCTGCGCCGTGACGGCGGCCTGAAGATGATCGAGGTGCGCGACAGCGACAACCGCATCGTTCACCAGATCGGCAACAGCGGCGAGGCAACCGATTTTCACCGGATTCAACCTGTCATGCTGGGAGGACAGCGCTATGGCGAAATCGCCCTGGTCCTGTCGGGTGACTTCATTCAGGAAGCGCGCGACCGCTATATCCGCAACAGCCTCCTCATTGCCGTGATTGCGCTGCTGCTGACCGGCGTCCTCCTGGCCCTGTCGGTCGGCGGCGTGACCCGCCGCTTTGTCGCGCTGACCCGCGCCAGCAAACGCATGGCGCAAGGCGACCTGGACGTCAAGATCAGCGGCGAAGGCGAAGACGAAATCGGCCAGCTGGTCGTCACCTTCAACCGGATGGCCGAATCGGTCCGCTTCAACGTCGACCGGGCTCGTGAAAACGAGGCACGCTTTCACGCAATCGCCGATTACACGCATGACATCGAATTCTGGATGTCGCCGGAGGGCAAGCTGTTGTGGGTCAACCCCTCGGTCGAACGCATGCTGGGCTATACCGTCGGCGAATGCATGGGCAAGATGAATTTCCCGGTCGACATCATTCATCTGGACGACCGCGCGGCTGCCGAATTCCAGTTGCACCAGGCATTGCGCGGTACCTCCGGCCAGGGCTACGCACTGCGGATCTGCCGCAAGGAGGGGGGGCATTTCTGGGCCGCGGTGAACTGGCAGCCGATTCACGATTACAACGGCATCTACCAGGGTATTCGCGCCAGCATCCACAGCATCGACGACCTCAAGGCGACCGAAGCCAGCCTGCGCCAGGTCATCAGCGAACTGCGCACAGCGGAAGCCCTGCAAAGCACATATCTGGAAGAAACCGAACAGGAACGCGCGCGGCTGGTCTCGCTGCTGTCGGCGATGAATCTCGGCATCCTGTTCGTCGCCGCCGACGGCCGCGTGATCTACCACAACCCCGCGTTCGGCCGCATGTGGATGATCGACGAGGGAACGGCCCTCATCGGCCTGCCGGTCAACGAGGTACTTGCCCAGTCCGCTTCGACGCTGGCACGGCCCGACCATTTTTCCAGGCACATGCAGTCGGTGCTGGAAGCGCGCGAACTGTCCGACAGCTATGAAATCCAGATGACCGATGGTCGCGTCATCACCGAACTCGACTACCCGGTACGCGACCGCGAAGGCCGGTTTGTCGGCCATTTGTGGATTTACGAGGACGTCACCCGCGAACGCCAGACGGCCGATCAACTGGTGTACCTGGCCGAGCGCGACGCGCTGACCGGGTTGTACAACCGTCACCGTTTCCAACAGGAGCTGGCGCGCACCATGCTGGAAACCGACCGCCACCAGTCGCGGTGCGCGGTGATGTTCTTCGATCTCGACGAATTCAAGACCATCAACGACAGCTCGGGCCACCGCGCTGGCGATGCGCTGCTGATCCGCGTGGCCGGTGAAATCGGCACCCTGGTGCGCCGCAACGAAGTGCTGGCGCGTCTGGGCGGCGACGAATTCGCCATTCTGCTGCCCAACGTGCAGGACAACGAGGCTGAGGTGCTGGCCGAGCGGGTGGTACGTGCGGTGGCGCAAATTCCCTTCCGCTTCGAAGGGCAGAATCTTCGGCTCACGGCCAGCCTCGGCATCGCCTACTACCCTGAGCACGCCGCAGATGCCGACGATCTCGTCGCGCGCGCCGATATCGCGATGTACCAGGCCAAGGATGCGGGAAAGAACACCTGGCGGGTCTACCGTGCGGACACCGATGCCGATAGCGAGATGCGCAGCCGCCTGTCGTGGGGCGAGCGCATCAGCAATGCGCTCGACAAGAACCTGTTCCAGCTCCATTTCCAGGGCGTATATCGTGCAGACGACGGCGCCCTGTCGCATCTGGAGGCCCTGATCCGCATGACCGACGAGCGCCATGCCGGCCAGCTCATCATGCCGGCCCACTTCATCCGGCTGGCCGAGAAAAGTGGCCGCATCCTCGACATCGACCGCTGGGTCATCCGCGAAGTCGTGCGCCGGCTGGCTGAGAACGGGGCCATTCCTTCCATCGCGGTCAACCTATCCGGGCGCTCGCTGTCCGAACCCGGCCTGCCGCAGTTCATCAGCGACGTACTGCGCGATGCCGGCGTCAAGCCCAGCCGGCTCATTGTCGAAATCACCGAAACGGCCGCCGTATCCGATCTGCACGATGCGCAGCGCATGATCGACGCGCTGCGCCAGCTCGGCTGCGGCGTCTGCCTCGACGACTTCGGGGTCGGCTTCGCTTCATTTGCCTACCTCAAGCATCTGCATGTCGACACCATCAAGATCGACGGACTGTTCATCCGCGACCTGCCCAACGACGCCAATAACCAGGTGTTCGTTCAGGCCATGGTCAGCGTCGCGCTCGGGCTCGGCAAATCGGTGGTGGCAGAATATGTCGAGGACGGCCCGACGCTCGCTCTGCTGCGCCAGTTCGGCGTCGACCTGGTGCAGGGCTACCACCTCGATCGGCCGGTTGCCGACCATCCGGCATTGCAGGGCAAGGTCTAACCGCACGTTGCGCGCGGCGGCGGCCACATGGCCAGGTGGACGGGATGGTAAAATGTTGGGTTTTCACCGCATTCCAGGACACCCCTCGTGCTTACCGCTTCCAGCATCACCCTGCAATTCGCCTCCAAGCCGCTGTTCGAGAACGTCAACGTCAAGTTCGGCGACGGCAACCGCTATGGTCTGATCGGCGCCAACGGCTGCGGCAAGTCGACGTTCATGAAAATCCTGGCCGGCGAACTGGAGCCGACTGCCGGCAACGTCTCGCTCGACCCCGGCGAACGCATGGCCTGGCTGCGCCAGGACCAGTTCGGCTATGAAGACCAGCGCGTGCTCGACGTGGTGCTGCAGGGCCACGCCGAAATGTGGCGCGTGATGCAGGAAAAGGACGCCATCTACATGAACCCGGAGGCGAGCGAGGAAGACTATCTGCACGCCGCCGAACTGGAAGCCAAGTTCGGCGAGATGGGCGGCTACGACGCCGAGGCGCGAGCAGGCCAATTATTGCTGGGCGTCGGCATCCCGACCGAGCAGCACAACGGCACCATGAGCCAGATCGCGCCCGGCTTCAAGCTGCGCGTGCTGCTGACGCAGGCGCTGTTCTCCAACCCCGACATCCTGCTGCTCGACGAACCGACCAACAACCTCGACATCAACACCATCCGCTGGCTGGAAAACGTGCTGAACGAGAGCAACGCCACCATCATCGTCATCTCGCACGACCGCCACTTCCTGAACCAGGTCTGTACCCACATGGCCGACCTCGACTTCGGCACCATCAAGGTCTATCCAGGCAACTACGACGACTACATGCTGGCCTCGACCCAGGCCAAGGAACGCCAGGCGTCGGCGAACGCCAAGGCCAAGGACAAGGTCGCCGAACTGCAGGAATTCGTGCGCCGCTTCTCCGCCAACAAGTCGAAGGCGCGCCAGGCCACCAGCCGCATGAAAATGATCGACAAGATCAAGATCGAGGACTTCAAACCCAGCTCGCGGCAGAACCCCTACATCCGCTTCGAGCCGGAAAAGGTGCTGCACCGCCGCGCGCTCGAGGTCGAGGCGCTCAAGTTCGGCTACGACAGTACGCCGCTGTTCACCAACCTCGGCTTTTCGCTGGAAGCCGGCGAGAAAATGGCCGTCATCGGCGGCAACGGCGTCGGCAAGTCGACCCTGATGAAGCTCCTGATGGGCGAACTGACGCCGCAGTTCGGCGAAGTGCGCTGGAGCGAGAACGCCAACGTCGGCTATTTCTCGCAGGACCATGTCAGCGATTTCGACATGGACCTCAATCTGACCGACTGGATGCACCAGTGGACCCAGTCGGGCGACGACGAGCAGGTGCTGCGCGGCATCCTCGGCCGCCTGCTGTTCTCCGGCGACGACGTCAAGAAGTCGGTGCGCGTGCTGTCCGGCGGCGAAAAGGGCCGCATGCTCTACGGCAAGCTGATGCTCGGCCGCCACAACGTGCTGGTGATGGACGAACCGACCAACCACATGGACATGGAATCGATCGAGTCGCTCAACCTCGCGCTCGACCTGTTCAAGGGCACGCTGATCTTCGTCTCGCACGACCGCCAGTTCGTCTCCAGCCTCGCCACCCGCATCCTCGAAATCACCCCCGAGGGCGTCGAGTTCTACATGGGCACCTACGACGAGTACCTGCATTCCAAGGGACTCGAATGAGCGATATCGTCGTCATCGGCCTGGGGCAATTGGGCCGCGTGTTCGCCGGCGGCCTGCTGCGTGCAGGCTGCAGCGTGATCCCGGTCAACCGCGGCGACGACCTGTTCACCGTTGCGCATGCGCATCCCGACCCCGCGCTGGTGCTGGTGGCGGTCGCCGAGAATGACCTGCACACCGTGCTGGCCGCGATGCCCGGCGCTTGGCGGCCGCATGTTGCGCTGATCCAGAACGAGCTGCTGCCCCGCGATTGGGAAAAATACCGCTACGTCGATCCCACAGTGATCTCGGTCTGGTTCGAGAAGAAGAAGGGCACTGACGCCAAGCCGCTGATCGCCTCGCCCGTGGCCGGCCCCGGCGCTCATCTGCTGTGCCGGGCGCTGGCCTCGATCGACCTGCCGTGTCGCGAAGTCGGCCTGGGCGACGAACTGCTGTTCGAACTGGTGCGCAAGAACGTCTACATCCTCACCACCAACATCGCGGGACTGAAAACCGGCGGCACGGTGTCGCAGCTGTGGGCACAGCACGAAGCCTTCGCGCGTCAGGTGGCGAACGAGGTGATGGACGTGCAGGATGCGCTGACCGGTATTGCGCACGATCGCGAGAAGCTCATCGCAGGCATGCTCGAAGCCTTCGACGGCGACCCCGACCACGGCTGCACCGGCCGTTCGGCGCCGGCACGGCTGGCGCGCGCCCTCGCGCATGCCGACGCCTTCGGGCTGCCCGTGCCGACGCTGCGTTCGCTGGCGAACTAAAAACCTTCAGCGAATCTCGGCCAGCAGCTGCGCCATCATGCGCTGCGCCTGCGCCGCATAGCCACCGCCGAACAGGTTGGCGTGGTTGAGGACGTGATACAAATTGTAGAGCGTGCGGCGCACCGCATAACCTGCATCGAGCGGCCAGGCTTCGCGGTAGGCGGCATGAAACGTCGGCGCAAACCCGCCGAAGAGTTCGCTCATCGCGAGGTCGCATTCGCGGTCGCCGACATACAGGGCCGGGTCGAAGATCACCGGGGTGCCGTCGCCAAGGTAGCCGTGATTGCCGCCCCAGAGATCGCCGTGCAGCAGCGAGGGAACCGGCACATAGCCGTCGAAAAAGGCTTCGAGATGGGCAAGCAGGATCTCGCCGTCGTGCTGCAACGCGCCGCCATGGCCGTTTTGCGACGCCAGCTTCAATTGAAAGCCGAGCCGCCGGTCGCGCCAGAACGCGATCCAGTCATGCTGCCAGCCGTTGGGCTGCGGCGTGCTGCCGATCCAGTTGTCGTGCGCCCAGCCGAAGCGGCCCTGCGGCGCACGGTGCAACTGCGCCAGCTGCACACCCAGCCGCGCGGCATCGCCGCTGCTGCGCAATTCCAGATATTCCAGCACCAGAAACGACTGCTCTTCCGCCGTGCCCCAACCCAGCGGCTGCGGTACGCGAACGCTGCAGGTGGCGGCGAGCGCATGCAGCGCGTCGGCCTCGGTCTCCAGCATGGGCAAGCGTTCGGCGCGATTCGCCTTGACGAAAAAACTGCGCGCGCCGTCGCTCACGCGGAAAGACTGACTGATGTCGCCCCCGCCGACGCGGCGCAGCGCGACAGCGCCACACGGGACGCCGGTTGCCGCAGCTATCGTTTCGGCAATGGCGGCGGCGAGCCTCATCTGCGCCGCACCCAAACAAAACGCGCCCCGGGGGGCGCGCTGGATATGGCAGGCCGTTCCGGCATAACTTGCGCCGGGATCATTTCCCTTTGGGACGCTGCTCGAACATTTTGGCGATGCCGGCGTCGCGCGAGGCGCCGGCGGCCTCCATGCGCTTGAGGTATTCGTCCCACAGCGCGGCCTGGTTCACACCCAGGTCATACAGGTATTCCCAGGAATAGATCCCGGTGTCGTGGCCGTCGGAGAAGACGAAATTGATGCCGTACAGGCCGACCGGCTCGGCGGCGTTGATCAGCACGTCGCGCTTGCCGACCTGCAGCACTTCCTGGCCGGGGCCATGGCCGCGCACTTCGGCGGACGGCGAATAGACGCGCAGCAACTCGAACGGCAGTTCGAAACGCGCGCCATCGGTGAATGCGATTTCCAGCTTGTGCGAAGCCTGGTGCAGCTTGATGTCGGTCGGGGTGGGTATGGCCATGATTGAAGCACTCGTAAATAACGCCAGTCCACAGTTTAACCCCGCCGTGCAGAGATTAAACCTTTGCGGGACAAGGGCTGAAGCCGTGTGTGGCCTGAGAATGATGTGGCGCGCCCGGCGCGATTCGAACGCACGACCCCTGCCTTCGGAGGGCAGTACTCTATCCAGCTGAGCTACGGGCGCATGGAGTGTGGGGGCTCCTGGGAGGTGCGAAGCATAGCCGGTTTGCCAAATGGCGTCCATCCGGCAGGCCTGCCGCCCTTTCCTGTCGGAGTGGCTTTCCTTATAATCCCGGCTTTCGATGCCACCCCCCTAAGGAAATTTTCATGGCCGATACGCACGCCAAGATGACTCAAGCCACCCCGCAGGAAATCATCATTTCCGTTCTTGCCGGGCTGTTCGCGCCCCTGCTGGCCATTTTCCTCATCGTCCAGCTGGTGCTCAGCATCCAGGACACGCACCAGCCCGACACCGCCAGCGACGCTGCCCAACAAGCGACGCTCAAGCGCATCAAGCCTTTCGCCCAGCTGGCCGCCCTCGACGCCAATGCGCCCCGGGTCGAAAAATCGGGTCAGGAAGTCTATGACGCCGTGTGTTCCTCGTGCCATGGTTCGGGTGCGCTGGGCGCCCCCAAGTTCGACAGCAAGGGCGACTGGGCCGGCCGCCTCGGCCAGGGCTACGACACCCTGATCAAGCACGCGATCGAAGGCATTCGCCAGATGCCCCCGCGCGGCGGCGACGGCGATCTGTCCGACATCGAAATGGCACGCGCCGTGGCCTACCTGGCCAACTCGGGCGGCGCCAAGTTCAAGGCACCGGAACCGGCTGCACCGGCCGCTGCTGCGCCTTCGGCAGAGGGCGACAAGGGCGACAAGGGCGACAAGGGCGACAAAAAACAATAAGCCACGGCGGGCGCTGCTGCGCACGGGCCACCTGCGCGGACAGACGATTTCAGGCAATACCCCAGGGGAACACGCATGAACTACGCAGCCACTTTTCTGATCGTCGCGTCAGCCGCATCGCTGCTTGCCTGCGGCAAGTCTGAAGACGTACCCGCGCCAGCCAGCCAGCCGGCTGTGGTCGAGACCCCGCAGGCCACGCCCGAACCGGTTGCTCCGGTCGTCGACAGCCCTCAACCCGAAGCCGCCCCGGCGATGGCCGATGCCGCACCTGCGACGACTGCTGTAGCGAGTACCCCGGCGGCAGCGCCCAGTGAGGCCGCGCCTGCAGCCAAGCCGGCCGCACCCGCCACGACCGCAAGCGCTGCAACGACGCCCGCATCCGACCTCACGCATGGCCAGCAAATCTATCGCCAGGCCTGCGCGTTCTGCCACGACAAGGGCGTGGCGGGTGCCCCCAAAATCGGTGATGCCGCGGCCTGGAACCCGCGTCTGGCGCAAGGCATGGAAACCCTCTATGGCGTCGCCCTGCGCGGCAAGGGCGCCATGCCGGCCAAGGGCGGCAACCCCTCTCTGGCCGATGCCGACGTCAAGGCCGCGGTCGATTACCTCGTCGCGCAGTCGCGCTAGGCCGCGCCATGTCGCGGGTCTGCCCACAATGCGGGAGCGACAAGATTCGCAGTGGCACCCTGCATGCACACGACGGCGTACGTCACCTGCTGCTGCATACGCCGCTGCGCTGCCGTGACTGCAAGCACCGCTTCTGGGTCTTCAATCCCTTCAAGCCCCTGTTTCTGCTGCTCGGCGTCGGCGTCCTGATCGGCGCCACGGCCTGGCTGGCGCTCGATCAGCAGGCG
>Ga0154506_1027_pt5 | contig 11563 bp, 13 predicted proteins | sample RifGroE1_FD_115985 | JGI IMG/M metagenome (GOLD analysis project Ga0154506, IMG submission 115985) | Thiobacillus sp. GWE1_62_9
CTTTTCCGCCGCCTTGTTGAAGATCGCAGCGGCGTAGTCCTTGTCCAGCAGATGCTCGGCCGAAGCGGCGGCCAGCTTGCTGAATTCGACCGCGCGCGAGATTTTCGCCTCGGCCTTTTCCAGTACCTTCTTGGCGAATGCGTTGTCGGCGATGACGCTCATCACGTTCTTCGCCAGGTCGATCAGCGGATCGAGATTGCTGGTTTCCTTCAGCGCCTTTTCATACGCGCCCACTGCCGCCGCCTTGTCGCCCAGCACCTTGAACTTGGCTTCCGCCAGCGCGATCTGCTCCTCGCCGCTCATGCAGTAGTCCTCGGCGGTCTGCAGCAGTTCCTCGGCGCGCCCCTGCTCGCCCAGTGCCTTGTAGACGATCGCGCACGCGGCGAGGTCCTTGGTGAACTGGCAGTCGTCCGCCACGCGATCCATCAGTTCCTTGGCGTAGGCTGCGTCAGCGGGTTCCTGCAGGGCTTCCAGCGCCAGCGCCGCGTAATCGGCGCCGCCGCTGCATTGGGCTTCTTTGGGGGATAAGGTGTCGCGGGTAGCCATGGAATCTCCAGATAAACGTAATTCAACCGCGCAATTTTCCGCCTGCGGTGAGTGGCCAGCCAATAAGTAATGTCGATGGCTGCATTAGTGCATCGCACATGGGCGCCACCACAGCGTCTGCGGCACCCTGGGAGGGCGCTGCGATCAGTGCTTCGCCGGCTGCGGCATCAGCTTGTCGATATACGCGATCGCCACGGCCGAGACGATGAACGCCATGTGGATGACGGTCTGCCACAGCAGCACCTTGTCGTCCAGGTTGGCGGCGTTGATAAAGGTTTTAAGCAGGTGGATCGACGAGATGCCGATGATGGCGGTGGCGAGTTTGACCTTGAGCACGTTGGCGTTGACGTGAGACAGCCATTCGGGCTCGTCGGGGTGGCCTTCGAGCCGCAGGCGCGAGACGAAGGTTTCGTAGCCGCCGACGATGACCATGATGAGGAGGTTGGAGATCATCACGACGTCGATCAGGCCCAGCACGATCAGCATGATGGCTTCTTCGCCGAGCTTGAAGGTGCCGGCAATGAGGTGCTCCAGTTCGACCATGAAGTGGACGACGTAGACCACCTGCGCGGCGATCAGGCCTAGGTAGAGCGGAACCTGCAGCCAGCGGCTGCCGAACAGGATGGTGGAGAGGAACTTGCCGCGGGTTTCGGCGGGTGGGCTGGTTTCGGGTTTCATAAAAATGGATGTGATTGAATGAGGGGAATCGAAGCGCCCGGAATTTAGAGGACGTAGCGTGCGAGGTCTTCGCGCGCAGCGAGCGCAGCCAGCCGGTTGGTGACCGTGTCGGCGTCGACCACGTGTTCGCCGGTGACGCTGCCGGCATCGAAGGAGATGTCCTCGAGCAGCTTTTCCATCACCGTATGCAGGCGGCGCGCGCCGATGTTCTCGGTGCGCTCGTTGACCTCGAAGGCAATTTCCGCAATCCGCCGGATGCCGTCGTCGGTGAATTTCAGCGTCACGCCCTCGGTGTCCAGCAGGGCTTCGTACTGGCGCGTCAGGCAGGCGTCGGTCGAGGTCAGGATCCGCTCGAAGTCTTCCACGCTCAGGGCCTGCAACTCGACACGAATCGGCAGGCGGCCCTGCAGTTCGGGGATGAGGTCGGACGGCTTCGACAGATGAAACGCGCCGCTGGCGATGAACAGGATGTGGTCGGTCTTCACCATGCCGTACTTGGTCGACACCGTGGTGCCCTCGATCAGCGGCAGCAGGTCGCGCTGCACGCCCTGGCGCGACACATCGCTGCCGTGGGCATCGCTGCGGCTGGCAACCTTGTCGATCTCGTCCAAAAAGACGATGCCGTTCTGCTCGACCGCTTCCAGCGCCTGCTGCTTGGTTTCCTCGTCGTTGATCAGGCGTCCGGCTTCTTCCTCGGTCAGGAGTTTCATCGCCTCGCGCACTTTCAGCTTGCGGCTCTGCCGGCGGCTCTGACCCAGGTTCTGGAACATGCCCTGCAGCTGCTGCGACAGGTCCTCCATGCCGGGCGGGGTGAAGATTTCCATGCTGGGGCTGACGGCGGCGAGCTCGATCTCGATTTCCTTGTCGTCGAGCTGGCCCTCGCGCAGCATCTTGCGGAAGCGCTGGCGCGCCGCGCCTTCCTCGCGTTGAGGCTCGGGCTCGTTGAAGCCGACGCTCCTCGGCGGCGGCAGCAGCGCGTCGAGAATGCGTTCCTCAGCGGCCTCCTCGGCGCGAAACTGCACCTTGGACGTGGCCTGCTCGCGCATCTGCTTGACCGCGGTTTCCATCAGGTCGCGGATGATGGTGTCGACGTCGCGACCGACGTAGCCGACTTCGGTGAACTTGGTCGCCTCGATCTTGATGAAGGGGGCATTGGCGAGCCGTGCCAGCCGGCGTGCGATTTCAGTCTTGCCGACGCCTGTGGGACCGATCATCAGGATGTTCTTCGGCGTGATTTCCTGGCGCAGCGGTTCGTCGACCTGCTGGCGCCGCCAGCGATTGCGCAGGGCGACCGCGACCGCACGCTTGGCAGCGGTCTGGCCGACGATGTGCTTGTCGAGTTCGTGGACGATTTCTTTGGGCGTCATAAAGGCAGTGAAGGATAAAGGGTGAAGGGGGAAGGGGGGCCTCCCGGGAGGGAGGGTGGCGCGCGGCGCCGGGTGGGCATCACCCTTCCCCCTTCACAGCGTTTCGATCACATGGTTCTGGTTCGAGTAAATGCAGATGTCACCCGCAATGGTGAGGCTCTTCTTGACGATTTCAAGCGGGGGCAGGTCGGTGTTTTCCAGCAGCGCGCGGGCGGCGGATTGGGCGAAGGCGCCGCCGGAGCCGATGGCAGCGATGCCGAGCTCGGGCTCCAGCACATCGCCGTTGCCGGTGATGATGAGCGAGTACTCACGGTCGGCTACCGCCAGCATGGCTTCGAGGCGGCGCAGCATGCGGTCGGTACGCCAGTCCTTGGCGAGTTCGACTGCGCTCCTGAGCAGGTGCCCGGAGTGCTTGTCGAGCTTGGCCTCGAAGCGCTCGAACAGGGTGAAGGCGTCGGCGGTTCCGCCGGCGAAGCCGGCCAGTACCTTGTCCTGATGCAGCCGTCGGATCTTGCGTGCGGTGGACTTGATGACGATGTTGCCGAGGGTGACCTGGCCGTCGCCGCCGAGGGCCACGTCAGCGCCCCGGCGAACGGAGAGGATGGTGGTGCCGCGATATTGTTCCATGGGGTGATTATACGTGGGCTGGCGGCGGCCTGGACTGCCGCATCCAGCGCCACAGGCGGCGCAGCAGCCACAGTGTGACAAGCATGAACACGGCCAGTGCGACGAGGAAGATCAGCGGATGCGCGAAGGCCAGCCAGAGGCCGCCGCCGAGCAGGGCCTCCTCGCTGAACGAGGCGGTGATGTTGCTGGCCGGCTCAGGGGAGGTGTTGATCAGCGCGCGCGTGCCGGCCTTGGCGACATGGCTGCCCGCGGCAAAGGTGCCGCCCAGCAGCGCTGCCGTGGTCTGGAGGGCGCCGCCGCTATCGCCGAAGAATGCTGCTGCCAGCGCTGCGCCGGCGGGAATGCGGATGAAGGTCTGGATGGCGTCCGATGCGCTGTCGATCCAGGGGATCTTGTCGCCGACGAATTCGGCCAGCGCCAGCAGGCCGCTGATGCCGATGACCAGCGGATGCATCAGCACCTGCAGCGATTCCGGCAGATCGAAGCCTGCATAGCGGCCCGCGAGGCCGAGGATCAGCACCACCGCATACAGCCGCAAGCCCGCGCCCCATGCCACGGCGGCGGCAAGCGCGGCCTGGGCGATCAGGGCATCCGGCATCAGTCCCGATGGAGCGGAATCAGTTGCGCCAGCTGGTCGATGCCCATGACGCGGAAGAGTTCGTGAATGAGCGCGTTGTGTCCGCGCAGGGTGATGGCCTTGCCGCTGCCTAGGCATTGCATCAGCACGCTGATGAACTGGCTGACGCTGCCGTAATCGACGCGGGTGACCTGGGAGAGATCGACCAGCACGTCGTTGTGGGTGGCGGCATAGCTGCCGAACTGCTGCAGGGCGCTGTCGTTGGCGGGGGTGATTTCACCGGATAGCATCAGGGCATCGTCGCGCGGCGCGGCTGGCTCGGCCTGCACCACTTCGGCGGCCTGGACCTCGCTCCACGAGGGCGGCGACACTTCGAAGCGAACGGCGTAGTCGACCGCGAGGTCTTCGAAGTTGTCCTGCTGGCCGAGCGTCTGATACAACTCCAGCAACAGCAGCCAGTGCACCGCCCGGCTGTGGGTGGCCCGGTTGAGATCCTGCAGCAAGGCGATCAGGGTATCGACGCCGCTGACCTGCAGCTTGCGCTTGGCCTTGCGTGCGGCGGCGAGGATCTTGGCGCATTCGTCCGCACCGGTTTCGTCGACCATGGCGATGCGGGAAAAATCGATCCGCACGGCGGCTTTTTTGTCGGTGGCCGCGATGCCTTCGCGCAGCGTGGCAGCGGCGTTCTTGTCCAGCAACCCCGGCAATTCGAGACTGGCGGCCTGGGCCTGCTGGGCCTTGCCCGCGCCGTTGCCCGCCAATTTTTGCCAGACCGGCGGCGAGGTTTCAAAGCGCATCGCGTAATCGAGCGCCAACTGCTCGAATTCCTTTTCGCGGCTCTGGATGCAGTACAGATCGAACAGCATATGCCAGGCGCGGCGGTTGCCCGTGGTCAGGATGTCCTTCAGCAAACGCTCCGCCATCTCGGCCTGGCCGCTGGCGTAGAGGATGGCGGCCTCGTCCACCGGGGACTGCGGTGCGCCGCTGGTTTCCTCCACCACGATGCCGCTGGAGCCCATGTCCATGGTCATCAGGGTTTCGGTGGGAGCGGAATCGGCTACGGGCGCAGTAGCCGGCGTCGGCTTGTGCGCAGGGCTGGGTGCCTTGTCCTTGCCTTTTCTGAAAAACGGGAGAGCCACGGAATATGCGTGCTTTTATAAGGGGTTCAGTGTCGGATACTAGCGCTGTCCCTGGGTTGCAGCAACCCGCAGCACCCGGCTGGACAGCGTAAAAGCGGCCAGCGCGAGGACGATGGCCGGCCCGGCTGGCCAGTCGAACAGTGCGGAGGCGGCCAGCCCTGCCGCATACGCCAGCCCGCCCAAGGCCCAGCCCGCCAGCAGCGCGAGGCGCGACGGCAGGTTCCGGCCCGCCAGGGCAGGCAGGATCAGGCTGGCGAACACCAGATACACGCCGACCAGTTGCACCGACGCGGTGATCGCCAGCGCAAACGTCAGATAAAAGCCATGTCCGCCGAGGCGTTCGCCGCGCCATGCCATCCAGGCCAGCAAAATGCCGTACAGCGCGGCAATCTGGATCGCCTGCGCGGGCGTGGCCCACAGGATCTGCCCGGTGAGCAGTTCGGCCAGATGCTCGCCGCCATGCGGGTCGCCCGCTAGCAGCAGCACCGCAAGGCTGGCCGCCACCACGAAGGTTGAGCCGATCAACGCTTCCTGGATGTCGGGCCAGCGCCGCTCGCATCCGGCCAGCAGCGCTGCGCCCGCCAGCGCGGCCGTGGCGGCTGCCAGCTGGGTGGGCCAGCCGTCGGCGGCGAGATCGAACGCGTGCGCCGCGACCACGCCGAGCACCGCCAGTTGCGCCACAGCCAGGTCGAGAAAGATGATGCCGCGCGCCAGCACCCGGCGTCCCAGCGGGACGTGGGTGGACAGCACCAGCAGGCCGACGATGAACGGCCACAGCAGCAGATCGAGCGGCGCCGGTGTCATGGTGCCGCTTTCAGCAACTGGTCGATGGTGTCGTCGAACAGGCCGAACAGGTCGCCTGCGCGGGCGTTGCCGCCCACGGTGAAAGGCAGCGCCAGCGCCGGGATGCCGCTGCGCTGCGCCAGCCAGTCGGCCGGGCGCGGGCTCTGGTAGGCGGCGCGCAGCACGGCGCGGGCAGGCGTGGCCTGCAGCTGCGCGGCCACCCGGGCCAGATGGCCGACCGAGGGGTCGACGCCCGGTTTCGGTTCAAGCACCGCCACCTGCCTCAGCCCCAGCCAGCTTTCCAGATAGGGAAAGCCCTTGTGCTGCACGACGACGGGCATGCCCCGGAGCGGAGCGGCCTGCTGTTCCCAACGTGTGATGGCGGCCTGCCAGCGGGTCGAAAAGTCTTTCCAGCGAGCCTGGTAGCGCGCCGCCTGCGCGGGGTCGAGCTCGGCCATGCGGCGTGCGAGCGCCGCGCCGACGCGCGCGATGTTGTGCGGGTCGGTCTGGATATGCGGATTGCCGGCCGCGTGCACGTCGCCCGCCGAACGATCGAGCACGGCAGGTTTATCGAGCAGCGGCACGTACTGCGCCGCCATGAATTGTCCCGGCTGTCCGGTCTGGATCGCCGCGTTGCCCGACTCGGCAAGGATGACCGGCAGCCAGCCGATTTCCAGTTCGGCGCCGGTGCACACCAGCAGATCGGCATTGCGTGCGCGGGCGATGAGCGAGGGCCTCGCTTCGATGCGATGCGGGTCCTGCATGGCCGTGGTGGCGGTGTAGACGCTGACCTGTGGGCCGCCGATTTCCTTTGCCAGCGATCCCCACTCGGGTTCGCAGGCGAAGACTTTCAGCGCCGCGTGCGCGGCGCCCGGCACCAGGATGGCAGCGCCCAGCAGGCCGACCAGGCGATGCAGGAACGGGATTTTGAAAAGGGATGTTTTCATGTCGCGCTCCTCAGAACTTGTGCGCGCCGTGGCTGCCCAGGCTGTGGATGTACTGCACGTAGAACTGGCTCTCGTCGATGTCCTGCTGTGCCTCGTCGCGCGAGTATTGCAGGCGCAGGCGGGAGAATTCCGACGGGCTGTAGTCGAGCATCAGGCTGTGCCGGCGCGGATCGTAATCGGCGAGCGAAGCCAGGGTGGCCCCGGCATCCACGCCGTTGAACACGACGTCGCCGCGGAACAGCTGCTCGTAGCGGTAACCCGCGCGCCAGTGCGGGATGAATTGATAGACGCCTTGTGCGTAGAAGCCCGACTGGTCGGCCGAGTAGGGGCCCGTGATGCCGCCGGTGCATAGGCTGGCATCCACGCCGGCGTCGTCGCAGGACAGCGCGCCCGATTCGCGGCGCTGGAAGTATTCGGCGGCGAACTTGAAATTCTGCTGCGTGGCGTTGCCGTTCGGTGCCCATTTCCACACGAAGTCGGCGAGCCAGGTGCGGCTCTTGCCAGAGAAGCCGCCTGCCACGTCAACGTCGCCGAGGTCGCGGCCTTCGAAAGCGCGTTCCTGCGGCCTGGTGTGCAGATACGACAATCCGGCGCGCCAGCTGTGCGACGTGCCGACGTCGTCGCCGACGTGGCCGAACAGCGCGAGGCTGGGGAAGCCGTTGCTGTCGCGTTCGGTGCTCGGGAAGGCGCCGCCGCGTCCGGCTTCCGCGCCGAATTCGAGGAAGATATCGGTCGGCGCCAGCCATTTCATTTGCAGACCGTCCTGCCCGTAGCCTTCTCCGAACAAGGCATCGTAGACCTGGCTGTTGGTGGCGAAATCCCAGGCGTGGGGATGCTGTTCGTTCTGGTAGCCGATGCCGGAACGGAAGCGTCCGCCCTTGACCGACAGCCCGTGGCCCAGGCTCGTGGTCTGGAACCAGGCTTCCTCGACGCCGACCTCTCCGTCGGCCAGCACGGCATTCAGATAGCCGCGAAACCAGGGGTCGATGCTGGCGGACAGCACCAGTTCGCTTTCGTCCACCGAGAACCCGCGTGACGGGCCTTCCGCCCCAGAAGGCAAGAAGCCGGTGATGCCGCGGTCGGCGCGGTCTTCCAGATGCGCATACTTGCCTTGCAGGATGAGCGAGATATCGGGGTTGAAACTGGAGCGAACGGGCGCAGGTTCTGCCTTGACCGGGGCCTTGGCGGTCTGGGCTTCGGTTTTTTGCAGCCGCGCTTCCAGCGCCTGGATGCGCGCCTCGTAGGCGGTTTTCAGTTCCTGCAATTCAGCACGCAGGGCGTCGAGTTGGGGGTCGGCGTGAACCGGAAAGGCGGCCGTCAGCGCGGCCGCCAGCAGGGCGGGTCGTAACATGGGGGTACTCCATCAAAAATGAGAACGCGGTCGGCAGGCCTCTCGGCAGCCGGCTTCAGGTCCGGATTTCAGATGGCGTCGGGCGGCGCGCGGGCGTGCGCGTGGTGAGGCGAGATGGGGACGGTCGGTTGCGCCGCGGCCGGCACGAATGTGTGGCGGGCGGGTTCGATGGGCAGGCTGAACACCGTCGCCGGGGCGGCGCTGCCGAGGCTGGCCTGGGCCACGCACACTTCGCAGACCTTGTCGGGCAGCGCAGATTCGTGCGGGTCCAGATGGCCGAGCGCATGCGCAAACGCCGCCGCCTGGCCGAACAGCAGGGCCAGGACGAACAGCCAGGAAAGCAGGCGGCGCGGGAACATGGTCCGCATTCTACTCGCGCGGGCTATTTGCGCACATCGGGCGGCGGCACCGGATCGTAGCCGTGCGCACAGCCGGGGCGGCAGCGGCCGATGCGCTTGGCGGCGAGCCAGCTGCCCTTCCACGCGCCGTGTTTTTCGATCGCTTCCTTGCCGTATTCGGAGCACGTCGGCAGGTAGCGGCACTGCCGCCCCAGCCAGGGCGAGAGCGCGAGTTGGTACACGCGGATCGCGCCGATGAGGATCTTCTGCGCGAGGTTCATGGCGTCACCCCGGCATGGCTTTGTGCAGCGCCGGAGAAATCGGCCAGCAGCCTGGCGACGAACTCGGGTTCGAGGTCGCGCACGATGAAGACGAAACGGCTGCGGTGATCGTCGTCCGGCCAGGCGTCGAGCGTGACTTCCGGATACATCACGTGCTGCACGCCATGCAGCACCACCGGCTTCGCCTCGCCCTGCAGGTTGACGATCGCCTTGAAGCGCAGCAGGTTTTCGGCGCGAAACGAAGTCAGCATGGACAGCGCCGATTGCAGGCCGTAGCGATCGAGCGGGGCGTCGAGCACCACCGAGAAGGCCTGGATGCGCGCATCGTGCAAGGCGGCGGGCTTGCCGCCGAGCCTGCCGGCGGCAGCGGGCTGGTAGCGCTGCGGCTGCAGCCAGCGTGCAACGTCCAGCGAGCGGGTTTCGGCATTCCACAGTCCCAGGTTCTGGATCGCGGTGGGATCGAGCTCGCCGTGTGTTACCGTCACGATGTCGGCCGCCGGGTTGAGCGTGGTCAGCCGCTCGCGCAGGGCAGCCACCGTTTCGGCGGGTGCGAGGTCGGTCTTGGTGAGCAGTAGTCGGTCGGCCACTGCCACCTGCTTCACTGCTTCGAAGTGCGCGTCGAGCTGGCCCATGCCGAACAGCGCGTCGACCGTGGTGACCACGCCGTCGAGGCGAAAGCGTGCGCGCACCCAGTTGTCGTGCAAGAGGTTGTCGAGCACCGGCGCCGGGTCGGCGATGCCGGTGGTTTCGATGATGACGCGCTCGAACGGCGGGATGTCGCCCTTCTGCCGCGCCATCCACAAGTTCTTCAGCGTCGGCGACAGGCTGCCGGAAATGGTGCAGCACACGCAGCCGCCGGAAAGCAGCGCCATTGGCCCTTCCATTTTTTGCAGCAGCTGGTGGTCGAGCGCGACTTCGCCGAACTCGTTCATCAGGATCGCGGTGCGCGGCAGCGTGCGCACCAGATGATTCAGTACCGTGGTCTTGCCGCTGCCCAAAAAGCCGGTGAGCAGGGTGATCGGAAGGGGATCGGCGTCTTTCAGCGCATCCATCTTGGTCGAACGGACGGGCTCAGGCGCGCAGCCTTTCCATCTTTTCGTGGCGTTCCTGCGCCTCGATCGAGTATTCGGCGGTGGGGCGGGCCAGCAGGCGGGGCAGGCCGATCGGGTCGCCGGTTTCCAGGCACCAGCCGTATTCGCCGCTCTCGATCCGGTTGAGGGCCGTGTTGATTTTCTTCAGCAGCTTGCGTTCACGGTCGCGCACGCGCTGCTCCAGCATGTGTTCCTCTTCCACCGTGGCGCGGTCGTTGGGGTCGGCAAAGTTTTCGTTTTCCTTCAGGGTTGCGCCGGTGTCGGCGGCATTGCTGAGCATTTCGTCGCGCAGGGCTTCGAGGCGGCTGCGGAAGAACGCCAGCTGGTCGGCATTCATATAGGCGGAAGCCGGCATTTTCAGCAGTGCAGCTTCGGTCAGGGGTTTGGATGAGGCGGGCATGCGTGCGCTCCATGAATCGAACAATGGATGATTTACCGCCGGTATTGCGGTGCGAAGGGGGGCAGTCTGAACGCCCGGCGCGAAAGGTGCAAGCCGGCAGGCGGATAGCGGGCTCGCGGGGCGTGCATCCGCCCGTGGTTGCACCATAATGGAAAAACGGGTGCGTATGGCTCGGCCTGCGCAAGACTCAGGAGGGCACATGAAAATCATCGGATTTGGACTGATCCCGCTGCTGCTCGGCAGCTGCTCGGGGCTTGGTTCGCCGGATCCGGCTTCGCCGTATTACGTCTACACTTCCGGCTGGGCGGTGCAGCTCAATCGGGCATTGCAGATTCCGCCCGGCGCCGCGACGGTGCGCCTGCAATACGGCCGGATCGTGCCGCGCAACAGCGTGCAGGAGCACGATCCGTTCTGTGTGGTGGAGCTCGAGACGGTAAAAGACACGGGGCAGACGCTGCATCCGGGACGTTTCGAGCTATGGCGGGTGACGCGCAGCGTCAATCCCGTTACGGCCACGTTGGTGCCACCTTTTGTCAAAGCGACTCGCGCCGATGATGACGGCGATCCGACTTTCTTGTACTACATCACCGAATTCCGCCTGCGCGATGCCGCCCAGCCGAATCTTCGCGGCTTGCGCTGCGCCTGGAACCAGATGGCCCCTGGCAACCGAGCGCTGATGCGCCATCTCTCGCTGGACGAGATCCGCCAAGCGCTGGGCGACTGGATGACCCTGATTCCGCCGAAAGGGACGCTGTGAAGCCTGCCGATACCCGCATCGCCCCCGACGCCAAGGTCAAGCTTGCGAAGTGGGACGCCGACGACACCGACATCATCGGCAAGGACAAGTCGGACGCGCGCGACCAGCTGGACGAATATCGGGCGCGTCTGGAAACGTTGCAGGAGTTGCTGTATGCCGAGGGCAGGCACAAGCTGCTGATCGTCCTGCAGGCGATGGACACCGCCGGCAAGGATTCCACCATCCGCCACGTGTTCCAGGGCGTCGATCCGCTGGGCGTGAAAGTGGCCAGCTTCAAGGCGCCGACGCCGTACGAACTGGCGCGTGACTATCTGTGGCGGGTGCATCATCATGTCCCGGGCGCAGGCGAAATCGCCATCTTCAACCGCTCGCACTACGAGGACGTGCTGATCACCCGCGTCAACGGCTGGATCGACGCCGCCGAATGCAAGCGGCGCTACCGTCAGATCAACGATTTCGAGCGCATGCTGGCGGAAACCGGTACCACCATCCTCAAGTTCTATCTGCACATCTCGAAGGACGAGCAGAAAAAACGCCTGGAAGAGCGGCGCGATACCCCGGAAAAGCAGTGGAAGTTCCACCCTGGCGACTTGGCCGTGCGCGAGCAGTGGGACGATTATATGGAAGCCTACGAAGCGGCGCTGTCGGCCACCAGCACCGGGCACGCACCCTGGCATGTGA
>Ga0154506_1030_pt1 | contig 11434 bp, 14 predicted proteins | sample RifGroE1_FD_115985 | JGI IMG/M metagenome (GOLD analysis project Ga0154506, IMG submission 115985) | Thiobacillus sp. GWE1_62_9
GAGATCGGTCAGCGTGCCGGAGCCGAGGTCGACGACGAAGGGCAGGCCGTGCGCATGCGCAAGCGTGGCCAGTTCGCTTTCGGGCACCGCATGGGTGAAGCCCTGGATCGCGTAGTTGCTGGCATGAATCTTCATCAGCATGGCTGTGCGCGGCGTGATCGCTTCGCTGAAGTCCTTGAGGTGCGTGCGGTTGGTGGTGCCGACCTCGACGAGTTTCGCGCCGGCGCGCTTCATGATGTCAGGCACACGGAAGGCGCCGCCGATCTCGATCAGCTCGCCACGCGAAACGATCACTTCCTTCTTCAGCGCCAGCGTGTTGAGCAGCAGGAAGACGGCCGCGGCATTGTTGTTGACGACGGTGGCGGCTTCGGCGCCGGTGAGTTCGCACAGCAGTTCGCTGACGATGTCGTCGCGGTCGCCGCGTCCGCCGGTGTCGATGTCATATTCGAGCGCGCAGGGACTGCGGGCGGCCGCGGTCATGGCCGCGATGGCTTCTTCGGGCAGGGACGCGCGGCCAAGGTTGGTGTGCAGCACCGTGCCGGTGAGGTTGAAGACCGAGCGCAGTTTCGGGGTCGCTTGTGCCGTCGCGCCTGCGCCGACGCTTGCGATCAGGTTCGCGGCGTCGGGGAGCGGTGAACCGGCGCGGGCTGCCTCGCGTGCGTCGGCGAGAGCCGTGCGGACCAGTTGCGTGATGACTGCGCGGCCGTGGATGTCGATCAGGGAGGCGACGGCAGCGTCGGAAAGCAGGCGGTCGACGGAGGGAAGCTGTGTGAGTGGATTCATGATTTCACCCGACCGGGCAGAAACGAGAATGAGTGGAGTTTAGCCCCTGCTGCGCGAAATTTCAGTGAATCCACTACAGGGCATGCCGGCCACCGACGAAGCACAGTAGCGAGAAGGCCGCCCAACGCGTCGACCCCAACAAAAAACCCCACCATGCGGGCGGGGTTTCAAGGCAATAAAGCCAAGTGGTCAGACTACTCCATCGAAGGGTTCCAAACCTCCCAGACCTTACCGACCAGATCCGGCCCTGGCTTCAGGGTCGCCTTGCCCGGCTCCCAGCCCGCAGGGGTGGCTTCCTTGCCGCCCGTCGCACGGATGTGCTGGAAGGCCTGGAACTGGCGCACCGTCTCGGCGAGCTTGCGCCCGACCGGCGGGGTCATCACTTCCATGGCCTGAATCACGCCATCCGGATCGATGATGAAGCGACCGCGCATCTCGATCCCCTGGGTTTCATCCCAGACGCCGTATGCGCGTCCGACGTTGCCCGCCTGGTCCGAGACCATGTGGAAGCGAACGCCGCCATCGACCATCTTGCTCAACTCGTTGTCGTTCCACATCTTGTGGACGAAGTGGCTGTCCACGCTGACCGACAATACCTCCACGCCCATCTTCTGCAGAGCATCATACTGTGCCGCGACCGCGGACACTTCTGTTGCTCAAACGAAGGTGAAGTCGCCAGGATAGAAGCAGAGCATCACCCATTTGCCAAGATAGTCGGACATCTTGACGCTGGTGAAGCCGCCCCGGTAATAGGCGGGCGCGCTGAAATCGGGGGCTTTCTGCCCGACACGTGCAGTCATTCTCATACCCTCATGCTTTGCGGTCGATTCGGTTTGGGAAGGTGTTTGCGGCGCCGGGGCATCGGTGACCGATCCCGTTACCCTGGCGCATCCAACCGGTTCTTCTTCCATGTGCTCTCCTTTGTGATTGACGATGGCTCGCCTCTTATTCTTTGTACGCGGCGACATGGCTCGGGTCAAGGCAAGACTCGCCTGACGCGACGCGCCGAGAAGATCACTATAGTGAAGTGGATGGCGCACGCATTTATATGGAAAACCGAACCAGGCTGCGCCCCGGCGGAATAACGCGAGTCTGCACGCCGACCGTCGAGATGGGTGAATGCGCCCCGTCTCGAAACACCACCATGTTCCAACGTTTCTAAGGTGAACCATGTATTCGAGAATCCTCGTGGCAATCGATGGCAGCGACACCTCCCGCCATGCGCTGATGCATGCCATCGAACTCGCGCGCCGACTGTCATCGGCATTGCGCATCGTGCATGTGGCTGATATGGACTGGCTTCCGCTGGGCCCCGAGTTGGCGATCGATACCGGCGTCTTGCGCGCCGCTCGCCGTGATGCCGGGGAACGCATCCTGGCCGCCGCGCGCGAGGCGGCGCAGCACGCGGCGCTGGAGGCGGACGCCGCAATGATCGAAACCGGAACCCCCACCCAGCACGTGGCTGAAAACCTGGTTGACGATGCGGGACGCTGGCAGGCAGACCTGTTGGTGCTCGGGACCCACGGCCGTCGCGGTTTCAGGCGCCTGCTCCTGGGAAGCGTCGCCGAGGGCGTGACGAGGCACGCGGCGATACCCGTGCTATTGATCCCTATGCGCGACGTCCATGCGCCTAGCTGACGCTTCGTACCGGAGGCGGATCGCCAGATAAATCAACTGCCGTTTATGGCAGCAGAGACCTCCCAGACTGCCATGATCGTCACGGCCTGGAGCCGGATGCGTTCGCATTGTTTTGCAATCCTGTTACCAAGCCGATGAATTGAAAAGAAGTTTTCACATTTATGCGGCATGACACGAGATGGTATCGATCTTGCTGACTGCCTTCTGAACCCTTAGATACCCGGAGCCAGGATGGAATACATCGGCCTTTATCCCATGTGGTATGAACCCGGCGTCGGCAGCGGCTGGATCGTCGGCCTGATCGCCACAATCCATGTGCTGTTCTCGCACACGGCGGTCGGCGCAGCGCTGTTCTTCGCCTACCTTGCGACCGTGTCGTACCGCCGCAACCAGCCGGAGCTGCTCGACTTCATCAAGAAGTACGGCCTGTTCCTGCTGATTTTCAGTTATGTCCTCGGATCGATCACCGGGCCGGGCATCTGGTACTCGACCACGGTGGCGAGCCCGCGCGGCATTTCGGCGCTGATCCACAGCTTCGTCTGGAAGTGGGCGACCGAATGGGTGTTCTTCGTCATCGAGGTGGTCGGCGTCTACATGATCATCTACCTGGTGGGCAAGGTCGACCGCGCCACCCACCTGCGCATTTCGATCATCTTCGGGCTCGCCTCCTACGGCACCATGCTCATCATCATCGGCATCCTGTCGTTCATGATGTGGCCGGGCAAGCCGGAATGGTTCGTCGAGGGCGGTTATCTCAACGGCTTCTACGGTTCCAACACCTTCGCCCAACTGGCGATGCGTACCGCCTTCATGTTCACCATGACGGCGGTGGTCGGCGGCGTGGTGGCCGGTGCGATCAAGGATGCCGCGTTCAAGCAGGAAATCACACGCAAGCTGGCGGTGCTGGGCATGGTGTCCACCGTCGCCGGCGGCCTGATGTTCCAGTGGTACATGAACACGCTGCCGGAGTCGGCGCAGGTGATCTTCGAGAACCGCCTGCCCGACTGGTTCGGCGTGTCGCTGATCGCTACCCTTGCCGGCATCTTCGCCTGGTTCGCCGCCACCTGGCTGGCGCCGCGCCTGCTGACGCCCTCGATCGCGATGGGCATGACGGTGGCGGTGCTGGTGTTCGGCCTGTGGCCGGAGGAAGTGGCGCGCGAATCGCTGCGCAAGCCCTATGTCGCCGGGCAGTACGTGTACTCCAACCAGGTGATCGCGCGCGACGTGCCGGGGCTCGACATCAAATCCGAGATTCCGCTGCTCGAACGCAAGGGCTTCTTGCAGACCCAGGTATTCGTGCCCGACCGCCTGCGCACCGTGAATCCGCACAACGCGCTGGAAGCCGGCCGCAGCCTCGCGCTCACCACCTGCTCCAACTGCCACTCGCTGTCGTCCACCGGCATGCGGCCGCTGGCCAACTACTTCGGCGGCAACACTGACGTGACGATGGTGAAGACCTATCTGCAGGGCGCGCTCGGCACCGGCAACACCATTTACATGCCGCACATTCCGCTGAACGACGACGAAGCCTACGCACTGGCGCGCTTCATCGTCTCGCTCAATCCGTCCCCGCAACCCGTGGTGCGCACCGCCGCCGCGCCCGAGAAGGAGTAAGCCATGGATGCCGCCATGCTCTATGCCCTGCGCGATCCCGCCGGCATACCGTCCCACCCGGTCATCTTCCTGGTGCTGGGCGTGCTGACCTGGGCGTTGCATATCGCCGCGGTGCAGGTGATGCTCGGCGCTTCGGCGCTGACCCTTTACGGTGCCTTCAGCCGCGACGCCCACTGGCGCCGCCTCGCCGCCGCGATGATCACCACCGCCAAGGTGGCGGTGTCGGTCGCCATCGTGCTCGGCGTCGCGCCGCTGCTGTTCGTGCAGGTGATCTACGATCCGTTCTGGTACACCTCCAACGTGCTGTCGGCGCGCTGGGTGATCGGCTTCATCGTCATCCTGATCCTCGCCTACCTGGCGATGTACGCCTTCTACTACCGCAATCCGAAGCTCGCCAGCCAGCCCACGCGCAGCGCCTGGCAGATGGTGGCGTCGCTGGTGCTGATGCTGGTGGTCGGTTGGATCATGCACGTGCTCTCCTACCAGATGCTGCTGCCCGAGCAGTGGATGGGCTGGTACGCGCCCAACGGCAACATCAATCCGGGCGGCCAGGCGCTGCACGCCTACAGCATTACGCGCTTCGCCTTTTTCATCCTGCTGTCGGTGGCCGTCGTCGCAGCCTGGTTGTTCGCCTACCGTCGCTACCTGATGGGGCGCCCCGGCGAGGATGCCGGCTACATCGCCTGGCTGCTTCCGCTGGCCCACAGGCTGATGCTCGCCGGCGGCGTGCTGGCGGTGGCGAGCGGCGCGCTGTGGCTCGCCACGCTGCCGGAGAAGATGGCCTGGTTCGCCACCTCGGCCTGGGTGTGGGCGAGCGCCATTGCGCTCCTGGCGGCTGCCTTCTTCCCGCGCCTGCTCGGCAACAAACTCGACCAGGGCCTGTGGGGCTACGCGCCCTTCGCGCTCGGTGCGGTGGCGCTGATCGTGGTCGCTGCCGCGCGCGAGGCACTGCGCTTCGTCACCCTGCTGGGATCGCACGGCTACGACGCGCTCGACTACAAGATCAACCTCGACTGGTACAGCACCTCGCTCTTCTTCATCACCTTCGCCGTGCTGGGCGGCGTGGTGCTGGGCTACCTGCTGACCGTCGCATGGAAGGCCGGCCAGACGAAGGGCGTCTACACGCCGTCGCCAGCGCTGACCCGACTGGGCAACCTCAGCATCGGCCTCCTGGTGATCTGGATCGTGCAGTACTTCGCCATTGGTTTTTACGTATGGGCACGCTGATGAAATATTTAGTCCTTGCATTCGCCGCACTGGCGATCACGTTCAATCCCGCGCACGCCGCCGAGCCGACCGGCGAGGCGATGGCCGCGACCTGCGCCGCCTGCCACGGCACCCACGGCAAACTCGGCACGGTCGAATACATGCCGCTGGCCGGCATGGCGGAAACCGAATTCGTCCGCGCCATGCAGGACTTCCGTTCCGGCAAGCGCCTGTCCACGCTGATGGGACATGTGGCCAACGGCTTCAGCGACAACGAAATCCGCGCCATGGCGAAGTATTTCGCCACCATCAAATAGGGAATAGCCATGCTGAATCGTCGCGATTTTCTCAAAGCCGGCGCAGGCCTCGCCCTGGCCGCCGCCCTGCCCGCCCGCGCCGCTGCAGGGACGGCTCACGTCGTCATCATCGGCGGAGGCGTCGGCGGCGCCACCGCCGCCAAGTATCTGAAACTGTACAACCCGGCGCTCCGGGTCACGGTGATCGAGGCCAACCGCAGCTACATCCGCCCCTACGGCTCGAGCGAGGTGCTGACCGGACATGCGTCGATGGACGATCTCAACGTCTCGTACGACGCGCTGAAATCGAAGTACGGCGTCGAGTTCGTGTTCGACACCGTGGTCGGCTTCGATCCGACCAAAAAGCAGGTGCGCACCGCCGGCCGCCAGAGCATCGCCTACGACAAGCTCATCGTCAGCCCCGGCATCAGCCTGCAGTACCAGGCGATCCCCGGCTACAGCGCAGCGGTGGCGGAAACGCGCGCGCCCTCGGGCTGGATCCCGGGCTCGCAAACCGCCTTGCTGACGCAACAGCTGAAGGCCATGCGCCCCGGCGGCACCTTCGTCATCGTCGCGCCGCCCAACCCCTATCGCTGTCCACCCGGCCCCTACGAGCGCGCGGCGCTGGTCACCGAATGGATGCGCAAGCACAATCCGAGCGGCAAGGTGCTGATCCTCGACCCCAAGGACAGCTTCGTCACCGACGCCACCATGCAGCTCGGCTGGCACCGGCTGTACGGCTACAACATCCCCAACGATTACTTGAGCGACATGCCCGCCGGGGTGAAGAACAGCGGCAAGCCGTCGCCGATCGAGTGGGTGCGCGCGATGGACGGCGGCGCGACGGAAAAGATCGACGCCCGCACGCTGACCGTCACGACGAAACAGGGCGCAGTGAAGGCCGACGTACTCAACATCATCCCGCCGATGAAGGCCGGCAAGCTTGCCTTCGACATGGGACTGACGGACGCCAGCGGCTTCTGCCCGGTCGATCGCCGCAGTTTCGAATCGAGCGTACACCACGACGTGTTCGTGATTGGCGACGCCAGCATCGCCGACGCCATGCCGAAGTCCGGCTTCTCCGCCAACAACCAGGCCAAGATCACCGCGCGCGCCATCGTCGCCCAGCTGGCCGGACGCGCACCGGGCGAACCGGTGTGGGAGAACACCTGCTTTGCGCTGGCGGGCTCCGACTACGGCCTCTTCGTCGCCGACGTGTTTCGCCTGAAAGACGGCAAAATCGCACGCATGCCGGGCGAGCGCTACCTGCCGCTCGACGCCTCCATGACCAAGATCCGGCTGGCCGCCGCCTACCAGCAGGCCTGGCTGAAAACCTTCACCGAGGATTGTTTCGCATGAGCCGCGTTTATCTTTTTGCCGGCCTGATTCTGGCCATGAACGCCGCACACGCCGGCCACGAAGCGCAGCCCGCACCGCGCACTCCCAGCGTCGCCGACGTGCGCAGCACGCTGGCTGAGATGCCGCGCGGCGACGTCCAGCGCGGCAAGCAACTGAACCAGAGCCTGATGTGCGCGTCCTGCCACGGCGACGCCGGCGTGGCGCCGACGCAGAACTGGGCCAGCCTCGCCGGCCAGCGCGCGCCCTACACCTACAAGAGCCTGCTCGACTACCAGCGCGGGGGCCGCCACGAAAACCCACGTGCCACGTTGATGAAGGTCGCGGTCAAGGGCATGAGCCGCCAGGACATGGCCGACGTTGCAGCCTACTACGCCAGCCTGCCGGCGAAGGCCGCGCCCGCGCCCAGGCTCGATGCCGCCGCCCACGCGCGCACCGACCGCCTCGCCCGCCGCGGCGACCCGGCGCGCCTGCTCACCCCCTGCGCGTCGTGCCACGGCGCCGCAGGCCAGGGCGGCATCAACGAAACGCCTGCGCTAGCGGGACAGAGCGTCGGCAGCTTCGTGCGCACCATGCAGGACTATCGGGAAGGCCGCCGCGTCACCGACGCCAACCAGGGCATGCGGCAGTTTGCCGAGCGCCTGACGATGGAGGAAATCCGCGAACTGGCGGCGTACTACGCCAGCATGGGAAAAAACTGAGATGAACATGAAGATACCGACTTCCCTGCGCTCCCTGAGCATCCTCGCCCTGGTAGAAGGCGCCTCGCTCATCGCGCTGATCGGCATCGCCATGCCGCTGAAGTATTACGCCGGGCTGCCGGAGGCCGTCCGTGTGGTCGGCATGGCACACGGCCTGCTGTTTCTGTGGGCCACCGCCACGCTGTTCTATGTGCTGTCGCGCGGCCACCTGTCCCCGCTCAAGGGCGCAGGCGTCTTCGTTGCCTCGCTGATTCCCTTCGCAGGGTTGTGGTCGCACCGCATGCTGGTGCGCAGCACACGAAACCGACACGCCGCCTGAGCAGCCTCGCGTCTTGCAGACACAGCCGCGATGCGAGTTTGCCGCATCGCCGCCAAGCCTCACTTTCCAATCGTCCGAACCACACCCGCAAAGGCTCACCATTCAGGGCCGGTGGGTTCCATTCGGTTTGCGCGCCGGCCTGGTCTGACTGCCGATTGCCCTCATGAGACAGGACATCAAATGAGAGCCCACGACCAGGGCGTTGCAGGGACGCATGAAGGCACTGCCAATCGCTGCCGGGATCCGCGCGTCACCAGTTCGGACTTGACCCGAGCCGTACCGAGTCAAGTCATTGATTCCAATGACGCCCCCTTGGCCGAATTTCGTGCGGCCGACGGCTGATTCACTTCCCAGCCCTCAAATCCTGGCAAAACCCCTCTCAAGAACAAGGTAAATCTGCCGAAATCACTGGTAGGCGTTCTCTACCAATATAAACCACACCAATGAGCAGACAGGCCTATATCGAGCCGGCGATCCGCAGCCTTGCCGGGGGATTCATCGTTGCCTGCGGGATACTCCTCTACCTGAAGCCTGAATGGCGGCTGCTGTGGCTGGCGATGCTGTTTTTCGTCGGCTTCAATCTGTTCCAGTCCGGCATCACCAAGTTCTGCATCATGGAAAAGCTGCTGAAGAAGTTGCATTTCCGCAGCGAACTGGACGAAATCAGGAATCTCAGCCGGGCGAATGCGGAGGCCGAGGCGCGTGCGGCGTTCTACGACACGCTCGGCCTGCTGAACGAGGTGGTGATCGAACTATCGAGCGACGGCAGGCTGGCCTTCCTGTCCGATCACTGGCTGATGCTGCTGGGCAGCGGCAACCACAGCGAAGCCGACTTCCTGGGACGACCGTTCCTGTCGTTCATCAACAGGCAGGACAGAGGCCATCTGGAAAACCAGCTGGACGCCCTGCTGAAAGGCGAACGCGACACGATGAGCCTGCGTTTTCGGATGATGCGCGAGGACCTCCACGAGCACTGGGTGGAAGGGAAGTTCGCCCTCTACCGCAAGCTGGGGCAGGTGCAGGGCATACGCGGAGTGCTACGCGACGTGACCGAGGCACACACACAGGAAAAGCGCATCAGCCACATGGCCATGCACGATGCGCTGACCGGCCTGCCGAACCGGATGTACCTCGACAGGCGGATCGGCGAGGCGATCGAACACGCCGACATCACCGGAACGAAATGCGCCCTGCTCTTTCTCGATCTGGACAACTTCAAAAGAATCAACGATCTGCACGGCCACAAGATGGGCGATCAGCTGCTGGTCAGCGTGAGCGCCATTTTGCGCGACAACCTGCGCGAATCCGATGTGCTGGCGCGCTGGGGCGGCGACGAATTCGTGGTGCTGTTGCCCTTCCCCAGCAGCGCGGAAATCGTGCGCAAGATCGCCAGCGAGTTGATGAGCAGACTGCAGCTGGAACTGGAGAAGCAATACAGCGACACCTTCGTCACGCTGAGCATCGGCATTGCGGTCTATCCCGACGATGCGGACACCGGCGAGGCGCTGCTGGTGCAGGCGGACAAGGCGCTGTTCTACGCCAAGGCCCAGGGACGCAACAACATCCAGATGTTCGGCGACATGCATCAGCACGCGCCGGGATTCGAGGATGCGGACATGACCTCGCGCTTCGTCGCCGCTGTCAAGCAGAACCAGCTGCAGGTGTATTACCAGCCGGTGATGGATTCCGGCGATCATGGACGCATCGTCGGCGTCGAGGCGCTGGCCCGCTGGCACGACGACAAATACGGCTGGGTCAGCCCGACCACCTTCATTCCGCTGGCCGAGAACATCGGGCTCATCAACGAAGTGGGCCGCCAGGTGCTGGAGCAGGCCCTGGACCACTTCAGCCAGTGCAGCGGGGTGTGCGCGGACCTCAAACTGGCGGTGAACGTGTCGAAGCGCCAGCTGATGTCGGTGGATTTCTATCCTGCGCTGATGGAAACGGTCCGGCGCTACGGCGTCCGCCCGGGGCAAATCAAGCTGGAAATCACCGAAAGCATCGCGCTGGAAGGCATCGAGCGGGCCAAGGTCTATCTGCAGCGGCTCTCGGACGCGGGCTTCACGCTGTCGCTGGACGATTTCGGCACCGGATTCTCGTCCCTGTCCCACGTGCATGAACTGCCGTTCGACGAGATCAAGATCGACATTTCCTTCGTGCGCCGCATCAAGACGCCGGAAGGCCGGGTCCTGGTCAAGACGATCGCGGACATGGGCCATGCCATGCAGCTGTCGCTCGTGGCGGAGGGCGTCGAAGACCAGGAAAGCGCGGCGATCCTGCTGGAAATGGGCGTCGGCATGCTGCAGGGCTACCACTTCAGCCATCCCATGCCGAAAGAGGACTGCGCCGGGTTCATCGCCGGGCTGGGCACGCCCCGGCTCGTCACGGCCGGCGCCGCCTGAGCGCGTCTACCCTGCCCTGTCCTTCACAGGCCGACGACCTGCGCATGCAGGCCATGTTCCTGGAACGTGTGGAGCAGGCTCGCCGCCCGCGTGGCCTCAGAATCGTAGACCACCATGATCATGTGGGCGTTGTCCGGGTTGTGCCCCACCGAAACCACCCCCGCGTCCCCGCGCACCTCGTCTTCAAGCAGGTGCAGCGCGTCGTCATCCAGCGTTTCCTGCAGATGCAGCACTACTTCGTTCAGATTCGAGCTCATCATGGCCTCCTTGAAACCAGGAATGATGTCTACTCTTTATAGCCCCTGAAATGCGAACGGGGCAGACGCCCCGTTTCATTTGAAAAGCCTACGTTCGGATCGGCCGGCAGCTCATGCGCACAGCAGGCTGATTCAGGAAATCCTGACTTCCGTTCCCACCTCCACCCGATCGAACAGGTCCGCCACATCCGCATTTTTCATGCGGATGCAGCCGTGCGACGCCGGCGTGCCGATCTTGTGCTCTTCGTGGGTGCCGTGGATGTAGATGTAGCGCGCATGGGTGTCGACCGTGCCGCCCTTGTTCCGGCCCGGCTCCAGCCCGTCCAGCCACAAGATGCGGGTCAGGATCCAGTCGCGGCCGGGATTCTCGGCGTCGAGCTCGGGGGTCCAGATTTCGCCCGTCGGCTCGCGCGACTTGAAGGCCGCGCACAGCGGCGCCCCGGCGCCGATCTTCTCCGCGATGCGGTGGCGGCCGCGCGGCGTGCAGTAGCTGCCATTCTGCTCCCCTGCCCCGTTGGCTGCGGTGGAAACCGGATACTGGCGGATCAGCAGGTCGCCGTCCGGATAAGGCTCCCACAGATACAACTGCTGCAGGCGCATGTCCACATCGATCACCAGCTCGCTCATTGCACCGCCTCCTTCTTCTGCTGCCGGCGCGATTCGAAAAAGCCCGAGATCATCGCCGCGCATTCGTCCGCCAGCACCCCGCCGGAAATCTCGCAATGGTAGTTGAGGCGCGGCTCGGCAAACACGTCGATGATGCTGCCGTGCGCGCCGGTCTTGTATTCCTTCGCGCCATACAACACCCGCGCCACCCGCGCATGCAGGATCGCCCCCGCGCACATCACGCACGGCTCCATCG